>CDZT01033341.1_pt1 | contig 162428 bp, 126 predicted proteins | sample 557531 | NCBI WGS metagenome assembly CDZT01 (sample SAMEA3182066, study PRJEB8094) | gut metagenome | biome: human; feature: gut; material: Stool; isolation source: human stools | place: Canada | collected 2013-03-05
CGCCGACAGCACGCTGACAGCAAGGCTCGACGAGCAGGGCGGCCTGCGGCTTTACGACGGCCTGCCCGACAGTCGGGTGCGGATCGCCGTCCGGCCATGGGGACTGTACGAGGCCGTGCGCGTCGAGGCGGCCGATTCCCGAATCGCTCCGACCCGGCTGTTCGGGTCGGCCGCCCCCTTCGCATGTTTGCCGGGCGAAGAAAGCGGTCTCTGGTATGCGACTGATGCCGCTTCGCTGTCGCTTGCGGGACGCACCTCGCTGCACGGATGCTTGAGGCTTCCCCGCCACGGCGTGCAGTACGGACAAATCCGTTCGGTCTTTTTCTGCGGCGAACGGATCGAAGGAGCCCGTACCGCTTATGCCGGCAAGGAGCTTCCGCCGGTCCGAACCGATGCCCGCCGAATGACCGACAGTCTGTTGCGCCTGCTCGAAGCTCCCGGGGCATGGATACCGGCTCCGGACAGCCTGAGCGCCGGATTCGGCGAGGCAGAGCCCCGGATGCTGGATGCCGGGAGCTTCGGACCGGGAACCCGAGTCGAAGGCATGGCCGTGTTGTTCGAGGAGATCATCGTGTTTTATCCTTACCGCGTCTCCTTTGCCCGGGTCGCCCGCGAGCTGGAACGGGGAGCCTGCCTGTCGAAGGCGCTGGAGCGCTTCGCGGAGCTCTACGACCGGCGGCTCGTCACGCTGCTGAGGGTAGGAGAGCAGACCGGCCGGCTACCCGAAATGCTCGCCCGAGAAGGCGACGTACTGACCGGAGAGCTCGAGCACCGCCTCCGCTCGCTGGGGAACTTGCTCGAACCCGTGCTGATCCTGCTGGTCGGCCTGCTCGTGGCCGTCATACTTGTCGCCATGCACCTGCCCATGTTCCGTCTCGGCGGTATCATGGGATAGAACCCGACACGACGATATACTTAATGCCCGACCGATAACCGATGTCGAACCTGAAAAACTATTTGGCCTATGAAAACGTGAATCTCCGCAAATAAAATCAGCCTCGAAGGGCATGGACAGAAAAGAACACAAACGAAATCCTAAACCTACTACCGATATGATCCATAAACGAATCGCCTTTCTATGTATGCTGCTTCCCTGTACGCTGTGGGGCCAGACCGACCGAACGAGTCCGACGGGCCGCATCGAGTTCCTGCCGCCGGAAGCCGCCTCGCTAATGCGCTACGTCGACTACCCGGTAAGCCATCTGACCGGAGTACCCGACATCCGAATCCCGCTGCATACGGTGCAGATCGGAAAGATATCCTTGCCTCTCACGCTCATGTTCCACACCGACAACTACTCCCGGCCGAATCAGCTTGCCGGAAGTGTGGGCAAGGGATGGTCTCTGAGCACCGAGCTGCAGATCACCCGGCAGGTAAACGGGTTGGACGATCTGAATCCGAGCACACTCACTCCGGGCTATTATTACGCTTCCGACATTCCGACCGATTACCGTGAAGGCGACGCCGTACAGCGTTCCGAACTGAATGCCAAGGAACTTTATTACGGAAGGCGGGACGAGGAGCCCGATCGCTTCTATTACCGCCTGCTTGACAAAAGCGGCGCGTTCTACTTCCGGCATCGACCGGACGGAAGCGTCGAGGCGGTGCCGGTACCTTACAACGGCGTGAAGATCGAATACGGCAGCGACAGGCGTTTCACGGTCTGGGACACCGACGGCACGAAATACGTTTTCTCCTTGGCTGCGACCGACACGGAGCAGCCCATCTCGGGAGGAATGGACGACAATATCGTGATTGCATGGAAATGCGAGTCCATATACAGCCCCCAAGGGGAACAGGAGGTAAGCTTTACCTATACAGACGACTATCCTCGGTTTGTCACCACGTATAACGACCGGATCGAGATTTACGACCGAGCGCAGGGTTTGGTAACACCCGATTTGATAAAGGAACCGGATAGAACCCTGAAAACATGGGACGATATTACGAAAATCAACCAGTATCCTTTTTGGCGGATCGCCGGAGTCAAAGGCATGGAGTTCGCCCCGAATATGGGTACGTGGCTGATCTACCGGCAGGGAAAGCTCGAGGCTGCTCCGTCCTTGGACGGCAACGACTATAACTACGGTACGATCGACAATCTTCCTTCCGTGCATTCGAAAAAGCTGATTTATAGGCATATCCGTAAAATCGACTTCCGGGGAGGGCAAATGGTGTTCGATTACCCGAGGGCCGGGCTTCTCGGCTCGATATCGATTCTGAACCAAGTCGGAGATACGATCAAGAAGATACGGTTCGAGCAGGATTACGTCGACTCTCACGGCGAAGAGGACGACTACTGGCGACGACTGTGGTCTGTACGTTCGGGCGACGAGCTCTACACGTTCGACTACTCGTTCATGGTAGGCGGCGGTTCCGACTATATTACCGACTATTGGGGTTACAAGCTGCTTCGCAGGCATTACGGACGCGAGGCGAACGTGATCAGGCACAACGCGAGGGTATCGCGCGGCGAGGGCGTGTTCAGCTTCGTGAGAGGAGGCGGCAGCGACAACGCTCCCTCGGCGCCTCCCGATACGGCTATTACCATCGGCCATATCGATCCCTCGGAGGTATTCGCATACGACGGTACTCCCGTAACGTTTCTCAAGATCGGGTACCCTACGGGCGGGTCCGCCGAGTTCCAGATGGGACAGCACCGATACCGCAGCAGGTATGGGAATAAAGAGCCCAAGGGGGCGGGAGGCTATCGCATCGAGCGCATTCGTTACCGGGACAGCGACTCGAAATTGTTGCGCGAGAAGATTTACCGCTACGGTCCCGACGAGGATGGATGCGGCCATGTCAAGTACGAACCCTATTTCGATGAGGACTACTGGGGCGAGACCCGCCGAAGCGCCGTCACCGAACAGCAGGTGAATTATTATTACGAACAGGTGTTGCCCGACGGCAGTATCGAGCCGGAAACCTTTTTGTATTCGGTCCGCAAGCGTACCTATCTGATGGGCAGCAACCAAAGCCTTTCGTTCGAGAGCGGCAGCACGGTCCATTATGACGAAGTGGCCGAATACGAGATGGACGGCGGCCGAATGTCCGGCAAGACGATCTACAAATACGACGGCGGCTCCATGCCGACGATCCATTCCACGCCGCTATACCCCTATCCGTTGGAGCCGGAGCAGTGGTATCTGGCTCCGCTCGACTCGGTGATCCGTTACGAGTATCGGGACGGAAGCTACGAGTGGGTACAGCGCGAGAAATACGTTTATAACAAGTATCTCGATTCGACTCTGATCTACCGTTGCCGTGTATGGTCTCCGCTCGAGGCGGAGTTTCAGACGAACGTTACCGGTCGCGATTTCGAGCAGTGGAAGTTCGATAAAGTGAAAGGAAGCCTGCAGTTCAGCATTTCCGGCCTGCACACGGGCTGCTTGCAACTCGTTACGAAAGAGGTCCAGACGCGCGACGCGCAGGGGCGCGTGTCGACGGACCGGACCTGTTACCGCTACGACAGTCCGAACCGCTATGCGGTCGGGCGCGTCGAGCGTACGATGAGCGACGGCACGACGCTCGTCGAGCAGACGCTCTATCCCGAGGACTACGATCTTTCGGGCGGCGGAACGCTCGCCGAGCTGGTCGAGCGGAACATCGTCTCGGTCCCCGTCGAACGCATCCGGCGGCGCGACGGGCTGGTCGTCTCGGGCGAGCTGTTCGGCTACGACGAGTGCGGCAATCCGACCTCGCAGAGCCGGCTGGAGAAGGACGATCTCTCCGAAAGCCTGTTCCGCCTGTCGAACAAGTCCTCGGCCGGAGCGTTCGCTCCCGAAGCGGGCCGCGCCGCATTCTCGCCGGATGCGGGCTACGCCGAAATTCTCTCGACACGCTTCGACGACTACGGCAATCCGATCGAAATCACCGGCCGCACGGCTCCCCGCTCGGTTTGCTACCTGTGGGGATACAACGGTTTGCATCCGGTGGCCGAACTCGTCGGCTGCTCGTATGGCGAACTGACATCCGTCGTCAGCCTGCCTACGATTCACACGATGACCGTATCGGATACGCTTTCTTCGGGATTCCTGAACGTGCTGGCATCCCTGCGCAAGTCCCCTTATCTGAGCTCGGCCCACATCTCGACCTACACCTACCGTCCGCTCGTGGGCATGCTTTCGGCCACCGATCCCCGAGGCTTCACCACATACTACGAGTACGACCCCTTCGGCCGGCTCCGCTCGATTCACTACTACGAAGGTACACAGAAAAAAACGTTGAAATACTATGAATACCGCTATAAGAACCGATAGTCGCCGTTGCGCGTGGTGCGCGAACCGGCCGGCCGGACCGGACATCCCGTCGTCCGGCAACCGCCCGATGAAAAGACATATGCTGCTGCTCATCTTGACGCTGATCTCCCTCTCGGTAGTCCGTGGCGCCGAGCTAAACCCCGGCAGAATCCGGGGCGAACAGACGATCGAGGCCGGAGCCGTGCCCGCCCCGATCCGGAACGACCTGTTGCCGTACGGTTCGACGGCGGTACCCTACACCTTCCAGTGGGAATACGCCGAGGAGGCGAATCTGGGGCTCGGTTGGCTGATTATCTACGGTGCTACGTCCGAGAGCTACCAACCCGGAGCGCTCGGTAAGAGCACTCGTTACCGCCGGGCGGCCGTCTATATGGACGGCACAGTTCAGAAAAGAGCCTACACGAACGAGGTGCTCGTTACGGTCACTCCGGCGACTCAGCCGCTGACTCCCGGCAGCATATCGGGCGATCAGACGGTAGAGGCCGGCGTCCGGCCCGCCGAGCTCGCGAATGTCGTCTCGCCGCAAAATCCGGGCGGTACATACGCCGTATTCTGGCAATCGGCTCCGACCTCCTCGGGTCCGTGGACCCATATCGCCGGAGCTACCGCCCTCGCGTACCGGCCGCAGCCGCTCGCGGCTACGACCTACTTTCGCCGGGGAGCGAACCGGGCCGACGGGCAAAACGCCTACTCGAACGTCGTCTGCATCCGGGTCGTGCAGCCCCTGAGCGACGCGAACTACGTGCTCGAGTACGAGCCGTTGACCGCAACCGACGACCCGCGCACGCTCGATGCCGGACAGTGCCGCCGCACGGCGACCTATGCGGACGGGCTGGGACGGCCCGTGCAGACCGTTCGTATCGGGGCCTCTCCCTCGGGAGCCGACCTGGTCACGCGGACCGACTACGACAGTGTCGGCCGCGAGAGTCGGTCGTGGCTTCCCGTACCCGTGCCGAACAACGGAGGCAAGTATGTCGCACCGGCCACCCTCGCCGCACGGGCCGAGAGTTTCTATGCCGACGAAGCCCCCTACGGGCAGACCCTCTACGAGGCTTCTCCTCTGGGCCGGACGGCATCGGTTTTCGGTCCGGGCAAGGCTTGGCACGAAAGCGGCCGCGCCGTGCGGAACCGCTATCTGACGAACTCCGCGGCCGACTCGCTGCGCTGCGCACGCTACGTGGCCGACAGCGACCGGGACGCCGTGCGGCTCTCCCGGCAGGGAGACTATCCGGAGGGCGAGCTGCTCGTGACCGCCGCGACGGACGAGGACGGACGGCTGTCGTACACGTTCCATGACAAGGGCGGACAAAGCGTTCTCATCCGGCGGATGAACGGCTCCGAGACGCTCGACACCTACTACGTCTACGATGCTTGCGGCCTGCTGCGGGCCGTGCTGCCTCCGAAAGCCTCGGCGATGCTCGAGTCGCAGACCGGAGCGCTCGACATGTCCTCGGCGACCGTCGCCGATCTGACCTACCTCTACCGCTACGACCGCCGGGGCCGTCCCGTCGGAGTCAGGCGTCCCGGGGCTCAGGAAGTACGCTATCTGTACGACGATACGGACCGTCCCGTTTTTTCACAGGACGGCGTGCAGCGACGCTCGGGAGAATGGTCCTATTCGATTCCCGACGCGCTGGGCCGCGAGGTTCTTCGAGGAACTTGCAAGACGCTCGGCGGAGCGAACCTTGCGCAAAGCCTGCTCGACGGGAAAACGCTCGTTGCACGATACGACGGCTCGTCGGGCGATGCCGGGTACGCCGTTCTGCTCGACGGACAGGCGGTCGAACTGGCCGGCGGACGCTTCCTCTCGGCCCAGTATTACGACTCCTACGACTTCCTTTCCCGCTCGGAGTTCTCCGAACTCGGATTCGAGAACGACCCGAACTACGGCAAACGGTACACCGGCGGAGACAAGAGCCTCCATGCGGGAAGCATCCGCACGAGCTTGTCGCCCCAGCAGACCGTCCGGATGCCCGAGGCATACTATTACGACCTGCACGGACGACTCGTTCAGTCCAACGGCCGCAACCACCTCGGAGGAAAGGACCGGTATCTTGCGCGGTACGACTTCACGGGGCGGCCGGTCCAGACCCGGGAGTCGCATTCTTCTTCGGCCAGCGGCTCGCAAAGGGGACTGACGACGACCCTCGCATACGATCATGACGGACGTCTCTCGTCGCAACGGCTCGCACTCTCTTCCGCGACGATTCCGATGACGACAAACTACTCCTACGACGAGGCGGGAAGACTGAGCGAAAAAACACTCGGCCCGACTCCCGTAAGCTATGCGTACAACGTCCGAGGCTGGATCGGCAAGATTGCGAGCGCTCCGTTCGTCTCCGAGCTCCGATACGAGAACCCTCGGTACGGAGGCGCTCCTCTCTACTCGGGCATGGTCTCGCAGTGGACATGGAAACACGGACAGCAACCCGAAAACGATTATGTGTTCTCCTACGACGGTGTCGGAAGATTGGTTGCAGCCAAGCACTTCGTGGACGGAGCAAGAACCGACGGTTACACGGAGCGCGGAATCCGCTACGACGCGAACGGGAACCTGCTGGCCATATCGCGGACGGCCGGTGGAGCGGTGAGCGACAGTCTGCGGTTCACCCTCGGCGGGGACGTGCTGTTGGACGTCTCAGGGACCTCGACGGGCGTGTTCGAGTACGATCCGAGCGGAAATTTGGTGAAAGACGGGCTGAATCGTTTGGAATTCAGTTATAATTGCTTAAATTTGATGCAGACGGCCAAAACTGCCTCCGGGGCGCAGAAAGCTCAGTTCACCTACGGCTCGGACGGCAGGAAGCTCTCGGAGAAAGCCAGAACCGGCGGATTCGAGTACATGGGTTCTTTGATATATGCTTATCGCGGCGGTACTCTCTCCCTCGCGCAAGCGGTGACCGACGAGGGGACGATTCAGTCGGCGGGAGTGAATTACTTTATCCGGGATCATTTGGGCAGCGTCCGTGCCGTCGTGGACCACACGGGCAAGATCGTCGAGCGGAACGACTACTATCCTTTCGGGGGACGGCATGAAAATGCCTCTTTGCCCTTGACAGGCGTCAATCGCTACAAGTTCGGCGGCAAGGAGTCGCTCGAACCGGTCAGCCTCGATATGCTCGATTTCGGAGCCAGGTTCTACGACCCGAGGATCGCTCGCTGGAATACGCAGGACCCGCTGGCTGAAAAATACTTCTCGCTTTCACCCTATAACTATTGCGCGGGAAATCCCATCACGTTGGTCGATCCGACGGGGATGTTCATGACCGATTATTTCAATCTGAATGGGAAAAAAGTTAGGCATGTCGATGACAATAAAACGGATCGTTACTTGGTTCTTACTACATCCAGTCAAGAATCGATAGTCGATCAAACCATAGAGGCGGGCGGTATGATCGATGTGCCGACTAACGATATGGTTGCACTTATGAGTGAAATCTATGACCGGATGGAACAGACAGGTTTAGAATACGGTTTTCGGGTAGGTGAAAAGGGAACTCTGTCCCGGATTGTGGAGGGGAAAAGCGGAGAACTCAGTTTCAATGATTGGCTGCCTGCAATGAAAGATTTAGTCGATCAAGGCGATCGAGTTGTACTCGATGCTCATGGACATCCTTTAAAAAAGGATGAAAATGGAAATATTATTTCTGTTGGAACTCCCAAACCTTCACCTGTTGATAAAGAGAATGTCGTAGGATGTCAGCCCAATATAGTGTTAGGTTATCAGCAACAACAATTCCCTGTTCACAATACATTTCCTACTCAGTTTGAGACAAAAACAGTTAGATATATTGGATTTTTTAATAGGGATCAAGTTTTTTCTCCTATTGAATTTTCGAAATTTAGAAATTCTATTTTCAAAATAAATAAACAGCGATGAAAGCGGTTATTTACAGTGCGATAATTTTACTAACATGGGAAATGGGTTATGCTCAAGAGGGTGAATATTCATTATTGTCACGTTTTGATCCTCAAACATTATACGGGAGTCCTAGCTATAAAGAAAAACCGGCAGGGTATGAAATATTAGTACCGTCATTTCATATGAATGGCCCTTATGGTTACAGTAGTTTGAATTATTATTGGACTTTCCTTTTATCAGATTATGGAACGATCGCTATTCAAACTCCTATGCTTCCATATCATGGAAAAACAACCATATTGCGGATAACTGATACAACTAAAACGGTTTGCCGTATAGTTTCTTATGACTCAATCCAAAACAGTATTCCAGAATATTTATTGTGTTGTAATAATGACGGATGTATTCCTCCCCCTTACATTAAAAAGCAAAGGAACCGAAGGAATATGATTATTCAAAACGACAGTTTAACAATTTATCTGATAAATATCAAACCGCAAAATTTAGAAAGAATCTGTCGGGTGGTGACAACACCAATAGCTGATTATAGATAAGTTGAGATTTCAGGTTACCTTAATTGTATCAAGCACCAGGCAAAATATCGATTATAATGTGGTCTCCTTGGTAAAATAAGGAGACCACATTATATTATTTATAAATAATGAACAATCTTTGAAACTTTATCCAGGATAGAATTGCTATGATCCGAGCGGGAATTTGGTGAAAGACGGGCTGAATCGTTTGGAATTCAGTTATAATTGTTTAAATTTGATGCAGACGGTACAGACTACCGTCGGAGCGTCCAAGGCTCAGTTCGCCTACGGCTCGGACGGCAGGAAGCTCTCGGAGAAAGCCGGAACCGGCGGATTCGAGTACATGGGTTCTTTGATATATGCTTATCGCGGCGGTACTCTCTCCCTCGCGCAAGCGGTGACCGACGAGGGAACGATTCAGTCGGCGGGAGTGAATTACTTTATCCGGGATCATTTGGGCAGCGTCCGTGCCGTCGTGGACCACACGGGCAAGACCGTCGAGCGGAACGACTACTATCCTTTCGGGGGGCGGCATGAAAACTCGGCCTTGTCTCTTTCGGCGACGAATCGTTACACGTTCGGCGGCAAGGAGTCCCTCGAGCAGGTCAACCTCGATATGCTCGACTTCGGAGCGAGGTTCTACGACCCGAGGATCGCTCGCTGGAATACGCAGGACCCGCTGGCGGAGAAAAACAATACCCAAAGTCCATACGCATTTTGTAATAACAATCCTGTCAATGTAATCGATCCGGACGGAAAGGACGGTATATATGTTACTTTCCCTCAATACCGGGCCGACGGTTACCCTTTTACGGGACACGCCGGGGTACTATTGATCGATAACAAAAGCGGTTACACCAAATACTACGAGTATGGGAGATATCGAGGGGATCCGAATGGATTCGTAAATAATTATCCTGTTCCTAATGTTGTTATGGAAAACGGTTATCCCACTGCAGAATCTTTGAATAACGTTTTGTCGGTCATCTCAAATGAAAGCGGCAAATCTCAGCGGCTCGAAGGCGCATATGTACGGAGCGACGACTTCGATGCAATGAACGAGTATGCAAAGCAGAAACTGGCGGAAAGAACTGATCCCGACAGAGAGAAATACGATATTTTCACGAACAATTGCGGTACATTCGCCCATGAAGTGTTAAAACAAGACAAGCAAGTCGATGCACCGATGATTGTCGACCCTCGACCGGTCAGTATCATCGATGAATATCAGAAATCTTTCACTCCGATATCGTTCGATCCGGGAAAGGGTACAAGTATGAAGTTTAATGACAAAACCGTAATTTATGATGTTCAGAAAAATGAAACGACAATCCGCCAGAGTTTGTGGCAAAAGCTGTGGCGCAGTCCCAAGAAATGATCGTGCTTTTGTGCCGCTTGCATTCATCCTTTCCTTGTTTTTATGGACCGGATGTATCCATCGAAAGGTAGAGGCTCCTCCCAGACCGTCCAATGTTCCCCAAGAGGCTCAGTGGTACGGTGGAGCGGACGGCGGCTGTTGGATAATTATCCACGATACGGATACGGTCAACCGGTTTCATGTAAGATGTTTTTTCGATGGGTCCGGAAATCTTCGGGAGGAAGGGATATACGAAGTCGATACGACGGTTACGAAAAGAACCTATACGGCAGAAGAACTTCGTAAAGTAATTATAGGGTATACTGGAGGTAATACGGTCGGAGTAAACAACAAGCAAGACAGTACCCAGCGCAATTATGAAGTGCTTAAAAAAGTGAGGTAAGGTTCAATGGAGTTCCGGAGTTAAAATAAAAATGTAACAATCTGATTAATCACATTGGTCGGTTCTATATAGGACTTCTCGTTTTTTTGTCGTTGCGGATTGGTCGTTTCCGGTCGCGGAATCGGTATGCGGCGCGGTTCGGCGGGTCCTGAAACATGGTTGCATATGGCCGGTCGGAAAGCAGGTCGGTCATACTTTGCATCGGCATTGTGCCTGCCGGCGTTTCTGCCGGTTCCGGTGCGGGCGGTCTGTTAGATGACGCTGGACCCGATCCGGCGGGACTTGTCGGCTATCCGTGCCGCACGTTGTCCCGAGTTTCCGCAGCGAATGCGGCCGGCGGCATTTCTCCGATCAGCCCGCGAATCACGACCGAGGCGCAGTGGCAGCCAAAGACGGCCGGCATGTAGGAGATCGTGCCGACGTTCGACTTCTTGTTCGTCTCCTCGCACAGCATCATCGAGCCTTCGCGCACGGGCTCGTCCGAGAATACGACGTAGAATCCCGTCCGGATGCCCATCTTGTGCAGGCGCTTGCGCAGCATGTGCGCGAGCGGACAGTGGTGCGACCGGGCGATGTCCTCGATCCGTACTCGCGTCGGGTCGGTTTTCGCTCCGGCCCCCATCGAGCTGACGACCGGAATGTCCCGCTCGAGACAAGACCGGATCAGGCCCGCCTTGGGCGAGAGGGTGTCGATCGCGTCGACGACGTAGTCGAACCCTTCGTCGAGCAGCGTCTCGGTCTCCTCGTCGCGGATGTATCTTCGTACGACCGTCAGTCGCAATCCCGGGTTGATGTCCAGCAGCCGTCGGGCCATGACCTCGGCTTTCGGCTCGCCGACCGTGCTGTGCAAGGCCGGCAGCTGGCGGTTGATGTTCGATTCGGACACCGCATCGGCATCCGCTATCGTCATGGTTCCGACGCCGGCCCGCGCGATCGCTTCGGCCGCATAGGCCCCGACGCCGCCGAGTCCGACGACCAGTACGCGGGCGTTTCGCAATCGTTCGATGCGGTCGCTTCCCAGCAACAGTTCCGTGCGTTGCATCCATTCTTTCATAGGCCGAACAGGTTCAGGTAGTTCGTATGAACGGCGTCGCGGAGCGATTCGGCCGGTTCGTTCCGGATGTCGGCGGCCCGGCGGTAGACCGACTCGATCTCCTCCCCGGACATGTCGGTTTCCAGAAACAGCCTGTCGGAAGGTATGCTTCGCAGCGTCCGGCGGGTTTTGGGCGACCGTTCGACCGTCTTGCCGAACGACAGATACCAGCCTCTGTCGAGCAGTTGCGACGCGAGCTGTTCGGAGCCGGTAAAGCCGTGTACGATGACCGGCAGCGGGAACCCGCTCAGCATGGCCTTCAGATCGTCGTAAGCCCTCACGCAATGTACGATCAGCGGCAGGCCGAGCTCGGCGGCCAGATCCCTCTGGCGGGCGAGCCATGTCCGTTGCGCTTCCCTGTCGATGTCCGTCGCATAGTCCAGCCCGACTTCGCCGACGGCTGCCGGTTGCAGTTCCCTGATTCCGTCGAGCCATTCGCGTTGCGCACGCTCCGCATCCCAAGGGTGGATTCCGGCCGAAATTTTGCCGTCGGTGCTGTCGGGAAAGTCGGTCCCGATACGCAGGCTGCGGATGCCAGGTCGGCCATCGAGCGGCCGATGCGTGTGAATATCTACCCAATAGGAGTTCACGTACGTAAAAATGATTAGTTTTGCGAATACAAAGATAGCAAACGCTGTACAATGGGCAATCGATCGTTTCTCGCGGCATGGAGCGCTTTCGCGCTCGTTTTCTTCGGCTGTTCTTCCTGCGGGGAGAAACGAATGCCGGCCTCGCGGACGGAAGCGTTTGCGGAAAACGGTCGGCGAAACCTGACGCTGATCTTTACGGGCGACCTGATGCAGCACATGCCTCAGGTGTTCGCCGCCCGGCAGCGGGACGGTTCGTTCGACTATACCTCCTGTTTTTCCCGGCTGAACAACTATTTTTCGAGCGCCGATTTCGTCATTGCCAATTTGGAGACGACGCTCGGAGAGGAGCCTTATTCCGGTTATCCCCGTTTCCGATCGCCCGAGGCGCTGGCCGGCGCGATGCGCCGTGCCGGGGTAGATGTCGCCGTGCTGGCCAACAATCACATTTGCGATCGGGGAGCGGAGGGAATACGCTCGACGCTGGCTGCACTCGATGAGGCCGGGTTGCTCCATACGGGTGCCTTCGCCGACAGCGTTCCGCCGCGCGAGAGGCATCCTCTGATGCTCGAAAAGGAAGCGTTCCGGGTCGCGCTGCTCAATTATACCTACGGAACGAACGGTTTGCCCGTTCCGTCCGGGTGTCGCGTAAACGGCATCGACACGACGACTATTCGCCGCGAGATCGCCTCGGCCCGGCAGGATGGAGCCACTCATGTCGCGCTGTTCGTTCATTGGGGAAACGAGTACGAGCGACTGCCCGGCCCCCGTCAGCGCGAGCTGGCGGCGGCTTTCCACCGCTGGGGCGCCGATCTGGTGATCGGATCGCATCCGCATGTCGTGCAGCCGGCGGAAACGATCGAGGATTCGGCAGGAAACGTACGCGGGGCGACGGTCTACTCGATGGGCAATTTCGTGTCGAACCAGCGTTTCCCGGATACGGACGGCGGCCTGTCGGTCCGCGTGACGTTGACGCTCGACGAACAGGGCCGGACATCCTGCCTCCCGGAGTACTTGATCGTTTGGACTTGCATTTCGCGCGACCCGAACAGCGCCTCCGGCCGTCGCTACGATATCGTGCCGAGCTACTCGCGCGAAACGGTCGCGCCCGAGCATCGCGACGCTTTCGACCGGTTCGTCGAGCGTACGCGCCGGCACATGGAGCGTCACGGCCGCGGCTTTACGGAGATACGATGCGACTACTGATGCGCCGTTTTTTGCGAATCGGCGGCCATGGAATGCGGGCTGCCGTTTCCGTTTCGGGGGGGGTAGAGCAGGGCGGAGCGGTTCCGCTTTGGAGGAACCCGCTGATGACCGAATGTTGATAATTCGTGCCTTTTGTCGAGCAATAAGCCTCCGGGCAAACGCTGAAAAAAGAAATTTTAGTGTTATATTTGTAACGGTAAATTAAAACCTAATCTTATATTGATGAAATTGTACCTGTTGTGGGCGGCGGTTTTCGTGGCGACGGCAGCCGTGGCGAAGGGACCGGCAAAGGAAAAGGAAAAAAAGGACAAGAAAGCGGAGACCTATGTGTTCCAAGACGTGAAGACCGTTCCGGTCACATCGGTCAAGGATCAGTCTCGCTCGGGCACATGCTGGAGCTTCTCGGGTATGGGCGAGGTCGAGAGTGACCTGCTCGTCCGGGGTAAGGGAGAGCACGATTTGGCGGAGATGTGGATCGTCCGCAACGCATATTTCGAAAAAGCCGTACGCTATGTCCGCATGCACGGCAGCGCCAATCTGGGCGGCGGAGGCACGTTGAACGACGTGGTGTATATCATCGACCGTTACGGCATCGTGCCCGAGGAGGTTTATCCCGGCCTGCGTTACGGAACCGACCGGCATGTGCACGGCGAGTTGGATGCGGTCATCAAGGCGTATGTCGACGCCGTGGTGGAAAATCCGAACAAGTCGCTCTCGACCGCTTGGCAGGACGGGCTGAACGGCATTCTGGACGCCTATCTGGGGCCTCGTCCCGAGAAGTTCGCCTACAGGGGCAAGGAGTATACGCCGAAGAGTTTCGCCGAGGAGCTGGGCATTCGTTCCGACGACTACGTGCTGCTGACCTCGTTCACGCATCATCCCTTTTACGAGCCGTTCGCGCTCGAAATTCCCGATAACTGGAATGCTGCGCTGTCCTATAACGTAACGATCGACGACTTGCGCCGGATCGTCGACGCGTCGCTCGAGAAAGGCTATGCGGTCAACTGGGCGTCGGACGTCAGCGAGAAAGGGTTTGCCTATAACAAGGGTTTCGCCATCGTGCCGGTGGCGAAAGTCGAGGAGATGAGCGATTCGGAGAAAGGGAAGTGGACGAAGCTGACCGAGGAGGAGCTCCGCAAGATGACGCTCGATCTGAGCGGCATGCTGCCCGAGAAGACGATCACGCAGCAGATGCGCCAGCAGGCGTTCGACAATTACGAGACGACCGACGATCACGGCATGTTGATCATGGGCGTGGCGGAGGACCAGAACGGCAATCAGTACTATAAGGTGAAAAACTCTTGGGGCGATACGGGAGCCTATCACGGCTATCTGTATGCGTCCGTGCCGTTCGTGCTTTATAAGTCGACGGGCATCATGGTGCGTAAGGACGTGTTGCCCGAGGACCTCAAAGCCAAGCTCGGTATTCGCTGAGCCTGGAGGCCGGAACGGTTTTCCGTGCCGGCTTTTTCATGTCGGCGAAGGCCGTCCGAACGAACGGGGATACACCACCATGTTTACTAACTAAAACTCATATCTATACAGTATGTCGCAAGTCATCAAATTGAAAAAGGGTCTCGACATAAGGCTCGAGGGCGAGCCGCGCAGGGAGCTGAAGCGTCTGCCCTTGGTGCATGCCTATGCCGTGCGGCCGGACGACTTTCTCGGCATTACGCCGAAACTGCTCGTGCGAGTGGATGACACGGTGAAGGCCGGGACTCCGCTGTTTTTCGACAAGTATCGTCCGCAAGTGCTGTTCACCTCTCCGGTCAGCGGCCGCGTGACGGCCGTCAACCGAGGAGAGAAGCGGCGGATACTCGACATCGTGATCGCTCCCGAGGCGGAGCAGTCTTACGAGGCGTTCGATGTGCCGTCGGTCGAGGCGGCCACGAGGGAGAACGTTACCTCGGCGCTGCTTTCTTCGGGCCTTTGGCCGATGATCGTTCAGCGTCCCTACGGAATCATAGCCGATCCGCAAAGTACGCCCAAGTCCGTATTCGTATCGGGTTTCGACAGCGCTCCGCTGGCGCCCGACATGAATTTCGCGCTCGAGCAGCAGTTGGACGATCTGAACCTCGGCTTTGCCATGCTTTCGAAACTGACGGCCGGTCCCGTGCATTTGGGACTCGACGCCGACGCGCCGAAAGGGGTATTGGAGCAGGTAAAGGGGGTTGAGAAGCACTATTTCAGCGGGCCTCATCCGGCAGGCAATGTCGGCGTGCAGATACACCATGTGGATCCCATCAGCAAGGGCGAGATCGTGTGGACCGTCGATATTCAGAATGTCGCGCTGATCGGCCGCTTCTTTCGCACGGGCCGGGTCGATCTGCGTAAGATCGTCGCGCTGACCGGGTCCGAGATACTCGAGCCCCGCTACTACGAGGTGATCTCGGGCGCGCCCGTTTCGAGCATCGTACGCAAGGCCGATGTGCGCAACGCGTCCGACGGGCACGGTTACCGGATCATCAGCGGCAACGTGCTGACGGGCCGTCGGGTCGAGCCGGACGGCTATCTGGGGTTCTACGGCAATCAGGTGACGGTGATTCCCGAGGGCGATCATTTCGAGTTTCTGGGCTGGGGCATGCCCCGGCTCGATAAGTTCTCCGTCTCGCGCAGCTATTTTTCGTGGCTTACGCCTCGCAAGCGGTACGTGCTCGACACGAATATGAACGGAGGCGTCAGGGCCTATGTCGTGACGGGGCTCTACGACAAATATCTTCCGATGGACATTTATCCGCTCTATCTGCTCAAGGCCATACTGGCCGGCGACATCGACAAGATGGAGAATCTGGGTATTTACGAGGTGATCGAGGAGGATTTCGCGCTGTGCGAGTTCGTCGATCCGTCGAAAACCGCCATGCAGCAGATTATCCGTCAGGGTATCGACCTGATGATCAAGGAGCTTAACTAACCCGCACCGAAAATGAAAGGAATAAGAAAACTGATGGATAGAATCAAGCCGAGCTTCGAGAAGGGGGGCCGGTTTGAAAAACTGCACTCGACGTTCGATGCGTTCGAGACATTTCTGTTCGTGCCCGATCATGTGACGCGCAACGGCAGCCATATCCGCGACAGCATCGATCTGAAGCGGGTGATGATCGTCGTCGTCATTGCGCTGATGCCGGCCTTGCTTTTCGGCATGTACAACACGGGCCTGCAGCATTTCCGCGCGACGGGCGTTGCGGACGCCTCGCTGTGGACCTGTTTCGGCTTCGGTTTCTGGAAGGTGTTGCCCATTATCGTCGTATCGTACGTCGTGGGCCTCGGCATCGAGTTCGTTTCGGCCCAGATCCGCGGTCACGAGGTCAACGAGGGCTTTCTGGTCAGCGGCCTGCTGATTCCGCTGGTGATGCCGGTCGACGTGCCGCTGTGGATGGTGGCCGTCGCGACCGCTTTCGCCGTCATCATCGGCAAGGAGGTGTTCGGCGGAACGGGCATGAATGTCTTCAATCCCGCCCTGCTGGCGCGGGCGTTCATCTTCTTCGCCTATACGCCCTACATTTCCGGAGAGAAAATCTGGATCGCCGGCCTGACCAAGGGCGAGGGGATCGTTGACGGCTTTTCGGGGGCCACGCCGCTGACGGACGCCGCTTCGGCCGTACTGACCGGCTCGTCGCAGATACAATGGACGCAAGGCGGCCCGTGGGACTGGTTCTTGGGAACGATTCCGGGATGTATAGGCGAGACTTCGACGCTCGCGATCCTGATCGGAGCCGTCATCCTGCTTTGGACCGGCGTGGCCAGCTGGCGGATCATGCTGAGCGTGTTCGCCGGCGGATACCTGACCGGCCTGCTGTTCAATCTGATCGGCCTGAATGCGTACATGAATATTCCGGCCTACTATCACCTGATTTTGGGCGGCTTCGCTTTCGGCGCCGTGTTCATGGCGACCGATCCGGTGACCGGGAGCCAGACCAACACCGGCAAATGGATTTACGGATTTCTGATCGGCGCGTTGGCCGTGCTGATCCGCGTCGTCAATCCGGGCTATCCGGAGGGTATGATGCTTTCGATCCTGTTCATGAACGCCGTCGCTCCGCTGATCGACTACTATGTCGTACAGGCCAATGTCCGTCGCCGGAACCGTCGTTTGAAACCCGCTAAATAACGTGCAACGCTATGAATAAGAACAGCAATACCTATATAATCGCCTACGCGGCGGTCATGGTCGTGATCGTCGCGGCGGTGCTCTCGTTCGCGGCTTTGTCGCTCAAGGGCGTACAGGCCGAGAACGCGAGGGTCGAGAAAATGGGGGATATTCTCCGCTCGATCGGCGAGGGCGGCGACGCCGATCTGGTAAAAGACAAGGCGGCCTACATCAACGAGCAGTATAAGAAATACATCGTCGACAGCTATGCTGTCAATGTCGAGGGCGACCGGGTCGAGGGAGCGAACGCGTTCGCCTTGCTGACGAACCTGAAGGCCGAATACGACAAGCCTGCCGCCGAGCGCAGCCTGCCCGTTTTCGTCAGCCGGAACGACGAAGGCGTCACGAGCTACGTGATTCCCGTTTGGGGAGCCGGTCTGTGGGGGCCTGTCTGGGGCTATGTCGCGCTGGCCGACAACTGGGATACCGTCAACGGAGTCGTCTTCGATCATAAGAGCGAGACTCCGGGGCTGGGCGCTGAGATTTCGACGGCCGCTTTTCAGGCTCAGTTCAAGGGCAAGCATATTCTCGAGAACGGCCGGGTCGTGGCCATACGGCTCGTTAAGGGCGGAGCGCCCGACGACGATCCGTATGCGGTCGATGCCGTCTCGGGCGGTACGCTGACGAGCGTAGGCGTGGAAAAAATGCTGAAAAATTGCTTGAGCGATTATGATGCTTATATCGAAAAGCAGCTCGGCGAGACGGCCGGGAACGAAGTGTCAACCAAAAATTCGGAAAGCCATGAGTAACCAAGAACGCGAGCCGCTTTTTTCGGCCAAAAACCTGAAGCTGCTGACCTCGCCTTTCGGACAGAATAATCCTATTACGGTGCAGATACTGGGCATTTGCTCGGCGCTCGCCGTAACGGCCAAGCTGAAGCCGGCTTTTGTCATGGCTTTGTCGGTGACGGTCGTAACCGCTTTTTCGAACCTGATCATATCGTTGATCCGCAAGGGTATTCCGTCGCGGATCCGCATCATCGTCCAGCTGGTCGTCGTCGCCTCGCTGGTGATTCTCGTGGACCAGGTGCTCAAGGCTTACGTCTACGACGTGAGCAAGCAGCTTTCGGTCTTCGTCGGGCTGATTATCACCAATTGCATCATCATGGGGCGTATCGAAGCGTTCGCGCTGGGTAACAAGCCGTGGCCTTCGTTTTTGGACGGTCTCGGGAACGGTATGGGATACGGACTGATTCTGATCATTCTCGGATTCGTCCGAGAGTTGCTCGGCTCGGGTACGCTGTGGGGCTATCCTGTGTTCGAGAAGATCGGGCTGTATCAGACCGGATACGTCAACAACGGCCTGATGATCCTGCCGCCGATGGCGCTGATTTGCGTCGGACTGATCATCTGGGTGCAGCGTAGCCGCAATCGTAATCTGATTGAGAAATAGTAAATCCGGCAGAACATGGAAAACATTATCAGCATATTCGTTCGGTCTATCTTCATAGACAACATGGTCTTCGCGTTCTTCTTCGGCATGTGTTCCTACATCGCCGTCAGCAAGAGCGTCAAGACGGCTATGGGACTTGGCATCGCCGTGACTTTCGTCATGGTAATGACCGTTCCGATCAACTATCTGCTCAACGAATACGTCCTTTCTCCGGGCGCGCTCGGCTGGATCGATCCGGCATACGGGTCGGGGGGTGCCAGCGAGATCGACCTGAGCTTTCTGAGTTTCATCGTATTCATCGCCGTGATCGCCTCGTTCGTGCAGCTCGTCGAGATGGTCGTCGAGAAATTCGCTCCGGCGCTGTATAACCAGCTGGGTATTTTCCTGCCGCTGATCGCCGTGAACTGCGCGATCATGGGCGGCTCGCTGTTCATGCAGGAGCGCGATTATGCTTCGCTGGGCGAGGCGACGGCCTTTGCTGCCGGATCGGGCATCGGCTGGTGGCTTGCTATCGTGCTGATCGCTGCCATTCGGGAAAAGATCGCCTACTCGAACGTACCGGCTCCGCTTCGCGGCGCGGGTATCACCTTCATTCTGACCGGTCTGATGGGGATTGCGTTCATGACGTTCATGGGGATTCAGTTGTAACTTAAAATCACAAGGTAGAGATGGGATTATCAATCATCATAGCAATCGCGGCATTTCTCGTAGTAACGCTCCTGCTGGTCGTTCTGCTGCTCTATGCCAAAGCGAAACTGACTCCTTCCGGAGAGGTCCGTATCGACATCAACGACGGAGAAAAACAACTGACCGTCGAGCCCGGCAGCACGTTGCTTACGACGCTCGGCAACAACGGGATTTTCCTCCCGTCGGCCTGCGGCGGCGGCGGTTCGTGCGGGATGTGCCGTTGTCAGGTGCTTGAGGGCGGCGGCGACATTCTGCCCACCGAGGTCAACTTCTTCACGCGTCGGCAGCAGGTCGAGAAATGGCGTTTGGGCTGTCAGGTCAAGGTAAAGGAGGATATGAAGATCAAGGTTCCCGAAGCCGTTCTCGGCGTCAGGAAATGGGAGTGCGAGGTGGTTTCTAACCGCAATGTGGCGACCTTCATCAAGGAATTCGTCGTCAAGCTGCCCGAAGGCGAGCACCTGAAGTTCCGCTCGGGAGGCTACATTCAGATCGACATCCCGAAATACGACGAGATCCGCTTCCGCGACTTCGACGTCGAGCCGGAATACCGCGAGGACTGGGACCATATGAAAATGTGGGATCTGGTTACGAAGAATCCCGAGCCGACGTTCCGGGCCTACTCGATGGCCAATCATCCGGCCGAAGGCAACATCATCATGCTTAACATCCGTATAGCCACGCCGCCTTGGGACCGTACGGCAGGAGCCTTCATGAAAGTCAATCCGGGCATCTGCTCGTCCTATATCTTCTCGCGCAAGCCGGGCGACAAGGTGACTATCTCGGGTCCCTACGGCGAATTTTTCGTTAAGGATACTCCGAACGAAAAGATGTTCGTCGGCGGCGGTGCCGGCATGGCTCCGATGCGCTCGCATATCTTCCATTTGTTCAAAACCGAGAAAATTCGGACTCCGGTAACGTTCTGGTACGGGGCTCGCTCGAAGCGCGAGATTTTCTACGAGGAACAGTTCGAGGAGATCGAGAAGGAATTTCCGAACTTCAAGTTCCATATCGCGCTATCGGAACCCAAGGAGGAAGACAACTGGAAGGGCTACGTCGGTTTCATCCATCAGGTGATTTTCGACAACTACCTGAAGAATCACGAAGCGCCCGAGGATATCGAATACTATCTCTGCGGTCCGCCGATGATGACCGCCGCGATGACCAAGATGCTCGACAGTCTGGGCGTCCCGGAAGAGAACATCATGTACGACAATTTCGGTGCATAAGGGCCGATTCGTATCGTATTTGCAGAAAAGCCGGACGGCGGGGCAGGGTACGGCTCCGCCGTCCGGCTCTTCGGGATATTTTAAGGGGAAGGAACGGCCGGCCGGTGTTCTCTGCTTTTTCCCGTATCGGTCGTATGGGCGGATTACGGCGGTTCCGCTGCGGTTTTGCTCGGGCACGACGGAAAGGAGCCCGGTTTGCCTGCCGGTTATTTTGAGTGCGCTTATGAAAAAGATAGTCTTATTGTTTTGCTTGTCTGTCGCTTGCTGTTCGTGGAGCCTTTCGGGGGCTCGCCCGCCGTTGATCGGCGTGTCGGAGTCTTGCGACGAAGGCCGGGTTCGCGTTACGAGGACTTACGTCGATGCCGTGCTGGCGGCCGGAGGAATCCCCGTCGTCATTCCGCTGATGAGGGATACGGCCTGCCTGAACCGTTTGTTTGAACGGCTCGACGGTTTGGTGCTGATCGGAGGAGGCGACGTCGATCCGGCCCGTTTCGATGCGGAGCCCTCCGCTGCGCTGGGGCATGTCGACACGGTTCGCGACGCATACGATTTCGCGTTGCTTGACCTTGCTCTGCGTCGGGATATTCCCGTGCTGGGCATTTGCCGCGGCGAGCAGCTGATCAATGTGGCTTTCGGCGGAACGCTGTACCAGGACCTGCCCAGCGAGTATGCCGACCGTTCGGTCAGCCACAGCCAGTCCCTGCCCTCGAGCGAGGCGACGCATGCGGTAGCCGTAGCCGAAGAGTCGCTCGTGCGACGGATTACCGGGTCGGATACGTTGTGGACGAACTCTTTCCATCATCAGGCCGTGCGCGATGTGGCGCCCGGATTCCGTGCGACGGCCTGCACGCGCGATGGAGTCGTCGAGGCGATCGAGCCGCTCGATCTGCGGATTCGCGTGCTCGGCGTGCAGTTTCATCCCGAGGCTCATACTGCGGCGGGCGATACGACGATGCGGAAATTTTTCGTCCACTTGGTCCGGGAAGCCGCGCGCGAGATGTCCGGTTCCCCGGCCGGACGAAAGCGTTGAGGTGGCGGTACGACGGGGTGAAGGTTTGTCCTGCGGGTGCGGACCGGAGCGGCTCGGTGGGGGGGGTTTGCGGGGGCATGTCGGAGTCCCTGTTGCGTAAGGGTGGACATCGGACGGAAAATTTGTTCAGATATACTGTCGGTTATGAAGATTTTAACGGGTAGTCGGATTCGTGAGGCCGATCGCTATACGATCGCCCGCGAGCCGATCGACAGCATCGCTCTGATGGAGCGTGCTTCGGAGAGTATCGCGCAGTGGGTGGCCGGGCATGTCCGGCCGGAGTGCCCGCTGGCTTTTTTCGTAGGCAAGGGCAATAACGGAGGGGACGGACTGGCCGTAGCCCGGATGCTGCATCGGGCAGGCTTTTCCTGCGCGGTATATCTCGCGTTCGGCCGGGATGAACTCTCCGAGGAGTGCCGATTCAATCTGGAGCGTCTTCCTCGCGGTCTGCCCGTGCGTCCGATGGCCGAGGCGTCGCTGCCGGAGGGTACGGTGATCGTCGATGCGCTGCTCGGGACGGGCGTGCGGGGCGAGTTGACCGAGCCCCTGCTCGGGGCGGTCCGACGGATCAATTCGAGCGGCTGCCGGGTCGTGTCGATCGATTTGCCGTCGGGAATGTTCTCCGAGTTCGGAAACGCCGGGCGTACGACGGTCCGGGCGACGACGACGCTGACGCTGGAGTTTCCGAAACTGGCCTTGTTGCTTCCGGAGGGGGGCGAGGCGGCCGGCGAGGTCGTCGTGTTGCCGATCGGCCTGAGCGAGGAGTATATGGATCGGGCCGAGTCTCTCTATTTCTATACCGACGCGGCGGCTGCGGCCCGCTTGCCTTTGTCCCGTCCGAAATTCGCCCATAAGGGGAACTGCGGACATGCGCTGCTCGTTTGCGGCTCGGAAGATATGGCCGGAGCCGCCGTTCTGGCGACGGGGGCCGCCCTGCGCTCGGGATGCGGGCTGGTGACCGTTCATCTGCCTCGGTCCGAAAGGGTGTCGGTCCATGCTAACTCGCCTTCGGCCATTGTCAGCGGCGATCCGGAACCCGTGTTTTCTCGGCTGCCGAGGGATATGGGGCGCTACGATGCGGTGGGAGTCGGTCCCGGAGTAGGGCAGGACCCCCGCTCTTTCGAGGCTCTGGAGGCTCTTTTGAGGGCCGGGCTGCCGGCCGTGATCGATGCCGATGCGCTGAATATGCTGTCAGCCCGTACCGAGCTTCAGCGGCTCGTCGCTCGCGGATCGATTCTGACGCCTCATTTGGGCGAGTTGCGCCGGTTGGCGGGAGATTGGGCCTCGGAAGACGAAAAGATCGAAAAAACGCGCGATTTGGCCTCCCGTCTCGGCTGTTGCGTGGTCGTGAAGGGCGCGCATACGATGGTCTGTTCTTCGGACGGTCGCTGCTTCTTCAATTCGTCCGGCAACCCGGGCATGGCCAAAGGCGGCAGCGGAGACGTGCTGACCGGTTTTCTGGCCGGTCTGCTCGCTCGCGGGTACGAGCCGCTGGCGGCTGCGATTCTGGGCGTTTACCTGCACGGCCGGGCCGGTGACAGGGCAGCCGATTATTACGGGCAGGAGGCGATGAATGCGGGCGACCTGATCGACTTCCTTTCGGAGGCGCAGCAGGAAATCCTCGGGCGGGACAACGGATAAGGCGGGGTATTTCTGATGCGCTCATGCCGTGCGCCGTTTAGATGTCGTACTGACGGGAGTATCGTGTCGAGAAAGCCGGGAGGCGGCCGTTTGAAAAGTCCGAGATAGCGGTCCGTTTCTTGAAGACATGCGCGAATATGCCTTGAGCGGGCGGCGAATAGTAAAGAGGACGATTGCGGTGCGCGAGCGCGCCTTGCGTCGTCTTCCTCCGCATAAAATTTCCCGAATCCGCTTTTTTTATCTATCTTTGCTTCATTCAAATACTAAAAAATAGGTTATGGCAAGTATCAGGAGAATCAAGAGAGATATAGACTTTCTGGCCAATGAAGTGATTTCGGACTGCTATATGGCCCTCTACTTCAACGACGGCGCCAAGCGCGAGCAAATCGTGGCCGTGATCGAGGAGGCGGTCGAGTTCCGCAATGAGCTGTTCGTGCGTGCGAACCATCCGGCGGACAAAAAGAACAAGAGCCTCGTGCGGAAGCACTACGCTCAGATGCGCCGCGACATGATGTCACGCGTGGATGCGATGTTCGAGAAGCTTAGCGGCATTTGCAAATAGTCTGAAAGTGCTCCGCACGTCTGTGCGGGAAGAATAGAAAAAAATGCGGAGAAGCTCCCGGAGCTTCTCCGCGTGTTTTACGAGTGCTTTTCGAGCACCGTATGCGGCACGTCGCCGTGAAAGACGACCTGTATCGGGCAGTCGTAGTTGTGCAATTGCTCCGCCGTGATGCGGTTGGAGTCGTGGCGATGCACATGGCGGTTGACGCAGACGATTTGCTTGACATGGGAGGAAATCGTTCCCAGATCGTGCGATACCATGACGATGGCCATTTTGTCGTTGAATTGTTTGAGCAGCGCGTAAAGCTCCTTCTCGAACCGGTTGTCGACGAAATTGGTCGGTTCGTCCAGAATCAGCAGTTTCGGATCGGAAATCAGAGCTCGCCCGAGCAGGGCCCGTTGCAGTTGTCCGCCCGACAGGGCGCCGATCGGCCGTCGGGCGACCGATTCGATTCCGCAGATACGAAGCAGATTTTCGGCTTTTTCCCTGTCGGCGGAAGTGTATCGGCCGAACAGTTTCTTGCGTGCCTGAAGGCCCGAAAGAACGACCTCGCGCACCGAAATGGGGAACGTCTTATCCAGATCCGAAATCTGAGGCATATATCCGATACGGCGGTAGCCGCCGCTCTCGATCTCTTTCGAGTAAATGACTTTCCCCGTGTATGGAACCGCCTTGAGAATCGCCTTGACCAGCGTGGTCTTACCGCCGCCGTTCGGTCCGATAATCCCGAGAAAGTCTTGCGGATGAATATCCAGATAGACGTGACTCAGCGCCTCGCACGTCCCGTATCGTACCGATACGTCATTGAGTTCGATCAGTTTGGTCATGGGCTATCGAATGGGCTATGAAAAGCAGGTTGGACGGAATGTCGTATCCCAGCGGGTCGATGGCTACCGTTTCGGCTTTCAGTTCGGACGCCAGCGCTTCGACCGTCGAGCGGCTGAACTGCCGTTGATAGAGAATCCGGGAAATTCGGGCGTTTCGGGCTTCGTCTACGAGCGTCCTGACATGGTTTCCGGAGGGCTCCTTGCCTTCGTCCTCGATGGCCAACTGAGTCAGACCGTAATCGCGGGCCATGTAGGAAAGGGCCGGATGGTAAATGACGAAGGTGCGGGGACCGTCGGCGAATATCGCTTGCAGTGCGTGGTCGAGCGAATCCATGCGGTTCGCGAAACGTTCGTAGTTCTCTCGGTAGCGGGTCGAGTCGGGGTACATGCTTTCGAGTTGGCTCAGGAGGGTCGCTGCCATGACGCGCAGATTGCGGGGCGAGGTCCAGATATGCGGATCGGTTCCGTGCCCGTCGTGTCCGTGCCCATGTTCGCCGGTCAGGACGGGCACGCTGTCTGCCGTGCGGACGATCCGTACGCCGGGCATGTTTTCACGGATCGACCGCTCCAGTTTGTGCTCGAAGTCGAGCAACCCGATCTCGACGTATGCCGCCGAGTTGGCCACCCGCTTCATCTGGGCCGGCGTAGGCTCGTAGGTTTCCGGGCTGGCGGCCGGAGGGACCAGTACGTTGATCTCGAAATCGTCGCCTGTGATTTGGCGGACCAGAAAGCTCAGCGGCTCGATGCTGACCGACAACTGTTCGCGCGGCGGTTCGGCGACGGAGCAGGCGGCCAGCAGCATGCCTGACAGAATGGCCGGCAGGCACCTCTCCATAGCGTTTGACTTCAGAATATGCATTATCATTTTTCGCACTCCGGATATTTTCCCCAAAAATACGCAAACTTTCGAGGATCGGGCGCTCCCGGTCCCATTTTCGTGCGCGCTTCGCTCTATTTGAAATTTCTCGGACTGATTCCGAAGTGTTTTTTGAAGCAGGTCGAGAAATGGGAGTGCGTTCCGAACCCTGTCATCTCGGCGATTTCGTTCAGCGGAAACTGTCCTTCGCGGATCAGCTCGGCCGAGCGGTTCAGTCGGTATATGCGCAGGAAATCGTTCGGGGTCTGTCCCGTCAGTTGCTTGATCTTTCGATAGAAGCTGGTGCGGCTGAAACCGAGGTTTTTTCCTAAGGTGTTAACGCTCAGATCCTGATCGGAAAGATTCTCCTCGATGAACTTGTACAGTTTTTCCATGAATTTCTGATCCAGCGGGTGCAGATCGTTTCGATCCGGCGATTCAGGTTTCTCTTCCGCTACGGTCTGCGATATTTTTTCTTTTTGCAGCTCTTTTTCCAGTCTGTTCTCGACGATGCTTGCCAGTAGCTCGGCCTTGAAAGGCTTCGGCAGGCAGATATCCGCTCCGCTGTCATAGCCCGCGATCTGACCATCCGTTTCGGTCTGGGATAGCAGCAGAATGACGGGGATGCGGGCCGTATGGTCGTTGCCTTTCATCTTTCTGCACAAGTCGAACATCCTCGAAGCCGGACTCAGATCGCATACGATCAGATTCGGGCGGATCTCTTCGGCCTTTTCGTATGCCTGTTGGCCGTCGGTCGCCGTAACGATCCGGCAACTCTGCATCAGGATCGTTCGGAGGAACAGACCGAGCTCCGGATCGTCGACGGCGACCAGAATCGTTCGATCCGGGGTCTTCCCCTCTCTGTCGTCCTCGGCCGGCGGTTGCGGAGGATTCAATGCGGGCAGGGACGAATCCGGAGCCGAATTCGGGTGTGAAGACTTGTCGTATCGGTCTGCCGGGAGAATGACGCTGTATACCGTGCCTTCCGTCTGGCGCCGTCGCGCGATGACTCTGCCGCCGTGCAGCTCAGTCAATTTTTTAACATAATGTAAGTCGATTCCGAACTCGTTTTGTATCTCCTCTTTGTCGGCCCGGCGATAACGCTCGAACAAATGGCTCAAATTTTCTTCGGACAACAGGCTTCCGTTGTCTATTACATTGATTTGAAGGTATTTGTCGTGGATTCCCTCGAGTCCGAAAATAGAGTCGGGCTCGACCGTTACCCTGAGCTCGATCCAGACCGTTGCGTTGGGGCGGATGTTTCTCAGCGTATGTCCGATCAGGTTGGCTGCTATCTTCTCCAGTTTGTCGGAATCGACCGGCAGGACCAGCGAGTCGTATGGGCAGTCCAGATGTATATCGATGTTTTTCTCTCCCGATATACGATTGAACCCGTTTATCACGTTCCGGATACGCGGTATGATGTCGGACGGACCGATCTGAAGTGTCAGTTGTCCCTGGTCCAGTTTCTCATAGTCGAGCTGCTGCTCGATCAATCGGATGAGGCGGAGGCTGTTGCGCTCGATTTCGGAGAGGCAGTAGGCATCGTGAGTCGGGACGGGATCCCTGCTGTCTCTGGTCCGTCGCAGCAGTTCGTTGACGGGGGCGTATATGAGCGTCAGCGGAGTGAACAGTTGCTGAGACACGTTGGTCAGGAATCGGATTTTGTTTTGGGCCGTTTTCAGTTCCTGTTCCTGCTGCGATCGGATCATGGCCTCCCTTTCTTTCGTCAGTTTTTTATCTATATGGGCCTTGAAGACGAAATAAGCGGCCGTGATGATAAGTAAGACGGCAACCGCGATTGCTATCGGGCTGATCCATGGCAGGTCGGCGTCCGCTAAGGAAGAAGAGGTGGCCAGTATCCACATGTCGGTTTCCATGAAGAGGTTCTTTTGGTTCTGATGACGCTTGCCGGCGTGTAGCGCTTTATTTTGCCGGGATAGGATATCAATTTACTCCAATCGTTCGTTTATATTGAACATTCTTGCTATTTTTGAGATGGCGAATGCGGCGGAACGGATGCTTGTTTTTTGAATTCGTGCCGGATAAGAGCAGGGCAATGCTGTGTGTCGGACGTTTTGTTATGTTTTAACATATTGATTTGTACTGTTTTATGTTGTTTTAGTTCAAATGACTTTTTTGTTGACCGTGTATTCTTTACTCCGTTCTCGACGTGGGCGGTACCTTTTTCTTAAAAAGTCCGTTTGTGGGTCGGAAAAGAGACAAAGGGAATACTTTTGAAACAAATATAATAATTATTGGCGAATATTGAACGTTTGCGATATATTTTGGTATGGATTGACAAGAACGATTATTAGCTATTATGTAATATTGTATAAGCAAAAATGCGGGATGAAAATGTCCGTATGGCCTACTGTTTCAAATATTATTAACTTAAACTTCAAAATAGAGTGTATGACAAAATGCAGATGAGAATGAGAGATCGGATTTTAAACTTGAAAACTACCATTTTAATGAACTAACTTATGATGAAAAAATTACTAATCTTGTGTTTATTTTGCTTTTGCACCCTTTACGGTATGGGGCAAAATATGGTATCGGGAACGGTGGTCGATGAATCCGGGAATGGGGTTATCGGCGCGACCGTTCTCCTGAAAGGCACAACGAAGGGTGTTATGACGGGCCCGGGGGGACTTTTCTCGATCGACGTCGATAAGTTCCCGGCCGAGCTGGCGATCAGTTTTCTCGGTTATGTTCCTCAAAACCAAACTGTCAAAGGTCCAGTCAAGGATCTGAGGATTGAGTTGGAGACCGAACAGCAGGCGCTCGACGAGACGGTCGTGATCGCTTACGGTACGCAGAAAAAGGCGTCCGTGGTTGCTTCTCTTTCTTCGGCGACAGCCAAGGATATCATGAAGGCGCCCGTCGGCAACGTCGGATCGGCTTTGACCGGACGTTTGACCGGTCTGACCACGATGCAGAACTCGGGTCAGCCGGGTGCGGAGGCTCCGACGATCCGAATCCGAGGAAAGGCTACGCTGAACAATGCGGACCCGTTGGTTATCGTCGACGGTGTCGAACGTTCGTCGGGCGGACGTATTCAGGAAAGCGCGAATGCCGACCTGATGAAAGGATATATGTCGGGCTGGGAAACGATCAACCCGAACGATATAGAGTCCGTGACGATTCTGAAAGACGCTTCCGCGACCGCCGTGTACGGTGTGAAGGGTGCCAACGGCGTACTGATCATCACGACGAAGAAAGGTTTGAGCGGCAAGGCGACCGTTACCTATTCGGGTAGCTTCGGTCTGTCGGTGCCGACTCGTCTGCGTCACAATATCGGCTCTTATGCATATCTCTATTATCAGAACGAAATGGGTTATAACGACGGTACGGGCGCTACGACCAGTTTCGAGGACCTGATGAAATACCGCTACCATTTCAACGACTATCTCTATCCGAGCATGGACTATGCGGACTATATATTGAAGAAGTATTCGCCCAAGACCGAGCATAACGTGAGCGTCCGAGGCGGTAACGACTTCGTTAAGTATTACGCTTCGGTAGGTTATTACAGCGAAGACGGTCTGGTGAAGAAAAAAGCGGGTTATGGTTTCAACCCGAATAACGAATACCGCCGTTTGTCTCTGAGAACCAACCTCGACTTCCAGTTCACCAAGAGGCTGTCCGCCAGCATCAATATCGACGGACGTTTCGAGCGTCGTCAGGGTAACAACTCGCCGGGCGACAACCAGTTCTTCTGGAAGCTCTATCAGGCCAAGCCTTGGTCGACTGCCGGTTTCGATGCGGACAACCGTTATATCATTACCGGAACGGACCCCAATCCGACGATCATCACGATGCTGTTCGCCGGAGGTAACTACACGCGTAATCAGGTGACCGCCAATACGGTCTTCTCGCTGAAGTACGACCTCGATTTCATTACCAAGGGACTTTCCGCTCAGGGTAAATATTCGTTCGACAGTTTCAGCGACGCGGGATACAACCGTGTGCGTCAGTATGCTTCCTATCGTCCGATCGAGCTGGAGGACGGAACGATCTATATGCAGAAGAGCGGCAACGACGGTCCGCTGACTTCGAGTGCTGTTGGTTCTCAGAAGCGCCGCAAGGAGTACGCCGAGGTATCGTTGAATTACGCTCGCTCGTTCGGCGATCATAACGTAACCGCTCTGACGATGTACAACATGGAGAAAAGCCGCTACTACGAATCTTCTTTCGCCGATGTCCCGCATGCCTATCTGAGCTTCGTAGGACGTGCTACCTATAATTATAAGAGCCGCTATTTCCTCGACTTCAGCATCGGTATCAACGGTTCCGAGAACTTCCCGAAAGGGAAGCGCTTCGGTACGTTCCCCGCAGTGGCTGTGGGCTGGGCTATTTCGGAAGAGCCTTTCATGGAAAGCATCCGCAAAACGGTCAGCTTCCTGAAGATCCGCGGTTCCTACGGTGAGGTAGGTAACGACCGGACGAACTCGCGCTTCCTCTATCTGCCTACGACGTTCGGCGGTCTTCCCGGAGGTACCGTGTACTATGTCGGAGACCAAAGCAACCCGCAGCACACTACGCTGAGACCTATTCAGGAAGGTAAGGCTCCGAACTACAATGTGACGTGGGAAACGGCTAAGAAGTACAATCTCGGTATCGACGCCAAGTTCTTCGACGACCGTCTCAGCTTCGTGTTCGATATTTTCAAGGAGATGCGTTCGGACATTCTGACCGATATGGTGAACTATCCGTCTTTCGTATTCCCCGATTTCCAGACGAATGCTCAGGCCAACGGCTACCATACTCTCTATTTGACGAACAAGGAAAACTACGCTAAGGTACGGAACCAGGGATTCGAGGTCGAACTCGGATGGGACGGTACGATCGGCAAGAATTTCTCCTATTTCGTAAAGGGATCCTATGCCTACACGATCAATAAGACCCTGCAGCTCTCCGAAAGCTCGAAGGATTATCCCTATCAGTATGCGACGGGTCACATGCTGGATGAAATATCCGGTCTGATCTGCGAGGGTATTTACGATAGCTACGAGGAGATCAACAATCCGAACAATCCGTACAATACCTATAATCCGAATCCTGTACCGGGCGACTTGAAGTTCAAGGACGTGAACGGCGACATGAAGATCGACGACAAGGACAACGTGTATTTCGGTAACTCGAATATGCCCCGTTCGACGTTTACGGCTTCGCTGGGATTCAACTACAAGGGTCTGGACTTTTCGATGCTGTTTCAGGGAGGCGCCGGGTTCTACTATATGCCTCAGCAGGAGAACCGGGTACACTTCTTCGAAGGCGGTGCCGCTTTCGGCGGTGTGGAAGAGCGCTGGACTCCGACGGGACGCAGCAAGTGGTATCCGATCCTGCACACGACGAACAACCAGCAGACCGGTAACTTCGTGAACTCGAGCTTCTGGGCCTACGACGCGACTTACCTCCGGTTGAAGAATATCGAGCTGGGCTATAACCTGCCTCAGAAGTGGATGAAGTCGATCGGTATCGACAACATTCGGGTGTTCCTGACTGCCCAGAACGTATGGACGTGGACTCCTACCCACCAGATGAAGAACTTCGATCCTGAAAGTATTCAGCACCGTACGATCTTCTATCCGCTTATGCAGATCTATAACGTAGGTGTTTCCATTACCTTTTAATTAAAAAGATAATACAACGATGAAAACAAAAATAGCATTATTATTATTGTCGGCATCTTCGTTGATGTGGTCTTGTCAGGACTTCTTGGAGGAACCGAGCGACGTGTCCGGACAGACGGAGGCGGTGGTATTCTCTACCATCGAGACTGCCGAGCAGGTACTGGCTGCGCCTTACTCGTCGCTTCCGTGGGGCTGGCCTTGTTTGAACGGTAACGGTCCTTGGAGTCAGGGTATCCTGATCTATTTCGCTCCGATCTCGACCGCTTCCGACGAGGCCGATACGGCTTTGGAGGGCGGTTATAACTTCGTACATCCTCAGTACCACGAAGGTCTGCTGACTGCCGGTACGATCAATCCCTATCGTGAAGACAAATGGGATTACGATTGGTTTGCCATTCGTAACGCATGGTACTTCTACGACAAGGTGGATATGGTGAACGACGGTACGCCTCAGAGTTATATCAATCAGCGTAAGGCCGAGGCTTTGGGACTGGTCGCTCAGCGCTATTACGAAATGTTCAAGCGCTACGGCGGTCTGCCTTGGATCGACCATTACATTACGATGGGCGAATCGATCGATATGTCCCGTATGTCGATTACCCGGACGGTCGATTCGATATGCAGCCTGCTCGATCGGGCGATCGCTATGCCCGAGCTTCCCGAACGTAACGCGGTGAACGAGTTCGGCCGTGTGAACAAGGTGGCTCTGCGTATGCTGAAGGCCCGCGTTCTGTTGTGGTCGGCCAGCCCGCTGTTCAATCCCGAGGACAACCAGTCGTATTATCCGAGCTTTAACAAGCAGGAGCTGATCAAGCACGAGACCTATGACAAGAATCGTTGGCAGGAAGCGGCGGATGCTTGCCTCGAGGCGATCAATGCCGCTCACGGAGCCGGTTATGCGCTCTATACCAAGTATGGCGATCCGGTGAAAGACTACAAGGCTGCCGTGACCGAGTTCCCCGACATCGACGCCAACGGAACCGCGAAAGGCAATCCCGAAATCATCTGGGGTACCCGTCCGGCCGACTCTTACGCCAGCGAGACTTACCAGTCCGGATCGCGCGTGACCATCTGGTCTACGCTCAAGCAGTTGAGAGGAACGGTCGGCACCTATCTGATTCCGTTGCAGAATATGGTCGACAAATACGAGCTGCGCAACGGTAGCGATCAGCCTGCCGATTATTGGCAGACGACCAGCGATCCTTACAATAACCTGGACCGCCGGTTCAACGCGACTATCTATCACCACGGTTACAAGCTGGGCAAGACCGTAAGTCCTTTCACTCTCGATATGAGAATGGAGCCTGCCGGAGACCAGTATCCTGCCGGTGCACAAAATTTCACCGGCTACTATCTCGCCAAGTTCTTCGATGACGATTACATCGCAGGGGCGGGCAACTATCCGCAGGCTTTCTGGCCTTACATGCGTTTGTCCGATCTTTATCTGATGTACGCCGAGGCGCTCAACGAGGTGGATTACGAAAGCAATTCGGGGGAAATCCTTCACTACGTGAATCTGGTCCGCAATCGTGCCGGCCAACCCAATCTGGAGGATAAGCCCGGCTTCCAAGCCACTCAGGCTTACGTTCGCGAATGCATCCGCAAAGAGCGTATCGTCGAGCTTTGCTATGAGGATCAGATTTATTTTGACTACAAGCGCTGGAAAGTGGGCGACAAGTACATCGGAGGCAATATGTACGGTATGAGGATTACCGGCGACATGGAAAATCCGACTTTCTCGAAGTTCCTTTACGAGACGCGCGTATGGTCGTCGAAGTGGTATCTGTTCCCGCTCTATCAGACGGATGTTCTGACAACGAACGGTGTATTGGCACAGAACCCGGGATGGTAGTAATTAATTTCTAAATCGAGACTACGATATGAAAAAACATATAAATGACAAGGTGAAAAGTTGCTTTGCATCGTTCCTGATCTTGTTTGTGTCCGCGACGACCGTCAAGGCCGAAGGACCTAAAACGGGAGCTTTCGCAGAGATTCCGACTTTGGGAGACACGCTTCGCGCATCCGAAAGGATGGTGGACGTGGCTTACGGCAAACAAAAATACGACGCAGTGACTTCGTCGATGAGCACGGTCCATGCCGACGAGCTGAGAAAGTCGACGGCTACGTCGATAGGCGAGGCCCTGATCGGCCGTCTGCCCGGTCTGATCGTTAAAAAAGGCTCGTACGAGCCGGGAAACGAGCCCAGCATCTACATCCGGGGTCTCAATACCTACGGAAGCGCGAATACGCCGCTGGTGATCGTCGATGGTTTCAGAACGGACTACAACCAGCTTTCCCTGTATGAAATCGAAAGCATCTCGGTTCTGAAGGACGCGGCTGCGGTCGCTCTGTACGGACAGCAGGCTGCCAACGGAGTCCTGTTGGTAACGACCAAGCGCGGTTTTGTCGGAAAGACGACGATCGATGTGAACGTCAACATCGGATGGCAGGAATTCGCCAACAAGCCCGATATGCTGAATGCGTACGAGTATGCCGTGCTGCACAATCAGGCGCGTACCAACGATGGCCTGCCTGTCGTGTACGACCCGATCACCGACCTCCCGAACTACGGTAAGGGCGGAGTGTACCAGTACACGCATCCCGACAACAACTATTTCGACCAGCTGTTCAAGAAGTCGACTCTGATCTCGAACGTCGGCATCAATATCGGCGGCGGTACGAAAGCCGTGCGGTACATGGTGACGGCCGGCTACATGCACAACGGCGGTATGTTCAATTATACCGACCTGAACGACTATTCCACTCAGGTGCGCATGAACCGTTTCAACCTGAGAAGCAACTTGGACATCAACATCACCAAGAACCTCTCTGCACAGATCGACATGGGCGGTCGGGTCGACAGCCGCCGTTTCCCCGGCGGGGACGACTACAACACTTCGGGTATTCTCAATACCATCATGCGCACTCCGCCTCAGGAGTATCCGCTGGTGAACCCCGACGGTTCGTTGGGCGGTTCGTCCCGCTATACGGATAACCCGCTGGGTAAGATTGCCCACAGGGGGTACAGAACCGTACTCTATCGTAATCTGGATATGACGCTGAAACTGAAGTACGACTTCGGCGAAACCGTGAAGGGCCTTTCGGTCGGCATCGGCGGTTCGGCGATGAATGCGATGAGCCTGATCGACGACAAGCTGCGTAGCTTTGCGGTATTCGATATTACAGGGGCTCCGGATCCCGTGACCGGCGTAGGCGAGTATACGTACCGCCAGTACAACGACGATACGGACCTCGCTTGGCAGAGCTCCGTGAACAGCCAGTACCAGCGTCTCAACTTCGAGGCTTTCGCTGCGTACAACCGGACTTTCGGCGACCACTCGGTCGACGCCATGCTGATGTATCACATGGACCGTTATCAGCAGAGCGGAAACTACTACAAGTTCAATACGGCCGGTTTCGGACTCCGTGCGCACTACGGATTCAAGGATCGTTATTTCGCCGAGTTCGCTGCCAGCTACTATGGCGAGGAACAGTATATGCCGGGTCGCCGTTTCGGCTTCTTCCCCGCCGGAGCGTTGGCTTGGGTGATTTCCAAAGAGAACTTCTTGAAGGACAGCAAGGTGATCAACTACTTGAAACTGCGTGCTTCGTACGGCAAGGTGGGCGGTTCGGCTTTCACCGGAAACTCGGTCGGCAGCCGTATCTACTATCAGCAGTTCTACTACAACACGGGCACTTATACTTTCGGTGTGCCGGGTACGACGACAGGAATCGGAGGTACGTTCGAAAACACGCTGGCGAACCCTTTCATCACGTGGGATAAGTCGTATAAGACCGATATCTCGATCGAAGGTACTTTCTTCAATCACATCAACCTGATGTTCGATTATTTCCACGATGTGCGTAAGGACATTCTTACTCAGAACAGAGGCTCGCTGCCTCTCACGATGGGTATTGCTTCGGATAAAGCCAGCTGGGGTAACGGCGGCGAAGTGACCAATCGCGGTTACGAGGCGACGCTCGAAGTGTTCGGCCATGCCGGCGATTTCGAGTACTCGGTTCAGGGCGGCATTTGGTACAATCACAACATCATCAACAAGCGGCCGGATGCGAATCTCTACGACCTCAATACGCAGAAGTATCTCTCTTGGATCGGCAAGGCCGTAGGACAGAAGTGGGGCTATCTGTGCGATGGCTTCTATACGGCCGAGGATCTCGACAACATGACGGCCATTCCTTCCTTCGGTTCCGTACAGGAAGGCGATGCGCGCTATGTCGATGTGAATAATGACGGTGTGATCGACGATTTCGATGTCGTTCCTATGGGGTATCAGGACATTCCCCAGTATACCTATACTTTCAGTCTGAACCTGAAGTATAAGAACGTCTATCTGTACGCTATGGGACAAGGAACGATCAACAGCTCGGTCATGCTGTCCGATTCTCCCGATACTTTCTTGCCGTTCTGGAACAATAACAATGCGTTCCAGTATGCCAAGCAAAGCTGGACGCCCGAGACAGCCGCTACGGCCGTACTGCCGCGATTGTCTACGCTGAATAACCCGAACAACTCGCAAGCCAGCACGGTATGGCTGCGGTCGAACGACTATTTCAAGCTTCGCAACCTGGAGATCGGTTACGAATTCCCGCAGAAATGGATGAAGGAGATCGGTTTCCGTGGAGCCAAGGTGTATTTCAGGGGACAGAATCTGTTTACGATCAGTCGCGAGATGGATTTCATCGATCCGGAAACCTTCAGTGGTTATCCTGCCACTCGTTCGTACAGTATTGGACTCAGTCTGACGTTTTAACCAATTGAAAACAGGATATTATGAAAATCAAGATATCAAAAATTCTGCTCGTCCTCTCCGTTTGCGGACTGCTCTATTCTTGCGACAAGTTTTTCGAGGTCGACCTGAAGGAGCAGATGGACGAGGAAAAGGTAGTCAACAACGAAGATTATTTGGCGCGGTTGTGGGCCGGTTTGTACTGGGCGATGGAGAACGGTTTCACGGCAGTCGGCAACGGCGGCTACGCCAGTGCATGCGACGAGGCCGACAACAATCAGCAGAGTTCCAGCGTTCAGAAGTTCAATACGGGTAGCTGGAACGCGCAGAGCAATCCGGATGACCTTTATTCCCAGTTCTATCAGGCGATCCGTTCTGCTAACGACTTCCTGCGTCTTTCCGACACGGTGAACAACCCGCAGTACACTTTCCGTGAGTACGAGAAAGGCGAGCCCGAGAAGTATGCTACCAAAGTGTTCAACTGGCACGCATATCGTTTGGATGCCAGCTTTCTGAAGGCTTACTATCATTTCGAACTCTGGAAGCGCTACGGCGATATCGCCATTGCCGACAAGCTGCTGACCGAAAGCGAAGCTCTTGCGCTGGAGCGCACTCCGGGACAGGAAGTGGTCGAGTATATCGTTCACGCTTTGGATAGTCTGGCTCCGATGTACGACGAGTTGGAGACCATGAAGAATACGCAGTACACGAACGGCAAGTGGATCGACAACCAGTACGGCCGCATAACCAAGGGCGCCGTGCTGGCTCTCAAGGCCCGCGTGCTGCTGTATGCCGCCAGCCCGCTGAACTCGCCTTCGGGACAGTACGATGCCGAGCTGTGCGATCGCGCTGCGCGTGCAGCTGCCGATGTGATCAATCTGGGGCTTTATTCGACGAATATCTCTTATCGCGATATGCAGTTCGACCGTTCGAGCAGCAATCCCGAGAACATTTTGGACAACCGTCCCAATATCGGCAACTTCAATAGTATGGAGACATGGAATTATCCCAAGGGCGGTTCCGACCAGTATGTGACGACTTCGGTCGGCAATAATGCCATCTGCCCGTCGCAGAATCTGGTTGACGCTTACGAGACGGTAGACGGTTCGGCTGTGGACCCGGACGATCCTTATGCGAACCGCGACCCCCGTTTCTATGAGACGATTCTCTGCAACGGCGATACGTTCAACGATGCTACCGTCGAATCGTTCGTGGGCGGCCTTGCCGGCATCAACAATACGAACTGTACGACAACGGGTTACTACCTGAAGAAGTTCGTTCAGGACAAGGTGCAGTTGCCGCAGGGTACGACCGTGCCGCACGTATGGTATCTGTTCCGTTACGGCGAAATCCTGCTCAACTATGCCGAGGCCATGTTCTACGCTCACGGTCCTAACGCCAAGATGGGATATGTGACCAACGGCGGCGACCTGTCGGCTTTGGAGGCGGTCAATCAAGTCCGTGCGCGCGACGGAGTCGATATGCCTCCTTTGACCTCGCTGGACGAAACCAAGCTGCGTAACGAGCGTCGGATCGAGCTGGCTTTCGAGGGGCATCGATTCTGGGATGTCCGTCGCTGGAAAATCGCTGAAACGACCGAGAATCAGCCGCTGATGGGCATGCGGATCATCAAGATCGGAGACCGTTTCGACTACAATGTCGTCAAGGTCGAGGATCGTACGTTCAGACCGGCGATGTATCGTTACCCGATTCCGTTTGCCGAGAAGATGCGTTATCCGTCATGGGAACAAAATGAAGGTTGGTAGAATTTCGTCTTATATTAAATGTAAATACATAGTATTATGGAAAAATTGAAATTGTTCATGATAATGCTGGTGCTCGGAGGGCTCGGACTGGTCGGATGCGATGACAACGATCCGGAAGGACCCGAGATTTCCGCGACGACTTTCGTCGCCGGTTCCGAACCGGGTACGGCAGAGCTGAGGGTTCCCGAAGGTGCCGAGGTGGTTTACCGCTTCGACATCAAGTCGGCTGCACCGATTTCCAAGATCGAAGTATGGTACCGGCCCGGTTTGGGGGCGAATATGGAGGCCCCGATGGAGGAGCAAACGATCGAACTGTACGGCGAGGTGAGCGAGTACGTCGTTTCCGACACGCTGACCTTGGACGAGGATTGCTCGTACTCGGTTTATGTCGAGGACGTCAATCGGAATTTCTCGTCGGCTCGGGTGAATCTCTATTTGGACGTAACCAAGTACAATGTCGAACTGACGGACGGAATGCCTGCGGCTACGTCGAAGACTTTCCTGTGCCTTGAGACGGGACGTACTTTCTACGTTGCCAATATCGCCAACGATCCTAAGGGAATCGACCTCGGATTTACCTATTACGAGGGCAATGACAACAAGGCCTGTCTGGTTTCTCTCGACGAGTATTACAAGACCGGTAATTACGCGATGGTGGTCAACGATCTGAATCCGGAGGTGATCTTCAAGGATGCGACGGATCCGGCGGCCACGGAGAGCGTGTTCGACCAGGTCAACAAGGCTTCCGAGCTGAAGGATATCTTCGATCGGGCGAAAGATTATCCTACGGTTCTCGACTATACCGCGGGCAAGATCGCTCCGGCTTTGGAAGAGGAGGATATGATCGCTTTCCGGACCGAAGACGGCCGCTACGGCCTGATGAAGGTGAAAGAGATCGACCGTAAGAACGAAGACGTCTCGAACAACCAGACGATCAGTCTCGATGTGGTCGTTGAGAAAAACTAACTTATTAATGCAGATACTGTTATGATACGAATAATGAATGTCAAATTCAATGGTTTGCAAAAGGTGATGAGTCGGTTGGCGCTGCTGTTGATTGCCGTGGTCATGTTCGGCTGCAAGGACGATTTGGCCGATCCGCCCGTGATCAAGGTGTATGTGAACGGGGCCGAGTACGACGCTTCGTCGACCGAACGGCTCACTGTGGCTACCGGAGAGAGGATCAGCTATAGTTTCGAGGTCTTTGCCCATACGGGAATCGCTACCGTAAAGGAGATTCGCTATCAGGTTCTCAGCGATGAGGTCAAGGTGCCTACCGAAAGGCTGGTTGCCGGTCTTCCCGACGATCTGAACGTAACGATTTCCGGTACGATCGATGCGAAGGAGGATACCGAGATTCGGCTGGTGGTAGAGGATTGGGACCACAACGAGGTTTCGAACGGCTTTACCTTTTATGTGCAGTAATCGAGTTTGAAATGGAATTCGGATGTCCGGAGGCTCCCTCCGAGGGAAGTCTCCGGACGGCCGAATGCATGAAAAGTTGAAAATATGAAAAAGATTGGATTGATATTTTTTCTTTTTGCGGCCGGTGTAGGCTTTTCCTCCTGCAGCGACGACGATCCTACGCAGCTTTCTTTCGAGGATGTGTACGGTCGCCCAGGATGGGATACCGGTGTCAATGCGAATTATTTCACGTTCGATGAAACGAAGCAGAACAACGTCGAACTAACGGATCTCACGGAGGAAGAGAGCGACGACGTCGTTTTCGAAGTCAAGACGACAGGGGCGGATGCCTACTTCTTTACGAACAAGGCTTTGGCTGCGACGAAGGGACAGGTGCTGACGTTCGAGTACAAGGTTTCGGAAACGATTACCCCGAGCGTTCAGTTGGATCAGAGCAACAGCGATTCCTACACGGTTTTGCCCGATCTGGTTGCTTCTGACGACTGGCAGACCTATTCTTTCGACATGGGTCTGTTGTCCAGCACGTGGGGGAGTATCGGCTCTTCCATGAAGATCGGTTTGGGCGACAAGGCCGGCGTGACGCTGACGATCCGCAATCTGGCTGGTCGCGGGCGTACTTCCGAGGAAGCGAATTTAGCAGATATGCTTTATTTCAATTTCACTGCAAGTATGCCTGCCAATCAGATGGAATTTGAGTCACAGAATGATGGTGCGGTTAAAGGATATGGAATCTATCCGATTTACGAATTCCAGAATGAGGCGAATTCCGGTGATGCATGGCTTCAGTTTCTTTGTAGCAAGCAAATTACTGCGGATTACAATAAGTTGACTTTTGAATACAAGGCGACATCTGCTTTTCAGTTGCAGATTTTCTTCGTGGTAATCGGTGATGATACGATTACTACTCCTACCTGCGATCCTTCCGATGAATGGAAGAGAGTGACATTTGATTTTTCAGCAAGCGTTCCAGGTATTTTTGACAAATATCAAAATGGGGCTCCTACTGGCCCCGGCGCTGGCAAGGAAGGTCAGGTTATGCGTCTTGATATTGATGGGCATGGTGACGGATCTCCAATCTATCTCCGCGGATTCGGTCTTTCCAGATAAGCTTTACGGTTTTCTTTAGCAAAAAACGTCACGGTCCGCTCGGAACGTGACGTTTTTTGCAATTACCGGACGAGGAGATCCGGTTGGAATAGGGGAACTTTCCGATTGTCCGATCGAGGGGGAACGCTCTTGCCGGGACCGTTTCGGTTCGGAACATCGGCATTGGAAGTTTACGATTCTTTCCTTTCTCCGGGCAGACGACAGAAACCGGCTGCCATATGCTGACACTAACTTTGATATCGCCGGTACTATCACCGACCTTTTAACACTAACCTTTAACACGAACCTGTTATGAAAAGAAACCTGTTGGTAATTTTCACGTCAGCCGTCCTCTTGGCAGCGGGGCTGACGTCATGTTCCGATTCTGCCGGCCGGGAGCCCGATGCGGCTCTGTGGCAGGAAGATTTCCGTTATCAGCCTGTTGCGGCGAGGCCTCAGCTCGAAGTGGCCTATACCGATTCCTCGCGCACGGCTTTTGAAATACTCGCCGAAGAGTACAATCTGGTTGGGCAGTTGCGCGCGCCTCATTTGCTGCAGAACAAGGCCGACGGAACTCCTTGGCTTTGGTTCGAGATGGAGGACGCGTCCGGCACTCGATATTCGACGCGGAACTATCGAGGCGAGACGCGCATCAATCTGTATCGCCGGGGACCGTACTATTGCGAGATACATTGGTTCGACGTGCATCTGGCTACGGATAAGAAGGATACGGCTGCGCTGCGCGGCGACTTGACGCTGTATTGTTATCCCGAGAAGATACTGGCTGACATTACCTGGCACGGATCGGGGCGCTTCGTTCCCGCCTCGATGGAGGTCAAAGGTCTCGTCGAGCAGAAATACGACGGGTTCAAACCTTTTGCTAAAGGTACGATCCAGAGCTACTCGTTCCCGATATTCGGAGAGTCGGAACCGTTGCCGGCCGATGCTTTCCGCCTGTTGGCGGGACGTAATCCGGTGCGGTATGACCGCAAGCGCGGCTGCTATATTCTGGGCAGTCACACGGACGGCGGCTTCCAAAAGAAACTTTACGACGAGCCGAATTTTTACGAGACGGTTACTTTCCGTGTGAACAACGACAGCGTGAAGCGTAAAATCTATGTCTGCCACGAGTCGTCCGACGGAGGAGAAATCACCGAGGGAGGTATGCTGCTCGATCGCGAAGGGCATCCGATGCCGATCGTCGTGCAGGTTTCAAAGAACTTTGCCGGCGAGAAAGAGGAGGCTTTCTATAATCCGACCGACCAGCCTTTCAGCGAAACGATTTTTCCGCTTTATCTCGAGCCGGGCGAGAGCCATACGCTGACGAGCCTGCACCTGTTCCAGAACTGGGGACGGCACATGACCAAGCATTGGTCGTCGCTCGGAGCATGGATGGACTATTTTCACAGCTCGACCGGCGTGACCGAGACGACCTGTTACGTGCCGTTCAAGTTTGCCGGATTGGGAGGCGTGACGATCGCCGATTTCCGCGCCATGAGTCAGGAATGCTTCTGGGTAGACCAGCCTCAGCACGACAATCTGGCCGGACACAGCTTCCTGTCCTATTACGACGGCAAGGACTGGATTCATCCGGTCTATACGGGAACCGTTTATCGCAGTACGGGGCCCAACTGGTACGATATAGGTCTGCGCTATTTGACTTCCGACGGCAAGATCAAAGTGACGGCCGACATTTTCGAGACGCCTCAGAACGACGAGCTCCGCAGTTATTTCAAGGTTCGCTACGAGGTGCTCCAGCCGCTGGAAATCGCCGATGCCCGCGCGAATTGCCGCTTCTTGACTATCGCGTCGATTATTCAGGGGCTGCGTTTCGACCGCTTTGCGGCGACCGGTGTCGACGAGATCAGGCTCGATCCGAGCAAAAAGCCTTTCCCCGTGAAAGGAGTCGCATTGCCCGAGGAAAATTTCTTTATCGCGGAGTACGGCGATTCGCTGAACAAAAGAGGATCGAATGCGATTATCGTAAAGAGATTCAGCGCAGGGGGACTCAAGCCGGCCGCTACGGTTCAATTGGGTGGTTATAAGAATGTCTTCAAGCAGGATGCTGCGAAAGACACGCGCATGTGTCTGGTGCCCGATACGGACGACCTGAAGCTGAAAGCGGGCGACGTCATCGAGATCGAGGGCTATTGGTTGCCCTATGGAGCTACGTTCGACACGAAGAGCCCCGAAATGGTCGTGCGCTACGATGCAGAGGGAGCTATGCACGTGGTGTCGGTCGAGCAGGGCGAGAAGGTGAGCGATCTGCCGATTGTGGTCAGGGCCGAGAACAACGGAGCGTTGTTCACCGTGGCCGGTGGCAAGAACCTGATTCCCGTTGTGGTCAAAGGGTTGACCCAATGGCGCATGCCTCGCATATTCGTTCGTGAGGGAGACGCGTGGAGACCTCTCTATCATTCGCGCAACAACGCTCTGGATGGCTATCAGGTATTCTGCGACGAGGACGGAACGTTCGGAGCCGTTTTCCTCGTTTCGGCCTCTGAGGAGCCGCAACAGTTGAAAGTGACGGTAGGGGAGAGCCTTCGTATGCCGGGTAAGATCGAGTTGAACCAGATCGAGTATGAGGGTGCTCCCGTCGGAAGCGCCGTGCAGATCGCGACGCCCGCAGGAGATGTCGTACTGACGATTCCGCAACCTACGATGTATGCTGTCGGAGACGAGCGTTTCACGCCGCAATGGAGCCTCAGCGAAGGCAACTCGCTGTGGTTCAAACAGCAATTTGCAGAGTGGGAGAGAGGCGGCCGCCTAAGCCCCAACGAAGACGACATCGATCTGGAATATTGGTGGCAGAACTACGAGCCGGATTACAGCCATTCTTCGCCGGAGTATACGATCGACTTGAGCGGAACGGCGTTCGAAGGTGCTCGTCCGGAGGCTTTGGTCGACGGAGAATGGGCCGAAGTGGAGGACAGCTTGGCCGGTTCCGTAAGGGCTGTGGCGGTCCGTTCGTCCGACGGAAAGCATGCTTTGGCCTTGGTTTTCCTCAATGCCGAAGGAGCTTTCCATAGGGGAGAGAGCATGGGACTGATTTTGAAGCCTGTCGATGCTCCTACGAAAAAGCGTTACCATGTCCGGGGCAAAGTGTATGTGACCGATGCGGATATGAATACCTTGAAAAAGCGGATTCTTTCCGAATTGTAGATCGAGGGTAACCGGTTATTCTCGATATGAAAGTTATGTTATCAGCGCTTCAGCTTGACATAAGCGAGGCGTTTCGATAGCCCGGGATCGGGTAACGGTCTCGCGAGAGTAAGTAAGAAGGACGTCCGTCGGGCGTCCTTCTTGTTTGCCGGGTGCTCGTCGGAAACCGCGCGATACAGGCGACATATGTTTGTTTTGGGCTGTCGTCCGATAAAAAATGGGATAGGATAAATCGGCTTTCGGGGACTCCCGTATCTCCCCCGTGCACGGTATGATGACCGGTAAATACAGCCAATAATGCTCCTAAGGCTCGCTTGTCTGGTCGGGCCCTCACTGAATCGAGGGAATGTTCGTGCTGCGAAATTGGGTCGTGTCGGTTTTCGGGTTCGAGAACTGCGGCGGCACATGGGGGCTGTCGGGTGCGGCGGAAAATGGGAGCCGGAAGAACGGGCCGAATATTTGTGGTGTTCGCCCTGTTCGGCGGGTGAGATCGTGCTCGGCGACAACGATCGGCATTTCGAATAGGGTAATAGGGTTTCGCTGCTCGTAGGACGAGCTACGTGCTTTTATTGGAAATTCGTCCGGCGTTTCTTCGACAGGGCAAGGTATCGGCTCCGTCGTAAATCCCTGTAACGACCGTTTGCAGCGCAGCGTATGAGGCGAGTCGTTATACCCGTTTGTGGCGGGCGGCCTTGTCCATTCTTGCCCGCGAATCGAACGGGAAACGATCTGTCAGCTCGCTCAATGCCGTAAGCCGAACGCATCGATGTCGGGTATGAGCTGCATCTCCTCGGAGCAGTCTGAACTGAAATATCGTTCGACTCAAGGTTTCTATTGTTGCAGTGCGTCGGAGTGTGAGCGTTATTATCATGATTTGAGATAGTAGTGTAGACTTCGATCTGAAATTCTGTTTTGGTTGAGAATGTTTGCAGGCAATTGCTTGTTATAGGAGAAGCGAAAAGCACCATTATTTAACATAATACTAATTATAATTCATACGTAAACTTGCAGGATTCAAATTATAATACGCTGTAAATAGGACTATTGTATGAATCTTAGTTTGCCAGTTTCTGTGATTTCTGTTAATCTTGAAGCTTTTTTAATGAAAGCACTGAACGACGGTCGTAGAAAAAAGGTATTTTCTTTACGGAGACATGACTTTTAGCAATTTTGTTCTTGGATTCCTTCCGTAAAATCGACAACGCCTCTTGCTATTATGTTAAATTCATACGAATCATTTCGGACGATAGCATATGCAACTTTTATCCTTCATGAGAAGGATGATTCGATCTATTTCCGATTCCGGAACTTCATTGATATCCGCATGAACGGATGGTATCGAGGCCGTGTAATTTTCCTTTGCCGGATCTTGGACATCGGAGGCCGGGAGGAATTTTTCTGGAGCGTCATGTTGTTGCGAACGGATCGCGGTCGTAGTATCCGAGAAAAGATTCAGATCGGTTTCCGGTTCAGGAATTTCTGTCGACCGAACGGCAGAAGGTATCTCGGGACGATAAACCGGTCCTTTGCCGAGAATAATCCAATCCGGGTTGAGTTTCGGAAAACGCAGCAATAGCTTTTCGATGAATTCGAAACTGGGTTTGTTTCTGCCTCCGAGAATATGGGAAATATTCGACGGCTGAACACCCAGAATTTCCGCCAGTCTGGAAGAAGTCAGCCTTTCCATTTCGATGAATTTCGACAGCCTTTCGCGCATTTTTCGATTTTTTACAAAGTTAAATAAATTTGCTCGAATCCTCCGTATGCAGATTACAAAAATATACGACAAAAATCACAAATAGCTTTTTACAATTGTAATAGCCAATGAAATATTGATACATATCGATAATCAAAAAGAGAAATAATATGTTTTAATGCTTTAGATCGTATATATTATACATCTGATTATCAGTGTTAAATATTGCAATATGAAGTTGTTTCGGTATGAATTTTTGGCCTTATCCGATAATCCTAATATTTCAATATGCATTTAACTTTAATTAATACTATATATATATCTTATTTATAGTGTTTTATATTTAAATGTCAAATTGTTTATCACTCGTTGTGCAGGCGGTATTTTCTTTCCTTGAAAGCGGATAATACAAATGTAAATAGACGTAAGCAAATACAATAACCACATGTTGTTTGATAGTTTTGTAACCATAAGAACGGGAGTTACACATGTAATGTGTACAAATGTAATGTGTGCGATTGGAAAAATCGTTCGTATGTAATTATTTTGCGTTATCTCCTACCCTCCTTCGCTTGAGCGATTCGGCAGTTTTCCCGTGCGTATCAATTATGTTAAATAAAAAAAGGCGCTTTGGGCGCCTTTTATATGTGTTATAGTTATTTGATTATAAGCTGATTGTATCGGCTATCGCTCGAAATTCTTCGGGGGATAGTTTGAGCTTTTCTTTGTGGAAATCCACGTCTTTTTCGTCTTGAATCGGGATCAGGTGGATGTGGGCATGCGGAACTTCGAGGCCGAGTACGACGACCGCCACCTTTTTGCATTCTATTTTCTCTTTCAGTTTTCGCGCAATTCGCTTGGCAAAGACGATCATATCGGCCAGCGTGCGGTCGTCCAGATCGAACAGGTAGTCCGTCTCTTGCTTGGGAACGACCAGCGTGTGCCCCTTGGTTAGTGGATTGATGTCCAGAAAGGCGAAGAACCTTTCATCCTCGGCTACCTTGTAGCTCGGGATTTCTCCTCGGACGATTCGGGTAAAGATGGTTGCCATGGTTTCGTAGCGGTAGTTTTATATTCGAGGGATCAAACCAATCCCATTTCCTTTTTGATCGATTCGATCTTGCCGTCGAGCTCGGCCTGTACCTCGCCGAAGCGGGCCGTATCGTTCAACTCGGCACGTACGCCGAAATAGAACTTTATTTTCGGTTCCGTACCCGATGGCCGGATCGATACGACCGTCGAATCGGCCGTCGTGAATTGGAGTACGTTCGACCGTTCCATGTCGATCGGTGTTTTGCTGCCGTTGGTGAGATCGAGCGCCTCGCCGTTCAGATAGTCTTTGATGACGACTATCGGAGAGCCTCCGAGGCTCCGAGGAGGATCCGACCGGTAGTCGCTCATCATTTTAGCGATTTCCTCCTGTCCTTCCTTTCCCTTGCGGATTACCGAGACCAAAGCCTCGCGGAAAAAGCCGTAGCGCACATACATCTCTTTGAGCAGTTCGTACAGCGTCATGTCCTGCGACTTAGCCCATGCGGCGGCTTCGGCGGCCAGTGAGCAGGCGCTGACCGCGTCCTTGTCTCGTACAAAATCCTCGGCCAGAAAGCCGAAGCTCTCCTCTCCTCCGCAGATGTATTGCATCGTCTGCTCGTGGTTGCGCATGACGGTAGCGATGTATTTGAAGCCCGTGAGGCAATCGAAGTGCCTTACTCCGAACGATTCGGCGATGCGGGCGACCAGCTCGGTGGTTACGATCGTTTTGACGATGTATTCTTTGCCTCGGAGCCGTCCCAGCTCGCTCCAGCGCTTGACGATGTAATAGACCAGCAGCGAACAGGTCTGGTTGCCGTTCAGCAACACGTACTGACCGTTCTCGTCCCGGAGCGCCATGCCGATGCGGTCGGCATCGGGGTCGGTCGCCAGCACGACTTCGGCCTTTTCGCTCTCGGCCAGCTCGATCGCCATTTTCATGGCCGAGCGTTCCTCCGGATTCGGGGACTCGACTGTCGGAAAATTGCCGTCCGGGATATTCTGTTCCTTGACGGTCAGGATGTTCGTAAAACCGTATTTCCGTAGCGACTCGGGGACAAGGATCACTCCGGTTCCGTGCAGCGGCGTATAGACGATCTTCATGTCGTGGTAGCGTTCGACGGCATCGGGCGACAGCGACAGTCCGTGAACGGCTTCCAGATAGATTTGGTCGAACGTCTCGTCCAGAATTTCGATGTTTTCGCTTCGGTCGCCTTTCCATATCATGACTTGGTCGGGCGACGTGATTTTCTGCACTTCGGCGATTATGTTGCGGTCGTGCGGCGCAACGACCTGAGCGCCGTCCGACCAGTAGGCCTTGTATCCGTTGTACTCTTTCGGATTGTGCGAAGCGGTGACCACTACGCCGCTGTGGCAATGGAGATGACGTATCGCGAAGCTCAGCTCCGGGGTCGGCCTCAGCGAGTCGAACAGGTAAACTTTGAAGCCGTTGGCCGCGAAAATGTCCGCCACCCGTTCGGCGAAAAGGCGGCTGTTGTTGCGGCTGTCATGGCCGACGGCCACGCGGATCGGTTCGTCGGGGAAAGCCTTTTTCAAGTAGTTCGACAATCCCTGAGTGGCCATGCCGACCGTGTAGACGTTCATCCGGTTCGTGCCGACTCCCATGATTCCCCGCAGGCCGCCCGTGCCGAACTCCAGATCTTTATAAAAACTTTCGGTAAGCTCTTTAGGGTCGTTGTCTATCAGTTGTTTAACTTTTTTTCTTGTTTCTTCGTCATAACTGTCGGACAGCCATTTTTCGGCTCTTTCTTTAACAATTAAATCCAGATTCTCGCTCATGATTTCATTTGTTTTATTTATACCGAACTTCCGCTTGGTTGAAAAAAACTATAAACAAAGATAATGCTAATTTTTTGAATACTCTATATCAAAAGGTTAAAATCGGACCTATTCGGAACCCTTATTCTTCTATATAAATATTTGCCAAACAAACAACCTCGGGGCGATGTTTTTTTTGTAATTTTATTTACAATTTTGTCTTGCGAAACAGTAAGAAATTCATGATAATCAATAACCAAACATATGGAGATGTGTGGCAAAGCTGTCTGAGCCGCATTCGCGAGCATACCTCGGACGAGGAGTTCGCCAAGTGGTTCAAGCCGATCGTTCCGCTCGATTTCGACGGAGTGACGCTGAAGCTCAAAGTGCCCAACGAGAGTTACGTATATCATATCGAAAAGCACTTCATCCCGCTGCTCAAACCCATTATTCATCAGCTTTTCGGGCTCAAGACCAAGTTGCGATACGCCGTGCCCAAGACGGAGCCGGCCGCCGTCACGGTCGTGGGCGATGCCGATATGACGGCGATCAACAAGTTCGTCGCGCAGTCCGATACGACGAATATAAAGAATCCGTTTGTCATTCCGGGCATACGGCGTTTGGTGATCGATCCTCAGCTCAATCCCAATTATACGTTCGATACCTTTGTCGAAGGCGCGTGCAACCGTCTTTGCCGTTCGGCCGGGCTGGCCGTGGCCGTCGATCCGGGGCGGACGCCTTTCAATCCCTTATATATATACGGCGATTCGGGCCTCGGGAAAACGCATATCGCGCAGGCTATCGGCATGGAGGTCAAGCAGCGTAAGCCGCAGCTGCAGGTGCTGTACGTGTCGATGAACAAGTTTCAGGCGCAGTTTCAGAATGCGGCGATCAAGGGCGAGCTGAACGATTTCATCCATTTCTATCAGATGCTCGACGTGCTGATTATCGACGATATACAGGAGTTGGCCGGTAAGGACAAGACGCAAAACGCCTTTTTTAACATATTCAATCATCTGCACCTGTCGAACAAGCAGCTCGTAATGACCTCCGACAAGCCGCCCGTCGAACTGAAAGACATCGAGCAGCGGCTGATCACTCGCTTCAAGTGGGGGCTTTCGACGCAGTTGCTGTTGCCGGATTTCGAGACGAAGGTCAAGATCGTACAGGGCAAGGCCCGGAAGCTGGGGGCCGAGGTGCCTCAGGAGGTAATCGAGTTCTTGGCGGAGAATATCAATGCCAATGTGCGGGAAATCGAAGGCGCGCTGTCGTCGCTGGTGGCGAACGCCTCGTTTCTCGGCAAGAAGATTACGATCACGTTGGCCAAGGAGATTCTGAAGGTGTATGTGCAGTTCAACCGGCGCGAGATTACGATCGATCATATTAAGAAGGTGGTCTGCGAGCATATGGGACTCGATGCGGAGACGTTCAACTCGCCGAAGCGGACGCGCGAAATCGCGCAGGCGCGCCAGATTGCGATGTATCTGAGCAAGCAACACACCAAGGCTCCTCTGACGGCGATCGGAGCGGCGATCGGAGGCAAGAATCACGCGACGGTGCTTCATGCCTGCAAGGCCATTTCCAATCTGATGGAGACCGACAAGCTTTTCCGCTATCAGGTCGAGGAGATCGAGAAGAAAGTGCTCGCTCGGTAGCGCGGTATGCGTGCATGTTCTTTCCTGCGGGGAGGCGGTGGAATTTCACGAAAACGAAAAAGTTTTTCTGGCGTTATATTTGACCGGGAAAACTTTTTAAGTTTTGGTAAAAAGCGTATATTTACCTCTTGTCCGCCGGAATCCTTTTTCCGGCGGCAACCATGTAACCAAGCGACGATTTATGGAAAAGCTCAAAGCGGGGAGTCCGGCGCCTGCGTTCGAGGCGACGGATCAGGACGGAAACAAAAGGACGCTGGCCGATTACGCCGGCCGTAAGCTGATTCTTTATTTTTATCCGAAAGACAATACGCCGGGCTGTACGGCCGAGGCATGCAGTCTGCGCGACGGCCGCGACGAGTTGCGCGAGATGGGCTTCGAAGTCGTGGGCGTAAGTCCCGACAGCGAGAAATCGCATCGGGGATTTATCGAAAAGCAGGGGCTGAACTTCACGCTGCTTTCCGATCCCGACAAGGTCGTTGCGAAAGCCTACGGCGTTTGGGGCGAAAAGAAGTTCATGGGGCGTACGTTCATGGGTATTTTGCGCACGACGTTCGTCATCGACGAGAAGGGCATGATCGAGAGGGTGCTCGATAAGGTTCGGACCAAGGACCATTTCGAGCAGATCGTCGAGGCTTATAAATGAGAATGTTCGGGACCGGCGCGCTTGTCCCGAACCCGAGAAAGGCGCTTGCCGGCTACGTTCGGCTGAAAACGGGAAGGAGGAGCGGAGGAAGGCGTTTGCGGAAGCGGGAGGACGCTCCTTCGATCGGAATACTGACACACAACTGAATAAATAAAGAACGCTATAGCTATGACAGAAAAAGCACAGATTAATCCGGAGAAGCTCAAAGTGCTGAGCGCCGTAATGGACAAGATCGAAAAGGACTTCGGCAAGGGTGCGATCATGAAGATGAGCAGCAAGAAGGTCGACGAGGTCCCGGTTATTCCGTCGGGATCGATTACGATCGATCAGGCGCTCGGCATCGGAGGCTACCCCAAGGGCCGGGTGATCGAGATATTCGGTCCCGAGTCTTCGGGCAAGACGACGCTCGCGATTCATGCGATCGCCGAGGCGCAGAAAGCGGGCGGCATCGCTGCCTTTATCGATGCCGAGCATGCGTTCGACAGCGCGTATGCCCGGAAACTGGGCGTGGACATCGATGAGTTGCTTATTTCGCAGCCCGATAACGGCGAGCAGGCGCTCGAGATCGCCGACCATTTGATCCGTTCGAGCGCGATCGATATCGTCGTGATCGACTCCGTAGCCGCGCTGACGCCCAAGGCCGAGATCGAGGGCGAGATGGGCGAGTCGAAAATGGGGCTTCAGGCCCGGCTGATGTCTCAGGCGCTGCGCAAGCTGACCGCCAGTATCAGCAAGACCCGCACGGTCTGCATCTTTATCAATCAGCTGCGCGACAAGATCGGAGTCGTGTACGGCAATCCCGAGACGACGACGGGCGGAAACGCGCTGAAGTTCTATGCCAGCGTCCGGATCGATATCCGCAAGGCGTCGGTCATCAAGGACGGCGAGGAGCAGCTTGGAGCCCGCGCGAAGGTCAAGATCGTCAAGAACAAGCTCGCGCCTCCGTTCCGCCGGGCCGAGTTCGACATCATGTATGGAGAAGGCATTTCCAAGATCGGCGAGATCATCGATCTGGGCGTCGATCTGGGTATTCTCAAGAAAAGCGGCTCGTGGTTTTCCTACGGCGAGCGCAAGATCGGTCAGGGGCGCGATTCGGTGAAGGAACTGCTCAAGAGCGACGAGGCGCTTCGGGACGAAATCGAAGCCAAGGTACGCGCGGGGCTCGCGGCTGCCGACTGATCGGCCGGGCGAGGTCCGGAACGGGCGATTGTTGATATAAAAGGGCGTGAATGGGATATTCTGACGAAGACGAGCGTATCATAGGCGAGCAGTTCGACAAGCTGATGTTTTCCTGCTCGAAGATATGCAAGAACGACTACGACGCGGATTTGATCAAGCGGGCTTTTTTTCTGGCGAAGGAAGCCCACGAGGGCGTGCGCCGTCGCTCGGGGGAGCCTTATATCCTGCATCCGCTGGCCGTCGCTCGGATCGTCGTGGACGAGATCGGGCTCGGAGTCAAGTCGGTCGTCGCCGCGCTGCTGCACGACGTAGTCGAGGATACCGACTATACGGTAGAGGATATCGAGAGCCGTTTCGGCCCGAAGATCGCGTTGATGGTCGACGGACTGACCAAGATGTCGGGGGTTTTCAAGACCAGCGCGTCGGAACAGGCCGAGAATTTCCGCAAGGTGCTGCTTACGCTCTCCGACGACGTACGCGTGATTCTGATCAAGATCGCCGACCGGCTGCACAACATGCGAACGCTCGGCTCGATGCCGCCTCACAAACAGATGAAGATCACCAGCGAGACGATCTATCTGTTCGCACCGCTGGCCTATCGTCTCGGTCTGTTCGCGATCAAGAGCGAGCTGGAGGATCTGACGCTGAAGTACCGCTTTCCGGAAGATTACCGTCAGATCGAGAACAAGATACGGGAAACGGAAGCCAAGCGGTCGCGTTTCATCGAGAAGTTCAACGCCCCGATCATCGAGAAGCTTCGGGCGAACGACATCGATTTCGAGATATCGGGCCGCGTCAAGTCGATCTACTCGATCTGGTCGAAGATGCAGCGCAAGCACATTCCGTTCGAGGAGATCTACGATATATTCGCGATCCGTATCGTGTTCAAGCCCTCTCCGCTGATTCCCGAGAAATCGCAGTGCTGGCACATCTATTCGCTCGTGACGGACATCTACAAGCCGAAGCCCGACCGTATCCGCGACTGGGTCAACATTCCGAAGGCGAACGGGTACGAGGCGCTCCACTCGACGGTCATGGGGCCCGACGGTATTTGGGCCGAGGTGCAGATCCGCTCGCAGCGCATGGAGGAGATCGCCGAGCGGGGATTCGCCGCGCACTGGAAGTACAAGTCCGACACGCTGTCGAAGGAGGAAGGAGAGTTCGACCGCTGGATGAAGCAGGTCCGCGAGGCGCTGAACAGTCCGACGGAGGACGCCGTCGAGTTTTTGGACAATTTCAAGCTTAGTCTCTACACGTCCGAGATCGTCGTGTTCACGCCCAAGGGTGACTCGCGCACGTTGCCTCAGGGGGCTACGGCGCTCGATTTCGCTTACGACATTCATTCGAAGATCGGTCACAGCGCCATGGGGGCCAAGATCAACCATAAGATCGAGTCCATTTTCGCGCCGATCAGCAGCGGCGACCAGATCGAGATCATCACTTCGAAAAACGTTTCGCCCAAGCCCGAGTGGCTCGAGCACGTCATTACGACGAAGGCCAAGCAGGCGATCATGAACCGCCTGAAGAAAGACAAGCTGAACAACATCGCCAACGGAATCGTGCTGTTCGAGGCGCGCCTGAAGGATTTCGGGGTGACGCCGAGCGCCCGCGTGTTCCGCAAGGTGCTGCCGGCCTACGAATGCGCGAACAAGGACGAGTTTTACAGCAAGCTCGGTGCGGGAATCGTCCGCTTGGACAATCTGGGCAAGGTGCTCCGCGAAAATTCGGCCAGCAAAATACTGAAATTTTGGTCGTTGCAGATACCGAATCCCTTCAAGTTTCTGGGCGGGGACGACAAGAAAAAGAATCGGAAAGCGACCGCTTTGCCCGATGGGGACGACCCCGAGGCCCCGCAGTTCGTAATCGCTCCGTGCTGCAATCCGATACCGGGCGACGAGGTAGTCGGCTACGATAATCCGGATACGCACAAGATTGACGTTCATAAGAAGAGCTGCAACGAACTGATCAAGCTGGCGGCGCAGCACGGCAACAACCTGACTCCAGTCAAATGGTCGAGTCACAAGGCGATGTCGTACCTGTCGGTGCTGGAGTTGCGCGGCATCGACCGGATCGGTATCCTGATGGAGCTTTCGCAGGTCGTGACCGGCGAACTGAACACCAATATCCGCGAGTTGCATATTCAGAGCCATGACGGGATTTTCGAGGGCCGTGTCAGTTTGTATGTCAAGAACATTCAGGACCTGAAAGTCATCATGGAAAAAGTGGGCAAGATCCGCGGGATCGAAAAAGTCAACCGTGTGGAGAACAATCAAGAATAGCGCACTATGGAAACTCTGATCACACTGATAATCGTCGTTGTCGCGGCCCTTCTCTCAAAGAAAAAGAAAGACCGGGGGGCGGTTTTGCCCGAGGAGAAGACTACCCTGCCCTCCTCGCCTTGGGACGATCTGATCCGGGAGATACAATCGGGCCGGAGCGACGCTTCCCCGAAAGGAGGCGAAGCTACGTCCGGCGGCGATCGCGGAGAATATGCCGCCGAGGTTTCGGCGGAGCCGGCGACCGAAGCGGCGGCTCCCGCCTATTATTCTTACGACGAACAGGCGATCGACGAGCTGGACGGAAATCGCATGGACGTTCCTTTTTCCTATGACGAGCAGTCGCTTGCCGACCGGACGGCCGCTCCGGTTCTTTCCGGTGCGGGCGGTTCCGAGGAGTCGGAAAAGCCGGCGCCGACGCGCGGAATTTTCGCGGACGGATTCGATCCGAAGATGGCCGTGCTGTACACCGAAGTGATGCGTCCCAAGTTTCAGGAGTATTGAGGGTATCTTCGCTGCTGAGAAAATCGGCGTCCGAGACGATGTTTTTCTTTGAATGTAGCGGCCGTTGTCTTGTTCTCGTCGTGCGCCACGGTTTTTTGCGGTTCTCGGGCCAAGGTCACGTTCGATACGAACGTTCCCGTTGAATCGGCGACATTGACTATCGACGGCAAAAAACACCAAGTGAACGCTTTCCCCTATGAAACGAGAGTAAAGCGGGGATTTACGGATACGGAAGTCAAAGTCGAATCGGAGGGATACGGTCCTGTGCGCTTTACGATCTTTAAAACGTTCAACGCCGTTTCCGTCATCAATCTGTTCGATTTGCTCGGATGGGGAATCGACGCCGCTACGGGAGCTATGACGAAACCCGATCAAAGAGCGTATGAGATCATGTTCGCGGAACCGAAAGCAAATGCGACCGAATAGAACGGAGCCCGATTTCGGATCGGACGGTCGTCTCCCCGGCTCTTTCCCCCCGATTGTCTGAGAAGCGCGACGATCGATTCGGAGCGATACGAGGCCGGGAAGCGGTTTTCTCTGCATGGACGGGTTCCCTTTTTAACGCTTTGTTCTTGGATTCCGCAAATGAGCTCGTTCGAGGGCGCGTCCGTCGTGGTTGGCGTCCCGATAAACCGGAGCGAACCGGGGATCAAGGACATGCGGTAAGGCAATGCCCGTCTTTTTACTTAACCCGGATCAGGTTCAGCCCGTCGCGGATCGGCAGGATGACGTTTTCGACCCGGTCGTCCGCCGCAACCAGGTCGTTGAATTCCTGAATCGCTTTCGTGTGGCGGTCGTTGTGCGCGGCGGGTTCCGTTACCTTGCCGTACCACAGGATGTTGTCGGCCAGCAGATAGCTTCCGCTGCGGACGAGCGTCCGCATGGCCATCCGGTAGTAGTCCGGATATTCGCGCTTGTCTCCGTCGATAAAGATCAGGTCGAATAGGCCGAGCGCCGGAGCCAAATCGAGCGCCGAGCCGATATGTGCGAAAATCCGGTCGCCGAGGCCGCTGCGGGCGAAATACCGCGCGGCGATCGCTTCCAGCTCGTCGTCCACTTCGATCGTATGCAGCTCGCCGCCGACAGGCAGGCCCCGGGCCATGCAAATGGCCGAGTAGCCGGTGAACGTGCCGATTTCGAGTATGCGTTTGGGCGCGAGCATCCGCACGAGCATTTCGAGCAGCCGGCCCTGCATGTGTCCCGAGAGCATGCGCGGCTGTACGACGCTCAGGTGCGTCTCGCGGTCGAGTTCCCTCAGAAGTTCGTCCTCGGGCGTGATATGTGCCTCGATATATCGTTCCAGATCGTTCATCGTCATTTGTACAGCAGCATCGACAGATTCCGCTCGGAGAATATCTCCTCGGCCACCTCGGCGATCTGCGCGGCGGTGATCGAGCGGATTTTGGCATGCAGCTCGTCCAGACCGTCCACGCTGTCGTAGATCAGGCAGCTGCGGGCCGCACTGAGCATGTAGCTCTCGTTGCTTTCCATGGCCAGGGTGATCTGACCGATGTATTGCTTTTTCGCTATACCGAGCTGCCGCTCCTTCAGTTCGCCCCGGCATATGCGCTCCAGTTCGTGCCGAACGATCGAGAGACATTCGTCCGTCCGATCCTTGTCCGTGCCGAAATAGATCGTCGCTATGCCGGTGTCGCTCAGCGGCGTGAAGCTCGATTCGATGCTGTACGACAGTCCGTTGCGCTCGCGGACGGCCAGGTTCAGCAACGAATTGGCCGACGGCCCTCCGAGCAGATTGCTCAACAGCGACAGCGCGACGCGCCGGTCGTCCCGGAGGCTGTAGGCCCGGCCGCCGAGCAGGCAGTGGGCTTGGTGACAGTTGCGGTGCAGCGTTTTCGAGAAAGGTTCGTACGGGGCGGTCCGTTCGCGCGAGAACGTTCGCGCCGAAGCCGTTTGCGAGGCGAAATAACGGTCGCATATTTCGCGGAAGCGCTTGGGCGATACGTTTCCGATCACCGAGAAGACCATCTGGTCCGTGTTGTATGTTCTCGCCACGAAGCGCTTCAAGTCGTCGCGCGTGTATTTCATCAGCGAGGCTTTGCTGCCCAGTATGTTGTGTCCCAAGGGCGAGCCCTTGAACACGAGGTCCTCGAAATCGTCGAAAATGCGTTCCGAGGGCGAGTCCTTGTAGGAGTTGATCTCATCGACGATGATGTCCTTCTCCTTTTCCAGCTCCTTGGCCGGGAATGTGGAGTGGAAGACGATGTCCGCGATCAGCTCGGCCGCTTTGGACAGGTCGGCCCGCAGCGTCGTCGTATGGATCACGGTTTCCTCCTTGGTCGTGTAGGCGTTCAGCTCGCCTCCGAGGTTTTCGAGGCGGCAGTTGATATGATACGCGCGCCGTCGCTCGGTCCCCTTGAAGAAAGCGTGTTCGAGCAAATGAGCCATGCCGTGTTCGGCAGGCTGTTCGTCGCGGCTTCCGGTGCCGACTGTCAGCGCGCAATGGACTGCCGCCGAGCGGACCTGCTTGTGAATGCAGCGAATGCCGTTGCGGAGCGTATATCGGGTAAATTCCATCGGAACGGGTTTGAGCGGAGGTCGTTACCGGCCGGTTTTGCGGGTCAAAGATAGGTATTTTCCCGTATAACTCTGCGGGCAGCGGGCCAGTTCGTCGGGCGTTCCCTCGAAAACGAGTCGCCCTCCCCTTTCGCCCGCTTCCGGGCCGAGGTCGATCACCCAGTCGGCGCATTTGATGACATCCATGTTGTGCTCGACGATCACGACGGTATGCCCCTTGGCAAGCAGCGCGTCGAACGAATCGAGCAGCTTGCGGATGTCGTGGAAGTGGAGTCCGGTCGTCGGCTCGTCGAACAGGAACAGAATCGGGTCCGGCGCGTTTTCCTTCGTCAGGAACGATGCGAGCTTGACCCGCTGGCTTTCGCCTCCCGACAGCGTGGACGACGACTGCCCGAGCTTGATGTAGCCCAGTCCCACGTCCTGCAGTGTTCTGAGCTTCTCGATGATCCGGCGGTTGACCGGATCTTCGTTCTGATGCGCGGCGAACAGCTCGATCGCCGCGTCGACGGTCAGCTCCAGTATGTCGTAGATCGAGTAACCGTGGTAGCGCACTTCCAGAATTTCGTCCTTGAAGCGTTTGCCTCCGCAGCTCTCGCACGTGAGTTCGACGTCGGCCATGAACTGCATGCCGACCTTGATGACTCCTTCGCCCTGACACTCTTCGCAGCGGCCGCCGGCTATGTTGAACGAGAAATGCGATGCGGTCAGGTTGTTGTGACGGGCGTACGGCTGGTCGGCAAACAGCTTGCGGATATCGTCGTATGCCTTGATGTAGGTGACCGGATTCGAGCGAGACGACTTGCCGATCGGGTTCTGATCGACGATCTCGATCGACTTGATCTGGTGCAGATCGCCGCCGAGCCGCTCGAAGCTGCCGGGCTTGCTTCCCGTGTCGTACAGGACACGGCGGACGGCCGGGTAGAGGATGTCGCGCACGAGCGATGACTTGCCGCTGCCGCTGACTCCCGTTACGCAGGTCATCACGCCGAGCGGAAATTTGACGTCGATTCCCTTCAGGTTGTTCTCTCTGGCGCCGACGACTTCAATGTATCGGTTCCACGGCCGGACGCGCCGAGGCGGGTCGATCCGCTCGCGGCCGGTCAGGTAGCGGGCAGTCAGGCTGCGTTCGCTTTTCAGCAACTCGTCGATGCCGCCGCAGAACATCACCTCGCCGCCCTGATAGCCGGCCAGCGGCCCGATGTCGACGATCGTGTCGGCTGCCCGGATGATCTCCTCTTCATGCTCGACGACGATCACTGTGTTGCCCAGATCGCGCAGCTTTTTCAGCACGCCGATCAGCCGTGCCGTGTCCCTCGGATGCAGTCCGATGCTCGGCTCGTCGAGAATGTAGAGCGATCCGACCAGGCTGCTGCCCAGCGACGTGGCCAGATTGATCCGCTGGCTCTCGCCTCCGGACAGCGTCGAGGAGAGCTGGTCGAGCGTCAGGTAACCGAGACCCACCTCGTTGAGGTACTGCAGCCGGTTGCGGATTTCGGTCAGCACGCGCCGGGCCGTCTCGCCGTCCCGTTCGTCGAGCTGCAATCCGTCGAAAAAGGATGCGAGCTCTTCAACCGGCATGGTAACCAGTTCGGCGATGTTCTTGCCCCCTACCCGCACGTACAGCGCTTCCTTGCGGAGCCGTGTTCCCTCGCAGTCGGGGCAGACGGTTTTTCCGGTGTAGCGCGACAGCATGACGCGGTACTGTATCTTGTAGCGTTCGCTTTCGAGGTATTTGAAGAACTCGTCCAGTCCGTGAAAATGCTCGTTCCCTTTCCACAGCAGATGCCGCTGCTGGCGCGTGAGCTCGTAGAACGGCCGGTGGACGGGGAAGTCGAATTTCGGGGCGTTCAGAATCAGCTGCTCCTTCCACCATTTCATCGTTTCGCCCCGCCAGCAGGCGATAGCGTCCTGATAGATACTTTTGGTCTTGTCGGGCACGACCAGGTCCTCGTCGATGCCGATCACTTTGCCGTAACCTTCGCACCGGGGGCAGGCTCCCACCGGATTGTTGAAACTGAACATATGCTCGGTCGGCTGCTCGAACGCGATGCCGTCCAGCTCGAAACGCGACGAGAAACGCTCGACGCGATCTGCCCCCTCTTGCAGGACGACGATCTCGCAGATGCCGTCTCCGTGCCGAAACGCGTTCTCGACCGAGTCTCCCAACCGGCTCAGCGTTTCCTCGTCGGACGTAGTCCGGGCCCGGTCGACGACGATGGCCAGATCGTCTCGTCCGGCGTAGTCGTCCGCGCGGGGGATCATCTCCTCGATGAAAAGCGTTTCGCCTCGGGTATAGATACGCTGCATTCCCTCGCCGACGAGCAGCGTCAGTTTCTCGATCAGCCCCTGCCCTTCGGCCAGCTTCAGCGGAGCCGTTACCAGTATGCGTGTCCGTTCGGGCAGCGAGGCGATCCGGTTCACGACGTCGGCCACCGTGTAGCGGCGGACCTCCCGGCCCGATACGGGCGAATAGGTGCGTCCGATGCGCGCGAAGAGCAGTTTCAGGTAGTCGTAGATTTCGGTCGACGTGCCGACGGTCGAGCGCGGATTCCGCGTGTTGACCTTCTGCTCGATCGCGATGGCCGGAGCGATTCCGGTAATCAGGTCGACGTCGGGCTTGTTGATCTTGCCCAGAAACTGGCGGGCGTAGGCCGACAGGCTTTCGACGTAGCGTCGCTGGCCCTCGGCGAAGATGGTGTCGAACGCGAGCGTCGACTTGCCCGAGCCCGACAGTCCGGTTACGACGACCAGTTGGTTATGGGGTATCTTGACCTCTATGTTCTTGAGATTATGTACCCGGGCGCCTTTGACGTGGATGTATTTCCGTTCTTTCGAGTCGTTCATGCCTCAATTCCAAATAGACCGCTAAAGATAACGAATTTCTCTCAAAACTATTATCCGCGCACGGAGCGTTTCGACAAACGACCGGTCCGACCGCGCCGACTACGGAGGCGTCCGTAAACGGACCGGTCGTCGCTCCCTTGGCCGAACTTCCGGTTCCGGACATGAAACCGTTCCGGCGTCCGGCTGCTCGTCCCGCCTGTCCGGAGTGCAAAAAGACGGGAATATGGATGGCCTGTCAATCGGCGTAGGCTGTTCGGATTCGTGTTCGTGCTGTTCGGGCACGGGTTGGCCGCATGTATTCGGGCCGTTTTCATTTTTGAAAAAGTCCGGTGCGTCGGTTCCGAGGACTTGACTATAACCGGAGTGCTTATTCCGGCTCCGATTCGTTCCGGACGGCATGCGGATTTCGGACTGTTTTTCCGGGTCGAAGGCAGCAGGCTGTTTCTCATTCCGTTAGCGTTGCGTTTCTGTACGGCTCTATTCGATCATGCGATTTATCGGTTTGGCAGACGATTTGCGATTTGCGGAGTATCGGGAAATTCCGATCGATGCATTGTCCGGCCGTTGAAAGCAGAATCGAAACGTTGATTATGCGGAAGATAGGCGTCTGTATGCCGGATACGTATCGGATGGTGCCGGTCTGGCGAAGCAGGATTTTTTATACGGTTTGTTCAGGTTGATAATCAATATAATAAAAACCTTTAAAAGTATAGCTTATGTTTCATCATGTCAAAGAACTTCAGTTCAATGCGCGCGTTTCGAAGCCCGATCCGCGCTTTGCCCGCCTGTTGCTCGAGCAGTTCGGCGGAGGTAACGGAGAGTTGAAAGCCTCCATGCAATATTTCGTTCAGGCCTTCGCGTGCCGGAATCCCTATCCCGACAAGTACGATATGCTGATGGATATCGCGACCGAGGAACTGGGACATCTGGAGATCGTCGGGGCTACGATTCAGATGCTGTTGTCGGGAATCAACGGCGAGTTGAAGGACGCGGCCGACAGGGCCGATTTTGCCCGGATGTTCGGCAGCAAGGGCAATCGGGAGGAATTTATCCATGAGGCGACGCTGAATCCGCAGTTCGGCGTGCTGACCGGAGGCGGTCCGCGCCTCACCGACAGCAACGGCGTACCCTGGCAGGGCTCGTACGTCAATGCGAACGGCGATCTGACGGTCGATCTGCGTTCGGACATCGCTGCCGAGTCGCGCGCCAAGATCGTTTACGAATACCTGATGCAGTTTACCGAGGATCCGTATGTGCTCGAGACGCTGAACTTTCTGATGACCCGCGAGGTAGCCCATTTCCAGCAGTTCGAGGCGGCGCTCGACACGATCCGGCCGAATTTTCCTCCCGGCGTGCTTCAGAGCGATCCGCGTTACAGCAACCTCTATTACAATATGTCCGAGGGCGAGGATAGCCGCGGGCCGTGGAACGAGGGCAAGAGCGTCGGCTTCAATGAGACATGGCAGTATGTCGATGACCCGAAGCGGCAGGTCGACCGGACGAACGGGCTGCTCGATACGGAGCCGACCGGAACCGATCGCACGCTGGCGTCTGTCGAGAAGGCCGACAAGCAACTCGGCAAGAAACGTAGCGCAGAGATCGATTCGGCGACGCCCCTCGAGGATATTCAGTGGAGCCGGTATGCCGAAATGGCCGAAGAGATCGGCTGACGGCATGGAATCGATTGTCTCTGACGGTTTCGGGACCGTGAAAAGGAGATCGGTTAAAACGAAATGATAATCGTCTGTCCCGAATTCCGGTCGGCGACACAGTAACCGTCCCGCACATTAATGTGCGGGACGGTTTTTTCGGGGATCGTCCCGGAGAAGCCGGCGCTCGAAATTTTCGGTCGGAGAACGTTCGTTCCCTCCTACGAAAATGCGGTCTCTTTAATGCGGCTTCTTTCTTGTTCCGTCCGTTCCTTCCGATATTGCATTGCCGGCAGGCTGGTGGCAGCGCATCGCTTCGGCTGGTATCGCCGGACCGGATAACGGAAAACCGGTAAAGGAACGTTAGCTCGGAATTTCCTGCGGGCGGTATTTTCCGGAGAAACGGCCGGGCGGCTTATTTCAGAATCTCGATCTGCTGCCGGTGCGTGATCTTTTCGCAATATTTGCAGCGAAGGGCGATCTGCTCTCCTTCCCGGATCACGGTGAACGAGGTCTCGACCGGCTCGTTGTTCGTGATGCATTTCGGGTTGACGCAGCGCACGAAACCCCGGACCGTCTCGGGTATCGTCACGTTGCGCTTTTCGGTGACCCTGAAATTCTCGATGATGTTGACCTTGGCCATAGGCGCGACGATCGCGATGCGGTTCAGCTCGTCCTGCTTGCAGAAGCGGTCGTTGATCTTGATGATCGCTTTCGAGCCCATCCGCTTGCTCTCGAGGTTCGTGCCGAACGTGATCCGGTGCGTATCGTGCTCCAGATCGAGAATCTTGATGATTTTGAACAGGCAGTCGGACGGGATATGGTCGATGACCGTGCCGTTCTCGATGGCCCTGACTTCCAGTTTTCCTTCCGTGTGATCGGTCATGGTATGGCGTGTGTTGTGCGGTTTGTTCCGTTTATTCGGCGACGCCCAGTAGGTAGCTGATGATGGCCATGCGGGTGTATACGCCGTTTTCGGTCTGTTGGAAATAGTAGGCTTTGGGGTTGCGGTCGACGTCCGGGTCGATCTCTCCCACCCTCGGCAGCGGATGCAGGATGCGCATATTGGGCTTGGTGCGTTCGAGCATGCTGTTCCTCAGAACGTAGACGTTCTTGACCCGCTCGTATTCCATCGGGTCGGAGAACCGCTCGCGCTGAACCCGCGTCATGTAGACGATGTCGGCCGAGTCGATCGCTTCTTCCATGTTGCGCGTTTCGGTGTACGGAATGCCTTTTTCGTCGAGAAACAGCTTGTACTCGTCCGGCATCTTCAGTTCGTCGGGCGCGACGAACGTGAACGTCGGGTTGAAGAACGACATCGCCTGCAGCAGCGAGTGAACGGTCCGGCCGTATTTCAGGTCTCCGACCATGGCGATATGGAGGCCGTCGAGCGTGCCCTGCGTCTTCTGGATCGAATAGAGGTCGAGCAACGTCTGGCTCGGGTGCTGGTTGGCCCCGTCGCCGGCGTTGACTACCGGAACCTTCGATATCTCGCTCGCGTAGCGGGCCGCTCCCTCGATCGAGTGGCGCATGACGATCAGGTCGCAATAGTTCGATATGACCATGATCGTGTCATGGAAGGTCTCGCCTTTCGATACGCTCGTGTTGGCGGTCTCGGAAAATCCGATGACCCGCCCCCCGAGGTGGTTGATCGCGCTCTCGAAGCTGAGGCGCGTGCGGGTCGAAGGCTCGAAGAAAAGAGAGGCGATTACTTTTCCGGCGAGCACCTGGCGGTGAGGATCGGCCTCGAACCGCGTGGCCAGCTCCATGATCTTCAGAATCTCCTCTTGCGAGAAATCGGTGATCGAGATCAGATTTTTCTTTCCCATATGCAGGTCTTTATAGTAGTCTTTTGTCGAAAGAATCCCCTCTTCCCTGAGGCTGCGCTTCCGTCCGTAAGCGGATATTTCCCTGTCGGGAGCGTATCGGCAATCCCGCTCGTGCGTTTCCGACGCGTCGGTTCCCGTTACACATAGCCTTTCGGATCGATCCGCAAGCCTTCCACGCCCGCGAGCCTTTCTCGGAGCAGTTCCTCGGCGGAGCTCCGGATCGCCAGCGTCATCGTGCAGGCGTTGTCGAACCGCTGCGCAAGCACTTGCGGCTGCATTTCCTTGACGATCCGCATCACGTCGTTCAGCACCAGATAGCCGAAGCCTATTTCCAGCACTGCATCGACCGTCCGCTCGACGACCGACGAGGCGTCCAGCGCGGCGGCGGCCGATTCCCGATAGGCGGCGATCAGGCCCGGTACGCCCAGCTTCGTTCCGCCGAAGTATCGGACGACGACGATCAGCGCGTTGGTCACGTTGCGCGAAAGCATCTGCCCGAGGATCGGCCGGCCGGCCGTCGAGGAGGGCTCGCCGTCGTCCACGGCCCGGAAACTGTCGCCCGAAGGACCGAGGCGCCACGCGTAGCAATGGTGCGTAGCGTCGAAGTATTTCTTTCGCAGCGCGTCCACCCGCTCGCGTATCTGCTCCTCGTTCGCTACCGGATAGGCGAAAGCGAGGAACCGGCTGCCTTTGTCCTTATACAGCGCTTCGGCCGGAGCCTCGATCGTCAGGTAGCTGTCGGACGGAGTTTCCATGGACTTTATTTTACGCCCCGGAAAATCCGGTTCCACCGGATGTTCGCGGGAAAGCTCTTTTCCTTGTCCAGCGACAGCCATACGAACGACGGCTTGCCGACGATATGGTCCTCGGGCACGAATCCCCAGTAGCGCGAGTCGAGCGAGTTATGCCGGTTGTCGCCCATCATGAAATAGTAGTCCATGGCGAACGTATAGCTGTCGGCAGGCTCTCCGTTGATCCGTATCTGCCCGTCGGATACTTCCAGCCGGTTGCCCTCGTACGTCTCGATGATGCGGCGGTACAGGGGCAGGTTCGCTTCGGTCAGCGCGACGGTCGCTCCCTTTCGGGGAACCCACAGCGGGCCGAAATTATCGACGTTCCACGGGTACGACTCGCTGTTCGGGAAGATATCGGGATCGGCTCCGGTCGCCTCGTAGCGGACGATTTCCCGCACGTTGCGCAGGCTCCGCAGGCGCTCGACGTTCTCGTCGGTCAGCGGCAGAAAGTAAGTTCCCGCGTCGTACAGTATGTCGCTCTGCGCAATTCCCATTTGGCCGAACAGTTCCGGATTGATCGTCGTGCCGTCGGTCCGCACGTAATAGTTGTACTGCCTGCCGGGTATCTCGCGCTGCGGCTCGCCGTTGACCCATACTTCCGAGTGCTCGATCCGGATCGTGTCGCCGGGCAGAGCGATGCAGCGCTTCACGTAGTTGTCGCGCTTGTCGACCGGACGGTACACGACCTCGGTCCGCTGCAACAGCATGTCGCGTCCGGCTTTCTCGCCGTAGGCCTGCTGAAACTGCCGCAGCAGGTCGTAGTAGCTGGCCGAGGGCTCCATCAGCGCCACCGTGTCGCCGGCCGGAAAATTGAACACGACCGGATCGTTGCGCTTGACGCGCCCCCACCCCGATAGCCGGTGGTAGGGCCACTTGATCCATTCGACGAACGACTTTTTCGTTTGCGACAGAGGCAGCGTGTTGTGTACGAGCGGGAACGACAGCGGCGTATTGGGCATCACCGGACCGTATGCCAGTTTGCTCACGAGCAGATAGTCGCCCACGAGCAGGCTTTTTTCCATCGACGGAGTCGGAATGACGAACATAGCGAACACATAGATGCGGATCAGCGTCGCCACGACCGTAGCGAACACGATCGCTTCGACCCATTCCGACACTTTGCGGTAGGTTCTGTTGGTTTGCTTGCGCTCTTTGTGTTTGCGCCAGAACAGGCGATACATGTATTTCGATATGTAGATGTCGTAGATGACGGCTATGCCCGGCAGCAGCCACGGGTTGCCGGTCCATACGACGAACCACAGCGTGTAAAGGAGCGAAACGACGCCGAACTTGACCCAGCGGTTGCTCCATACTTTCTTCAGTTTGCTCACTCTATTCTTATGTGTTTTTATTGGCCCTGCGGCCGTTCGGACGACAAACGGCGTTTCGGTCGGTTTTCGTATCGTTTTTATGGGCTCGGCCGGCTCTTATTCCAGTCCCAGCAGGTCCTTCATCGAGAATATTCCCTTTTTGCCGGCGACGAACTCGGCTGCCATCACTGCGCCCGTAGCGAACCCGCACCGATTTTTCGCGCAGTGCGTGATCGACAGCACGTCCGCTTCCGACTCGTAGGTAACCGTGTGAATGCCCGGCACGACGCTGCGGCGTACGGAAGCGATTTCCAGCGCATCGGGCTCGGTCGTCGTACCGCTCGTCCAGTGTGTCTTGCGGTCTATTCGGTCGAGAATATCTCCGGCCAGCGTAATGGCCGTGCCGCTGGGAGCGTCCTTTTTCTGCGTGTGGTGCGTTTCTTCGACCGTTACGTCGTAGGTTCCGAAACGATTCATCAGTTCGGCCAGCTTGCGGTTTACCTCGAAGAAGACGTTGACCCCGATGCTGTAGTTCGATGCGTAGAAAAAGGCTCCGCCGTGCTGACGGCACAAAGCTTCCGCCTCGTGGAGCCGCTCGGTCCAGCCCGTCGTGCCGCATACGACCGGTACGCCCGTCTCGAAGCAGATACGCAGGTTGTCGAACGCCGTCGAGGGAGTCGTGAACTCGATCGCCGCATCGACTCCGTGCAGGTTCTCGGGCGTCAGATCGTCCGTATTGTCCCGATCGACGATCAGGGCTATGCTGTGGCCGCGCTCGACGAGAATCCGCTCGATCTCGCGCCCCATTTTGCCGTATCCTATCAGTGCAATTTTCATAATCGGCGGTTTTGTTGCAGCAAATTTACACTAATTTTTAAAAGATTCGCTCCGTGCCGGTCGGATAACATGCCGCCTGTGCGGGAAAATCTTCTGACGGCTTCGTTTCGCGATGGAACCTTATGTCGAGTGGAGCGGATGGCCGGTTTGCCATTGCGCGGATCATAGCGGCCCTCAGCGTACTCCGGAACCGGAGCTTTTCCCTCTGTTCGTTTCCGGGCCGATGCCTCGCGGCGATCGGCACGGAAGCGCAAGAACAGGTTTGGACATGGGGCGATTAGGCTACATATGCCGTTACGGGTTCTATGTACGGTTCCGGTCATTCAGAATGCCGTCTTTGTTCGCCAGCGCCCATTCGACCAGTCCCTCGATGTGCGGCATCAGGCTGCGGCCGCGTTCGGTCAGGCGGTATTCTACCTTGGGAGGTACCTGAGCATAAACCTTTCGCTCGAGCATGCCGTCCGTTTCCAGAGAGCGGAGGGTGACCGTCAGCATGCGCTGCGAGATATCGCCGATCGTCCGCTGGATGTCGCTGAAGCGCATGATACCGTTCGCATGCAGGGTGACCAGCACGAGCGTCGTCCATTTGTCGCCCAGTCTGCACAGCACGTCTCTGACCGGACAGACTCCGTCACGGTGAAAATTTTGCATTTTTTTCGATCTCCGAATGATTTGACAACCAGTAATCGTTACAGCCGTGTAATCGGCTTATTCCGAGGTGCGTTCTTGTATTTGTACCGGAGGAAGCCTACATTTGCCATATACAAATATAACAGACTTACTAATAAGAACTATCGTTTCATTTAAAAAATTATGGTTATGGCGAAGAAAGTAGCTGTCTTGGCCGTCAATCCGGTGAACGGAATGGGCCTTTTCCAGTATTTGGAAGCGTTTTACGAGAACGGAATCCCGTATCGGGTATATGCCGTGGCGGACCGTCGGGAGATCGGAACCAACTCCGGCATACGGCTCACGGCAGACGATACGGTGGCAGCTCTGAAGGGACATGCGGACGATTACGATGCGCTCGTGTTCAGCTGCGGCGATGCCGTGCCCGTGTTCGCCCGGCATGCCGGCGAGCCGTACAATCTCGATCTGATGGAAGTGATCAGGGAGTTCGCCGGTCGGGACAGGATCGTGATCGGCCATTGCGCTGCCGGTATGATGTTCGAGAAGGCGGGCGTAGCGTCGGGCCGTAAGCTTTCCGTACATCCGCTGGCCAAAGCCGCGATCGTTCAGGGCCAGGCCGTCGACGAGCCTTCCGCCGTCGATGGGAATTTCTGGACGGCTCGTGACGAGGGCACGATCTGGACGATGATGCCCCGGCTGCTCGAAGAATTGAAAAAGTAGCCTTTGCGTATTCGGGGACGAGTCGGATCCCGTCGCTGCGATTTTCGGCAGCGGCGGGATTCGCCGTTTTGGACGGCAGGGTTTCATTCTCTCGGCGAAAATGCTATCTTTGTTCTCAAACCGATAATAAGGTGCGTTATTTTCTGGAACTTTCCTATTCGGGCAAAGCCTATTGCGGGTGGCAGGTGCAGCCCGGCGATCCGTCCGTGCAGCAGGCCGTGCAGCAGGCGCTCTCCACATTGCTCCGGCACGAGACTCCCGTCGTCGGGGCCGGTCGGACCGATACGGGCGTGCATGCCTCGTTCTATGTGGCCCATTTCGACGCGGAGCGGGCGGTGGACGATCCGGCCCGGTTCTGCTACCATTTGAATGCCGTGCTGCCCGACGACATTGCCGTGAGCGCTCTGAGAAGGGTCCGCGACGACGCGCATGCCCGTTTCGACGCCGTACAGCGCGAGTATAAGTATTACGTCGCGCTGCGCAAAGACCCGTTCCGGCGCGATACGGCCTTCCGCTACGCTTTGCCACTCGATGCGGAGCGAATGAACGAGGCGGCTGCGTTGCTGATAGGCTGCGGCGACTTTACGAGCTTCGCCAAGCTGCATTCCAACAACAGGACGAACGTGTGCCGCGTCGATCGGGCCCGGTGGGACCGAGAGGACGATCTGCTCGTGTTCACGATTGCTGCCGACCGTTTTCTGCGCAATATGGTGCGGGCCATCGTGGGAACCCTGCTCGACGTCGGGCGCGGCAAGATGAGTCCGGAGGACATGCGGGCCGTAATCGACGGACGGAGCCGTTCCCTGTCCGGATGCTCGGCGCCGGCTCACGGGCTGTTTCTGACGGATGTGAAGTATCCGGACGGGATCTATGTCGACACTACGAACTAAATCATACGACCTATGAAAACCAAGATTCAGGAGAAATTCAAAGCGATGTTCGGCGACGGAGCCTCGCTGTTCGCCTCGCCCGGTCGGGTCAACCTGATCGGCGAGCATACCGATTACAATCTCGGCTTCGTGCTGCCCGGGGCGATCGACAAGGCGATCTACGTGGCCTTGAAACCCAATGACGGTACGGTCTGTCGGGTGTACTCGCTCGATTACGACGAGACGGTCGAACTGGACCTGCACGGCGAAAAACCTTCGCAGCAGTGGGCTTGTTACGTGTACGGCGTGTGCCAGGAGATGGAGAAGCGCGGGGCGCTGATTCTGCCGTTCGACATGGCGTTCGGCGGCGACGTGCCTCTCGGCGCCGGCCTCTCGTCCTCGGCCGCGCTCGAGAGCGCCGTCGGATTCGCGCTCAACGAGACATACGGCCTCGGGTTCGACCGGGAACAACTGGCCAAGATCGGACAGATGACCGAGCATAACTACGTCGGCGTCCGCTGCGGTATCATGGACCAGTTCGCGTCGCTGTTCGGCGAGGCGGGCCATGTGATTCGCCTCGACTGCCGGTCGCTCGAGTACAAGCTCGAACCGTTCGATCCGCAGGGCTGCCGCGTCGTGCTGTTCGACACCCAAGTCAAGCATACGCTCGCCTCGTCGGAGTACAATGTCCGCCGCGCTCAGTGCGAGGCCGGTGTGGCCGTCGTGCTCCGGCATGTGGGAGGCGTCGAATCGCTGCGCGACGTGACGGCCGACATGCTCGATACCTATAAAGGCGAAATGGACGAGGTCGTCTACCGCCGCTGCCGCTATGTCGTCGACGAGAACCAGCGTTTGCTCGATGCCTGCGCGGCGCTCGAGAAAGGCGACTATGTCACGTTCGGACAGAAAATGAACGGATCGCACGAGGGGCTGAGCAGGCAGTACGAGGTCAGCTGCGACGAGCTCGATTTCTTGGCCGATATCGGTCATCGGACCGACGGCGTGCTGGGCGCGCGGATGATGGGCGGCGGTTTCGGCGGCTGCACGATCAATCTGGTTCGCGCCGAGGCTTACGACGGCTATCTGGCCGAGGCTACGGACCGGTTCGCGCATCGTTTCGGGCATGCTCCGCGCGTGATCGAGGTCAACATTTCTCAAGGGGCCCGACGCATCGGGTAGCCTCCGGCGCAAACCGTATCTCAATGGGCCGCCGCCTCGTGAAGGGGCGGCGGTTTGTGTCCGTATGTATCCCAGTGCGCCGACCCTTCCGACCGCGAGTTTCCCGGAAGAAGGACGGACTGTCCGCTTTTGATTGTCGGCTCAGCCGAACGGTCTTATGGCATTTTTGCCGATCCGGATGAATAACTTCTCGCCTCGCTTTTCCCTGGCGGCATGATAGGACCTCGTATCCTCGGATTTCGTCGTTCGGGCCCGGCTGTCGTTCCGAAAACCGTAGCAAGTCCGCTCCGGGATATGTCTGTCCGTTAACGGTGGGCTTGCGGGACGGGGCTTTCTATCGGCAAGCGCTTGCCTTTCCAGTGCGATATAATACGGAATCTTCGGGAATCGGGGCAGCGGAACGACGGAATCGGCTCCGAGTAAATTTCGCCCTTTTGCCGTATCGGCTTTCGAGTTCCCGATATTTCCGGTTTCGTCGTATGAAATCCCTTCCGATCCGTCCGTTGCTCGCTACCGCTTTTTGCTGAACAGGGGGAGAATCCGTTCGACGGGCAAGGCTTCGACGGTGATTCCGGAGCCGGTCATCGTTTCGGCGGTGAACAGCGAGTTCCACAGCGCTTCGGCCGTCGCCTCGATGGCCGCCTCGAACAGCGGAGATACCGCTTCGTTATGCAGGAGCTTCGGGGTGTAGTACGCGTTCCGATCGTCGATCAGGTTTTCCGGGGCGGTCGATACGGCGATCACGTAGTCGCCGCTGCCGTTGCTGGCTATCCCTCCGGTTCGGGACAGGCCCATCATGCCCCGCTTGGCCAGCCGCTCGAGATTCCGGGCATCCAGCGGCGCGTCCGTGACGATCACGATCATGCACGATCCGTCCGTATCCTGCAGCACGGCATCGCGGTACGGATAGTTCTCCAGATATCGCCCGACAGGTATTCCCGCGATCTCGAGCACGCCGCCGTAGTTGGTCTGCGTCAGTACGCCTACCGTGTAGCCTCCGTACCGTGCGGGCAGCACCCGGGACGAAGTGCCGATGCCGCCCTTGAAGCCGAAGCAGATCGTTCCGGTACCGGCTCCCACGTTGCCTTCCGCTACGGGGCCTTCCTTGGCGTTGCGCAGGGCCGCGAGCACGTGTTCTTTGGTGACGTGCCGTCCGCGAATGTCGTTCAGCGTTCCGTCGTTGGTCTCTCCCACCACCCCGTTGACCGACTTGACGTCGCCGTTCTCGGGATTCGAGAGCGTGTAGTCGATCAGCGCGTCCAGACCGGCCGCCACGCCGAGCGTGTTGGTCAGCACGATCGGGGTTTCGATGTTTCCCAATTCCCTGATCTGCGTGTAACCGGCCATTTTGCCGTAACCGTTGCCGATGCAGACGGCTGCCGGCAGCTTGTGCCGGAAAATATTGCCGGGATGGGGAATGACGGCCGTGACGCCCGTGCGTACCGAGTCGCCTTCGATCAGCGTGACGTGGCCGACCCGGACGCCTTTCACGTCCGTGATCGCGTTGAGCGGTCCGGTTCTGAAAATACCGTACTCGATTCCGTAATCGCGCATCCGGCTTTGGCCGGCAAGCGTGCCCGCCGCCATGAGAAGGCCGAGCGACAGAAGAAATGCTTTCATGCGTTGTTGGTCTGGCTTTTCTTCGTAAAAGTACGAAAGCCGGACGGGAAAAACAACATCCGGAGCCCGTTTCACGGGCCCGGATGCATGCTTGCGCGTCAGCGCGGCCCGCCTACATCGTGAAGCGTACTCCGAAATGGAACGTGCGAGGGAAAGCCGGGCCGTATATGTAGCCGGCATCCTTGGTCTTGCCCCGGTCGATGTCTTTCTGGAAACTGTCGAGCACGTTCTTGACCCCTCCGCTGACCTGCATCGTGACGCGGCGCGTCAGCGCGATGTCGTACGATAGCTTGATTCCGAGGTCGAAAAAGCACGGCGTCTCTTTGAGCCGGTCGTCGTCCGGATTCTCGAAATAGTGCGGTACGAGCATGCTGCCGCTGAAGGTTCCGTAGACCGATGCGCTCAGGCTTTTCGCCGGCGATCCGTTCAGCGAGACGTATCCGTAGTGGTCGGGCGAGCGGAGCATCCGCTTCTCCTTGGCTTGCGACGCGCCGGTGCTCCAGCTCATCGCCTCCTTGTATGTGCTTCGCTGATAGGTATATCCCGCCTGGATATAATTGTCGGGATCGAGCGCCGCTTTCGCCTCGAAGTTGACGCCTCGCACCGTCGCTCCTCGGGCGTTCGTCCGCATGAAGATCAGGTTGCCTTCCGCGTCGGGCGCCCGCTCTTCGAGAAAGAATACGTCGTCGAGGCTCGTGTAGAATCCTTCGGCCAGCAGGTTGAGCTGCACTTTTCCCGTATTGCGGTAGAGATCGGCCGACAGCGTGAAGCTGTTCGAGTACTCCGGCTTGAGGTCGGGATCGAGAACGATCAGCGATACGTTGCCGCCTACGGCGTTGACGTGCAGGTCCTCGTCGTAGGCCTGCGGAGCCCGGTATCCCGACGTGTATCCCGCCCGGAGAATCACGTTCCTTACGGGCGTGTAGCGGATGTTAGCCCGGGGACTGAACACCGGATTGCCGATCCGGTTGTTCTTGTCGATGCGCGCGCCGATCACGAAATTGAGCCGTTCGCTCTCCCACTCGTTCTGCACGTAGCCTCCGTAGGTGCAGCTCATCTGCCGCATGTCGCGGTCGTAACCGAGCATCCGGTCGTGCAGGTTGTTGCGATTGTATTCCATGCCGAATGTCAGGTGGGCCGGCAGGAACAGGAACTTGTGCATCCGGTAGGTATACTGCGCGCCCGCCACAAGCGTGTTGTCGGATGTTTTGCCGTAGGCGTCCGGATTTTTGTCCGTTCCGTAGTAGCTTTCCCTCCGCACGTCCTGATAAGAGGCGTACACTCCTATTTTGTGGCGTTGGTTCGGCGTGTAGAGGTCGAATTGAAGGCCGCCTCCGTTGATCGAGTGGCGGGCCTGCTCGGTGATATCCGATTCGTGGGGCGGCCGTTCGAGGTGGTCTCCTCCCCGGCGGAAATCGTTGATATGGTGGTATTCGAAAGTCAGTTTGGAATAGGCTCCTGTCTTGTAATAGGCGCGGAAGCCGGCAATCTGCGAGGCGACCTTCGGAATATCCGAGAAACCGTCGTCGTTGCGGTCGTAGTTGTCGCGGTTGCGGACCGATGCGAACAGGTAGGCTCCCGCCCGGCGGTCGTCCGACAGCATGGAAGCGTTGAGGGAGGTATTGACGTCGGCCGTGCCCGACTCCGTGAATCCCGTCGTGTTGGCCAGCGAGACCGAGTTGCGGTGCGGTTCCTTGGTGATGATGTTCACGACGCCGGCGATTGCGTTCGATCCGTACAGAGCCGAGCCGCCGCCGCGGATCACCTCGACCCGGTCGACCATGCCGGCCGGCAGTTGTTCGAGACCGTAGACCGCTGCCAGCGAGCTGAATACGGGGCGGCTGTCGAGCAGAATCTGCGAATACTGGCCTTCCAGCCCGTTGATCCGGATCTGCGAAGTTCCGCAATTCGAGCAGGTATATTCCATGCGCAGGCCGGAAACGTATCCGAGCGCGTCGGCTATATTGCCCGAGGAGGTTTGATCGAACAGTTTCGACGAGAGTACGTTGACGACGGTAGGCGCTTCGGTACGCTTGGTGGCCTGACGGTCTGCCGTGACGACGATCTGTTCCATGATCGCCGTGGAGCGCAGCTTGAAGTCGAGCCGGGTCTGCTGTCCGGCGATGATGGCGACGGTTTGTTTTTGCCGGTCGTAACCGACGGCCGAGGCGACGGCCGTAATCGGTCTGCTTTCGGGCAGACGCGAGAGGGAATAGAATCCGGCTGTGTCGGTCGCCGTTCCCAGCGTGGTTCCTTCGATCTGGATGACCGCATAGGCGATTCCTTGATTCGTTTCGGCATCGACGATCCGTCCCGAAAGTTGGTTCGTACCGTGTTCGGGACCGTGCGCGCGCATGTGTTCCGAAGACAGACAAGAGGCCAGCAGGAGCATGACCTGTAACGTATATTTCATGTTCTTTTTCGTTTGCGTGAGTATTGTGTAACGATAGCGACACGTCCTATCGGCCGTATGCGATCGCATACGGTCTTCGGATTCGAGCGGCCGCTTGAAAGCCGGGCGAAGTCTTCGTTCGGATACCGGTTAGGAAAGGAAAGCCGGCCGGGGAGGGCCGCGCAGGAAAAAGGGGTGATTCTCCCATTGTTGCCTTGCGGCGACGAGATGTTCTTGCTGTCGGGCGGAAAGCTGCCGGAAAACTCTCGGGAGAAGCGCGAGCGCCGAAGTGAGGAAAGTCAGTCCGGACAGTAGTTGGATAGTCCGGCACGAGGCTGCCGAATGCGCGTGGTGCTGGGCGTCGCCGGTATACGGATGCGAATGGACGATCTTGACGCCGTCGATCTCGTGCGCATGGTAAAAGAGCGTCGTTCCGCCGTAATACCCTGCAAAGAGCGCGACGAGCGACAGTCCGATTATTTTGCGCGTCCAGTCTTTCATTCCGTCGCAAATTTAGTCAAATCGATGGAATTTTTTACTCTCGGCGGTTCGGTTCGTTTCCTTTTGCGCTTTTTACCGGGACGGTGACTTACCGGAACGCCGTGAGAAAGCATGCGCTCGTGGAAAAGAGTTAGCATTGACAGATAATGGAGAGCAATTGTATTTCCATGTATCGAGTATGTTCGCAACCGAATTTTTTCTGTTCGCCGATCGCGGTCGGCGAACGCAGGCCGCACGGCCGGTCGGTTCCTTGCCCTGAATCGCTTTCGCCGGAGGGGGCCCCGTACCAAAAAGCCGGAAACCAAGGAGAACCCGGAAGCTGGTATAAAGTATGGAATCGGGAATGGACTCGTGTCGTATGGTTCGGTTGCAGATGGTTCTTTGCGGGGAGAGGTCGCCGAGACGGTCCGGCGGCCCCGGTCCGGAATAGCGGTGTGAAAAGCGAAAGCGGCAGCCCGACCGGGCTGCCGCTTTCGTGTTGCCATGGGGAAGCGACAAGGCTTTATTTCGGTTCGACCACCTTGAGCCGGTCGCCCGTTCCGGCGGCCACTGCTCTCTGCCATGCTTCGTTGTAGCCCGGAAAATCGGGCATGGCCGGAATGTGTCGTCCGTTGCCGTTGTCCTCGAACTGCCCGTCTTTCTCTTTCTTGACGTTACCGTCCATATACTTGACCAGCAGATAACGGTCCAGCTCCGTCCAGCGATCGAACATTTTCTGGGCCGTGCGGACCGAATAGTCCGTCAGGAAGTCGACCGCCAGTTCGGGATTCTGCTTGTAAAGCATTTCCGCCGCCGCATCGACGGCCGGAATCTCGGCCATGTTGCGATCCTCGGTTTCGTGGATCACCCGTTTGATGTCCTCGCTTATGAGGTCGTAGCGCAAATAAGCGAAATTCGTCACGCGGTTGAAAAGCCAGAAAGCCGACGTGGTCGAGTATTCGGTCAAATGGCCGTTGCCTTCGCGGAAGCATTCCGGCACGCGCGTCGAGCTGGTATAGATCGGCGTCAGGCACGATGTGCCCGAGTCGTCGACTCCGAACCACAGCAATCCTCCGATCGCGTCGGGCAGCCAGCTTCGGCTTTGGGAAACGAACCAGAAGCCCGTCTGCTGCGTGGCGATCGCCCGTTCGTTGACGTACTCCTGCCCGTCGACGGTGAAGGTCATCGGGCGCCAGCGGTACGGCAGATTGTGCCCGCCCGCTCCGATATCGTTGCGCATATCCAGCGGCGTATCCTCGTAATGGTCGCGCATCAGCCACATCACTTCCTTGGCCGACAGCTTCTCGACCGGCTTGACGAACAGCGGCATCCGGTTCGAACGATTATGCCCCATCGCGTAGTCGAGGTATTTTTCCATAGCTCCCCGCGTCACGCGGTTGAACGTGCTCCAGACGCGGGCTTCGCAGGCCCTGAGCGCGCTGAAGTCGGCCGGCGCGAAAGCTTCGGCGAAGCTGAACCCTTTGTCGGGCCCTTTGTACAGCCCTTTTGATTTGGCGAACGCGATCAGATCGGGCGAATAGAGGCAGTTCTGCGGATCGTCGAGCGGAAACTGCGTGATGCGGGCCTGGTTGGCGTGCATCGAGATGTATCCGTCGGGCACTTTCACGGCGACCCATACGGCGCCCCGGTTTACGTTAGCTCCGTCCTTCATCTCGACTCCCTTGCCGACCATTTCCATGTGCCACACTTCGTTCGGGTCGGCTATCGAGAACGACTCCCCTTCCGAGCAGTAGCCGTACTTGGTCACCAAATCGTTCATGACGGCGATCGCCTCGCGGGCCGTGCGGGCGCGCTGAAGCGTCGTGTAGATCAGCGTGCCGTAGTCGATCAGCCCGGTCGTGTCGACCAGCTCGTGCCGTCCGCCGAACGTGCTTTCGGCTATGACGAGTTGGTGCTCGTTCATGTTGCCGATGACCGAATAGGTCTCGGCCGCCTGCGGAATTTCGCCCAGATAGCGGCCCGTGTCCCATTCGTATACGGGCATCATCGTTCCCGGGGCGTATTTCGCTGCCGGCCGGAAATAGAGGCATCCGTACAACTGGTGGGAGTCGGCCGTATAGGTGACCATCGTCGAGCCGTCGCGGCTCGCGCCCTTCGATACGAGGATATTCGTGCAGGCTTCGGCCTGCCGCAGAGGCAGCAGCGCCGCCGCCAGCAGGAAAATAGCCGTCCGTTTTCTTTTCATGTTTCGCGCTTTTTCGTTAATTTTGGTTGTCGAAAAACAAATGTAGTAATTTCCAGTCATAAAAATGACCCGCCGAGGGGTTTCGTTATGTCCGTAGCCGATAAAATAGCGTCGCTGAAAGCGTCCTTGCCGTCGGGCGTCACGCTCGTGGCCGTTTCCAAAACCTATCCGCCGTCCGCGATCATGGAGGCCTACGAGGCCGGCCAGCGCGTTTTCGGGGAAAACCGTCCGCAGGAGCTGGCGGCCAAGCAAGCCGAGCTACCCGGCGACATCGAGTGGCATCTGATCGGCGGCCTGCAAACGAACAAGGTGAAGCTCGTCGCCCCGTTCGTCTCGATGATCCACTCGGCCGAGTCGGCCCGCCTGCTTCGGTTCATCGACCGGGAGGCTCGTCGCAACGATAGGGTGATCGACGTACTGCTGGAGGTTCGTATCGCGCGCGAAGAGAGCAAGCACGGTTGGGACGAGGGCGAGCTGGAGCGCTATTTGCGCTCCGGCGAGCACCGCTCGTTGGAGGGCGTGCGCTTCCGCGGGCTGATGGGCGTGGCGACCAATACGGACGAGAAAGAGATCGTGCGTGCGGAATTTACGCGTCTTCGCGACTTGTTCGTCCGGTGGAAAGGCGAATTTTTCGACGAACGGTTCGACACGCTGTCGATGGGCATGTCGGCCGACTATCCTCTGGCCGTCGAATGCGGCAGCACGATGGTCCGCATCGGCAGCGCGATATTCGGCGCGAGGCGGTACTAAAGCCGATTGTTTCCGCCATTCCGCCCGGACGGAGTAGGAAATTGGTGAGTTAACCCGCAATACGTTTGGATAAGGGCTACGCATACGTTTGTTGCCCTATTAACGCACAAGCATGAAAGCGGTCATAATAGGATTGTTTATCGTTTTCTGTTCGTTTACCTTAAACGGACAGGTTGTGGATATATCGTCGGAGAATATGCCATTGGATTCTACCGACTCCCTTTTTTCTGCACCCCTCCATGCCGTCGCGAACAAGGGGGAAGGGTTCGTATTTTCCGTTAAGACGCCTCATGATAATTTTTGTGTTTTATCGTTGTACAAGAATGGGATGTATAAGATTGAGTTTTTCATCGATGCATCACCGGACGTACTGATTGAAATACCGCTCGGAGATGGGCTTTGGCGAGAATATGAGAAGGGAAAGATCGAATTGACAGACCGTTCGACAGGAACTCGAATGAAGGCTATCATGGCGGATACGTTATTGCATTTCATTATGGGACCTGATCATTTTGTCAAATATCCTTTTCGGTGGGATGGGTCCGGTCCGGATCTGCGGAACCCGTGGAGCGAGACTCAACGCGGACTCCTTCTCGATACGGTACGTAACAGACGGGAAGCATATCAACGCAGACCGTATGTTCATCTCGATCATCTTGTCGGAGCATACGGCGATCCTTTCGATGTCTCTTCCCTTTATTTGGTGCTGACCAAGATGCATAAATACCGTTTATACATCGGTGCTTATTCGTTCCTTCTCTCTGCCGGTACATGGTGGCGCGATAAGAATCTGATCATTTTGACCGACAGTACGATGAAGCAGAATTTTTACGGTCTGATCGGAGAAAAAGGGATTCAGAGTATGGTTTTCCCGGGCGGTAACAGGGGACAGTATCTGCCCAAATTGGATTGACGATTTGTCTTTTGAAGAACAGAGCCGGCAGTCTGCCGGCTCTGTTCTTCTATGATTTGTACGGATCGGTTTCGGCACTGTAAAACCGAAAGAGGGATACGGCACTTGAAAATGCAAAGCTTTCCTCGGGCGTTCGTTTCGCCATTGTCTATTTGATACGGAGCTTCCGGCCCAGCTGCAGGATCGTCGTGCGGCTGATCTTGTTCAGGCGGCAAATCTGGTCGATCGATACGCCGTACTTGATTGCGAGCTTGCCGAGCATGTCGCCCGAGCGGATCGTATGGTAGACGGCCGTGCTTTGCGACAGCGTCGAGCGCTGGCTTTCGGCCTTCTCCTTGTTCTGCGCTTCGGCTATTCTGGCCAGAATATCGGTCGAGGTGGTGGTGCTGTCGCCTTCGGCCGACGCGAGCAGCGGAAAGTCGTCGTCGTCTTCCTCCAATATCTCCGATGCGCGGGAGTGTATGTTGAAAAACGACTTTTCGAGTGCGAAGGTCTGGTACTTGAGGCAGCCCGTCGGAAAGTCGATGATGAATTCCGGATCGAAAGTCTGGTCGCAGTAGCGCATTTCGAAATGAAGATGAGGGCCCCGGCTTCGGCCCGTATTGCCGCTGAATCCGATGACCTGCCCCGTCTTGACGTATTCGTTGACTTGTACGTTCAGCTTCGAAAGATGGGCATGCCATGTTTCGAGCCCGTTGGGGTGTCGGACGATCACCAGATTGCCGAAGCCGCCCGTGTTGTACTTGGCGTAGCGTACCCTTCCGTCGAACGCGGCACGGATCGGCTCGCCCACTTTCAGTGGGATATCCACCCCGTTGTGGTTGCGACGACGGCGAGGACCGTACTTTGACAGTACGTTTCCGACGACGGGCGGAGTGAACTCGCTCAGATCCTTGACGATTTTCAAGTCGATTACGGGCGGCAGGTCGGCATACTCGATGCTCTTGTACGCGAAGACCTGAGAGGTGTCCCAGTGCTGGGCATAGACCGGCAGCGAGTCGAGCGTGCGCAAGGAAGGTCGGTAGAAGCTCCATGTGTTGTTGCTGTACAGGATCACTTTCGTCTCCGGGTCGTCTGTCGGCAGCGTGTCGAGCGGCCGTTGGGGCAGTTCTTCGAGATGGGGAGCGGCCGGCGGTCCCGCCGGTTTGCGTCGCTGGGCGTCGACGCGGGTCAGGCAAAGAAAAAGACAGACCGTCAGTATAAGATTTTTGAGCATTCGGTCGGGTTTAGAACGAAAGCAAAAGTACGAAATATTTTTTACTTTCGGCCTCGGCGTTCCGTTCGGCAAGGGTGTCGTGTGGGGACAAACGCACTGTCTGTTCTTCATCGTTCAGCCCGGCACGCTGTCGTTGTAGCGCGTTTCGGGACGAAACGCCCGGAATGCGAATGTCCGGGGGCGATCAAGGCGGGTCGGTTCCTGCCACACCCGAGCAACGGTCGGACGAAGCGGATGCCGTCGGGTTGCATGGCCGGCTTGTGGAGGATTTGACTCGAAATGAGAACGAAACGGGCGGATTTTTAGAATGTTAATAGCTTTTGAAAGCTTTGACAGACCATCACCCGGCGAAAAAAGGTAATGGAAACGGGAAACGAAAAAAACGCCGCCCGCTTCGGTGTTCTCTGCCGTCGGGTCGCGGAAAGCAGGTGCATGCTCTGTTCTTCGTTAGCGTTGGGTTTCTATATGGCTCGGTCCGATATGAAACCGATCGGTTGGTCGGATGATTCGGGATACAAAGAACGCCTGATGCTTTCGCCGGAGCCGCCGTTCCGGCGAGCCGAGGCGGGTCATTTGTCCGGTCCGGTTTCGCTCAGGTAGCGTTCCGCTTCTTCGAGCGCTGCGAAGAACGGTTCGCCGAAGCGGCGGACGATCGGCTCGCGCAGCGTGCGGTAGACCGGCGTGCCGAGTTTGCGTCCCAATCGTCTCGCGCTGTCGCAAACGTCCCATCGGTGGTAGTTGAGGCCGACGGTTCCGTTGCTCAGAGTAATGAGCCGGATCGGATACAGGTGGCACGAAATCGGTTTCTGAAAAGGCGTGTGTCCTTCTCTCCATGCCCGCTCGATCGCGCACATCGTGACGCCGTTCTCCTCGAACGAGTACGCGCACTCGGCTTCACCGATCAGCGGCGTGGTAAGGTCGCCGTCCTCGTCGAGAACCATGAAGCCCTGCCGCTCGACGGCCTCGATCCCTTCGGGCTTCATATACGGTCTGTACGCTTCCCACTCGTGTTCGAGCACTTCTACCTCGTCGATTTCGAGCGGAGCTCCGGCGTTGCCCTCGACGCAGCAGATGCCCTTGCAGTGCGACAGGTCGCAGCAGAAACGCTCGGTCAGCAGCTCGGAGCTGACGATCTTGTCGTCGATCTGGATCATCATGGCTGCGCCTGCGAGGTTTCCTCGATAATCAGGTCGAACAGTTCGGACATGCTCATGCCCATCGCGGCGGCCTGCTGCGGGATGATGCTGTGCGCGCTCATGCCCGGAATCGTGTTCACTTCGATGAAATACGGCTCGCCGTCGCGCACGATGAAATCGATGCGGACCACGCCCCGGCAGTTCAGCTTCTTGTAGGCCGCCAGCGTCATTGCGTTTACTTTTTTTACCGTTCGTTCGTCCAGATCGGCCGGGGTGATTTCCTTCGAGAATCCCTGATACTTGGCCTTGTAGTCGAAAAACTCGCTCTGGCAGACGAGCTCCGTAATCGGAAACAGATACTCCTTGCCCCCGGCGATCATGACGCCGCAGCTGATTTCGCGTCCGTCGATGCACTCCTCCATCAGCACGTGGTCGCTCTCGGCGAACGCGGCCTCGACGGCGGGAAGCAGCTGTTCCCGCGTTTTGACTTTCGTGACGCCGAAGCTGCTTCCGCTGGCGTTCGGCTTGACGAACAGCGGCAGGCCCAGCCGGCCGATCGCCTCGTCGGGATCGACCTGACTGTGACGGTCGAGCAGAATCTCGCGGGCCATGTTCAGACCCGCTCCGTGCAGGGCGCGTTTGCAGGCCGCCTTGTCGAACGTGATGACCGATGTGACGAAGCCGCAGGACGAGTACGGGATTCTCATCATGTCCAGATATCCTTGCAGCCGTCCGTCCTCGCCCGGCGTGCCGTGAATCAGGATCAGGGCGTATTCGAGACGAATCCTGCGCCCGCCGAGCGTCAGCGTGAAGTCGTTGCGGTCCAGCTCCGTCGTGGCGCCGTCCGGAGCCGTATAGGTCCAGCGGCCGTCGTGAAGAACGATTTTGTATACGTCGTATTTGTCGGTATCGAGTACCTGTTCGATCAGCGCGGCGCCCTCCAGCGCGATTTTCCATTCGGAAGAGTCTCCGCCGGCGATCAGGGCGATTTTTTTCTTCATGGTTCGAGTTATATACGGCCGCAAATTTAATGCTTCCTTTCCGAAAAACGTTACGGGTTGTACAAATCCGTGTAGCGGAAATCGAATATTTTCTGCAGCATCTCGATATAGGCGTCCGCTTCGGCGTTCGTGCCGTCCAGCTCGCGCGCCTTGCGGAAGTCGTTCAGCGCCCGGTGGAACAGTCCTGCCCGGTACAGCAGGCGCCCCCGCCGCATATACAGCGCGCTTTGCTCGGGTGTCCGGCCGATTGCGCGGTCGAGTTCTTCGATCCGGCGGATCGTCTCATCGGGCGTATCCATAGAGTCCGTTTTCCTTGATGTATTCCCACACGCCGGGAGGCAAGTCGTCGGCCGGGTTCTCTCCCCGGCGGATTCTGGCGCGAATATCGGTCGCTACGACGGGAATGGTCGGGACGTCTTTCAGAAACGTGAAGCGTTCGTCGGAAACGCTGTCCGGCTCCGTCCCGCGCGGATAGACCAGAACCTCGAAGCGGTCCAGAATCTCCCCGGACCGGTACCAGCGTCCGAACTCTCCGACAATGTCCGTGCCGACCAGCAGGGCGAACCGGCGCGACGGATATTTTGCCTGCAGTGTATCGAGCGTGCGCAGCGTCAGCGATGGCTTGGGCAGCGTGAACTCGACGTCGCAGACGGCCATGCGCTCTCTGAGCGGAGACGAGCCGACGGCTATCCGCGCCATTTGCAGCCGGTGTCGCTCCTCGGCGAGCTCTGAGGGGGATTTCAGCGGATTCTGCGGCGATACGACGAACCACAGCGTAGCCTCGGGCATGGCTCGCAGAACGTTCTCGGCGATACTCAGATGACCTTTGTGGATCGGGTTGAAAGATCCCGGCAGCAGGATGGTCGGCTCGACTTCCATGCTATCCGATGAATTCGGCGACGGTTTTTTCTGCCTCGGCAACGGCTTCTTCGAGCGAGTCGTTCACGATCACCCGGTCGAACTGCGGGGCATGGGCGATTTCCTGCTCGGCCTTGGCCACCCGCTTTTCGATCGTTTCGGCCGAGTCGGTTCCCCGGCCGACGAGCCGGCGCCGCAGCTCCTCGACCGAAGGCGGCATGATGAAGACGGACAGGGCGCTTGCGCCGAACGTTTTCTTGAGATTGACGCCTCCTTTGACGTCCACGTCGAAAACGATTACGCTCCCCTTCTCCCATATCCTGTCCACTTCGCTGCGCAGCGTGCCGTAGCAGGTTCCGGGATAGACCTCCTCCCATTCGACGAACTCCCCTGCCCCCGCGCGCGCTTTGAACTCGTCGTTGCTGAGGAAATAGTACTCGCGTCCGTGAACTTCCTTTCCTCGCGGCGGCCTGCTCGTGCACGATATGGAAAATTCGAGGCGGGGAAATTTTTCGAGCAGGCGGCCGATGATCGTGGACTTTCCCGCTCCGGACGGAGCCGAGAAAATGACGACTTTTCCTTCGGTGATTCGGGACATGGCTGTTATCGTGTTTGATCGGATGGACTTAATTCGGGGAAGGAGCTTTTACAAGATATTGAGCACCTGTTCCTTGATCTTTTCGAGCTCGTCTTTCATTTCCACGACCATTTTCTGCATTGTCGCTTCGTTGGACTTCGATCCGAGCGTATTGATCTCGCGCCCGAGCTCCTGCGCGATGAACCCGAGCTTGCGGCCCGCTCCCTGCTCGGCATGCGCCACTTCGCGGAAATAGCGGCAGTGGTTCTGCAGGCGGACTTTCTCCTCGGTGATGTCCAGTTTTTCGATGTAGTAGATCATTTCCTGTTCGAGCCGTCCCGCGTCGTAGGGTATGCCGAGCGATTCGACGTGTTCCCGAATCCGGGCCTTGATCGTTTCGGTGCGTGCTTTCTCGTACGGTTCGATCTCGTTTTTGATCTGCTCGATGCGGTCGATGCGGCGGAGCAGGTCGGCTATCAGCGTGGTTCCTTCCTGAGCGCGGAACTCGTCGATGCGGTCGAGGGCTTCGGCTACGGCGCTGCCAAGTGCCGTCAGTTCTTCGTCGGAAACGGCTTCGGAGTTGTTCTGCACGGTGTCGGGCAGCTTCAAGATGGCCGTCATCGCGGCCGCGTCGGCCGCCGCGCTCCCCCAGCCCAGCCCGCTCGCCTCGGCGAGTTCGCGGAGCTGCCCGGCATAGTGCGCGAAAATGTCCCGGTCGATCGTCACGCCGGTGGCCCGACCTACCGTTTCGTACGATACGAAGACGTCGATCTTCCCTCGTTGGAGCCGTTTGCCTACTGTCTGACGGATCTCGTATTCGCACTGGCGGTATGCGGACGGCAGCTTGACCGCCAGATCGAGCTGCTTGCTGTTGAGCGAGCGGATTTCGACGGTTATCTTCTTGTGCTCCGTCGCGGCTTCGGCCTTGCCGTAGCCTGTCATCGATTTAATCATCACGCTATCATTTGGAAACGCTTGCAAAAGTAAGCCAAAAAACGCGTTAAAAAAAATGGACGGTTTCGGGTTGTTGTATAAAAACGGGAAAATCTTTCGCGGTTCGGAGATTTTTTGGTAAGTTTGAAGCTGTTATTCCCGATTCTTTTAGAGTATTAACCGTATAATTTCTTTTACGACGATGAAAAAACACAATTTCAACGCAGGACCGTCGATTCTGCCGCGCGTAGCCATCGAGAATGCCGCCAAGGCTATTTTGGACTTCGAAGGCATCGGGCTGTCGCTGCTGGAAATATCGCACCGGACGAAAGATTTCGAAGCCGTGAACGACGAAGCCGAGGCGCTTTTCCGCGAATTGCTGCATATTCCCGACAACTACAAAGTTCTTTTCTTGGGCGGCGGCGCCAGCACCCAGTTTTTCGAAGTGCCCTACAATTTTCTCGAAAAGAAAGCCGGTTACGTCAATACGGGCGTATGGGCCAAGAAGGCGATCAAAGAGGCCAAATTGTTCGGCGAGGTCGAGGTGCTCGCTTCCTCGGAAGACAAGAACTTCACCTATATTCCGAAAGGATACGCCATCCCGTCGGATTTGGATTATCTGCACATTACCTCCAACAATACGATTTACGGCACGGAGTACCACACCGACATCGATTCGCCGGTTCCGCTGATCGCCGATATGAGTTCCGACATTCTGAGCCGTCCGGTCGACGTGAGCAAGTACGCGATGATCTACGGCGGCGCGCAGAAGAACATCGGTCCTGCCGGCGTGACGTTCGTCATCGTGCGGGAGGACGCGCTGGGCAAGGTTTCCCGTCCGCTGCCCTCGATGGTCGACTACCGCAATCACATCGCCAGCAAGTCGATGTTCAATACGCCTCCCGTGTTCGCGATCTATGTCGTGAAGGAGACGCTCAAGTGGCTCAAGTCGATCGGCGGCGTGCCCGAAATCCAGAAGCGCAACAAGGCGAAAGCCGATCTGCTCTACGCCGAAATCGACCGCAACCCGCTGTTCGTCGGGACGGCCGTCAAGGAGGACCGCTCGCTGATGAACGTCTGCTTCGTGATGAGCGAACCGTATGCCGATCTGGCACCCGAGTTCCTCGAGTTCGCCAAGGGCAAAGGTATGGTCGGCATCAAGGGGCACCGTCTGGTGGGCGGTTTCCGCGCGTCGATCTACAATGCGCTGCCGATCGAGAGCGTGCAGGCACTGGTCGACTGCATGCGCGAGTTCGAGAAGATCCATGCCAAATAGGCGTTTATGGGAATCCTCGTCATGTACCCCGGACCTTCGCGGGTGAAAAAAGCCATTTCGTTTGAAACCTTAGAGAACGTTACGTTTATGAAAATATTGGTAGCTACCGAGAAACCGTTTGCCAAGGCGGCGGTCGACGGTATACGAGAAATCGTCGAGGGAGCCGGATACGAGCTGGCTCTGCTCGAAAAGTACGCCGATAAGGCGGAACTGCTGGCCGCCGTGGCCGATGCCGACGGACTGATCGTCCGTAGCGATAAGGTCACGCGCGAGGTGATCGATGCGGCCCGGAACCTGAAAATCGTCGTGCGGGCCGGAGCCGGCTACGACAACGTCGATTTGGCGGCCTGCACCGAGAGGGGCATCGTCGTGATGAACACGCCCGGACAGAATTCGAACGCCGTGGCCGAGCTGGTCGTGAGCATGATGATCTTCATCTCGCGCAACCAGTTCACGCCGGGTACGGGAGCCGAAGTAAGCGGCAAGCGTCTCGGAATCCATGCCTACGGCAACGTGGGACGTATCGTGGCGCGCTACGGGCGTGCGCTCGGCATGAGCGTGAAGGCGTTCGATCCGTTCGTCGATCCGAGGCAGCTGGAAGCCGACGGCGTCGAGGCGGTCGGAACGGTCGAGGAGTTGTATGCCTCGTCCGATTACGTTTCGCTGCACATTCCGGCTACGGCCCAGACGCGGGGATCGATCGGTTACGAATTGCTGTCGAGTATGCCCAAGGGCGGCGTACTGATCAATACCGCGCGTAAGGAGGTGATCGACGAGCAGGGATTGATTCGGGCGTTCGAAGAACGCGCCGACCTGAAATATATCACCGACATCGCTGCCGAGGCACAACCTTTGCTGACGGAGAAGTTCGGCAAGCGGGTGTTCGCTACGCCGAAGAAGATGGGGGCCGAGACGGCCGAGGCCAATCTGAATGCGGGTTTGGCAGCTGCCCGTCAGACGGTCGATTTCCTGAAAAACGGCAATCGCAGGTTTCAGGTCAACAAGTAGTTCTTCGCCGAAGAACGGGCCCCCGGAACATCGTTCCGGGGGCTTTGCATCTTCGGTTGTCCGGATAGTATCATTCAAAAAATAGGAAATATGGTAAAGATCAAACCGTTCCGGGGCATCCGCCCGCCGAGGAAATACGCCGCCGAGGTGGCCTCGCGTCCGTACGACGTGCTCAATTCGCAGGAGGCTAAAAAGGAAGCTACCGAAAAATCGCTGCTCCACATCATCAAGCCGGAGATCGATTTCGATCCGATCGCCGATGAGCATTGCGAGGAAGTCTACCGCAAGGCCGTCGAGAACTTCCGGCGCTGGCGCGAGCGCGGGTGGCTCGTGCAGGACGACGAGGAGAAGTACTACGTCTATGCGCAGACGATGGACGGCCGTACGCAGTACGGGCTGGTCGCCGCCTGTCATTTCGACGATTATGTCCGCGGCAGGATCAAGAAGCACGAGCTGACGCGTCCCGACAAGGAGGAGGACCGTATGATTCACGTGCGGAATCAGAACGCCAATATCGAGCCCGTGTTTTTCTCCTATCCGGCCAATGCCGAAATGGATATGATTATTCGCGGTGTCGTCGAGAACAATCCGCCCGAGTACGATTTCACGGCGGCCGACGGTTTCGGACATCGTTTCTGGGTGATCGACGATCAGGAGATTCAGCGGCGCATTACGGAGATATTCGACGAGATTCCGGCGTTGTACGTGGCCGACGGGCATCATCGCACGGCCGCTGCCGCGCGTGTCGCCGAGGAAAAGATGCGAGCTAACGGGGCGCACACAGGTAATGAGGAGTATTGCTATTTCTTGGCCGTCATCTTTCCGGACAGCCAGTTGAAGATCATCGACTACAATCGCGTAGTGAAGGATCTGAACGGCTTGTCGCCCGAGGAGCTGCTCCGGGCGCTCGAGAAGGATTTCATCGTCGAGGACAAGGGCACGGGCATCTATCATCCCGTCGCGCTGCACAATTTCTCGATGTACCTCGACGGACGCTGGTACAGTCTGACGGCACGCGAAGGGACCTACGACGACAGCGATCCGATCGGGGTACTGGACGTGACGGTCCTTTCGGAGCGCGTGCTGGACCGGTTGCTGGGCATCAAGGACCTGCGCACGGACAAGCGGATCGACTTCGTCGGCGGTATCCGGGGGCTCGGCGAGTTGCAGCGCCGGGTCGATAGCGGCGAAATGAAGGTGGCTTTCGCGCTCTATCCGGTTTCGATGAAACAGTTGATCGATATCGCCGACTCGGGCCAGATCATGCCTCCGAAGACCACTTGGTTCGAGCCGAAACTACGCTCGGGGCTGGTCATTCACTCGCTCGATTGACGTGGCGGAAGGTTTTGAAGCGAATCGCTTTATAAGAAAAAACGGACGGAATTTGTTCCCGTCCGTTTTTTTGCAGGCATGCCGTCTTGTTTTGCATGTCTGATCGGCCGGGCTTAACCAACCTATGCATGGCTTTCCCGCTTGAGAGCCTTTGCAGAAGCGATGCCGGTCGCAGAGCCCATGCCGGAAGGTTTTGCCATGCGGAGAAAAGACCGGCGCGGGAAAATCTCGAAGGACTCCCGCGCCGGTTCGAAGTGCTTTCGACACAGCCGAAAAAGATCGCTTATTTTTCGTTCTGCTTTCCGTTATGTTGTTCGAGATCGCTCGTGACTTTCGCTGCTTTGGCTGCCTCGTAGCTCGTGGAAGGAGCGGACAACCAAGCAGGGGCGGGAGCTGCGCTGGAAGTGTTGTAGCTGTCCCAGTACTGCAGGGGACCCGTATAATCGCTTTGAATGGTGTTCCCCCTGTCGTCGATCAGTTGGAAAGCGACCGTATAGTCGTCGCCGTTTCTGCCGACATTAACCTCGCCGGATACGGCCGGAGCCTGATTGTCTCCCAAGTCGTAGTACCATGTGCCGAAGTTGTAGCCCCAGCCGCCTTGGCCCATATTGGCATGATAAGGTACTTCTTCTTTCGATATGACATAGCGGCCTTCCGGAATTTCGGTCGTATAATGCGAGTCGGTGAATAATTCGATTGTGATATATTCGCCTTCCCCGTTCAGTTCGACGCCCCAGTATTGGTCAGGATGTACGACTATTCCGTCGGTGTAGAGTCGAATGCTCCAGCGATTGACTCCCTTGATGTTCCACATCGGCGAAGGACCCCTGTATTCGAGATAGCCGAAACCGGGCGTTTCCATCGTCAGATCCTGCGTCAGGGTTGTTTTCGTGAACTCGTCGCCTTGCCTTACGTTACCGACGTATTTTGAAAGATGCCTCTCTCCGTTGTTGAACAGGATGTTGAATTTGAGAACGTATTGTCCGTCCCCGATCTTTTCGACTTTGGAAACGACCTCGATGGCGAAATGCTCGGTTTTTTCGCCATTGACGATCTGTTGCCGCATGGCATAACCGTATATGCTCCAAGGCTGTTCCTCGATGATTTCCGGAGTGGCTACGAGGATCGTCCCCTTCTGGTACTCCGTCGAGCTGTGATAAACGCCCTCGGGAATTTGTGCTTCCCATGCCTTAGGCGCCATTTCGGCATAGTAGCTGAGCGATATGGAGGTTCCTTCGATCAGGCCTTGGCTGTCGTATTCGCCATCGTATAGGGTGATTAGATATTGTCCGATACCGGGATAGTCATAGTCGTCGTCCCCCCAGTACCATCCGGTCTGAGCGGTGAAGACCGTATTGTAGACCGGTTCGACGTCTATCTTGCCGTTGTATTCGCAGGACACCCATTTGTTTTCCTGCTGGTCGATCTTCAGGTCGGAGATGAAAGCCGCCTGATTGCCGTCCGTTATGACGAAGTAAATCTCCCCTTCGGTTACAGGGAGCTTGGTGACATTGCCGTTTACGTCCGTAGTGTAGTAGTAGGAACCGGTGACCCTTCCCTCGGCTGTCTGTCCGGACTGGATCGTGAATTTGCCCGGAGTCTCCCCTGTCGCGTACCTTCCCGGAGCGATGCTGGCATCCAGCAGATTTTCGGGTGCCACGACGTCCGAATAAAGTTCTATGTGCAGTCCGGAGGCATTCGCAGGGATTGCTTCGTTCTCGCCCGTAGGCTCTGTGCAAAAGTCGAAAGTGAAAAAGCCGCATGCGTTTTGTTCGCCGACGTATGTGGCCGTCACGTATTTCATGGCGGTTTCCGTACTTTCTTTTTCCGGTCCCTGGCCCTGGCCTTCGTCGGAATCGTCGCACGCCGTATTCATCCCAAGCAGGCCCGCCATGCATAATAAGATCGGGTAAAATTTCTTCATGATAGTAAATCTTTGTTAGTTAGTAAATTAAGAAACTCGGTAGCCGAGTCTGTAGTACGAACATAAGGATTCCGATCCGATTTGTCAACCGTGTAATATACTGACAGATAATAGGCAAAGTGGCGGTTTTTTAGGTAAATGAAATAAAAAATTACTATTCGTCGGTTGGGTCGGGATATTCCGATCGATTCGGATGTATTTCGGCTTGAGGAATTTCAATTTGTTTCTTTCGATTTTTTGTGATTTCCCAGCGACGGCGAGGGATTTTCTTCGCAGGAATGAATTGCTTGCAGAATCGACAGGCACGGTTTCGTCATCGGCTTGCAGGAAACGGTAGGAAAAGCTGACGCTTTTTGTTTTTTATGTTTTTATGCGGTGAGAATGAGGTGGAAAAAGGAAAGTACATTTTCTTGAATATCGTATTTCGAATGAAAAATTATTACTATTTTTATATGCGGCGGATAAATTTGTAAGAAAATAAACGAAATTCTATGACAAAGATTAAGGGGGCGGTCGTAGTCGATGCCGAACGCTGCAAGGGATGCGAGCTGTGCGTGGTCGCTTGTCCGATGAAGGTTCTCGCGTTGAGCGGCGAGGTCAACGGCAAGGGTTATCGTTTCTCGCGGATGGTTTCGCCCGAGGCTTGTACGGGTTGCGCTTCTTGCGCGAGCGTTTGTCCCGATAGTTGCATTACGGTGTACAGGCAGAAGTTTACGGAGCCCTGACGACGTGAAAAATCATAGCGATATGGAAGAGATCAAATTGATGAAAGGGAACGAGGTGGTCGCCGAAGCCGCCGTGCGGTGCGGCTGCGACGGCTATTTCGGCTATCCGATAACGCCCCAGTCCGAAGTGCTCGAAACGCTGATGGAAATGCGTCCGTGGGAGACTTCGGGCATGACGGTGATTCAGGCCGAGAGCGAGGTCGCGGCGATCAACATGGTGTATGGCGGAGCGGCGACCGGCAAGCGCGTGATGACCTCGTCGTCAAGCCCCGGCATCAGTCTGATGTGCGAGGGGCTGAGCTATCTGGCCGGGGCCGAGCTGCCGTGCGTGGTGGTCAACGTGTCGAGGGGAGGTCCGGGGCTCGGTACGATCCAGCCTTCGCAGGCCGACTATTTTCAGGCCGTCAAGGGCGGCGGGCACGGCGATTACCATCTGATCGTGCTGGCGCCCTATTCCGTGCAGGAGATGTACGATTTCGTGCCGCTGGGATTCGATTTGGCGTTCAAATATCGCAATCCGGTGATGATTCTCTCGGACGGCGTGATCGGCCAGATGATGGAGAAGGTCGTGCTGTCGCCCGCCCGTCCCCGCTGGACCGACGACCGGATTGCCGAGCGGTGCGGCGCGTGGGCCGCCACGGGCAAGCCGTCTTCGCGCGGGCGGAACATCGTTACGTCCGTCGAGCTCGACTCGCTCGTACAGGAGCGTTTCAATCTGAAACTGAAAGCCAAGTACGATGCGATCCGCCGCGACGAGGTTCGCTTCGAGCAGACGCTTTGCGACGATGCCGACTACGTGCTCGTGGCTTACGGGTCTTCGGCCCGTATCGCGCTGAAGGTGGTCGAGATGGCCCGGGCGGACGGCCATCGGGTCGGACTGTTGAGGCCGATCACGCTCTTCCCGTTCCCGACCGAGGCGATCGACGGGCTGTCCCGCCGCGTGAAAGGATTCCTGTCCGTCGAGATGAGCACGGGGCAGATGGTCGAGGACGTGATGCTGGCCTCGCGCTTCCGCGTGCCGGTCCGCCATTACGGCCGCACGGGGGGCGTCGTGCATTCGCCCGGCGAAGTATACGATGCGCTGAAGTCGAACTTTTCATTGCAGTAAAAGGTTATGGCAGAATTTGAAGTGAACATATCGCCCGAAAACCGGGTATACGCCAAGCCGCGCCTGATTACGGACAATACGATGCACTATTGTCCGGGATGCAGTCACGGAGTGATTCACAAGCTGGTCGCCGAGGTGATCGACGAAATGGGGCTGGAGCACGATGCGATCGGGATTTCTCCGGTCGGATGTTCCGTGTTGGCTTACAATTATATCGACATCGACTGGATCGAGGCGGCCCACGGCCGGGCCGCCGCAGTCGCCACGGCCGCCAAGCGCCTCAATCCGTCGAAACTCGTGTTTACCTATCAGGGCGACGGCGATCTGGCCGCGATCGGGACCGGCGAGACGATCCATGCCTGTAATCGGGGCGACCGCATTACGATCATCTACGTCAATAATGCGATTTACGGCATGACCGGCGGCCAAATGGCTCCGACGACGCTCACGGGCATGAGGACGGCCACGACGCCCGACGGCCGCGACCCGAAGCTGCACGGCTATCCGTATAAGATCGCCGACATGCTCGCGCATCTGGACGGCGTGACCTATCTGACGCGTCAGAGCGTTCATACGCCGGCGGCCGTCCGCAAGGCGAAAAAAGCGATCCGCAAGGCGTTCGACAATTCGATGCACGGCGAGGGGCTCTCGTTCGTCGAGTTCGTCGCTACGTGCAATTCAGGCTGGAAGCTGACGCCGGTCGAGGCGAACCGGTGGATGGAGGAGCACATGTTCCCGTTCTATCCGCTCGGGGACATCAAGGGCTGATCCCGCATCGGGGTATTAACGGTTAAAAACGAAAGTATATGTTCAAGGAGGAGCTTATCATAGCCGGATTCGGCGGACAAGGGGTGCTGTCGATGGGAAAGATTCTCGCCTATTCGGGCGTCGTGCAGGGACTCGAAGTGACGTGGATGCCTTCTTACGGCCCCGAGATGCGTGGCGGTACGGCTAATGTGACGGTCATTCTGAGCGACGAGCGGATCAGCTCGCCGATCGCGCACGACTACGACACGGCCGTTATTCTGAACCAGCAGAGCATGGACAAGTTCGAGCCGAAGGTCAAGCCGGGCGGCGTGCTGATCTACGATCCGAACGGGATCGTGCGTCCGCCCTCGCGGAGCGATATTCGCGTCTATTCGATCGACGCGACGACCGAAGCGGCCCGGCTGGGCAATATCCGGGTTTTCAACACAATGATTTTGGGCGGCTATCTGAAGGTTCGGCCAGTCGTCACGCTCGAAAACGCGTTTGCGGGACTAGCCAAATCGTTGCCCGAACGGATGGCCCGTCTGTTGCCTGCCAACGAAGCGGCCATGCGTCACGGGATGGAGATTATCCGGCTCGCTACGGCCTAACCATAGCCGAAAGCAGTTGTTGCGGAAAGAGGTGCCGATCGATCAGGAAAATCGGCTTCTCTTTTAATTTATGTGACTTAGGGGAAAACCCGGTTATATACTTCGTTGTGCCGGCCCTTGCATTCCCAAGGTTTCCGGTTCCTCGGCATCAAGTTTTCTCCAGCGGATGGACTTAGATGAGGGCCGCATCGGACGTGCGGCTTGTAGTCACAAGCTGCGACTGGCGGATACAAAAACTCCTGTTGCGAACGCACCTGGCATATAGAAGCAATGCCAAGTCGCCTTATGAAAGAAAACCGGGACGGATTTTCTGGCTCAATCACTTGCCGCACCGTGTCGAAATTTTATCGTTTTGTTTGCCCCGACTCGCAGGCTTGCTTCAGAAAGCGTTTTCTCCATACGAGAAAAACGATGCTTCCGAACAAAGGAACGAAAGTAACGATCAGTGCCCATAATAATTTATTGACAGAGCTTACTTTCAGGTTGATCAGTAAAACCAATGCGACGCACCATAGAATCACGATGCCGATCATGAATAGTTGCCAAAGACCTAACATAGAGGTTGAAAATTGGGATTTAATGTTCGTTCAGGTTCAAGAGAAAGTCGCGCATACGGAATAAACTGCCCCGGTTTTCTATATCGCACAGTTATAGAGAAAACTCTCCGTGATGGTATTATTATTCGATCCGGTTTCCATTCGGGTGAAACTCTCTCCCTGCCGTTCGCTCTTTTCTGCATTCATTTTCTGACAACGCCCCCGGCAAGCGATACAATGCAAAGTGAAACGACGCGAAGCAGGTCAATTTTCCCGTAATCGTTCAACTTAGAGAAATCGGGTTGCGCTGCATGTAGGTAAAACAAATATAATCAATCTTTTCCAAAATTTGGCCTTATGTCTAATAAATTGCGAGAAAAAATGGGCAAAACCGCAATGGGCCAAAAATACATCTTTATGAACATGGAAAAGATGTATCGGGGTTTATTCGAGCCGGTCGGGTCATTCGCCGGCTATCGGAAGGTGCAGCTTTCGATCTCTTTGAATCCTCGGAGCAATTCCTCGGTCGTCATGCGCCGGCGTCCGGCGATCTGCAGCTCCTCGATTTGGACATAGCCGTCCGCGCAGGCTACTTTGATTTCCGACCTGCCGTCCGTTACGATGGCTCCGGGGGCCTTTCCCGGCCGACACGCTTCGGCTTTCGCACGGAAGATTTTGACTCCGACCGGAACTGCGTCCGGACGGCTCAGCTCGCTCCACGCGGCCGGATACGGGCTCAGTCCCCGGATCAGGTTGCATATTCGGGCGGCAGGCTGCCGCCAGTCGATACGGCACGTTTCCTTGAATATTTTCGGAGCGCCCTTCAGGCATTCCGGATCGACGGTCGGCTGTTCGACGGCCGTCACGGTTCCTTGCGCGATTTTTCCGATCGTTTCGACGACCAGTTCGGTCCCCGCTTCCATCAGACGGTCGTGGAGCGTGCCGGCGTCGTCGTCGGGACCGATCGGCACGCGCGTCTGGCATAGCACGGCTCCTTTGTCGATCTCGCGGTTCAGCAGGAAGGTCGTGACACCGGTCTCGGTCTCGCCGTTGATCAAGGCCCAGTTGATCGGGGCGGCGCCCCGGTACTGCGGCAGCAGCGAGGCATGCAGGTTGAACGTTCCCAGCTTCGGAGCGGCCCAAATGATTTCGGGCAGCATGCGGAACGCGATGACGATGCCCAGATCGGGCCTCATCGAGCGGAATGTTTCGACGAAAGCCGGGTCCCTAAGCTTCTCCGGTTGGTAGACGGGCAGTCCCGCCTGCAATGCGTACCGCTTGACCGCGCTCTGTTGTACGTGCAGTCCCCTGCCCGACGGCTTGTCGGGCATCGTGACGACGCCTACGACGTTATACCCCTCCTCGACGAGCTTGGCGAGCGGGGATACCGCGAAGTCGGGCGTTCCCATGTATACGATGCGCAGTTTTTTTGCTTCCATGCTTTTCAGATTGTGATTTCCACGCGGTTTCCCTCCGGATCGGCCACGACGCTTTCGTAATATCCGTCCCCCGTCGTGCGGGGCTCTCCCAAAACGGCATATCCGTCCTGCCTCAGCCGCTCGGTCAGATCCCGGACCTGCTCGGCGCTGCCTGTCGAAACGGCGATGTGACAGAAGCCTATCCTTTCGTCCTGCTCCGCACGGTCGGCGATCCGCGCGCTTCGCATCAGTTCCAGCGCCGTGTCGCCGAGACGGACCATATACGACTCGAACCCCTTGGCTCGGTTGACGTATTTCTCTCCGCTCCGACCGCCGAAATAGCGCTCGTAGAAAACGCGCATCGTTTCGAGGTCGCGGGTCCAAACGGCGATGTGGACGATTCTCATGGTGCGGGCAATCTATTTTTTGAAGAGGCCCAGCCTGTGGCCCATGACCGTCTCTTTGGTTTTCAGGTATTTCTCGTTGAACGGATTCGGGGCGATCACGATCGGCACGTTCTCGACGATGCGCAGCCCGTATCCCTCCAAACCGGCCCGCTTGAGCGGATTGTTGGTCATCAGGCGCATGTTCTTGATACCGATCTCGCGCAGGATGCCGGCTCCCACGCCGTAATCGCGCTCGTCCACCTGAAAGCCGAGCTTCAGGTTGGCTTCGGCCGTGTCGTATCCCTGCTCCTGCAGCTTATAGGCTTTGATCTTGTTGCACAGTCCGATTCCCCGGCCTTCTTGGTTCAGGTAGACGACCGCTCCCTTGCCCTCGCGCTCGATCATCTGCATCGCCTCGTGCAGCTGCGGACCGCAGTCGCAGCGGTACGATCCGAGGATGTCGCCCGTCATGCAGGACGAGTGCACGCGCACGAGTACCGGCTCGTCCGGAGCCCACTCTCCTTTGGTCAGCGCGAAATGCTCCAGTCCGTTGCTTTTTTGCCGGAACGGAGTGAGGCGAAAATGTCCCCACTGGGTCGGCATGTCGACCGTCTCGCCCTTTTCGACGATCGACTCGGTCTGCAGGCGGAATGCGATCAGATCGGCGATCGAGACGATTTTCAGACCGTGTTTCTTCGCGATCTCATGCAATTGGGGCAGGCGCGCCATCGTGCCGTCCTCGTTCATGATTTCGACCAGCGCCCCGCCGGGCGTCAGTCCGGCCATGCGGGTCAGGTCGACGACCGCCTCGGTATGGCCGGGACGGCGCAGCACGCCGCGTTCGCGCGCCCGGAGCGGAAATATGTGTCCGGGGCGGCCCAGTTCTTCGGGCTTCGTGGCCGGATCGACCAGCGCGCGGATCGTCTTGGCCCGGTCGGCCACGGAGATTCCGGTCGTGCATCCCTGCGTAGTCAGGTCGACCGAGACGGTGAACGGGGTTTCGTGCAGCGACGTGTTGTGGGTGACCATCATCGGCAGGTTCAGCTCCTCGCAGCGCGATTCGGGCAGCGGAGCGCAGATCAGCCCGCGCCCGTGGGCCGCCATGAAATTGACGATTTCGGGCGTGATCTTTTCGCCGGCGACGATGAAGTCGCCCTCGTTCTCGCGGTCCTCGTCGTCGACCACGATCAGTATCCGGCCTGCCCGGATCTCCTCGATCGCTTCCTCTACGGAACTCAATATTCTCTCTTGAGGTTGTTTGGATGTCATATTGAAAGTCTGTGTTTATTTAGCGTGTTTCGGAACCGGCTGTGCCGGCGGGAGGCAATCCTCCCCGGAGGGCATTCCGCCGGAAAAGGCTCCGGAAGAAAGCACTGATTTTCTTATAGCGCGCAAGATACCACTCGGCGTTGAACAGGTTGGAATCGTTGGTCGCCTTATAGGTCAGGTATACCGAGATCGGAAGCAGAATGAACGTTGCGATCCACATGCCCAGAAACGAGTCCCACGAACCTTCCCGCGCCATCTTTTCGCCGGTGATCGTGATGATGTAGTAGATCACGAAAAAGCCGACCGAGACGACGACCGGCATGCCGAGCCCCCCCTTGCGTATAATGGCTCCGAGCGGAGCCCCGATCAGGAAGAAAATCATGATCGATACGGGCAGCGACATTTTCTTGTGCCACTCGACCTTGTATCGGTACAACTGGTTCAGCGCCTCCTTGGAAGTCGCCTCGTCGAACGAATAGTAACTGCGCGAATTGCGCGCCTTGTTCAGCGCGACGTCGTAGATCGATACTTTCGACCGGACGGGAAGGTTCTCGATCTTTTCGGCCAGTTCGGCCCGGGGCATGTCGACATGGGGAATCGAGTCGCTGGCCAGGCTTTTGTCGAAAGGGAAGATGAACGTATTGAGCAGCGGTTCGTACGAGGCGCTGGCCGACTCGGAGCTGATTTTCTCGAGCGAGTCGATTCCGGCCTGAAGTTCCCTGACGTTCTTGGTTTGGCTGCCGTTGAACATCGACTGGTCGGTTCGCTCGAAGTCGAAGCCGGGCACCTTCATCACCATGTTGTACACGTCGAAGATATTTTGGCGCAGTTCGCTGTTGTCGAACCATTTGTAGCCTCTCGCCTGCTCGTAGCGCTCGCCGCTGTACAGGGTGACCAGCAGATACTTCTTGTCGTCCGACAGGGAGATGTAGCCCGAGTCGGCCAGCGTCGTGGTCATATTGCCGTTCGGATCGCTCGTGTCGTAGATCAGCACGCCGTTCAGAAGTTTCGTTTTGGGGTCCTGACGGTCCACCCGGATGCTGATGTCGTCCATGCCGTTGAAAAACAGCCCGTCCTTGAATTCGATCGACTGTTTCTGCTGACGGATATCGTACAACAGGGCGGAGATTTTTTTCGTAGCGATCGGCACCAGATTATTGGCGACGAAAAAGCTGCCGACGGCTACGAACAGCACCAGTATGATCAGCGGACGCATGATTTTCGGCAGGGAGATGCCGGCCGACTTGAGCGCGAGCAGTTCGTAATTCTCGCCCATGTTGCCCATCGTCATCACGGCGGCGAACAGCGTGGCCAGCGGCAGCACCATCGGGATCAGCGTGACGGCCGCGTACATCATCAGTTCCAGAATCACGTCCATGCCGAGCCCTTTGCCGACCAGCTCGTCGATGTAGCGCCACATGAACTGCATGATGAAAACGAAAAGCACTATGAAGAATGTCAGGACCATCGGCCCGGCATAGGACTTCAGTATGAGCTTGTGGACTGTTTTCATCCGTCGGTTTTGCGCTTGAGGGTACGCAAAGGTAATAGTTTTACGACAATAAGCGTAAGAGTGAGGACAAATATTGTGACGGCTCCCGAAGGGACGTCGTTCCGGTAGCCGATGTACAGTCCGGCGAAAGAGCCGAGGACGGCGATCAGCGTGGAGACGGGGAGCATGCGGCCGAAAGACTGGGTCAGCTGGTTCGCGACGACGGCCGGTATGGTCAGCAGCGAGATCAGCAGCACGATGCCTGCCACGCGGATCGACATGACGATCGTGACGGCTACGAGAGCTGCCATGGCATAGCTTACGAGCCGGGTCGGCATGTTTTGGCTCCGGGAGTAGTCTCGGTCGAAAGCCACGTAGAGAATCGGCCGGTAAAACAGAGCGAAACCGGCGACGATCGCCGCGTCGACCGCCCCCATCCAGAGCAGATCGGCCGACGTGACGCTCAGGATGTTGCCGAACAGAAAGCTCATAAGGTTCGGTGCGTAACCCGGGGTCAGATATATGAAGATGATGCCCAAAGCCATGCCGAGCGACCAGATCAGTCCGATGGCCGAGTCTTCGCGGATACGCTTTCCGGAGGACGTCGCCTCGATGCCCAGCGCCGAGGCGACGGCGAAAAGCAGCGCGCCGGCGATCGGATCGGCGCCGAGGTAGTAGGCCATGCCGATACCTCCGAACGAAGCGTGCGTGATGCCCCCGCTCAGGAACACCAGCCTGCGGCATACGACGTATGTGCCGACAAGGCCGCAGGCGATACCGCACAGCAGACAGGCGAGCGTTGCGTTGGCGAGGAACTTGTATTGGAGAATTTCTGAAAAGAAGCCCATAACGGTCGTTTGAAGAGGGAACCGACGGCAAAACTAACCCTTTTTTCGCTAAAACGTTCGGGCCGGAGGATTTTGACCGGTGAAAAATAGACGGCAGTTTTGTACATTTGCAACTCATCAATGGAAATCACGGGTCATGTCGCAAGGGAAAAAGGTCGGATTCTATACGCTGGGCTGCAAGATGAACTTTTCGGAGACATCCACGATCGCGCGTGAGTTCGAAGCCGGCGGGTTCTGTCGCGCGCGACGGGGGGAGCCCGCCGACATCTATGTCGTGAACAGTTGTTCGGTAACCGAGCATGCCGATAAGAAATGCCGCAATCTGGTACGACGGCTGATCCGGGAGAATCCGCGCGCGCTGGTCGCCGTAACCGGATGCTATGCCCAGCTCCGGCCTCGGGAACTGGCCTCGATCGAGGGTGTCGATCTGGTCGTCGGCAACGGCGACAAGGGATCGCTTTTCGAGCGGATCGCTTCGATGCGAAGCAAGGGCGAGACCGTCGTTCACGGCTGCGAGGCCGACGAGCTGACCTCGTTTTTCGCCGCGTTCTCGACCGGGGACAGGACCCGCTCGTTCCTGAAAGTGCAGGACGGCTGCGACTATCGTTGCAGCTATTGCACGATCCCGCTGGCGCGGGGCGCAAGCCGCAACCTGCCGATCGCCGATCTGGTCGCCGAGGCGGAACGTATTGCGGCCGGCGGCCGGCGCGAAATCGTGCTGACGGGAATCAATACGGGCGACTTCGGCAAAACGACCGGCGAGCGGTTCGTCGATTTGCTGCGGGCGCTCGACGGGGTTCGAGGGATCGATCGCTACCGGATCTCGTCGATCGAGCCGAATCTGCTTTCCGACGAAGTCATCGCGTTCACGGCCGCTTCGGAGAAGTTTCAACCTCATTTCCACATTCCGATACAAAGCGGTTGCGACCGGATTCTGGGTCTGATGCGCCGCCGTTACAATACGACGAAATTCGCCGAAAGGATCGGAGCCGTGAGGCGCGCCATGCCCGATGCCTTTCTGGGGATCGACGTGATCGTCGGCTTTCCCGGGGAGACGGACGACGACTTCGCCCGGACCTACGACTTTCTGGAACGGATCGAGCCTGCGTTTCTGCACGTTTTCCCCTATTCCGTCCGCCCCGGTACTCCGGCGGCCGATCTGCCCGGACGTGTTCCGGCTCCGGTAATCGAGCGCCGGGCGGCCGCGCTCGGCGAGTTGTGCGATCGCCTGCACCGGGCGTTCTGCCGCAGCTATGACGGCCGGACGGCGTCGGTGTTGTGGGAAAGCACCCGGCGGGACGGCCGGATGTTCGGCTATAGCGAAAACTATATCAAGGTGCGCGCTCCGTTCGATCGCAGCCGGGTGAATACGATCTCTCCGGTGGTATTGCGCGCTTCGGACGATGGGGCGGCGATGGACGCGACGTTTCTCGCGTGAGGGGTGGCGAAAACGTTATAAAATGCCTACATTTGTATTTCCGTAAAAACTCGGGCGTATGAAAAACATGGGTATTCGGGAAAAAATCCGGCTGGGATTTCTGGCGCTGGGCCTTTTGCTTTTCTTCTCTGGACTGATCTCTTTTTTCGAGCTCAGCAAGCTGAGCCGCTCGACGCAGAGCATGCTGGGCGCCAGCCTGAAAAACATGGAGTTGTCCAAAACGATGCTCGACGCCGTTCAGGATCAGAACACGGCTCTGCTTCAGATCATCGTTTCGGGCCGGAGCGACCGCGAGAGCGACTCGCTGCTGCATGCCGGACGCGAGAAGTTCGAGGCGGCTATCAGCGACGCGAAAATCTCGATCCGCGACCTGCAGGGATTCGATTCGGTCTATGCGGCCAACATCAGCTACAACGAGACGGTCGGCGCTTACCTGCGCGACAGCCTGCGAAAGGAGAACGTGGACTGGTTCGTCGATATCTACAAGACCTCCTATTCGGACCTGACCTCCTCGATCAAGAATTTCATGGTCTCGTCCCAGAATATGATGGATGCCAAGGCGAGGCGGCTGGAGGACAATGCCTACCGGGCGACGATGCCCGGATTCATCGCGCTGGTGATCGCCATCGTGATCGTGCTGATATTCTACTATTTCGTCAATCTGTACTATATCACTCCCGTGCTGAAAATCGACAGCGCTCTGAAAGCCTATCTCGATTCGAAGATGCCTTTCAAGGTGACTATCGAGGGAAAAGACGAGGTATACAGACTGAAGGAGCGGATCGAGTCGCTGATCGATCAGAGCAAATAAAGACAGTGGCGCCATGCGGTTGAACGTCGTACTGAGATATGTAGGGTTGATCTTGCTGCTGGACGCGGCTTTCATGCTGCTGTCGGTCGTGGTATCGTTGCTCGGAGGCATGGATACCGGTTTCTACCCGCTGTTGCAGAGTTTCGTATTGACGGCCATTTTAGGCGCTTTCCCGCTGATATTCGTTCCGCGCGGCGGACAGATCACCAGCAAGGAGGGCTATGCGATCGTCGTCGGGGCATGGCTGATGTCGTGTCTGGCCGGCATGCTCCCTTATGTGCTTTGGGGGGGCGAGTTTTCGGTTTCGGACGCATGGTTCGAGGCCGTTTCGGGCTTTACGACGACCGGATCGACCAGCCTGAGCAATGTGGAGGCGCTGCCGCGGGGGCTTCTTTTCTGGCGAGCCTCGACCCATTGGTTGGGCGGCGTGGGCGTTGTGATGTTCGTTCTGGTCGTCCTGCCGTCGATGGGATCGACCAAGATGCGCCTGTCGAGCGTCGAGCTTTCGTCCATGGCCAAGGATAATTTCCGCTACCGGACGCAGAAAATCCTGCAGATTCTGCTGGTCGTCTATGTCGGTCTGACGTTGGTCGAGACGGTATTGCTCCGGATGGCGGGAATGAGCTGGTTCGAGGCCGTGTGCAATTCGTTTTCGACGATCGCCACGGGAGGATTCTGTACGAGGAATGCCAGTATCGCGGCGTACGGCAGTCTGTGGATCGAGATGATCGTCGTGTTTTTCATGGCCGTATCGGGGCTTCATTTCGGACTGATTTTCGCTACGCTGACCGGGAAAAGCAACAATATATTCCGTTCCGAGATCAGTCGCTACTATGTTCTGTCGCTGTTGTTCGGAGGTCTGATCGTTTCGGTCAGCCTTTGGGCGAGCGATATGTATCCGACTTTTGCCTCGTCGATGCGCTACGGCTTTTTTCAGGTCGTGTCGGTGTCTTCGACGACCGGTTTTGCCACGGCCGATTCGTCGGTTTGGACGCCGTTGGCTATTATGGTGCTGACTCTGTTTACGATGCAATGTGCTTGCGCCGGATCGACTGCCGGCGGAATCAAATGCGACCGCGTGCTGCTGGCGTTCAAGACGATCCGGGCGATGATGATTCGCCGGCAGCACCCCAATGCCGTGATTCGCGTCAAGCTCAACGGCGTGATACAGGAACAGAGCGTCGTCGACATGGCCATGCTGTTCATCGTGTTCTACCTGATGCTGCTGGCTTTGGGTACAATCGTTGTAGCTGCGTTCGGCATGGACCTCGAGACGAGTTTCAGCATGACGGCTTCGTGCATGGCCAATGCGGGCACCGGTTTCGGAAAAGCCGGAAGCATGAGCAATTATCATGATTTTCCCGGAGCGATTAAGTATATTTGTACGGTGTTCATGCTGCTCGGCCGGCTCGAAATTTTCGGTCTGTTGCAATTGTTCGTTACCAATTGGTGGAAATAGGTATATGAATTTTTGAAAGAGATAACGGTATTCAATATTCTTGTAATGAATAGATTCGTTTTTTTTCTGTGTCTTTCGGCGTTTCCGTGCGTGCTTTTCGGGCAAAATGTCTCGGCGCGGGTGGCCGGATTGGAGAACGATCAAAAATACATGGAGTTGCTGGGAAGGGAACAACAGCTCCACCGCATGGAAGATTCCGTGGTGCGCATTATCGGCGATACCCGCGAGCTGTTCTCTTCGCACTCGTCGCCCGACGAGCGGGAGAAGTACGGGGCCGAAATCTTGCGTCTGGAAAAGGAACTGTATGAAATTCGCAATCGTATCGGTGTGACTGCCAATGAAATCGGAACGATCGAGCAAGAGTTCATCGTAAGCAATATGAACGGTTCCGGACTGTCCGGGACTGTCGTCGGACCGAAAGCGTCGGGCGAGCAAGTGCGTAATCTGGTCTACAACGCCTATTTCAGGGACCATTTGTCGGCTGCCGACTACCGCTCGCTGCTCGAGGCGCAGCAGAAGGAGACGTTGCCCGGTCGGCTGATCGCTCGCTACATGTCGAACTATGCCCGTCTGGACTCTTTGGCCGCGCAATACGCCGCTACGTCCGATCGGCAGCAGGCCGACGAGATTTACTCGCGCCTGTCGGTCGTGCGCTCGCTGAACGAGGCGATCGGCGATTCGCTCGCCGGCGTATGGGGATTCATATACGACAACAAAGTATATGCTTACGGTTATTTGCTCGACAAAATGGGCAAAACCGAGCTGCTGGCCGACTTCGAGGCCCGGTTCCGGAAAAACCGGCAGCAGGTCATGGCCGTGCAGGACAGCGTTGCGTCGATGGCGTTGTACGGATATCCGTTGCAGAAGCAGCTCGTGCTTTCTTATGAGAAGACGCTGGCCGATCTGCTCGGCTTTACGGCCGCATCCGATTCGTTGGAAAAATGTATGGCCGAGACGTCCCGCCTTTCGTACGGAATGCCGGAAATCGACCCGGCGCGCAGGGTGTTTATCGTTTACTCCGACATCGAGCGGACGACGCCTTCGGTCTACAATGCCCGCAATCCGATTCCTGAGAACGAGACCGATCAGTACGGCACGGTTTACCGCATACAGCTCGGAGCGTTTCAGCAAAAGCAGCCCGTTTCCATTTTCAAGGGCGTTTCCCCCCTATGCTACGACAGGACTGAGGAGGGGCGTTACCGTTACTGTGCAGGTGCTTTCCGCGAGCTGTCGGAGGCCGAGGCTGCTTGGGCCAAACTGAAGGAAATGGGATTCCGCAAGCCCGAGATCGTCGTTTGGCGCGATGGGGTGTTCGAGATGATCGGAAGCGGATCCGGAACGTCTTCGAAGGACGGAGGCCCCTTGTATCGGATCGAAATATCGGGACAGCAAGAGAATATCAGCGATGAAATACGAGAGATCGTGAGCCGTCAGGCTCCGGGCAAGGAACTGACTCGGGTTGCGACCGGTCAGGGAACCTTTCTCTATTCGGTCGGCAGTTTCGACGACCGTTTGTCCGCCGAGTCGGTTTGCGAGGCGATCAATGCCGCGGCTCCGGGGTGTGCCGCCGTACTCGAGATAGCCGAGTAGCCGGGGGCCGATTTTCAGTGCTTGCCGATTGTTTTTCCCGAAAAATAGACTATCTTGTTGAAAATTCCGGCATTTGCTGTCGGGACGCAAAACGTATTTCGATCTATGTGGCTGATTATAACGCTAATCATCGTCGGCATACTGTTGCTGGTGGCCGAGTTGGTCCTGCTGCCGGGCATTAGCGTGGCAGGCATCGGGGCCTTTCTGTCGTTGGCCGTAGCTGCCGTGTACGGCTTTTTCCTGTACGGGATTTTGGGAGGCTCGGTCGTTTTGGCCGCGATCATCATCGTGGCTGTAGCCGCCGTAGTGGTCTCGCTGCGGGCCAATACGTGGCAGCGGCTGTCGCTCAAGTCGACGATCGACGCGACGTCCACCCCTACTCCCGAGCAGAACGACATTCGGATCGGTCAGCGCGGGGAGACTCTGACGCGCCTGGCTCCGATGGGTAAGGTGCAGGTCGGGGACGTTACCGTCGAGGCCAAGTCGGTGGACGCCTATATCGATCCCCGGCAGGTCGTCGAGGTGATCGGGTACGATAATACGGCGGTGGTCGTCCGCCGTATTGCGGCGCAGGAAAGAGCGGAGGAACGGCCCGAAGCCTTGACCGGGAAAAATTCCTGAGAAGGCGTTGGCCGGTTGTGTGAGTTGTACTGAATTTAATAAAGATAGATTGTATGGAATTGGGAATTTGGATTGTCGTGGCCTTCGTGGCGCTCGTGTTGCTATGGTTCATTCTTTACTTTATCCCGATCGGCCTGTGGTTTTCCGCGTTGGTGTCGGGCGTGCGGATCAGCCTGATTCAATTGGTGCTGATGCGTTTCCGTAAGGTCCCCCCCTCGGTGATCGTCAACCAGCTGATCGCGGGAACGAAAGCGGGGCTGCACCTGACCGCGAACGATCTGGAAGCGCACTATCTGGCGGGCGGCAACGTGCCCAATGTGGTGACGGCGCTCATTTCGGCCCAGAAGGCGAATATCGCGCTCGACTTCCGCATGGCGGCCGCGATCGATCTGGCCGGCCGTAACGTGGCCGAAGCGGTCCAGATGTCGGTCAATCCGAAAGTGATCAACACGCCTCCCGTGGCTGCCGTGGCCAAGGACGGTATCCAGCTGATCGCCAAGGCCCGCGTAACGGTCCGCGCCAATATCAAGCAATTGGTCGGAGGCGCGGGCGAGGATACCGTGCTGGCGCGTGTCGGCGAAGGAATCGTCTCGTCGATCGGCTCGTCGGATTCGCATAAGACCGTGCTCGAGAATCCTGACTTCATTTCGCGCGTGGTGCTCGAGAAGGGTTTGGATGCCGGTACGGCTTTCGAGATTCTGTCGATCGACATCGCCGACATCGACGTGGGCAAGAATATCGGCGCTTTCCTGCAAATGGATCAGGCTAATGCCGACAAGAACATCGCGCAGGCCAAGGCCGAGGAAAAGCGCGCGATGGCCGTCGCTCTGGAACAGGAGATGATCGCTAAGGCTCAGGAGGCGCGCGCCAGGGTGATCGAAGCGGAGGCGGAGATTCCGATGGCGATCGCCGAAGCTTTCCGCAACGGCAATCTGGGCGTTATGGACTATTACAAGTTTCAGAACATTCAGGCCGACACCCGGATGCGGGAAGGAATAGTCAAGCCTGAAAAGAAATAGTTTTTCGATCTGTCGTACAAAGCGTTCCGGAACCGTCGGCTCCGGAACGCTTTGTTTCTTCGCTCGTATGTCCGCGAAAACCGCTCTCATACATAAGCCGTTCTTTTTTCGGATGTCGGCAGTTTTCGTTACGAACGATCCGGTGCCGATCGCCATGAAAAAGCCGCTGCCTTGCTGTACGGCGTGGAGCATCGGAAACGGCCGATCGGATACGTGAACGGGTTTTTCGTTTTTCAAAGGGCCCTGCCTTCGTCCGGCGTTTTACCGGGAAGATACGGACCGTTCGGCGCGGACGGCTCAGCGGGTTTTCCGGAGTCGGGATTCCCCTACCGGTTTTCGAAGGCATAGGCCGCGGCCCGGTTCAGTCGTTCGTTGAAGTCGAAGGTTTTCTTGAAGTCGGCCGCCGCCTTCCGCGCTAGGTCGAGCTGCAGCATGTAGTCTTCGTCGACGAATTTCTCGAGATAGAAATCCTTCAGCTTCAAATAGTCCGAATATGTGCCTTCCGCAGTGAATCCTGCGGGGAATTTCTTGAGCTTGTTGCCTTGGTACAGGCGGAATCCTCTGGCTCGCTTGACCGAGGCCTCGAACGCCGCTCCGTTGTCGAGTATTTCCTCCCGTATGCTTTCGAGCACGTCCCGGTCCTGCATATAGATTCCGGCCGACAGCAGATGGCCGCCCGGAGCGTCGCTCTGCGGCTCGACGTGGAAATAATAGCCCGCAAATCCCGACTTTTTGCCTCCCCGGCAAACGTATGCTCCCATGTGGGTCTTGTAAGGGGTCTTGTCGGCGCTGAAGCGTGTGTCGCGATAAATCCGGTAGGTACAATCTTTTGCGGCGAGCCCTTGCACGGAGGAATCGAATCGGGCGATGCCGGCGATCAGCTCCTCGACGAAGGCGGCGAATTGCGATTGCGCGTCACGGTACCACGACTTGTTGGCCTCGAACCAGGTCCGGTCGTTGTGGAGCCACAGCTGTCTGAGAAATTCTATAACGTCTTGCATGGCGAACCTCGCGTTGTTTTTTACAAACATAGCGATTATTCGTCGGTTGTCATGAATGAAGCAGGGAAACGAGCGATTTTAGAAAAATATGGGAGAAATTGCGGCAAGTTTTTATACTTTTATATATTCGTTTCACGCGCATTGCGGCGCCCGGATAGGCCGAAGGCTCAGGTTCCGCACAGTCGAAAAACATAGAACACAGATATGAATGTCAGGATAGAAGAAAGCTGGCGCCGCTGCTTGCAGCCCGAGTTCGACAGTCCCTATTTCGCCGAGCTGGCCGAGTTCGTACGGCACGAGTATGCGAGCTGCACGGTTTATCCTCCGGCGCGGCGAATATTCCATGCGTTCGACAGTTGCCCTTTCGACCGCGTCAGGGCGGTTATCATCGGGCAGGACCCCTATCACGAGCCCGGGCAGTATTACGGGCTGTGTTTCTCGGTGCTCGACGGCGTGCCGTTCCCGCCTTCGCTGGTCAACATATTCCGAGAGATCGAGAGCGATCTGGGCAAGCCGTTTCCCTCTTCGGGCCGATTGGAGCGCTGGGCCGATCAGGGTGTTCTGCTGATCAACGCGATTCTGACCGTGCGGGCTCATCAGGCCGGATCGCACCGAGGCCGCGGTTGGGAAAGGTTCACCGATGCTGTGATCCGGGAACTGAACGAGCGTAAGGAGCATCTCGTCTTTATGCTGTGGGGTGCCTACGCCCAGAAAAAGGGCGCGTTTATCGACCGTTCCCGTCATTGCGTGCTGACGGCACCCCACCCTTCGCCTCTGTCTGCCGACCGGGGATTTTTCGGCTGCCGGCATTTCAGCAGGGCGAACGCTTATCTGCGCGATCACGGAATCGCTGAAATCGATTGGTGACGGACAGAACGATCGTAGAGGCGGTCCGGTCTGCGAACGGAAGCGGGCGAGAGAGGCCCGACGGTTTATCTGTGTGCGGCGATTGGGCGAATCGTTCTGTCGATTTGGCTGGGCGGACGGGGGTGCATTGGCAGGGAGGGATGTTCGTTTGTCGTCATATTTCAAAATTTATAAAGTGAATCGATATGAAAGTTGGGATTATCCGGTGTATGCAGACGGAAGATTTTTGCCCGGGAACGACCGATTTCAAAATGATTAGAGAAAGAAAGGGTGTTTTCGAGGGAATAACCGAGGACATAGATATTGTCGGTTTTTGCAATTGCGGGGGATGCCCTGCGAAGAAATCGGTGTTACGGGCAAGGGAGCTTGTCCGGAGAGGCGCCGACACGATCGTTTTCGCTTCGTGCATTCAGAAAGGTACGCCGCTGGGTTATCCGTGTCCCTTTGCCAAGAAAATGAAAACTCTGATCGAACGCGACCTGCCCGAAGGTATCCGTTTTTTGGATTACACTCATGAGGCACCTCCGGAGATGTAGAGGTCTCTGCAGGTTTTCTTGCGTCGTCCATCGCCGAAGTCCTATGGGACGAGTGCGGTACAGCCGATGACCGTATAAAAGATTTCCCCTGCTCTCAACGAACAGGGGAAATCCGTGACGATCGTATCGTCGATCGGAGAAGCTTTACTCCCACTCGATCGTTGCGGGCGGTTTCGAGCTGATATCGTAGACGACGCGGTTGATTCCTTTCACGCGGTTGATGATGTCGTTGGACATTTTCGCGAGGAAATCGTAGGGCAGATGGACCCAGTCGGCCGTCATGCCGTCCGTCGAAGTGACGGCGCGCAGCGCGACGCAGCTTTCGTAGGTCCGCTCGTCGCCCATCACGCCTACGGACTGGACCGGCAGCAGCATCACTCCTGCCTGCCATACCTGGTCGTACAGGCCGTATTCTTTCAGTCCGTCGATGAATATCTTGTCGGCTTCCTGCAGGATGCGTACCTTTTCGGCCGTCACTTCGCCCAGAATGCGGATGCCGAGCCCCGGGCCCGGGAACGGGTGGCGGTTCAGAATGTCGGAAGGTATCTCGAGCTGACGGCCTACACGGCGCACCTCGTCCTTGAAAAGCAGTCGGAGCGGCTCGACGATCTTCAGATTCATTTTTTCGGGCAGGCCTCCCACGTTATGGTGCGACTTGATCGTGGCCGACGGACCGTTGACGGACGTCGACTCGATCACGTCGGGATAGATCGTCCCCTGAGCGAGCCAGCGCACGTCGGTCAGCTTCTGCGCCTCGGCGTCGAATACCTCGATGAAGTCCCGCCCGATGATCTTGCGTTTGCGCTCGGGATCGGTCACTCCTTTCAGGTCGGAGAGGAACTTTTCGCCGGCGCGGACGCCGATCACGTTCAGCCCCATCGACTCGTACGATTTGAGTACGTTCTCGAACTCGTCCTTGCGGAGCAGTCCCATATCGACGAAAATGCAGATCAGTTGCCGGCCGACGGCCCGATGCAGCAGCATGGCCGCTACCGACGAGTCGACTCCCCCGGACAACCCGAGCAGCACTTTGTCCGGCCCGATCTTTTCGCGCAGTTCGGCGACGGTCGATTCGACGAACGAGGCGGGAGTCCAGTCCTGACGGCAGCCGCAGATGTCGACGACAAAATGCTTCAGCAACTGCTTGCCCTCGGTCGAGTGGTACACTTCCGGATGGAACTGGATGCCCCATGTCTGCTCTCCGTCGATCTGGAACGCGGCGACCGGCACGTCCTCCGTGCTGGCGATGATCCGGTAGCTTTCCGGAATCCGGACGATCGTATCCCCGTGCGACATCCATACCTGCGTCCGCTCGGAAAGGTCCCTGATCAGCGGATTGTCGCCTTCCGTTTTCGACAGCATGGCCCGTCCGTACTCCCTCGTCGCCGAGGGAGCGACCTCGCCTCCGTAGCAATGCGAGAGGTACTGGGCTCCGTAGCAGACGCCCAACAGCGGCAGCTTGCCCTTGATCGCTGACAGATCGACGCGCGGGGCCTCCTTGTCGCGGACCGAATAGGGGCTCCCGGACAGGATGACGCCTCGCACCGATGCGTCCAGCGCCGGAATGCGGTTGAAAGGGTGGATTTCGCAATATACGTTCAACTCGCGCACTCGGCGGGCGATCAACTGCGTGTACTGCGATCCGAAGTCCAGAATCAGTATTTTTTCCTGCATATTCTCTCGTTTAAGTTTTTTCGGTTCGTTTGCGCTCTTTCCGCCGGGAGTTTACGAGCGGATTTCGGCTCCGGCATGCTGCTCGAAAGCGCGGATCAGATTGCTCATCGCGCGGTCGATCGCCGAGTCGGTCAGCGTCTTGGTCGTGTCTTCGAGGATGAAGCTCAGCGCGTAGGATTTCTTGCCTTCGGGCAGCTTGTCGCCTTCGTACACGTCGAACAGCGAGACGCTGCGGAGCAGCTTTTTCTCCGTGCTCCGGGCGATGGAGTACAGTCGGGAGAAGGTTACCTCCTTGTCCACGAGCAGGGCCAGGTCGCGACGGACCTCGGGATATTTCGACAGTTCCGAGACCGTGACCGAGTGGTTCCGCGTGATCCTGACCAGCGTGTCGAAGTCGAGTTCCGCATAGTATACGTCGGCCTTGATGTCGAACAGGCTGCGAATCTTTTTCGACACGACGCCCATTTCGAGAAGTTTCTTTCCGTTCCAGCGGCAGGCGATCGCTTCCGAGTAAAGGTCGCTTTCGAGCGGTTCGGTCTCGGCCGCATTCAGGTCCAGTCCGAAGCGCAGCATCGCCTTTTCCGCCATGGCTCGCAGCGTGAAGAAGCCGGCGGGCTGCGCGGCGACGTTCCACGAGGGCTGACGGTCGTTTCCCGTGACGGTCATCGACACCTTGGCCCGCTCGGAGTACGGAGCCAGTCCCCCTTCCTCCTTTTGGGCCGGGTCGTAAAAGTAGCAGTTTCCGTATTCGTACAGCTTCAGGTCCGCGTTGCGGTGGTTCACGTTCAGCTGGACGGCTTCCAGCGCGTTGAACAGCAGCGTCTGACGCATGACGCTCAGGTCGTTGCTCAACGGATTCAGTATCCGTACGCAATGCTCGGCCGGATAGCTGGCCAGTCCGTCGTAATAGGACGCTTTGGTCAGCGAGTTGCTCATGATCTCGTTGAAACCGTTGGCGGTCAGCATGTCCGACAGCAGGTTGACGAGCCGGTCGCGGTCGGGATGCGGAGCGTATGACAGCGTCGAGTGGACGCGTTGCGGAATCTCCACGTTATTGTAGCCGTATATGCGCAGAATGTCCTCGACCAGGTCGGCCTCGCGCCGCACGTCCACCCGGTAAGGCGGTACGGCGACGCTCAGTATGCCGTCGCGCTCGCTTTCGATCCGCACGTCGAGCGCGACGACGATCCGGCGGATCGTCTCGTCGGGAATCTCCTTGCCGATCAGTCTGCGAACCCGGTCGAGCGATACGTCGAACCGGAACGGCTCGATACGGACGGGATAGAGATCCGTGACCGGAGACGAAATCTCTCCCCCGGCCAGTTCCTTGACCAGCAGGGCCGCGCGCATCAGCGCGTAGGGCGTCATGTCGGGATCGATCCCGCGCTCGAAGCGGAACGAGGAATCGGTGCTCAGCCCGTGGCGCTTGGCCGTTTTACGAACCCAGACCGGGTTGAAATAGGCGCTTTCGATAAAGATGTCGGTCGTCGTTTCCGTGACGCCCGAGTCGAGCCCGCCGAACACGCCGGCTATGCACATCGGCTCGCGGGCGTTGCAGATCATCAGGTCGTCGGCCGAGAGCTTGCGCTCGATCCCGTCCAGCGTCGTGAAAAGGGTTCCTTCGGGGCAGGTCCGCACGACGATACGGCCGCCCTCGATTTTCGCCGCGTCGAACGCGTGCAGAGGCTGTCCCGTTTCGTGCAGAACGAAGTTGGTGATGTCGACCACGTTGTTTTTCGGATTCATTCCGATCGCGCGCAGCCGTCGCTGGAGCCATTCGGGCGAGGGAGCCACCTTCACGCCGGTTATCGTGACGCCCATGTATCGCGGCGCGGCTTCGGCATTCTGCACTTCGACGGTTATTTCTTTCCGGTCGCTGTCCTGTGCGAAGGCTTCCACCGGCGGAAGCTTCAGCTTGCAGGGCAGGCCGTTGGCTTTTAAATTAACGGCCAAATCGCGCGCTACGCCGTAGTGCGACATCGCGTCGGCACGGTTCGGCGTCAGGCCGATCTCGAGCAGGTAGTCGTCCTCCAGTTGGAAATAGTCGCGGGCAGGCGTACCGGCCGGCACGTCCTGCGGCAGCACGATAATTCCGTCGTGGGCCGTGCCGACGCCTATTTCGTCCTCGGCGCAGAGCATGCCCAGCGACTCGACGCCGCGTATCTTGCTTTTCTTGATTTTGAATCCGTTCTGCTCTCCCGTGGGATAAAGCGTCGAATTGATCGTCGCGACGATCACTTTCTCTCCGGCGGCCACGTTCGGGGCGCCGCAGACGATCTGAGTCGGCGTGCCGTCGCCCAGATCGACCGTCGTGACATGCAGCTTATCGGCATCGGGATGCTTCTCGCATGTAAGTACGTGGCCGACGACCACTCCTGCGAGTCCTCCCCGGATCGATTCCGTCTTTTCGAGTGCCTCGACTTCCAGCCCGATGTCGGTCAGAATTCGGGCGGCCTGCTCGGCGTCGAGGTCGGTTTCGATATACTGTTTGAGCCAGTTGAATGATATTTTCATAGCGCTTGATGTTTTTTTGCTCCGTTCCGGTCGCGCGCGTCGTGCGTACAAGGCCGATTGCGGGCGCTGTCGCCGGTTGAAATGTGGCGAAAGTTACGAAAAGTTTGTCAAGTAGCCAACTTCTGGCGCGTTGATTCGCGGCGGGGCGGATTTCATGCGGGACGGGAATACGAAAAGGGGGGGAAGATCATCTCCCCCCCCCCTTCGTATTTTACAAGACTTCGGTCGGATATAGGTTTGCGGGCCTCAGTCCGGGCGAGGTCGCATGCCCGGCGGACGGTCATTGCCGTCCGGTCGGAAGCGCGTCGCTGTACACGGCTCCGGGCAGGTCGCGCAGATTGTAGCGCGAAGCCATGGCCATGCCGTAGGCTCCCGCCGTCCGGATCGCCAGCAGATCGCCCCGGGAGGTTTCGGGCAGCTCGATGCCTGTGGCGAACGTGTCGGAAGACTCGCAGATCGGACCGACTACGGTATAGGTGCGCGGCTTGCCCGAGGAGGTCAGATTTTCGATCCGGTGGCGGGCTCCGTACAGGGCCGGGCGGATCAGGTCGGTCATACCGGCGTCCACGATGACGACTTGGGTTCCTGCGGCGGTCGTCTTGCCGTATAATGCGCGCGTCACCAAATCGCCGCATTGTCCGACCAGCGAGCGGCCGAGCTCGAAATGGACGGTTTGTCCCGGCTCGGTTTCGAGGCGGCGGTTGAAGACGGCGAAGTAGGCAGCGAAGTCGGGTATCGGTTCCCGGTCGGGGTTTTCGTAGTCGACGGCCAAACCACCTCCCATGTTCAGGTGGCGCAGGACGATTCCGCGCTCGCGGAACCAGGAGCGGATCGCGTTGACCCGTTCGCACAGGTGCTCGAACACTTCCATGCATCCGATTTGCGATCCGACGTGAAAGTGCAGACCGACGATTTCCAGATGGCTCAGTCGCTTCAACGAGGCGATCACGCGGTCGATCTCGGTGTACGAGATGCCGAATTTGTTATCGGCTTTGCCGGTCGATATGTACCGGTGCGTCATCGGGTCGACGTCGGGATTGATGCGCAGCGCGACGCGAGCTCTGCGTCCCATTCGCTCCGCGATGGCGTTGATCGCTTCCATTTCGGCGGCCGATTCGCAGTTGAACGAGAAGATATCCTGTCCGAGCGCGTATTCGATTTCGCGGTCGGTTTTCCCGACGCCGGCGAAAACGATCCCTTCGGCCGGAAAGCCCGCCTCGATCGCCGCGCGGACCTCGTTCCCGCTGACGCAGTCGGCTCCGAGTCCCGCTTGTCGTATCGTTTCGACGATGCGGGGATCGAAGTTGGCCTTCAGCGCGTAATGTATCCGATAGCCGTAGCGCGAAGCTTCGCTCACGGCCGTCGCGAGCGTACTGCGCAGCAGATCCATGTCGTAGAAGTAGAACGGCGTGGGCAACTCCTGCAGTCGTCCGATATATTTGCGTGCTCCCATATTCAGAACAGTCCGTCGTTAAGGCATTGCAGCGTCCGTTTTTTGTGCTCCGTGTCGATCAGTATGGCCAGGCTGCGGTGGCTGGCTCCGTAGGAAATCATCTTGATCGGAACGCCGCGCACGCACTCGAAGACACGGGCGGCCAGACCCGCGTCGCCGTGTTCCATGCGTCCCACGACGCAAACGATCGAGTTGCCGCGCTCGATTTCGATCGAACCCAGCGCGCTCAGGTCGCGAACGATCTCGTCGATGTGGCTGTCGTTGTCGACGGTCAGCGAGACGGCGACTTCCGACGTGGTGATCATGTCGATCGGAGTTCGGTATTGCTCGAAAATTTCGAACACCTTGCGCAGAAAACCGTATGCCATCAGCATGCGCGCCGAGTGGATGCGGATGACCGTGATGCCGTCTTTGGCCGCGACGGCGTGGAACGACTTCGTGTCGTCGTCGCGGTTCGATATCGTCGTGCCGGGAGCCTCGGGGTCCATCGTGTTCTTAAGCAGCACGGCTATCCCGTGATCCTTGCAGGGTTGAATCGTGGCCGGATGCAGGATTTTCGCACCGAAATAAGCCAACTCGGCCGCCTCGTCGAAACTCATCGTCCGGATCGGACGGGTGTTGTCGACGAAACGGGGATCGTTGTTGTGCATGCCGTCGATGTCGGTCCATATCTGTACCTCGGCCGCCTCGACGGCCGCTCCCATCAGCGCCGCGCTGTAATCGCTCCCCCCTCTGCCGAGATTGTCGATCCGGCCCTGCGAGTCGGAACAAATGAAACCCTGAGCGACGAAAAACGTGCTGTCGTCACCGGCGACGCGGGCCAGTGCCCGGCCGATGCGTTCCGTGTCGACCTTTTCTCCGGGATCCTTGACCATGAAGTCGGGCGAGTACAGGCATTCGGCCTTCAGTCCGGTTTCCTGCAGGTAGGCCGTGAAAATGGCCGAAGTCAGCAACTCGCCCTGTGCTATGATTTTCCGTTCGGACTCATATTCCTCGAAGGCGGCCGCTTCGTCGCGTATCAACCCGAAAGTTGCGTTCATTCGCGCGAGCGCTTGCTGCTTGCGTTCCCTGAGCAGTTCTTCTATGCAGCGCGTGTATTTGTCGGTCAGCATGGCGAGCTGTTCCTTGATGGCGTTCCGATCTCCGGATGCCGCCGCCCGACTGATTCTGACCAGCGAGTCGGTCGTCCCGGACATGGCCGACAGAACCGTGATACGAGCCTGCTCGCGGCGGACGATCTCGGCTACTTTTTTCATGTTTGCGGCCGAACCTACCGACGTCCCGCCGAACTTCAACACCTTAATCATATAAATTCGATCATGAAGTTGTAAAATCAAACAATACTTTTACTTTTGCACAAAAGTATGCTAAATTGTTTGTTTTTGTCCGATATTTTCATTTTTTTTGCAACAAGTTGCACTGGCGTCGAATTTTGCACATGGCGGTGCCGGACATTTTTAATGGCGGTCTCTCTGCCGGCACGTCGGCCGATGAATCGTTAAACCGTATTATATATTACATACCGATATGCTTACAATACCGAACGCGGTGGAGGAGGTCATTAAGAAAAAGCCTTTTCTCGAAGGTGCTCTCGTGGAAGGGCTGATCAATCTTTCGGCGTTGGCACGACAGCTCAAGCCCGAAATCGAAAAGAAGGTGGGCAAGGAGGTCAACGACAGCGCTGTCATTATGGCGCTCAACCGGCTGGTTCCCCGGCTCGAGCTGATGTCGGCGATGAAGTTCAAGAAAGTCGTTGAGAATATAGGCGACATCATCGTCCGGTCGAATTTGGCCGACTATGCCTTCGTGAATTCTCCCACGCTGTACGAGAGGCAGGCCATGCTGCTGGACCGCGTGCGCACGATGAAGGACGTATTTTGTACCTTTTCACAGGGGATATACGAGACGACGCTGGTCGTCAGCAGTACGATCGTCGGGCTGGTCGACGAGATTTTCGCCGATGAGAACAATATCGCCAAAACGGTCGATCTGTCGTCCATTACCGTCAAACTGCCCGCCGAGAATACGATCTGTCCGGGCGTCTACTATTACATTTTCAAGGAATTGGCGTGGGATAACATCAATATCACCGAGGTCATCAGCACGACCAACGAATTTACCGTCGTTATCAGCGACAGCGACATTCACCGCGCTTTCACGATTCTGATGGAGGCCAAGCGTCAGGTGAGCATTTAGTTGTCCGAGCGCCCTTTCATTGGCGCAGAACCCCTGCTCTACCGGTACCGAACGAGCAGGTCGGCTATGGCGAAAGCCGCGTAGCATACGCTTGCCAGTCCGTTCATGGTGCCGAACGAGAGACCGATCCGCGACAGGTTCCGAGGCGTGAAGCGCATGTGCTGATAAGTCAGCAGACCGACGAACAGGGCGGCTCCGACCCAATACAGTCCGCCAGCGTCGTAGTAGGTTCCCGCTACGACGACGGCGTAAACGCTCGTCAGATGGAGCGCGATGCTGATCGCGATGCCGCCCCGGACTCCCCAGCGGGCCGGTACCGAATGCAGCCCGTGTTTGCGGTCGAATTCCACGTCCTGCAGCGCGTAGACGATGTCGAAACCGCCGCACCATGTGATAACCAGCCCGCAGAGCAGGATCGGGAACACGGCCAACTGTCCCGTTACGGCGACATAGGCCCCGATCGGGGCGATTCCGAGCGCCACGCCCAGAACGATATGGCACCAGGCCGTAAAGCGCTTGGTCAGGCTGTACCCCGTGAGAACCAGCAGGGCGACGGGCGACAGAGCGAGAGCCAGCGGATTGATCCACCATGCTACCAGAACGAACAGCACGGCGTTCAGCACGACGAACCACAACGCGTTGCGCGCGGAGATCGTACCCGAAGGAATCTCGCGGCCGCTCGTGCGCGGGTTCTGCGCGTCGATCCGCCGGTCGGCCCAACGGTTGAATCCCATAGCCGTGTTGCGTGCCAGCACCATGGCCAAAAGCACCTTGACCAGTACCGGCCACTCGAACGGCAGACCGTTGGACTGCAGCGCGTACACGTATCCGACCAATGCGAAAGGAAGCGCGAATATCGTATGGGAAAACTTGACGAGCGACGCGTAGCGCGAGACGGTTGCGAGACAATTCATGGGAACGGCGTTTTTTACGAATTCGCAAAATTAACTAACTTTGCGTACGAATAAAAGGAACGTATGAAGAATATCCGCAATTTCTGTATCATAGCGCATATCGATCACGGCAAGAGTACGCTTGCCGATCGCCTGCTCGAAACGACCAAGACGCTTTCGGAGCGCGAACTGCAGGCTCAGGTGCTGGACGATATGGACCTCGAGCGCGAAAAGGGAATCACGATCAAGAGCCACGCGATCCAGATGGAATATGTCTACAAGGGCGAGAAGTACGTGCTGAACCTGATCGATACTCCGGGGCATGTCGATTTTTCTTACGAGGTATCCCGTGCGATCGCCTCGTGCGAGGGCGCGTTGCTCGTGGTCGACGCGACGCAGGGTATTCAGGCGCAGACTATCTCGAACCTTTATCTGGCGCTGAATCACGATTTGGAGATCGTGCCCGTCATGAACAAGATCGATATGGATTCGGCCATGATCGACGAGGTCAAGGATCAGATCGTCGACCTGCTCGGTTGCGATCCCGACAGCATTCTGGCCGCTTCGGGCAAGACGGGTCAGGGAATCGAGCAGGTGCTCGAAGCGATCATAGAGCGGATTCCGGCCCCGAAAGGCGACGAACAGGCTCCGCTTCAGGCGTTGATTTTCGACTCGGTGTTCAATCCGTTCCGCGGAATTATCGCTTATTACCGAATATTCAACGGCACGCTCCGCAAGGGCGAGCGCGTCAAACTGTTCAATACGGGCAGCGAGTATACGGCCGACGAGGTCGGCGTACTGAAGCTGAAGATGCATCCCCGCGAAGAGCTTCGCGCCGGCGACGTGGGCTACATCATATCGGGCCTGAAGACTTCGGCGGACGTGAAGGTCGGCGATACGATCACTGCGCAGCGGAACCCTTGCAGCGAGGCGATCGCCGGTTTCGAGGACGTCAAGCCGATGGTGTTCGCCGGGCTGTATCCGGTCGAGTCGGACCAGTACGAGGATCTGCGCACTTCGCTCGAGAAGCTTCATCTGAACGACGCCTCGCTTACCTACGAGCCCGAGTCGTCGCTGGCGCTGGGCTTCGGGTTCCGTTGCGGGTTTCTCGGACTTCTGCATATGGAGATCATTCAGGAACGGCTGTACCGCGAGTTCGACATGGATGTCATCACGACGGTTCCGAACGTGTCGTACAAGGTCCATACGACCAAGGGCGATGTGCTCGACGTGCACAATCCCTCGGGATTGCCCGAGCCGACGCTGATCTCCTCGATCGAGGAACCCTATATTCTGGCGCAGATCATTACGAAGACCGAATATCTGGGCAATGTCATCAAACTGTGCATCGACAAGCGAGGCACGCTGCTCAATCAGGTATATATCACGCAGGACCGCGTCGAGATCAATTTCGATATGCCGCTGGCCGAAATCGTGTTCGATTTTTACGACAAGCTCAAGAGCATATCGCGCGGCTATGCGTCGTTCGACTACCACCAGACGGGATATAAGCCCAGCAAGCTCGCGAAGCTCGACATTCTGCTCAACGGCGAGCCGGTCGATGCGCTGTCGTCGCTGACTTACGTCGATCATGCCTATGATTTCGGCCGTAAGATGTGCGAGAAGCTCAAGGAACTGATTCCGCGCCAGCAGTTCGATATAGCGATTCAGGCCGCTATCGGCGCCAAGATCATCGCCCGCGAAACGGTGAAGGCCGTTCGCAAGGACGTGACGGCCAAATGCTACGGGGGCGACATCAGTCGTAAGCGCAAGCTGCTCGAAAAACAGAAGAAAGGCAAGAAGCGGATGCGTCAGGTGGGGAATGTCGAGGTTCCGCAGGAAGCGTTTTTGGCTGTGCTGAAGATGGAGTGAGTTGCAGGAGGGCTTGTCGGTTTCTCACGAGACATCCTTTTACGTTTTTGTTCCGTAGTTTGCGGTTTCGTTGCAGGGGCGGGCAGAAATGTCTTTCCGCGTTTGTCTGCTGCCGAACTTCTGCAGGGGGGCCGGTCTTGCCTTGCCTTCCCTTCTACACTCGTACTGCGCGGCGGTGTCTGTCCTGAAAAAAGTTGGAGTTTTTTCGCTATCGTCATTTTTTTGCCCTTTTAAGTGACGAAATAAAGGGAAAAACCGTATATTTGCCTCTGCATTTGCGGAAATAGCTCAGTTGGTAGAGCATCAGCTTCCCAAGCTGAGGGTCGCGGGTCCGAGTCCCGTTTTCCGCTCTTAAAGCCTTGATAAATAGGTCGCAAAAGATGGAAAAATCCTTATGTATCGAGGATATGTAAGGATTTTTTATTTGGGGGCCGCTGAAAGAAAAAGCCAATGGAAAGCAATTTCGCGCGATCTCGTTCGTGACCGCTCGGCCTCGGGTTTCCTTCTCTGCTTCGGCGGTAGTTGAATGAACGAAAGAAGAGGCGCCGGACAATCGTCCGGCGCCTCTTCCTTACGTATCGACGGGTAATACTTCTAATCTACGATCGGAAAGTCGATGGTTTCGCTCTCCTCGTTCCAGTCGTCGTAGTCGAAATCTCCCGGATTGCCGTCCACCAATATCTTGCCCACGTTGATGTTCAGCGTCAGCCGTGTATTGGGTGACAGAGTCGCGTTCAGATTTTCGCTCAGTTTATACTCCGTACCGTCCTGCAGAGTGATGATCAGCTCCAGCGGCGGATTAGCGGCCGAGGGAAACAGCATCACCGTGATGTTGCCGTACGAAAGTCCGTCTTCCGAACGCGATAGCTCGAACTGCACGGTTTTGGTCATGTTTTCCGCCGTGCCGGTATAAAAGTTTATTTTTTCGGCGATATTGCCGATATTGACTTTCACGCTGGCGATTTCGGGAATGAATGCACTGCCATCGGACTGTTTGATGACCATTTTCAGTCCCGAACTTACGCGCGAAAGTGAGGTTTGCAGGGCATCCGTGCCGATATGAGCCGATTTGACGGCATGTACCAGATCGTATACGGGGGAATAGAGCCCATTGCCTATGCTTCGCAGGCTGAAATAGAGCTTGGAGAGATCGGCGCCCTCGAGCAGCCCCGGCGAGACGATCTGCGGCGAGTTGTGGATCGGTTCGTCGTATTTCGGCGTGCCCCAGTACACCATATTGTAATTCCCGACCGGCAGATGCAGCTCGCGGTTGTATTGGCCGGATATATCTCCGTTCAGGATAGTATAATATCCGTAGAACGGGGTCAGTTTCCCGTTGAAGTAATTTCCGTAATAGACGGACGATTCATCGTTGCAGGGGTATATTTCCAGAATACCGGTGAAGGGATGCACGCTGAGAGGTTCGGCCATGCGTACGCTGATATCGGGAGTAATTAGTGCAGGCGTAGGCTGCTCGTCGCTTTTACGGTCGTCGTTGGAACACGATGACGCAAGGAAAATCAGGCTCAGGGCCATAAAAATCAATTTTTTCATAACAATCGTAATTATATAGGTTCTTTGATGCAATTTTCATTCCAGTTATCCGCGAGTCGGAAAGTAGCGGCGAGACGAACGGATAACATGCGGGCATTGACAAAAATGCCCGAGCCCGGTAACGGGCGAACAAATTGCTTCGATAGCGGGCGGAAGACGTGCATGCCGGGACGGAATCCCGTGCGGACAAAAGATTGCAGACAAGACGGCCTGACGGTTCGGAACTTTTCGGTTTCAGGTAGATTCTGGACGGTCTTATGTTTGAAGTCCGCCTCCCCTATCCGTCTTGTCTGCTGCCGGAAATAAGCCGGAGCGGCTCCGTCAGTCTATTTCCGCATCGTCGGCCGGGCGATAGACGGCACGGATACGCAGTACGGTGGTCCGCAGCGCTTTGCCGTAAGGACTGGCCGGTCCCAGGTCCGGGTCGTAATACTGGTCGGTACCGCTGGGTTTGTGGACAATCCTTCCGTCGACCTGGTGGGCCATGGTGGCGCGGGCGTACGAAGTGGCTTCCATGATGGAAATATCTCCGAGCTGAAAGGGTCTTTGCGCCGGATTGCATGACCAGTAGAACGAATTTTGGAACTCCGGCGTGGAAGCGTAATAGGTCGTCAGCGTATTTTCCAGCTCTCGGATGGTCGGCAGGTACCATCGCATGTTGTCGTAGGAAATCATCCCGTCCCCGTCGGTTTTGTTCTTGCGGTAACAATACTCTGCCGCCGTGGAGGGTTTGACGTCCAACACCATCGCCTGCAACGGTTGCGTCGGGGAACCGTCGCCGAGAAAACCGTCGTTTTGGCCGTAAATGCCCTGTTCCATCAGGATGGCTATGGTGTTTTTTCTGCCGTTGAAGAAACCTTCTATCGCATCCCGTCGCGGTAAGAATCCGCCAAGTCCGGTATTGATATTTCCCATGTCGGACGGTCCCCATGACAATCCGTCGTACACCTGATCCGTCGTCCACGAGGAGAGAGGATCATAGTAGTCCAGATACTCTTCATAGGCTTCCGCATAGATATAATATTGGTGTATGCCGGCATTCTCCACGCTGACTTTCAGCAAGCCGTGCTGTTCGAGCGTGACGGTGTGCGGTTCGCCGACCGGCTGCCCGTTCTCCTTGTAGGTCAGCACGAGGTCTGCTTTGCGGCTTTTCGTGCTGATATTCTCATCCGCATAGATATAGATTCGGTCGCGGTCGAGCACATCGTCGTATCTCGTATTGTCTGCCAGTTGGTCGGGATCGGTCAGCAGGTCTGTGGTGAAGAACCTGCGCTTGCCCGTTCCGGCGGCGTATGCCTGTCCCGGATGGCTGATCTGGTAGTCTTCCGCATTGCCGCTCGCCATGACGGAAGCCGGGACCCGCTCGATACGTACCCAGTCGTTCTTTTCCGGGTCTTTTACCTCTATGTCCATCGACGGATTGCGCTCCGTATCGTACAGGTAGATGTCCATCGGCGTAATGTTGAAATGAGCGTCCAGATTCTTGTGCCGCAAGAGGGAGATATAGTAAGGGTTGGTCGTCTCTACGTTGATACGGGCGTCGAAGGTTACGCTGTTGCCGGAATGATCGTCCGTGCGGGTGATGCCCGAGATCGTCACTCGGTTGCGGTACTGGTGGTTACGCCTGACATTGAAGTCGCTCACCGGGTCGCTGCCCAGATAGATCGTACAGGTGGCGGTGTAAGTCAGGTCGTCGGCATCGGTGTAGATACCCCCGATAACCAGACGTGTTGCGGGGATCGTATCGCCGTCCTTTCTGACGGCCAGCAGCGGCTTGTAGCATTGGTAGGCGTCGGAGGCTATGCTGTCGGGATAGGGATACGCCCCTTCGTATCCCGGTTTGCGCAGGTTCTCGAAAACATAGAACGAAAGGGTCGCCTCGCCGCTCTGGTTGTAGATAATGCCGCTGGTCGGGTCCATGACGCCTTCTCTCTCGGTGACTTTCTCGGCGATTCCGTCGCCGTCCCGGTCGAGGCTACTCTCGCTATCCGGGGCGATGAGAGGGACGGAGGTGGCCATGTTGCTCACCTTGTAGTCGGTGAGGTTCAGCGAGGGTAGCTTGCCGATTTCGCCACTGCTCGACGACACCTTGAAGGAGAAGTCGATGCGGGCCATCAGCGCTTTCATCTCGATGACCACCTCGCCTTTCGCCTGCGTCAGATCGACCGTCGTGCTCGACTTGCCCACCATAGGCATGCCCGAGGCAGGCAGTTCCATGAGCGTTTCGTATGAGATCGGTTCGTAATGGAATGCCTCGAAAGCGGTTTCGTCGGGTATTCTTTCCGGGTATCCTTCCTCGGTCAGATTTCCGAACGTTCCGGGTTCTACGTTCGCCACTACGTATACGGTGGCTCGGGACGCATACGCATTGTCGGCGAATCCTTCGTTGTCTATGCGCAGCGTGGAAGTTCCTTTGACGCTCTGGTATCCTTGATAGGAATGGCCTCCGCCGTCCTGCCGCGCTTGCAGGTATTTGCCGTCCGGTCCGAAAAGGAATACGTGCAGCTCCTTGATTTCGCGCTCGGCCTCGGTCTTGGGGTCGGAGGCGCGGGTGACGACCTCTTTGCGCGACATGCTTTTCGTGACTACCGAAAGCCTGAAGCCGCTTTCGTTAACGGTACCGCCCGGTGCGGTATACTCCCCTTTCGTGCACCCTGTCATGCTCAACGCCGCGATGGCCACCAGCGGTAAAAACAGGTATTTCCGTATCGTTCTGCCGTTCATCTTCTGTGTGTCTGTCTCCTTATTCAAATTCCAAATCGCTGTCGCCTCCGTTTTCCCATGTCTGGTTGTTATCGACCACGAAACTTATGACGAAAGCGTCGCCGATAAAATTCAGCTCTACGGTATAGATCGTGCCCGACATGGGGAGAAAATTGGCTACGTCGCCTATATACTTGTCGGTGTGCTCTGTTCCCATAAACGTATAGTCGATATAGATTCCCGCTTCGCCCAGATAGGGCGAAGCCGTCGGGTTGGGAACCAGCATCAGCGACTTGCCGCCGATCTTCTCCGCCGGATTGCCGTATGTCACGTTCACGTCGTCTTCCTCGCGGGCTCCGTCGAGGAAAACGAAAGTCCCGGAATAGGTGTCCGCCGGATAGCGCACTTCATCACCGGCCATGTCGATCTCTATCGAGCGGTAGAAAGTCCCTTTCAGACGCAGGCCGCGAACGACGACGGCATTCGTTTCGTTATGGTTGCTGACCTTGAAGTTCAGGCAGGTCAGCAGATGGTAGAATCGGAGGTCCACATGCCCGTCGCCGCGCGTTACGTCCGTCGAAGCCGCCACCATCGCGTCGGGTATCCGCTCGATCTCGCGCGGGGTATTTTCCGTGCCGCCCTCGAACGGCATGGAGAATCTCATCGTAGGAGCGCCCATGCCCGCCTGTGTTTCCGGGGTGACGGCGAAGCAGTCGTCGCTGTAGGGATAGTAGGCAAAAAAGCTGTATAGGTAATCCTGTCGCTCGTACCAGTGTCGCTGCGTGCCGGTATAGTAACAAGCCGAGCCGTTGTAGGCGACCTCGGTCTTATGAAACAGGTGGGGCGTGCTGCGCGGGGCTTTGGAGTTCCACGGGTCGGGTCCCGTGCTGTAGTCGAGGTCCGTATTGTCGCCTTTCATAGCCAGACAATAGCCCAATACCCCGAACGATCCGCCCTCGGGAAACTCGTTCACGGGGCCCGCGGCGCGCGACAGCAGTCCGCCGTCCAGCGCGATGCCCGGAGCGCCGAAGCGTATCGGCTCGTCCGAGAGCGTCGCCGGGGCGGTGTATTCCGCTTTCTGGCAGGCGGTCAGCGCGGCCAGCAGGATTGCGACATATAGCGTTTTTTTATTCATATCCGTATCTCGTCTGTCGTCGTTATTCGGGGATCATTCTACCGTGATGTTGCCGCCCGAGGCCGAAGACCAGGGAATGACCTCCGGTTTCTCGAACAGGATGTACTCGTTGCCCACCGTGAAGGTATAGCGGTAGCTGCATCCCGCTTCCCATGTGCCAATGCCTGCGCCGGCGAGGCTGATGCTCTTTGCGAACGTGCCGCTCGTGCCGTTCCCCGCATATTCGTACTCGATCTCCAGCACGAAGCCGTCGCCCACCTGCTGGGGGAACAGCAGCGGATCGTCCGCGAAGACGGAGATTCCGGCGGGCGTCAGTTCCCGGGAGACGGTATCCCGGGCAAAAGGATTGTCGGCATCCGTCGCCTCCCCGAGGCTCCATGTGCCGTTTCCTTCGGGCTGTACGGCGCACTCCCCCGTTCCCGGCATGCCGTAGAGCTTGACCGAGCGTATCGTCGCCGAAACTCCGGAGGCTGCCAGCGCAGGATCGATACGGCCTATGATCTGTATCTGAGAGAGCAGATGACGGAAGGTGAAGGCGACGCGTTGTGCCGGTGGCCGGTATGCGAGCCCCGTTTTCTCGGCCGTCATCAGGTCTACCGACCGCGTGGCGTCGAAATCCCTGATGCGCAAGTACGGAATCTCCCCCGCGACGGTATGATTCTCCAGCTCGGCCTCTTGTCCGGCCGGATAGAGGGCATAGAAATCGTACATTGCCTCGTCCCGCCAATATTGCAGGTCGTCGTACTGCCACGATCCGCCCGTGCATGTTACGGCCTTGCGCGTCAGAATCAGCCGGGGCGTGCCGCCTGAGGGGATCTCGCGGGCCCATACGGAGAATGCGTCCCCGTCGTTCCCCAGCGAAGTCACTGCCGACCGCGTAACGGTCGTCGTAAAGCCGATGGCTCGCTGTGGCGCATCCGTGCCGCTCTCCGTCGAGCAGCCCGCCAGCAGCAATGTCCACGAGACCGACATTCCAATAGCTCGGATCGTATCGTTGCGTTTCATCGTTCTGACATTGATTTCCTATGGATTTTGCGGCCGGGAGGGGACAGAGGCAGGCTTCCGGCCTTTCTCCCCGATACCCGGCGGAAGCGATATGCTGTCATATCGTTTCCGCCGGGCTTACCGATCGGTTCAACCCCGCCCGACCCGTTACGATGTTTTCCGACCGTATCGTCGGATAGACCTGAATTCCTGTTTACATCGGAATCTCGACCGGTATGTCGGTCGGCTTGTTCGGCCATTCCGTTACGGTCGGATCGCCGAACTCGATCGGCTTCATTTCCAGATTCTCACCGTCGATCGTTACGGTATAGTTATAACACTGCCCGGCAGTCCAGCCGTTTTCCAAAGTCTGTAACTGAACACTGATGGGCTTGCTTTTCGTTGCCGCTTCGGCGCCGTTTGTCCAGATTTCGGCCGTGAAGGATACGGTCATAGTCTGAGCAGGCACGCTTTGCGGGATGACGAGGTAGTCGTCCGTAACTTTTTCTTCGGTTCCCGGAATCTCCAGGTCGCTGTTTGTGAATGCCGTGCTTTCGATAGCAGAGTTGGTATGACTGCTCCAGTCCATTTTATCCGTCCGGTAGGAATAGTTGCCCTGCAAGCTCATGCCGTAGAATTTGAAGTCCTTGATATGCAGGGTCGTGTTTTCTCCGAAAGCGCTTTTGAAAGTAAAACGGATCATGGAAAGCGCATGGCTGAAGGAGAACTGTACCTTTTGTTCGTGCGTCGCATTCGATACGTGAGCGTATATTAGGTCATGCTGATGGTCCTTGTCCGATACGAAATTCGTGAACGAGATCGCTTTGTTGGCTGCATCCGCAGCTACGGTGGCAACATCTGTCAAATCCGGGGAATAGGCGGCAAAGTCGTAGGTTTTATCCTCCACCCAGTATCTTACGGGAGAATAAGTCCAAGAGTCTGCGGCCTTCGTTACTTTCGTTCCGATCGCTTGCTCTCCGGCCTCCGCCGTTCCGAATACGTTGTTGAAGCCTTCGTATCCGCCGAATACGAAGAAATGGTCGATTCCCTCGGTGGTAATGTTCGCGTCGTTCTGAGCCTTCGATTCCACGGCATGGCCGATCCATGCTCCTGCGAAGCCGATGGCCGAGCCCTGCGGCCGGTCCGTCGTCTCGGTCTTGCTGCAACTTGCCAGAACCGCTGCGGCCCCGGCGAGTAAAAGAAAACTTTTTTTCATCTTTTCGTTGTTTAAAATGGTTTTACATGATTGTTCGCGTGTATTTCCCGATCTACACTCGCTTTCAATCGAGCGGTAGCTCGATGTCCTCGTACGGGCCCCAGCCGTCTACTTCCACCTCGAAACCGGCATCGCCTCCGGCCTCGTCGTCCGTGACCGCGAGCCCGGCGACCGTAATCACGCCTCCGCGAGGCTGTGCGGCTACCTGCTCCGTTACGTCGAACTCGAAGCTCTTGAGCTTGCCATTGCCGAGTATCACTTCCAAGTTCAATCCGTAGCGATTGTCCGACCGCTGCATGTGTGCGCCCGGCGTGTAGCCCGGTGCTCCGAACGAGGCGACACGCACCTCGACCCCGAATTCCTTCAGCTCGCCCTCGAAGAGGATCGTCGCGGTCTCGCCGCTCGTGCGTCCGTCCTGCAGATAGACCGATTCGGCCATGCCCGAGAGCGCGCCCCGTGCCAGCGCCACATGTTCCAGCCCCTGAGCGAACTCGTAGCGGATCAGGTAGGTATAGACCAGCGGTTGCAGTTTCGCCGGGAGCGTCACGGGCTCTTCCGTCGGTTTCGCTTCGTACCTCTCGATCCATTCGCCGTAGAGCATATCGGGGGCGTTGACCGTGCGCTCGTCCCCGTGCGTTTCGCTGTAAGTGGAACGGGTGCGGGTACGCGTGGTAGCCGAGGCCGAAGCCCATGAGTTCATGTCGCTGAAGACGATAAAGCGGGTATCGTCATTGTGCAGCAGGATCGATTTCCTCCCCTCGCTCATCGGCAGCTCGCCTCCTTCGGCCGACAGGTGGCGCTCGGTACGCGATCCGTCCCCGTCATAGACGAAAGCCGCGATTCCCGTAGCCGGATCGGGACAGAGGTCTTCATATCCGCAGCCGAATCTTTCTTCCGCCCAGTTGTCGTCCCAGTTCATGCCGTGATCGCGCTCCCAAACGCACTCCCATTCAGGCTGCACGACGACGCGCACGTTCAGCCCGTGCATGTCGTGGTCGTAGCACAGTTCCTTGCGGCAACCGCACAGCAGCAACGATACGCCGCACAGACAAAGGAATATTCCGCCGTATCTCCTGTTCATCGCGCACCTCCTTTCCGGTTCGCGTCCCAAAGCCGCCAGACAAGGGCGAATTTGAGCTTGACGGGGCCCAGCCAGTTCGTCCGGCTGGTCTGCTGATAGACATAGTGCCCGTCGATGGGCAGATACTCTTCGTACTCCGTGTGCAGAAAGCCTATGCCGAGCCCCGTCTCCAGGGAGAGGCGGCGGCCAAGGGGAAACATGTAGCCGTAGCTGAGCCCGACCATCCAGAAATCGCCCTTGTAGCCACGGGCGCCGTTCTCCAGGTCGTACCAGCTTCCGCCCACGAAAACTCCCAGGTAGTGGCCGTGCCACGGCTGTCTGGTTTTGAACCAGTATCGCGCTTCGGGGCTGATCGTAGCGATCTGATAGTATTTGTGCCTCGGCTTTTTCGACCACCAGGCCACCTCGCCTTCGAGGTTCACGCTCCAGCGGTCGTTGATGCGGTATTCCGCTTCCAGCGACGGCATCCCTACCGCGTCGTATAGCAGGTTGGTTTTGATCGCCAAGCGGTACAGAGGCTCATGCCGTGCGGAGACGGAAGCCGTTCCGGGAACTTGTTCCGCAATCTGTCCGGGAGCCTGCTTCGGATGCTGTTCGTTCGGAGTAGTACGATCGGCTTCATCCGTCCATGGCCGGTCTTGTATGGAAGCTGCGGGATGCGGCATGGAATCGTGGACCCGAGCTATCTGCTGGCCGGGAGCATCCCCTGTCGTGTAATGCAATTCGATCGTGCAGTTGCGAAGCTCTGCGAAGAAACGCTCCTGCAATAGGCGATAAATCTTTCCGCCGCATAGTTCCATGAGCTGTTTCTTGCGTCCGTCGACGATGCGTCCCTGCCTGTCATAAATCCATACGGGCGTATTCTGCAAAATGTTCAGCACCTCGTCCCGATCCGAAACGGAAGGGTCGGACTCCACCGAAGCGGCCAGACCGTCCCAGTCCACGCCCTCGGCAGTCGTGACGATCAGCGAATCGGGAAACGATACGCGCGAACGAATATAGACCAGCACGCTCTCCGTGCGCCGGCGGCTCAAGCGTAGGTTAGCTTCGTTCATTCCGTCTGGAGAGGCATTGCCTTCTACCGAAAATACGATAAGCTTCCGAGTGGTATCGGACGCATAAGCCTTCAGCCGTCCGACAAGGTCGTCGAGAGTCCGGCGGTTATCGCGCAGCGACAGGTCCAGTACGGAATAGCCATGGCGGAAATAGATCCGTACCGGATCTGCGGCAGAGCGGGCCTGTACGTGTGCGCCGTAAAGAAAAATCAGGTATAAAAGAACAGCACAACGCTTCATATTCATCATACGTTCAACTCATACGAAACTGATAATCGGCCGGTTGCCCGCAGGGCGTTCTGATACGGCGACCTGCGGCCGCGCCGAACGGCGCGGCGGATAGCCTGATTATTCGTTGGTTAAAACGGTTGAGCGATAAATACGGAAGTATGAAACAGAATTTCTGCAAAATAAGGTGCAGCCAAACTGTTGATTAGCGGCTTTTTTTTACGAATGTTGGTAAATTCCCTCTTTTTTCGTACCTTCGTAATTATAAACCAACGTTTTAACCAACGTTTTTGCCAATGCAAATTCCAATCGTGTTCCTGTCGGGACGGAAAGGAAGGGCGGTTCTTACGTTTGTTTTCTCCTACTCCGTCGGGTCCGGATAAATATTCGGAGAACGGAAAGAAACTTTAGCACACAAAAATGCCGGGAAATTGCGGTCGGATCGTTGCCGTTTCGTGAAATTAAATTTGCAATTCGTAAAAAAGAAGCGTGGAAAGGGCTTTTGCAGGATGCGGAGCCGGCGAGAGGATTACTCCTGGGTCGATTGTCTGCGATAGCGGTTCGGAGTAAGGCCGCCGTGACTCTGTACGAAAGCGCGGTGGAAAACCGAAGGGGACGAGAAGCCGCATAGCTCGCCGACCTGCCCTACCGGAATATCCCTGTGGCTGACGAGCATCTCCTCCGCCTCGCGCATGCGGTAACCGCGCACTACGCTGCTGAAGCTATCCCCGAAACCGTCGTTGAATACTCGGGAAAGGTAAGTGCGGTTCAGAGGCAGTATCTCCGACACGTCCATAAGCTTGAAGTCCCCTCTCAGATAGGGCTTTCTCTCTGCCATCCAGCGGGCCACCGCGGCGCGGTAAGCGGGCAGTTTTCTGAGGAATATGCTTTCGTCCCCCGGGGAGTCGGCGTGGTTGGCCGATAGTCGTTCCTCCCGGAGCTCGGCCTCCCGGCGTGCATCCGTCTCGTCCAGCGTGTGTCGGAAGAAATCCTCCGTGTAGGGATTGTTTTGAAAGAGTCCTTTGTACAAGGTGTAGCAGAAAAAACACTGCACCGTGAGATTGTGTACGATAAGGCAATAGGTGCTCCCGTTGAAAAGCAGCCAGAAATAGGCTACGCCGATCAGCGCCACGCCGATGCCGTAACGGCGCAGCCATGAAATATCTATATTCTTTTGGTCGGAGTAATTGTCGTGGCACCACTGCCGGTAGACCTCCTTGTAGCGCCACGTCAGCCGGAACAGGAACGCGAGATACAGCACGATGGATGCGATCATCAGCAGGCGGTACCAGACGTTGAACTCCCCGATATGTTCCATGAACTGGTCCGTATCGCGCAGCAGCAGCGGCTCTTGGCCGAGCAGATACAGGCCGGCGTAATAGAGCAGCGACAGCGCGGCGTAAGGAAACAGCAATATTCCCGCCCGTTTCAGGCTAAGCCATCCCGGGCGTACTACTTCCAAAGGATAGAGCAACAGCACGATCAGGAAAAAGTTGCCTACTATCAGTACGAGCGTGTCCGCCGCACCGGTACTCGTGAAGTTCAGGTCCGGATTTCCCATGAGCGTTCCCGCGACACGCACCGTATAGATGAGTCCCCATATCGACATAACGGCTGCCAGCACGCGCCGGGAACGGCTGTCTCTCCCGCGCAGAAGGAGCAGGAGCGCGCCGCCCAGGCAAATGACGGTCGCCATCGTTTGCAATATCGGCAGTATATCGGCGTATTCGGACATAGTGACGCGCATCAGTAAAAGACGATGCAAAGTTAGAAAATGTAGAAAAATTCTTAACAGCCGACTCGTCCGGTTCTCATAGTCCGGCCGCGCGAAAAGGGAGCGAAAGAAACGAAACCGCCGGATACGGCTTCGTGCGGAGTGCCGAAAAGTGTATCGGCCCTCTTTCTTTGCGCCTTGTCGGCCGACGGGCATGTATTGCGAAATTTCGTGAAGACGCCGCACGGGATGTCGGTGTCAGTCCGTCATCGACAGGCTCGCGCCTTATTGCCGGTGCGGGAGCGAAAACATGCCTTCGTGGGGGGAGGTTGATTTAGCGGCTCATGCGCTTGTCCGTGATCGCCTGCCATGCCGTCGGGCGAAAAATCCGTCGGGAAATCGGTCGCTTCAAAAGTCTTGAACAGCGTTCCGGTATTCGGGCGTCGATGAGCCCTCGTGTGAAGGCGCATGTCGCGCGGGGACCATGACGAACGGGTACGGAGAGGAATGCTCGGCTGCGGAGGCTTGTTACGGTTTTCGGATCGGGAGTTTCGGGAACAGTTTCCGAAAGCGTATCATGTAGGTCGTTATGTTGCCGCCGGCGATGATGAGGGTGACGGCCAGAATGATCATCGCTATGCCGCAGCCGATTCTCGGCGTCAGCGGTTCGCCGAAGACGGCGACTCCGAAAAAGACGGCCGTGACGGGCTCCAGCGCCCCGAGAATGGCTGTCGGGGTCGATCCGATGTATTGAATGGCGCCGGTCGTACATAGGAACGAGATGGCCGTCGGGAAAATCGCCAGAGCGAGCAGATTTCCCCACAAGTACCATTGGTCCGGGACGGTTATGTGTTCGCCGAAATCCAGACGGACGAAAAACAGCGTCAGTCCGGACAGCAGGATGTAGAACGTGACTTTGAGCGTTGCCACGTTCTTCAGGACCGTCCGGTTGATTCCGACGATATAAAGAGCGTACGAGAGGGCCGATGCGAATACCATGATCGTTCCGGTCAGGTTCAGGGTCGATCCGTCTCCGTTCCGGTAGAGCAGTCCGATGCCGCAGAGCGCCAGTAAGATGCACAATGCGGTTTGCAGCGTCACTTTCTCCTTGAAAGCGACCGCCATGATCAGCGCCACGAGGATCGGATAGACGAACAGCAAGGTCGATGCGATGCCGGCATCCATGTAGTGATAGCTCTGGAACAGGGTCAGGGAGGAAACGGCGACCAGCAGGCCCAGCACGATCAGCGGCAGGATCTCCCGGCGCTGCAGCCTGAAGTCGCGGCCTCTGGCCTTGAGCATGACGCCCAGCAGCGGAAGCGCGAACAGGTATCTGAACAGCAGGACGGAATCCGTGTCCATTCCGTTTTCGTACAGCGGAAGGGCGAACAGCGGGTTCATGCCGTAGGTGGCAGCGGCCACCGCTCCGAGAATGTATCCTTTGGTTTTCGCGTTCATAGTTTTGTCGGTTCGGGGCAAAGATAATCGATTCCTCGCGGCTTGCGAAATTTCCGTTTCGTTCCGTCGCTTGTCTACGGCCAAGTCCGGTCCGTAACCGTACCTTGGCCGCCGGAGGAACAAACGGTTGCGAGTTTTTCCGCCGCCCGTCTCTGTTTTTTTCGGATTTTCGGTATCTTTGCAATCTCCGTATTGGCCGGTGCGATTCCTCGGTCGGCCTTGTTCTCGAACGGACGTTAAACGATCGTAATATGGCGAAGCAATTGGATGGAGCGACGGCCCGGTTGGGCACGGAGCGCGTGGGGCGGTTGCTGCTCGAATACTCGATTCCGTCGATCATCGGGATGGTCATGATGTCGCTGTACAACATCGTGGACCGGATTTTCATCGGACAGGGCGTAGGGCCGCTGGCCATTTCGGGGCTGGCGCTGACTTTCCCGCTGACGGCGCTCGTAACGGCTATCGGTACGCTGATCGGAGTCGGTTCGGCGGCTCGCATATCGATCGTGCTGGGAATGAGGGATATAAAATGGGCTCGTAATATTCTGGGCAATGCTTTCGTGCTGACGTTTCTGCTCTCGGCGGTACTGATTACCTGCTCGATGCTGTATCTGGACGATATTCTGCGCGCTTTCGGAGGCAGCGACCAGACGATTCCCTATGCCAAGGACTATTTGCGGATCGTAATTCCCGGCAGCGTGCTGTCGAATCTGAGCTACAGCTTCAGCAACATCATGCGCGCGAGCGGGTATCCCAGCAAGTCGATGTATACCATTCTGATCGGCGTGGGGCTGAATATCCTGCTCGATCCGCTGTTTATCTTCGGGTTCGGCATGGAAATCAAAGGGGCGGCCGTCGCGACGGTCATTTCGATGTTCGTCAGCTCGTTGTTCGTGCTGAGCCATTTCTTCAATCCGAAGCATCCGGTACATTTCCGCCGCGACTGCTGGGTCCCGAAAAAGAGAATCATCCGCAATATCGTGTCGATCGGCATGGCTCCTTTCCTGATGAATCTGGCGGCGAGTATCGTCAATGTCATCATGAACAATCAGCTGGTCCGCGAGGGAGGCGATCTGGCGATCGGCGCTTTCGGAATCATCAACAGCTACGGCATTCTGATCGTTATGACCGCCATGGGACTCTGTCAGGGCATGCAGCCGATCGTCGGATTCAATTACGGAGCCCAGAAGCTCAAGCGTATGAAAGACGTGCTCAAGTTGACGATCCGGACCGCTACGCTGATCATGGTGGTCGGCTTCGTGGCCTGCGAGCTGGTGCCGCGACTCCTCGTCCGCGCTTTCACGACCGATCCCGGATTGATCGATATTTCGGCCCGGGGGCTTCGGCTTGCATATGTCATGCTGCCGGTCGTCGGGTTCCAGATCGTGGTCTCTACTTTTTTCCAGTCCATCAGCAAGGCTTGGAAAGCGATTTTCATGGGGCTCTCCCGGCAGGTGATTTTCTTGATACCGGCCCTTTATTTCTTTTCTCGCTGGTTCGGCCTGACGGGCGTTTGGCTCAGTATTCCGTTCGCGGATTTTCTGGCGTCGGCGGTAGCCGCGCTGTTTCTGCTTTCCGAAAAGAGGGTGTTCTATCCCAAGGCGGCCCGTCGGGTATAATTCTTGCTCGTTCGGGAAAGGTGTGTATTGACTTAAACGGGTAGAATATGAAAAATCTGATGGTCGAGCCCGGGAGCGAAGCGGCTCCCGAGCGCTTTCATATGACGATTACGGCCGGCGGGCCTTACCTCGTGTTCGGACATCCGCCTTTGCGGCAGCAGTTCATGCTTCCGAACCGGGACGGTGAGATTTGGTATTTTCAGGCCGGAGAAAAGTATTCCACCGAGTCCGAGCCTACGGCGCTGTGTCGTTGCGGCCATTCCGGCGACAAGCCTTATTGCGACGGCTCGCACGTGCGAGCCGACTGGGATCCTTCGCTGACGGCTTCCGAAGAACCGCTGCTCGACGGAGCCGAGCGGTACGAAGGGCCGGAAGTCGCCTTGACGGACAATCGCGCGTATTGCGCCTTCGCCCGGTTTTGCGATGCGAAAGGACAAGTGTGGAATCTGGTCAGCATGGAAGGGAAGCAGGCCCGCGACCTGACGGTTCGCGAAGCCGACCACTGCCCTGCCGGCAGGTTGTCGGCGTGGACCGGCGGACAGGAGCCTCACGAACCGCATTTCGAGCCGTCGCTCGGCTTGATCGAGGATCCTCAGCAGGGCAGCAGCGGTCCGCTTTGGGTTCGGGGCGGCATTCCGTTCAGTCGCGAGGACGGATTTACCTACGAAGTGCGGAACCGGGTTACCCTGTGCCGTTGCGGCCGGTCGTCGAACAAGCCTTTCTGCGACGGGTCGCACGCTTCGATCCGTTTTCAGGACGGACTGCCTTCCCGTCCCGATCCCGACGGAGAACGTTGGTAGCCGGAACGAGAGAAACGGGAGCACATGGGAACGAGGAGAATTTCCCATGCGCTTTTTTATGATGCGCCGGGCGGGGGGTACTTCTTCCGCACTTGCGCCCGAAAAAACAGGTAGGGAATCGAGTCGGATAAATCCGCTGGAAATATTATATTTGTGAACCGGGGCTTGGGTGTGAAGAATCCCGGCAGGTTTCACTTATAATCCGACTTGAACGAATGAATGACCGAAAAATGATTTTCCGGCTGTTGGCCGGAGCGACTTGCCTGCTATGGGCGATTCCGGCGACGGCTGTCGCCACGGGCGCGGATATCGTTCCGCGCAAGCTGACATGCGAATACAGGACCGATCCGTCGGTCGTGGATGCCGAGCACCCGCGGCTGTCGTGGATCAACGAAGCGGTGTCCGACCGCCGGGGCGCGAGCCAAAAGGCTTGGCAGATCCGGGTGGCGTCGTCCGAGGAGAGATTGCTGTCCGGTGAGGCCGATCTGTGGGACAGCCGCAAGGTGAAGGACGACCGTTCGATCCTGATTCCCTACGACGGCCGTCCCTTGCGCTCGTGCGAGAGCTGCTGGTGGCAGGTCCGCGTCTGGGACGATCGCGGCCGCGTTTCCGAGTGGAGCGAGCCGGCCGTATGGCATATGGGACTGCTCGACGAGTCCGACTGGCAGTGTCAGTGGATCGGAGCTCCGTGGCAGGGCGACGAGCCGCTGGCGGATACCGGCGGGGACGTTCCGCCGCGCGCCCCGCTGCTGCGCAAGGCATTCCGTGCGGATAAGCCGGTGGCTTCGGCCCGTTTTTACGGGACGGGACTCGGTTATTTCGAATTGTACATGAACGGGGAGAAAGTCGGCGACGACGTGCTCGTCCCCAATCAGACGAATTACGGCAAGCGGACGAACCTGGACCGGGGAGCGGTTCCGCTGGAGGACAATTTCAGGGAATATCGGGTCATGTACCTCGGCTACGACGTGACCGATCGGATACGCCTTGGCGAGAATGCGATCGGCGCGATGCTGGGCAACGGCTTTTACAATGCGAAGATTCACTGGGTGAGGCCGTACGGTACGCCCCGGTTTTTCGGCCAGCTGCATATCGTCTACGAGGACGGGACGCAGCAGGTGATACCGACCGATCCGACATGGAGGGTTTCCGAAGGGCCGCTGACCGATATGGTCTATTCGGGCGAGCATTACGACGCGAGGGCCGAACAACCCGGCTGGTGTTCGCCGGGCTTCGACGATTCGTCGTGGAAACAGGCCGTACCGCGCCGTGCCCCGGGTGGGAAGCTGGTTGCGCAGACTTCCCCTGCCGACCGGGTGATGGAAGTTCTCCGGCCCGAGAAAATAGAGAAGCTCGGCGAAGGCCGGTATCGGATCGATTTCGGCGAGGAGATTTCCGGCTGGGTGCACCTGCACGACGTGACGGGCGAGGCCGGACAGCGGATCGACATCCGCTACCTCTGCGAGTCGCCCAACGGATCGAACAGCTATACGATGAGGGGCGGCGCTCCGGAATCCTATCATACGCGCTTTACGTGGTACGTGTTCCGCGAGGTCGAGATCGACGGCTGGCCCGGCGAGCTGAGTCCCGGGCAAATTACGGCCGAGGCCGTCTACACCGATGTGTCGTCGACGGGCCGTTTCGAGTGCTCGAACCCCTTGTTCAACCGAATCAACCGCATATGGCGGCGCAGCCAGACGGACAACATGCACGGCTGTATCGCCAGCGACTGTCCGCACCGCGAGCGGTCGGCCTATACCGGCGACGGGCAGGTGGCCTGCGTGACGGTCATGCACAATTTCGACGCGGCGGCGTTTTACAGCAAGTGGATCCGCGACATCTGGGGCGCCCAGAACGTCGAGACGGGGTACGTGCCCAACGGAGCGCCCTGGCAGCCGGGCTGCGGAGGCGGCGTGGCATGGGGAGCCGCGATGAACATCATGCCGTGGGAGTTCTACGTGCATTACGGCGATCTCGACATGCTCGAAGGCTGTTTCGATGCGATGAAGGAGCAGGTACGCTACATGATGCGCTGGGTCGATTCCACAGGCGTCATGTGGATGAACTCGCCTTGCCAGTGGATGAATCTGGGCGATTGGTGTCCGGCTTTCGAATTTCCGCCGACGGAGATGGTGCACACGTTCTATCTGTGGCGATGCGCCGATCTGACGGCCCGTGCGGCCGAGGCGCTGGGCCGCAGGGAGGACGTCGTGCGGTACGACGAATTGGCCGCGCGAACGGCCGAAGCCTTTCACGACCGGTTCTACGACGAACGGAAAGGCTCCTACGGGGCCTACGGGGGCAATGTTTTCGCGCTCCGGATCGGCGTTCCGGCCGATCGGCGCGACCGGGTGATCGCTTCGCTCCGGCAGGACATTCTGTCGAACGGGGGGCATCTCGACACGGGCATATTCGGCACGCAGTTCTTTTTCGAGACGCTCTGCGACAACGGCCTGAACGAGCTGGCCTACGAGGCGATGAACAAGCGCGACTACCCGAGCTTCGGCTGGTGGATCGAGCAGGGCGCCACGACGACATGGGAGCAATGGAACGGCGAGAATTCCCGCAATCATCCGATGTTCGGCGGTTCGCTCGTGTGGTTCTACCGGCGGGTGGCGGGTATGAACGCCGATCCCTCCCGTCCCGGCTACCGGCATATCGTGTTCCGTCCGGTGCCGCCGGATAGCCTGACTTTCGCCCGTTACGACAAGGAGACTCCCTACGGCGAGGCTTCGATCGAATGGCGCAAGGAAAACGGACGCTTTGAAATGACGGTGCAGGTTCCGGTCGGCTGCACGGCGACCGTTTGGGTGCCCGGAGCCCGGTCTTCCGATTCGGTATCGACCGATGTCGGCCGGGCAGGCAGAGACAAGAATCTTTCGTTCGAGGGCATCCGTGACGGGTATGCGGTGTACGAGGTCCGTTCGGGCCGCTACGGCTTTCGGGTCGAATAGGCCGGTTGCGGTCTTTGAGCGCGGTCCGGCCGGTTCAGGGAGCGTATTTGTCGGATAGGCGGAGAGTCCGTTTGTGCGACGAATGCGGTCAGAACAACGAGTGCTTTCCGTTTCGGAGACTGTGCGCCGGCCGATCCCTGATTACGGAGTCCTCGCACGGCTCTCCGATCATCGTGGGCGAGTCCGGATTGTGCCGCAGGAAATTGTTCGCGACCGCGTTCTCCTTGCTTCTGGTAGCGTAACAGTACGTGCATCCGTTCGGGCAACTGTCGTACATGCCGATGTCGATACTTTCGATACAGCGGCAGGTTTTTCGCTGGTTCCGGTCTTTGATGGCGGTGATGCGGTAGCCGGCGATCCGCTCGATCAGGTCTTTGTCGATACACGGGCCGCCGGGAATGCCCGCATGGCTCAGATCGATCTTGACTGTGCATGTTTCCAACCGGATCGGGCTGTCCGCGACCGCGCATCGGAACGAGGCGGCCATCGATTCGATCTCGCCGCGTTCCGGCGGACGGATGTCCTGCCGGTCCAGGGTCGGACGGATATGGCGATAGCGGTCGATGAAGCCGAGCATGCAGCGTTCGGTGTGGTTGCTCAGCTTGCGGGCGAGGCGGGCGAAAGCTTCGCGGTGGAAGCGTGTGTCGTAGGTTTCGTTGATCAGAATCGGGTCGTAACGCCAGACTACTCTTTCTTTTCCGATCATTTCGGAAAGTTTTCGGAATGTCTCGATCCGCTCTTCGATCGAGGGAAGGTTGCGCTCGATGTCTTTCCCGTACGGGTTCAGCGTGAATTGGAAATAATACTTGAAGCCGTTCAGCTCGCCGAGCCTCGGCAGCATCGGAGCGGGGTTCTTCGTCCAAAAGACGATGCAATCCACTGCGTCCGGACGGAGGCTCACGCGGCTGACCGACCGCGGATTGAACGGATTGGGAACGAGTACGTGTCCTTCCCCGAGGCGGTTAAGGAACCACGGGGCGTAGAAGGCGGGAATGTCCGTCCGACGGCTGGCGCTGATGATCATACGATATGAACGGTGCGGAGGCTTTTCGTATTGCGCGTTTCCTGTTTGCGGATTCGGGAAAGCGGCCGCCGGCGTCGCACGGACAGGAGGTTTCGGAACCGCCCGTTTCCCGCCGAGAAACGTTCCCGCATGCAAGCCCCGCAGTCGCGCGGTTTCGTGAAAGTCGATTTTTTGTTAAATTTGAAGGCTTTTAACCCAAATAATCTCGTTATGAAAAAACTATGGTTGCTTCCCTTGCTGACGGCTGCGCTGATCGGATGCCGGCCCTCGCAAGAAAAACAGTCGGTGTCATGCTGGCCGAAATTACCCTCTGCGGGCGAAATGACGGTTCTGGCATGGTACGGCATTCCGTCCGATTGTACGTCGGTCGAACGTTTCGAAGAGCTCAAGAATGCTGGATTCACGCATCAGTTTACCGGGTATCCCGATGCCGAGGCTATGGCCCGCGCGCTGGATACGGCCGAGCGGGTCGGCATTCGGCTGATCGTTTCGTGCCCCGAGCTGAAAGCCGAGCCCGAGGCGACCGTTCGCCGTTTCATGAATCATCCGGCGACGGCGGGCTATTTCCTGCGCGACGAGCCGTCGGCCGACGACTTCGCGGAACTGGGCGCATGGGCCGCGCGGATCCGTGCGACCGATGACGCGCACTATTGCTATCTGAATCTGTTTCCGAACTATGCGCCTTGCGAGACACTGAAGACGGACAGTTACCGGGAATACGTCAATCGTTTCGACCGGGAGGTGCCCCTGCAACTGCTCTCGTTCGATCATTATCCGGTCGTAGGCGACACATGCCGCCCCGAGTGGTACGAGAATCTGGAGATATTCTCCGACGAGGCGCGCGAGGCGGGCAAGCCGTTCTGGGCCTTTGCGCTCGCTACGGCTCACGAGCCCTACCCGATTCCCGATCTGGCGCAACTGAGACTTCAGGTCTACAGCGACCTGGCCTATGGCGCTCAGGGAATTCAATACTTCACTTACTGGACTCCGGAGAAGAATCCGACATGGGATTTCCATCATGCACCCGTCGAGCGGAGCAGCGGCCGTCGGACCGACGTGTATGACAAGATCAAGCAGATGAATGCCGAGATTCGGGCTTTGAGCGGCGTGTTCCTCGGCTGCGAGGTGGTTTCGGTCCGTCATACGGGCGAGTCGATTCCTCGGGGAACCGTTCGGCTGACCGAGCTCCCTGACGGAGTAAAGAAGCTCGAGACGACGGGTGCGGGAGCTGTCGTATCCGAGTTGCGCAACGGGAATAACCGTTTCATTGTGATCGTGAACCGCGATTTCAAAAATTCGATGACGCTGCAAATCGAGCTGGACGAGACGGCGAGTCGGATTCTCAAGGACGGATCGGTCGTTCCGGCATCGATTTACCATGAAACTATGGTCGTGGAGCCGGGCGACGCGATGATTTATATGTTTAAATAATCTATGTAACTGATTGGATATGAGTGTGAAAAAAAAAGTATGGATTGGTTGCATGGCCTGCATGATAGGCTGTTTCTCGGTATCGGCTCAGCAGCGGATCGAGCCGGCCGATTTGCCGATTTTGGCTTGGTACGGTATCCCCGCGCACGAGGCGACCGTGGAGCGTTTCGAAGAGTTGCGGGATGCGGGCTTTACACTGAACTTCCGTTCCTTCCCGAGCGCCGATGCGGTAGCCAAAGGGCTCGATGCGGCGGGAAAGGCAGGTATCAAACTGATTATCGGTTGCCCTGAATTGGAAAAAGAACCCGAGAAGACCGTGCGCCGCTTTATGAATCATTCCGCTTTGGCCGGCTATTTTCTTCGGGACGAGCCCCGAAGCAACGAGTTTGCCGAGCTGGGAGAGTGGGCGCGACGGATTCAGGCGGTGGATAACGAGCATTTCTGCTATCTGAACCTGTTCCCAACCGGCCCGAAGGAGCATCTCGACCAGTTGGGCGTGAAATCCTATCGCGAGTATGTATCCCGTTTCGACGAGCAGGTGCCGCTGCCCTTTCTGACTTTCGACCACTACCCGATCACGCGGGACGGGCTGAAGGCGGAGTGGTACGAGAATCTGGAAGAGTTCTCCGACGAAGCGCGCAAGGCGGGCAAGCCGTTTTGGGCTTTCGCGCTGGCGACCTCGCACGGTCCTTATCCTGTTCCGACCCCGGCCATGTTGCGGCTTCAGGTTTACAGCGATTTGGCTTACGGAGCGCAGGGGATACAGTATTTCACCTATTGGACTCCGCAGGGCGACTCTTTTTGGGACTACCAGTTCGGACCGATCGGCCTGGACGGCAAGCGCACCGTAGCCTACGACCGTGTCCGCGCGATGAATCAGGAGCTGAAGGCCCTGTCGGGCATATTCGTAGGGGCTAAGGTGATTTCTGTCCGTCATACGGGCGACCGGATTCCGCGCGGTACCAAGCGACTGACCGCCTTGCCCGAGCCGGTCAAGGTGCTTGAAACCGAGGGGACCGGAGCCGTCGTTTCGCTGCTCGAGAATAAGGGCAGACTGTATTTGCTGATCGTCAACCGCGATTACGAGTGTCCGATGAGGCTGACGTTCTATGCCGACGAGTCGGTCGGCCGCGTGCTCAAGGACGGTTCCATTGTGCCGGCACAAGCCTATACGGGCGTTCTGGAGGTCGATCCGGGCGATGCCATGATCTATACGTGGACGAAGAAACGGAAATGAGATTCTCCTTTCGATAGGAAGTCCGCCCCGATCGGGGCGGACTTCTGCGTTTTTATTGCGGTTCGTGTTCTCGGAGGTCCGTTCGCGGACATGGCTTTGATTCGATATGGGCTTTCCACTCTTTTACCGTACGACATGCAGGATTTTATCGGGCGAGTCGATTCGTTTATCTTTCGATTCGCTATTTTTGCGGGCGATTGACAGCAAGAAACATGAAATATCGCAAAAACTTTTGTCAAAGCGTTTCGTCCCTGCTTTGGATCGTGTGGACGGTTTCGCTTCTTGCGGGCTGGGCCCCGGTTCGCGCTCAATGGGTAGACACCGTCAGCGTGTATAGCCCTTCGATGGACAAGCAAGTCAAGAATCTGGTGATTCTTCCCGAAGGATACGAGGCCGATCCGGCCCGCCGCTATCCGGTCGTTTACCTGTTGCACGGCTACAATAACCGTTACGATAGCTGGCTGCGTAAAACCAAACCCGAACTTCCCCGCACGGCTACGGCGTACGGGACGATCATCGTTTGTCCGGACGGCGCTTCGAGCTGGTACTGGGACAGTCCGGTCGATCCGAGAAGCCGGTACGAAACTTATGTGAGCGCGGAGCTGGTGAGCTGTGTGGACTCTCTTTACAGAACGGTACGCTCGCGGCGCGGACGGGCGATCACGGGATACAGCATGGGCGGTCATGGTGCGCTGTGGCTCGCGTTCCGGCATCCCGACGTTTTCGGAGCATGCGGATCGATGAGCGGCGGCGTCGACATTCGGCCTTTCCCGAACAATTGGAAGATCAGCGAGCAGCTCGGACCCTATTCCGAAAATCCGCGCTTGTGGGACGAGCATACGGTGATCGAGCAGCTGTATCGCGTCGTACCGTTCACGGACCGTAACCGGGAGGTTGCTTCCAAGGAGGCCCGGCCTGTCGATTACAGCCTGCAGCCCGGACAACTGGCCATCGTGATCGACTGCGGGACGGAGGATTACTTTTTCGAAGTCAATCGGCAGCTGCACGAGCGGATGCTGTACAGACACATATCGCACGAGTATATCGTCCGGCCCGGCGGGCATACGCACGACTACTGGCGCGAGGCCGTCGAGTATCACATGCTCTTTTTCCGCCGGTTCTTCGACTCGCAGGAGCGCGAAGACGTTTTAGCCGGGGCCGGGCGACCGTAATCCGGGGACTCCGGCTATCGCGCCGGATCGTCGTACTCGGGGTGGCGGCGGATGTAGGCTCTGGCATAGGAACAGATCGGCCGGACCCGCAGGTTTTCGGCGCGCGCGTATTCGAGGGCGGCCCGGGTGAGAGAGCCCGCGATCCCCTGCCCTTCCAAGGCCGGAGGAACGAAAGTATGCGTCAACTCGATCTCTTCTTCGTTCCGGCGGTATTCGACGACGGCTGTCAGTCCGTTTTCGGTTCGTTCGAACCGTTGTTTTTCCGTATTGTGCGTTATCATGTCTCGTCTGTTTTTACGGTTTCAAGTTAGCGATTTTTCCGTTTGTCCGTGCCGGGAAAAATGATTTGCCGGAAACGAAAGCGTCCGGCTCTTCCGAAGAGAGCCGGACGCCATTCAAAAGAAGAAAGGGTCAGAATCGCCAGCCTGCCGTGACAGCGAACACGCTGTTGCGCGTGCAGCCTGCGTCTTTAGCCAGATTCGTTACGCCGATGTTGTAGCGGGCGTCGAGGATCAGACCGAACTTGAAATCGTAGGACAGACCTACCGGAATCGACAAGTCGAACGTTTTATATATGTTCTTGGCATCGACTTTGACGTCGCCTTCTTTCGCTTTGGCCGCCAGCAGGAAGCCGGGCTGAACGCCGGTTTTCAGCGCCATGCCGCGCGTCAGATAGAAATTGGCGAGAACGGGAATGTTCAGGTAATCCGTGCGCAGTTTGATGTCGGAGTTCTCGATCTTGCTGCCCTGACGCGAGTAGAGTACGTCGACCGATACGGCGAACCAGTTGCAAGTGCGGTAGTCGGCGAATATGCCGCCGGTGAAGCCGGCTTTGTACTTGGCTGCGTCGTCCAGCGTCTGATTCGAGATATTCACGCCGGCTTTCACACCGAATCCGAAACCGGTTTCCTGTGCCGAGGCGAAAGAAAATACAGCACATGCGGCCATGAGGGTCAAGAGAATCTTTTTCATTGCAGTTTCTTTTTAAGTTAGACACATGAACGATCGATCGGTCTTCTGACATTATAACGCAGCGGGACCCGTTAGGTTACAACCGGTACGGGATTCTCAGGGAACGGCAATTTTGAGAAATAGCCGTATGGCTCTCTTTATCAGTATGTTTTTTTTGTGTGGAATCCGGATATTTTTCCGAAATTCGTTTTCGTATCGCGAACAGGACGACCGGAATCTGACGTGCATCCGGCGGTTTTGCATTCTTTTTGACATACCTTTGCCGGATCGGAAACGGTCGTCCGCAATCATTGGAAATCATGAAATTTTTCAGAGTGAACAGCCGGGTACTTTTGCTTTTTGCCGGGCTCGTTTGGATCACGGCGGGAGCCAATGTCCTGCGGGTCGGTATCGAGGCATGGAGAAGTGGCGGGTCGTCGTGGCCTTTCGGTGCGGCTGCTGCGGCTGCCGTCTTTCTGCTATTCTACCTGTTTGTTTTTAAAAGGCTTTATTTCAGACACGCGAACCGGATCGAGAGCAAGGAAGGACGGAGTTGTCCGTTCTCCTTTTTCGATATCAAAGGATGGATCGTGATGGGAGCGATGATTGCGTTCGGAGCGGCAGCCCGCTCCTTCGGACTGTTTTCCGATTCGTTCGTTTCGGTTTTCTATATCGGCTTGTCTTCCGCCCTGATCGTAACCGGAATCCGGTTCCTGTATCGCTGGAAAAGGTTTCGCCGCCCCTGAAGGAACCGCCGTGCAGGAGCTCTCGGGGAACCGCCGCGAGCCGGTATCTTTTTTGCATGGTCCGGATATGCGCGGGTGCCAGCTTCTCTTGTTTTTTATATAATTGTATTCTATAATGATATAGAAATTATTGATTTGATTTATATTTATACTTGTCGTATCTTTGTCTCAACAAAAAGAAAAAGTCATTAACAATTAAAAACAGCCATTATGAAAACGTTGGATTATCTTCATCTCGATGAGAACGCAGCCGGTAAGCTGGTTCAGTCGTTACAGCAGTTGCTCGCCGATTTTCAGGTTCATTACATGAATCTCCGCGGCTTTCACTGGAACATTCAGGGACACGGATTTTTCGTGTTGCACAGCAAGTTCGAGGAGATGTATGACGACACGGCCGAAAAGGTCGATCAGATCGCGGAGCGTATTCTGATGCTCGGCGGTGTTCCCTCGAACAAGTTCAGCGAGTACCTGAAGATCGCCAAAGTCCGCGAGATCGACGGCGTATCGTGCGGAGGCGAGGCTCTCGGCCATGTGCTCGATACCTACAAGTATCTGATCGGTCGCGAGCGCGAGTTGCTCGCCCAAGCCTCGGAAGCGGGAGACGAAGTGACCGTCTCGATGATGACCGACTATCTGCAGGAGCAGGAAAAGACGGTATGGATGCTGTGCGCCTTCTCGGCTCACAAGCATGGCGATTCTTGCGCCCGATAGCGTCGGGACTTGACCATTGCGGAGGAGCGGCGGAAATGTTCTTTCCGCCGCTTTTTTTTCGGGCCTTAGCCGAGGATTTTTTGGTATGCACGACGGGGAGATTTTCGGTACCGTATCTCTCCGCAGAAAACATAGCCCGAGCGCTCCAGCAGGCTGCGCATAGGTCCGTTGGCGGAATGGGTATCCGCTCGTATGTCGAATAAGTGTCTGTCGAGACACAGCCGCTCGGCCTGCTGCAAGAACAGTCCGGCCAGTCCCTTTCGCTCGAACGCTTCGTGTACGGCGAGCCGGTGTACGACCGCATAAGGCCGGTCGTTGAGCCACCGGCCCTCGATCGGCCCGTATGCGGGTTCTTCGTCGAAAAGGATTGCGCCGTAAACGACCGGACGGTTATGCAGGCACAGTACGTAGCCGTTGCCCGCTTCGATGTCGTGCCTGACGTCTTCGTCCGCCGGGTATCCGTCTTGCCATTGCGGGTTGCCTTGCCGCCCCATTCGCTCTCGGGCCAGGCGAATGATCTCCTGCGCTTGGGCGCAGTCGCCGGGTCCGGCTTTTCTGAATAGCATGTTTGCCGAAGTTCCGGTGACCGGGGGACCGGCAGCTCCTGATTTTTCGTTTCGAGTCATAGTGGAATCGGAAAAGTTGTAATTTTTCCTGTCGCCTTGGGGCAAAGGAGAAAGGTCCGGTAAAGTTACGACGATTATTCTCAAATTGTTTTCCTTGTGTTTCAATATGAAGCCGATCGAATAGCCCTCCTCTAATCGTTCGTCATGTTGCCGTTCGAGTCGTAGCTATAACCCATCCGCGCAGTAGGACCGGGAACGTACACGTCGTTCGTCGTCCCGGAAGCCGTGGCACGCTCGGTCAGATATCTCAACCGATTCCCTTCGTACTCATAGAACAATCGTCGATGGCATGACTCAATGAACATGGTCAAAAAAAGACGAAGTGCCGCTCTTGCAGATCGGGACCGCGCTCAAGAAGCTGATGCCCAAGTACCGTATCAACTACGGCTGCAAAACGCTCGGAGAGCTATACGAGAGGCTCGACCCGGTACGAGCTCGTCAAGACGGAGAAAGGAGTGGCGGGAATAGTGAGAAGGAGAAATATGTAATATAATGTTTTTGTCGAATCAGCTAAAGACACTGTCCACTAAATTGTGTAAACGGTAATCCGGGTCTGAAGATCCGCATTATTTTTTACTAATTTTAAAAGATTGATTTTATGGACAGTGTTATGTCAAAGAAGAGAGAGGTGGTTCCGTCGGAACTGCTGAGCAAAGAGTTTTTAAGTCAGTTCAAGACTGAAGCCGATGTAAGCAAGTTCCTCAAGGAGTTGCATTCACAGGTCTTGGAGCAGATGCTTCAATTCGACAGAGAGGTCGCCGTAGTACATATCGTAACTTTTATGTCTGATAGTCATTCCTCTTGCTGTCATCATTCAAAATATCTAATTTAAATTGGATACGGAAAACGGCGTATTGAAAAAATATATCCTAAATCGATCGAAACCTTGCCAAAGATCGGCGACAGAACGATTGGAAAGAATTCGTACAAGAGGAACAGCGTCCGAGTTTTTGTAGCAGTAACGGAAAAATACTGATCGCAAAATGGTACAGTAATTTGACAGGCCTTCGAAACACATTAATTTTGTACTGTAAATTCCGCAAAAGGAAATTGTATGACCGATTCACGAATCGCACGCTGCCGGCAAGCACTTCAGCACAATGGTTTCGAAGTTGAGTATTTGTCCAATACACGGAAAGCCGGAGAGTATCTGCGTACATTGATTGAGCAGTCACATCCTCATAGTGTATCTTTTGGGGATTCGATGACCCTTTACGCGACGGGAATCATCGCATGGTTGCGTTCGCAGACCGATATTCCTTTCATTGATACTTTTGAACCGGGTGTCCGGTTCAAGGATCTGATTGAACGGCGGCGCGAAGCGCTCACTTGTGAACTTTTCTTGACCGGCGTCAACGCCGTCGGTGAGGATGGGACGTTACATTGGCTGGATATGATCGGCAACCGAATTGCTCCGATCGCTTTCGGTCCCCGGAAAGTCGTATTGGTGGCTGGTCGCAATAAAATTGTACGAGACACAGCAGAAGCTTATACCCGGATTCGGGAGATTGCTGCCCCGCAAAACGTGGCCCGGCATGAAGGATTCAAAACTCCCTGTGCCATGACAGGACGTTGCCATGACTGCAACTCGCCTCAGCGTATATGCAACGAACGACTCATTTTGCATAAATGTCACCCCACAGGACGGATCACAGTTGTGCTGATTAACGATGAGTTGGGGTTGTAAAGATCTGATAGGTTGGTTGTCCTACCTAAGAAAGATTGTTTTCAACTTTAACGGATGCAATCTCTATCATTCTCTCCAATAGAGTATAAAATTCGGCATGAGAGATATTGATCCTCCCTGGTCCAGAAACTGGCGGTAAATTCCGATAATACGCCCAACAGGAAAGATTTAGTCCGGGGCGTAGCTCAGAGTGTCCGATCGAGGAAAAGACTAAAGAAAATGCAGGGCCGAAATCGTTGTCCGAATAACCGTTTTCTACTGTTTCGCCACAGTGATGTCGATATCGGCCTTTTCCCGGCATCTTTATTTTGGATAGCGCACAAAACTTCTAAAAAATATCAATTAGACTATCCTTCCGATTTTATGACAGCAAAAAATCGCAAATTCTATCGTTTTCATACACTAGTACGGTTCGGCGATAGCCTTCCCCACAAACTAAGCGGATACTAAAGATGAGAGGTGTCGTTATAAGTAGTGCCTCGGCACTTCTAAATAACATATACTCAATTGAAAATTAAAATATTGCACATAATAATATGCAAAGGACCATAAAGACAGTGCTTTTTTATTTGAACGGTTTCCGTTCAATGACCCTCGGACGTACGCTGTGGGCGATTATTATCATCGAGCTTTTCGTGATGTTTGCCGTACTGAGACCTTCCTTTTTTCGACTTGCTGTAAAATAAGAACAAGTCTAAGTACAGCGACTATGTATTAGAGATTGGAAACGATTTGAATATATAACAACGGGCTTTCTCGAGGATTAAGACGGAGAAGAGCGGCATACATTGGAATATCCATATAACAATTAGATCGTAAGTCGATTTTTACTCGGAAGATAGGCTGGATGGAGTATGGGTATATTGCTTTTATTTACAACTGGGAACATTGGGAGGAGGAGTGTTATATAAAATAATCGGGTTGCTAGTATAGGAAATTCCAAAGCATTAATTTTATAATCATACAGTTATGTTCATCGTGTTAATTATTTTCCTTTGGAAATTTGTTTCAGTGGAAAATAATTGTATCTTTGCAGTGATTCAAACATTGTAAACCGGAAAGATCGTATGAAATACGTTATCATCGGAGGCGTCGCAGGTGGCGCGACGGCTGCGGCCCGGATTCGCCGGGCAGACGAAGGGGCCGAGATTGTCCTGTTCGAAAAGGGAAAATATATCTCGTACGCCAACTGCGGGCTACCGTACTATATAGGTGGCACGATCGCCGAACGGGAAAAGCTTTTCGTGCAAACCCCCACTTCGTTCGGCGGACGGTTCAATATCGACGTGCGGGTGGAGAACGAAGTCATAGGCATCGACACCGCCGCCAAAAGCGTCGAGGTGCGCCGTGCGGACGGATCGACTTACACCGAACGCTACGACAAACTGCTGCTTTCGCCGGGAGCGTCGCCCGTGCGTCCGCCGCTGAAAGGTATCGAGACGGAAGGTATCTTCACGCTGCGTAATGTGGATGACACCGATCGCATCAAGAATTACGTGACTTCGCGCCGCATAGAGAACGCAGTGGTTGTGGGTGCCGGATTTATCGGGTTGGAGATGGCCGAAAACCTGCACCACGTGGGAGCACAGGTCTCTGTGGTGGAGATGGGCAACCATGTGATGGCTCCGGTGGATTTTTCGATCGCTTCACACGTGCACCAACACCTGTTGCAGAAGGGTGTGCGTCTCTATCTGGAGCAGAGTGTCGAGCGGTTCGAAAAGCAGGGCGGCAAAATAGAGGTATTCTTCAAAAGCGGGGAAAGTGTCGTGACTGACATCGTTATCCTGTCGATCGGTGTGCGTCCCGAAACTGCGCTGGCAAAAGCGGCCGGGCTCAGAATCGGCGAGACGGGCGGCATCTGGGTGGACGATTATTTGCAGACCTCGGCGTCCGATGTCTATGCCGTGGGCGACGCCATCGAATTTCCGCACCCGCTGACGGGCAAGCCGTGGCTCAATTACCTGGCCAATCCGGCTAATCGTCAGGGTCGTATCGTGGCCGACAACATGGTGTTCGGTAACACGATCCGGTACGAGGGGGCGATCGGAACCTCGATCGCCAAGGTATTCGATATGACGGTGGCCTCGACCGGGTTGGCAGCCAAACGCCTCAAGCAGTTCGGCATTTCCTATGCCAGTTCCACGACCCACTCGGCTTCGCACGCAGGCTACTATCCCGACGCGCTGCCACTCACGATAAAACTCACGTTCGACCCGGTGAGCGGCAAGCTCTACGGCGCACAGTGTGTAGGCTATGACGGGGTGGACAAGCGTATCGACCAGATCGCACTGCTCATTAAGCGCGGCGGGACGGTGTACGATCTTCAGCAGGTGGAACACACCTATGCCCCGCCCTTTTCCTCGGCCAAGGACCCGATCGCCATTGCAGGCTATGTGGCCGGTAACATCATAAGTGGAGCAATGCCGGTGATAACATGGCGGCAGGTAGTAGACATGGATCGTAGTGAGGTGCTATTTCTGGACGTTCGTACACGCGCAGAATTTGCTTTCGGGGCGATTCCCGGTGCGATAAACATTCCGCTCGATGAACTGCGTGGAAGAATCGACGAGCTGCCACGCAACAAAGATATCCATGTCTACTGTGCAATTGGCCTCAGAGGTTATTTGGCGCTCAAAATTCTGACGGGACATGGGTTTACACGTGTCACGAACCTATCGGGCGGCTACAAAACCTACCAGACAGCGACAGCGCCAATCGCAAATGCAATGGTTTCCGCTGGCTCCTGCTGCACAGAAGACATAGACACACAGCGCGAGGATAATACGAAGTGTGCGGCCGGACAGGTCAAAACGGTAAAGATCGACGCCTGCGGATTGCAGTGCCCCGGTCCGGTGATGAAGATCAAACAAGCGATCGACTCGATTTCGGAGGGAGAACGTATCGAGATGGTGGCCACTGACGCGGGTTTCTCGCGCGACGCGCAAGCTTGGTGCAACACGACCGGAAACCGGCTGATCTCCAATTCGGAATCGAAAGGTAAATATACGGTGGTCATAGAAAAAGGTTCGCCCAAGGCGTGCGAAAAGGCGGCTCCGGGCGGCGGAAAGGCCAAGACGCTCATCATGTTCAGCGACGACCTGGATAAGGCGCTGGCGACATTCGTACTGGCTAACGGAGCGGCAGCTACGGGTCAGAAGGTGTCGATATTCTTTACGTTTTGGGGCCTGAACGTCATTAAGAAGACGGTGAAGCCGAAGGTGAAGAAGGACTTTTTCGGGCGGATGTTCTCCCTGATGTTACCCTCGTCGTCGTTCCGCCTGCACCTTTCGAAGATGAGTATGCTGGGCGTAGGAGACCGCATGATGCGCCACATCATGAAACACAAGGGCATCGACTCGCTCGAATCGTTGCGCCAGCAGGCTGTCGACAACGGTGTGGAGTTTATCGCCTGCCAGATGTCGATGGACGTGATGGGCGTGCAGCGCGAAGAGCTGCTTGACAATGTGACCGTAGGCGGTGTTGCGACCTATATGGAGCGAGCCGAAGAGGCGAACGTAAACCTCTTTGTATAGATATGGTCGGGAAATTGAAGCGGTTTTGGCTGACCGGACTGGGAGTCCTGGCGGCATGTTGGGAGGTTGGCTCTACCATGTTTATGCGGGTTGTGACGGCGGTACGTGCCTGATCATATCGTCGCCCGTGCTGAGCGTACTCTGGGGTGTCGTGATGGGAGGCTTATTGTTCAGTATGTTCCAAAAAGAGAAGTGAGAAAGATGCACTCTGAAGGAATTCCGACCTGTAGCAACGAACAGACGAATCATAACGATAAAAACGAAAAGAATATGACAACGATCGACTGACTAAGGCGGATTTTCTGAAGAAAGTCGCCGATTACGAAACTAACCCGACCGAGTGGAAATACCTCGGCGACAAACCGGCGCTGATTGACTTTTACGCTTCGTGGTGCGGCCCCTGTAAAATGGTGACTCCGATCCTCGAAGAACTGGCTGCCGAGTACGGCGACAGCGTAGCGATCTACAAGGTGAACACCGAGAAGGAACCGGAGCTGTCCGCTGCGTTCGGCATCCGTTCGATTCCCTTGCTGCTGTTTGTCCCGATGGACGGACTGCCCCAGATGGCACGCGGCGCGATGAGTAAGGCCGATTTCCGGCAGACGATCGACGAAATTTTGCTCCATAAGAAGTAGTGCGATGGCTTTTGCAATAGATAAGGCCCGGTGCCCGCAGAACCATTCTTGTCCGATGTTGCCGATGTGCCTCGTCGGGGCGATCTCGCAGGAGGGGTGCGGACTTCCGCAGATTGCCCCCGACCCATGTGTAGAGTGTGGCAAATGTGTGAAGATATGCGGTATGCGAGCGGTTTATAAAAAAGACGAAGATCATGGAAAAACTGTGTAAGATTCGGGACATTCAGCGGGCGGTCAACCGTTTCGAGCAGGATTTCGAACGCAAATACGGAATCTGCCTGAATGAAGGCATGGTACTGTGTTCTCTGCTTAAAGTGGATAGTCTGTCGGCAGGAGAACTCGGCGAACTGCTCGGATTGAGTCCGTCGAATGCTTCGAAAGTGATCCGTTCTGTAGAGGTCAAAGGATTTATCGAGCGAATTTTAGGCGACAAGGACAAGCGGCAGATGTATTTCTCACTGACGGAACGAGGCAAGGAACTGATCTTGTCTTTGAAATGCGACGAGATGGAAATACCGCCGCTGTTGGACGGACTTCTGTAAAAGTAGATATCCGGAAATATTGGTGAGATTGCAAGCGATTATCCGGACGGAAAGAACAGATAAGAAAGTTCTATCCGGGATCGTTATGCATCTGGCCACTTAAGGCCGGGAAATGTGTCGTCCGTCCCGCTGACGGCAATAGCGGGCAGCTTGCCCGTGGCATTCTTGGGCATATAGAGGTCGGCGGCAAGCGTGATGCCGTAGCGGTTATGGAACGTGATTTTGCTGTGGTTCACTTTGTCGCTTTGGGGGAACGTCTTGTCCCATTCCTGCGTAAGATTCAGTTTTTCTTCCATGATGCTGTTTGTATTAAGTCGATTTTCCTGTGCCGTGAGGCCGCCCATGCCGCAAAGGCAGGCGAACAAGGCCACGGCCGATGTCTTGAATGAATGTCTCATACTGTTTCCCGTGTTGGAAGTTACCGGATAAAGTTCGTCATGATGCCCGGTTCCCTTTCGGGTATCGGCTGTCCGCCGTTTTTCAGGCTTTTCAGTACCCATACCATGTTATCGCCCAAGGTGCGCATCGTCTGCAATCCCTCGGCGTCCTGCGAGGCTTCGCCCGGCAGACGACCATGCACGCTGTTCCAGTACTGGGAGCTTACGACGGGCATGTCGTTTATCGTGAAATACTTGTTCAACCGGTCGAACGTGGCGCTTGCCCCTCCGCGCCGACAGTATGCCATTGCTAATCGATGTACTCAAAGCAGCAGCTCCTGCCCCTACAAAGAAGTATCCAAGTCCATCCCAAAAATTGTCGACGTTTTCTATATTGGCGCATAGGTTCATTGCCCCTCCGACAAGTGCCGAAATCAGCCATGAAAACTGGCTGTCAGGATCGACATACATAACCGGTATAGCATAAATTCTGAATTTCAGCAAATTACAGAAATATGCATCAAATATGCATCAAACTCAGGAAACTGCACAGAACAGCTTCATACACTACGCCATTTAGCTATTTATCAGAACGTTATAATCCATCTGGATTGATAATGCAAAAATAGGATAAAAATTCGATAGATTAACCGGTAAAAGCCGGTTATTTTTTGTAAAAGCAACGTGAGGTTTAATTATTAGCGCCGGCCAAGGCTGGTGCCTTTTATTAACGTACGAACAGCCATTGTATGAACGCTCCGGCCACGAGAGGCACGAAACGGTTCAGTACGATCCCCATGTTCATGTCCGGCAGTATGGCGAGCAGAAGTGTGGCTGTTACTCCTGTCCTCCGGATGTCGGTTTGATACGTCCTTCCGAGAACGGCGCGCTTTCCAGCGTCAGTACGTTCCCATTACGAATATAGATTAAAGAACCGAGATATTCAAGTCCTTTGTCCGAACCGTCTACCACTCGTTTCAATTCTCCGTCGGCCGCGTAGCAATAGAGAGCTCGCGTTGCACCGGGGACGGCTATCTCTGGAAGGTCCGAGTCAATGCCGCCGTTCGAGACGCTCCGGGCTGCGCTCCGGGGCGCATTCGCGAATCTGGCAGGAAGGTTCAGCCTGTCTTCACCAAATTTCCGTTCGGATCGTAGCGGATTCCCTGCTTCGTGTAACTGACGAAGCACAGTCCCGTCGGTCGTAAAAAATAAAGGCTGTCTAACATAAAAGATAGACAGCCTGTTAACTAATATTTAAGGATAGACCATTTCTCTCCCATACGTTTCCCCAGATTCTTGTTCTAAGTATTTACTAATCGTTTTTGAATATTGAACAATTTGATCTGGTGACAGATTCAAAGAATCTATTGCTTGTGAAAATTCTCGAATAACCTCTTGTGGTTCATTAAAACCAGCACTATCGAAAATAAATAACTGTCCTTTGTCGAATATGAATATTCTTCTGGGGAAATGGGGACCCATGCCCTTGAAAGAATATATCCCATCTTTAAAATCATAATCGAATCTGTCGATAAGATTGTAAACGTTAGCTTCAGCATTACTTCTAAGTTTTGACGATGTTTCGTAAGCTTTTTTTAATTTTACAGCTATACTGTCGGGTACGGTCACGCGGGGAAAGGGATTTTCTTCTCCATTTTGTGCAGAAGCATTCCACACTGCCATAGCTAAAATTAGCATTATAAACCTATCCACCATAACGGGTTATTTAATGTTTTTGACTCGTTAATAATTTGTTGCTCGATCCGATTGGGCACTGTTTCTCTGTCATCGCGTAATCGATCTCGCATTTCAGCCTTTATGTCTTTATGTATTTCGGATTTATCTGTCGCATGAACTCCCTCATGACCGACCACTGCTCCGATCGCTTGATCCAAAGTCAAACCGCGATGTTTCCCGCTTCCTTGTTCCAATTGTTCTTTTATCGTTCCTTCATATACGACTATGGAAGCTTCCTTGATACCATACGTACCGTCCGGGTTCATTATTTTACCGTAGTTGTCACTTTCGTTATAGTTCCCTTGGGCAGCTTCAATAAAGTTGATCATTAAAAGTTAATCTCGAACGGAGTCGGAAGTTTAATATCTAAATACCGAGGCATGAAAAGTGTATCAGCACGGTTACTAACGATTGCATTCATCATCAAAATAGAAATAAATCGCTCTCATCATTATATAAATATAAATTGATTGGAATTGATAACTTCCATTTGGATGTTTATACCATTCCGTCCCATCCGAATTGACGGATTTGAAACAGAAGGCGGCCCGGTATGGCCGCCTTCTGTTTCAAATCTATTAAATACCTTGCCAACGAATATCAATAATAACATAGGTTTTCTTCTCTCGATCATACAAAAAATCAACGATCAAGGCACTCCCTGTACCTGTAAAAAGCCTCTTCCCTCTAAATGACAAAGTTATTTGATCGACATGAACACTTAATGTGTCACCAAAGGTTTTTACCGGAGAGAGTGAGATGGCCTGGGCATAATCTTTATGTCCTTCTTGTTTCAGTTTATTCACTTTCTTTTTCAAATCAGGTTGCTGCATATCGATAAATGTAACTTCGTCAATAGTTACAGGTAATTCAGATGCAATCCTAACCGGTGCTTCAGTTAATATTTCTCCTGCCGGTTTAACAAAACATCGATTCACGTAGGCTTGTAAGGCTTTATAGTAAGGACTATTTTCATTCAAGTAATCATCTTGTCCCCAACAGCCCCCCGTGCCGAATAACAATAATATCCATAGAAACAAAATACTTTTTCTCATTTGTCGAAATTTATAAAGTTTTTGTAATTAATGACAGCCTGTACCCCTTGAGCATTGTAAATATAAACCATCCCGTCAGCCCGTCCAAATACGTAATTCGTAATCGACCCTGCGTTGATGATATCATCCGGAGACGGAGATTGCGTAAAGAAAAAAGTATTGATTGTAGTGCCTATGCCTGAACGAGTTATTTCATTTCTGGTTCCACTCGGATGACTGTGAAATTTAGCGGATGTGTTCTGTTGGGTCGACAGCGTGATCGTCGCTAAACCATTCTTTTTAGGATTACTTACAGGACCAGGGGGAGCGGCTTCAACAATGCCTCCGTTAACACTTCCGCCATATTCCCTATTGTTCTGATCAGAAGTCCCTCCTCGACTGTTATCTTGTTCAATAATGTCTATCATGGCTCTTCGAACGGTTGCCGAACCTTCGATTTCAATACTGTTATCATAGGCGATGCTGTTCGACCGAAATTCCGATGCATTACCTGAATTCTTTTTGATGAACTTTACCGTTGCATCTAAAGCTTCCCGTGAAAGGCCGGCGCCAGCAACATCGTTTGCAAATTTTGATTCGGTCGTTTTAAGAGCATACACCCGACTGTCGTCTATTCCGTCATTCCCGACGACTTTCCCGTTTTGCCCAACGAAGATTCCATACATCTTGCCATCCGGATCGACATATTTCAACGGATTGTTCGCGCAGAAAGAGTACGGACTTTGCGAGTAATACTTTTCCGACTTCGGGTCCGGAACGCTCCAGCGGCACAGACCCGAATTATACATTCGGGCGCCGTAGTTCAGCATGTCAAGATCGACAAAACTCTGTAGCTCCTTGCCGTTAAACCGATAACGATCGTTCCCGGTCAGACTCATACTCAGCGAGGCCCCGCTTCCGAACGGAGTGTAATCATGCGTCGCCCTGACTTTCCCCTGATCGTCAACGATGCTACGCACACTGCCCAAATGGTCGGTTACATGGTAATTCACTTCTTGTCCTCCGGATGTCGGTTTGATACGTCCTTCCGAGAACGGCGCGCTTTCCAGCGTCAGTACGTTCCCATTACGAATATAGATTAAAGAACCGAGATATTCAAGTCCTTTGTCCGAACCGTCTACCACTCGTTTCAATTCTCCGTCGGCCGCGTAGCAATAGAGAGCTCGCGTTGCACCGGGGACGGCTATCTCGGGAAGGTTGCCGTTCGAGACGCTCCGAGCTGCACTTCGGGGCGCATTCGCAAATCTGGCAGGAAGATTCAATTTGTTGTATGACACCGTCACTTTTTGCATGCCGTCTTCGACCATATTACCGTTCGCGTCATAAGCGAATCCGCAGAGGGAACCTGAGCCTACGATCGCTTGCAGTTGATTGGAACCCGGAGTATACAGATATTTGAGCTTTTCCGACGATATTGGCGAATATCGGTCCAAACGGGTGATATTGCCGTTCTTATCGTACTGGACATTCGTCTCGCCGAACCGGTTGTCGAGTACACCATTGGCATAGCGATTCGTTCCTGAAAGCCGACAGAGAGCATCGTAACACAGCAGGTAAGCCACCGAATTCGAGCTGTCGCGTTGCCATTCTACCGCGGAAATATTACCCGAATAGCTGACCGGATGAGTCGGATCGAGAGACGAACGATCTTGATAGTATAGCCTTTGATCGAATACCGAGCTTGTTTGTCGCGTGAGCCAGCCGCGAATATTATATGCAAAGCTTTCGGTCAGAATACCCGTGCCAGAACCGTAGCATTTCACGCTTCGACGGCCCAGTTCATCGTATGCATAGGTAACTACGGCAGGTGTTCCGTTGTTCAACACCGTACTGTCGCCGATCAAACGGCGCGCGTGATCGTATCGGTAGGTGCGGTCGAGCACGTCCTCCCGCGAATTCGCTGCGGTCTGATGTATCTCCCGTTCGGCAAGTATATTGCCTGCGAAATCGTATTTATAGAGATGCCGACTGATACCTCCCAGATGATTTCGCCGAACGGACTGCACGATACGTTTACGGCTGTCATAGTATATCTGTTCACAGGTCTCCTGAATCGCATCGTCCAAGGGGAAGACTACCTTGCCGGTCAATAGTCCTTTCTGGTTTGCCGTCGCGTTTCTGGCATCGAAACCAATGATAGCAGAATACCGGACACCGGAAAAATTTTGCCCGACGACAGGGTCCGTTATGAAATCATAACTGTCGTAATAATCCACAGACAGCAGTTTGGTCCCGCCCAATGTAAAATTCGCCAGTTCATAACCCATGTAATCCGGCGTACTCGCAGACTCTTCGTATGAAGCGGTTACGACCGCCTCGTCCAAGCATCCCGGCGCAATCGGCTTCCCGTTATACGTCTCGCACGTTCCGGTCAGGACGGTACGTCCCATCGCATCGGGAATCGAGAATGTCCATTCGTTCGGGTTGGAAGCACGCTGATTGCCATCCTGCGTAAAAATCAGCCGGTCGGCTTTATCGTATACGTAATAGATCCAGTCGGCGCCCGGAAGTTTCTTTTGGGTACACCGTTGACGTTTATCATAGCGGTAGAGATAGGCGTATCCGTCGATGAATTTGGAAGTCGTCTCATCCCACAAAACATCCGTAGCATCCAGCGAGTCCGAGGCCATCGGAGGCAAAACAAAACGCAAATTAGACATATCGTCGTAAACGTAGTAGGTATCGAATCGAGCGCCTCCGCTCACTTGTCGGGACAAAACCAGACGCCCTTGCTTGTCCTTAAACTCGAACGAATAGTTGCCGTCCTCATCCGTATATTTGGCTACATATAGATCTCTGTTGGGGTAATAGCCTTTTTTCCTCAGTTTGTTCGATTCTTCCACATAGAGACAGCACATCAGTTCCCGCTGTTGATCCGTAATGATCTCGAAGTCTTCATCAAATAGACTGGAATTCATGTAATTAGTCGTATAATCGGTCTTCATATACTTGCCTACCCAGCTCGATCCGGGTCCATGGTTCCCGGTCACTCTGCTCAATGGATTTTTCTCGTACTCGGTTTCCTTATAGGCATAATTATCGTCGTAAAAGCCCACCGATAACAGATGGTAGGACACCGGATTCGGGAAAGAACCGTTGCCGGTAGTTATAATGGGAAGCCAGCTTTTCGATTCGTTACCCGCTCCGTTATATTCTTGCAAGGATATTAAATCGAAATAATTCGGTGTAATGCCTACTTGATTTTTCCCCAACGAACGCCCTAAGCCGTCAAAGTACTGGATAGTCGTAAGGCATTCTTTCACGGAGAGGCTCGCCGTCTTGCTCGCTTCGACATACGGGGTTTTCGTCATAACATAACTTTTATCTGTACTCGCAGTGATCGTTCCGGGAACTACTTTTATGCATACGACGTTGGAATAAGCGTATTTGCCATCCGAAGGACGGCTGACTTTCCTTCTGAAGTACTGTGTGCGACTCAGTACGTCCGGCTGATAAGTAAGTCCGGTAGCCTGACTGATAGGCGTCCAACCTCCGTTAGCTGAACTGCCTTGTTCCCATGAAATATTGTAACTCATTCCTTCCCCGACTTGCGGGGGAGTCGTGCTTCGGATCTCAGCGGGACGGCTTCCGGACACGATTTCCTGATTTCCTTCGATACTTCCCGGTATAATAACGCCATTATCGATCGTAATACAGACTACATTCGAATAGGCTTTCTGGGATGAAGCCGTATGGGTCACTACGCGCCTGTAATAAACAGGTGTCGTCGTCGACTCGGGTTGAAGGGATTCTCCATTTCCGGGAATTGCTTGCCATAGGCCAGGTAAAATAATCGACTTTTGCCAACTATAAGTAAAAGTTTCTGCTGGCGATTTTGTCGGTTCGACATTCCGTATCATGTCCGGTTTTGCTCCGGAAGCGATAGCCTGATCTCCGGATATCTTGCCCCCGTATAATGGTTGCACCTTGACACACACGATATTGCTGTAATATGCCAGGTTGAGGTTCATCTTGACCATGCGCCGATAGTAAGTTGTTTGAGTCAAAGCTCCCGGCTGATACGATAGCCCGGTTGCTCCGGCTATAGGTGTCCAGCTTACGCTGTCGGTCGACGATTGCCATTGTTGAGTCCATTTGCCTAACGGAGGCGCAGGGGCATCCAAATTGGTCAGGACAGTAGGTGTGCAGCCGAATTCGATCGTCTGATTTCCTCCGATCGTGCCCGTTATCGACGATGAGGCCCGTGATATTCCGGTATTGAGCCAAATGAATAGCAAACATAACCATATCGTTGCGACTGTATTAGGATATTTTTTCATAATTTACTGTTTGTTGAAATGTTTAAAACCTATTTATTGCTTTCAAAAGTCCGGTTTTGATTATTGATGTACCAAATTGTACTCGTACGATTCGATTATTTTCTTGACCCCGTTTTCGATCAAATAGATCTCTTTGAGCCGGTTTGAACTATCGTAATCGTAATAGGTCGATATTCCTTGAGGATCAGTTATTCGTTCAATACCTACCCCCGGTTTGTATTTGTATGTCGTGATGTGAGCATTTTTCAGATTTACGTTGGTTCGCAGTCCGTCGAGAAGGACCTCGCTGACGGAATTTTGCAATGAGAAAGCCTCAGGCGGGATTCCTCCGAGAGCAGCTTTCACCTCATCATAGGTTGCATTCTGAATTTCGGCTATAGGATACCGTCCGTAATCGTACCAGAGATAAACGACATTTTTTTCTCCCTTTTGCGTGAGATAGATCGGATTGAAAAACTTATCGTAATTGTGGTATTTCTCTTGTACCTTCATAGCCGCGTTGAACTCTTGCGAATTAGGCTCCAAAGGAGTTTCTGTTTCGAGTCTTTTTATCGCTGCAACGAGAGGGACGCCGTTGAATTCCTGAAATTCACTCAACAAGGCATCAATTGCCAAATCGGTCGATAAATCGCCCCTTCGAACCGTCTTTATTATGGATACGGGAAAAGAAATCATATTTTTATTTTTCAATTTCTTATGTATTGCAGACAAGGAGGTTGACGGGAAATCAGTTACATAGGTATTAATTTGTCCGTAATACACGCTATCGCTACCTAATTCATACAGACGAACCAATTGATTTTGCTGATTGTAAGAAAAGAATTTAGCGCGACGAATACCCAAAGAATCGATACTTGACTCTTTAACCGGCAGGCAAGAGCTCATGTAAATCTTATATGTCGTATTTCCGTATTCTGTTGAAGTCATCGAAACGTTGTATTTCGAGCAAGCGTTTTCAATATTGTATTCGTAAATTGTTTCCTCAATTTTATTATCCGATGAAGAATACAGCGCCTTTGACAGCAATTTTCCCCGAAATCGGGACATGTCGTTGAGAATGTACATCTGAGTTTTTTCGCATAGCAGGTAATCTGTAATACTGGTATTATTTTTATAGATGATGTTTTTTGTAACATCCGTTTTGTCCGGCGTATCATCCCATGATGAATAATGATAGTGAGTGTATCCGCCGGTTCCGGTTCTTTCTATCACGTCGGAGTAGCCGATAAAATATTCGTCCGTTTCAATATTGAATCCGTAATTATTGGCACAAACCAAACTGTTCTGGCTGAAATTACGGAGATGGAAATAGTACCATTTTTCCCCATCAAATAAGGGAGTACCTTCCTCTTCCCATGAACGCGTATCATAAATTTTATATTTGGGTTTCAGCAAAAGTATGCCGCTTCCCACCGCACTCCCCGGTTTCCTATATTCAAAAGTTCTGGTACTGACCGACAAAATGGAACTCAGGTCTTTATTTGTAATCGATCGGACGCGTGCACCCCCGGCATGTATTCCCTTCGTGCCTGTCTTAAAAGATAAGTAATTGAAATTTAGGCTGTCTCTTCGATGATACACATTGTAAACATTAGGTTCATATTTGATCTCCGAGTATCCGCCTGTTGGATAAACCACTTTTTGGAGCAGTGCTGTGTTGAAGTATGCCGTATCGACGGCCCTGTTCGCCTCAATATTATAACAATAGCTGCCCAGTTGACTATCGTTCATTTGGGTGATATCTCCGCCCTTCCAGAATCCCCAATGGTCTGTTGAAAAAGTCAACGGATTCGGGAGGACATCTGGCATATAATAGTCGAAAGTGTGTTTCCCTTGCTCGCTGTCGCTTAATGATTGCAGAAAGAAATAGCCTTTTTTATCGAGATATGAAAAGGTGACCGATCGGATTTCAGTATCGTAATGATAGTACTTGATTCCAATAAGGCATTTGGACAGAGCATCACTGTCGCCATAAAAACGAAATCGGTCGCTTACCAAGAATTTTATGGCCATATTGCCGTCTACATTGACCTGACTGATGATAGGAATATGAATGTCATCAATCATTTCATATCGTTTGGATTCACCCACTCCCTTTCTGCTTATTGTTGATTTTGACGGATCTGTTATACACATGCTATTTGTTTCTATATCACTGTGAAAATAAGTGAAATAGTTATAACGATTCGGTTGTAAAACTGAAACATATTCGAAATCTATACGTCTTTGATTAGGTGCTACGATGCTTTTTAGATGCCATGATGTAATATATCGAGGTCTTACGGTTATGCCTTCCGGATTGTTGGGAATAAAATATTCCAGATAGGACACGTCTCCGCCAAATTCATATACAAATCCATCCGGTGCCGTAATTTTGATAAAGGATGGCTTAGGCGCTTCCGTAGTACTGTACTCCTGAACGGCGAGGCCGCCTAAATCAATTTTATAACGGTCATCTCCTGATAACAATTTGATATTTCCTTGGTTATCAATTAAAAAACTCCCTTTGTGTTTTCCGAAATTAAATGTGAATATATCTGGTTCCAAGTCATATTTGATATCTCCTTTGCAATACGGATTGGATGTTCCTGCATTGTTTCTATCCACGTTGAAGTGCATCAGATCGGATGCCGAGTAGTAGTCAAACTTCATACTCTGAATAGTTGCCCAAAGACCATCTTTCAGGTATGTATTTTTATCGTGTTTCGTATAGCAACCTTTCACGTCGTCGGGACTCCCGTTTACTTTACGGGAAATCACGCCCCCGAAATTGAGAAACCAGTTGAGCCCGACGAGGCTCGGGCGTTTTGATGGAATAAATCCCGAAGAGACATATTTGATCGACATCGAAAGATCGAAATCCTTATCCTTGTATCCGGGGAGGGCAATGTCCATATCCAACAAGCCGTTATAGTAATTTATCCCCAGATTTCCGTATTTGACAAAATCAGATACTTGAGGTGCAGACAAACCGATGTTCTTCGGAGAGAAAAAATGAGCATTGATGTCAAGAGATGGCGGTTCGTTTTGAGCCTGCACTAATTGTCCGGAAAGAAAAATGCAGGTCATCGTCCATATGAGTTTCAAGTGCACATGTTTATTAATCGTTTTCATAGGTTTAGTGATTTTAGGATAAATGCGTATTGAGTAAAGATCAAATTATTCGTATCGTTCTTGACGATACGTTCAATGTGAAACAATAAGTTTTTTTACATAGGCAGAATGATTTACACACGCTTAATCATAGAGATTATCAATCCGTTATCCCATGATACCGCCGAGACGGAACATGGGCAGGTACATGGCGACGAGAATGACGGCCACGAGCAGGCCGACCAGCAGGATCAGCACGGGTTCGAGCAAGTTCCCCAGCGAGCGGAGGCGGTGCTCGAGCTCTCCGGTCAGTACGTCGCCTTCTCGGGCGAGCATTTCGGGCAGCCGGCCGGTCTGCTCGCCAACCCTCAGCAGCGTGACGAGCCGCCGGTCGTAGAGCTCCGCGAAGCGCTCCAGCGCCTCCGACAGGCAAGCTCCCTGCTCCAGCTCGCGGGCGACCCGGGCAAAGGAGACGCGGTAAGGATAAAACACGATGATTCCCTCGAGCATCCCGATGCCCTGCAACAGCGGGACTCCGGAGGAAGCAAGCAGGCCGAGCAGGCGGCAGAAACGGGCCTGCACGCTCTTTTTCAACGTGTCGCCCACTACAGGAATCTTCAGCAGCCATCCGCAGGCGAACCGCTGCACGGAAGGTCGGTCGCCATAGATCTTCCACCACAATAGGGTTCCCGCACCCGCGAGCGCCGCGACGGTCAGATAGGTCGGGAAAGCCCTCGACAGCGAGATGATCCACCGGGTCATCGTCGGCAGTTCGCCTCCCATGCGCGAGTAGACCTGCTCGAACATCGGCACGATCACCAACACCATGAAAATCACGACGACGATTGCAGTAAAAAGGATAATCAGCGGATAGCTCACCGCGCCGCTGATCATACGCCGCTGCGCGATGCGCTTGCGGTAGTAATC
>CDZT01050241.1_pt1 | contig 154892 bp, 133 predicted proteins | sample 557531 | NCBI WGS metagenome assembly CDZT01 (sample SAMEA3182066, study PRJEB8094) | gut metagenome | biome: human; feature: gut; material: Stool; isolation source: human stools | place: Canada | collected 2013-03-05
GCTCAGATGCCTGCGGCGAAACAAGCGGCGTACAATAAATTGATTGGTGATTTGAGTTCTACCGGCGAAGAAGGTGTTCTGATGTTGGTAAACATGATAAATGCTCCGGGCAAAGGCAGTAACGCAAATGTCGACTACGCTTTGAGCGGTCTTACGCATTATGTCATGGCGAAAGGGGAGGAGAATGCCCGGTTAGTGACTGCAAAGGCTTATCTGAAGGCTTTGGAAATGGTGAACGAGCGTGAAACAAAAGCGTTTATTATCCGCCAACTTCAGATGTTGGGGAAAGACGAATGTATAGATGTACTGGCTTCTTATCTGAACGATGAGTCGTTGAGCGGTCCTGCCGCTCGTGCGCTGGCTTCTAATGGCAGTCAAAAAGCAGGTCAGGCATTGGTTGCTGCTTTGAAGAGTCGTACCGGTTCTTCTAAAACACAAAAGGATGTGATCCGTGCGATTACCGATGCCCGGGTGGATGGGGCTGAACCTGTTTTGTTGGTATTGCAGGGAGCGTCTGATCCGAATATGCAGAAAGAGGTATTGTATGCCTTGAGTTGTGTCGGAAGTTCTAATTCATTGCCAGTGTTAGCAAAAGCGGCCGAGAATGCCGGTTACACGATGGAAGTGACTGGTGCCAACGAAGCTTATATCGCTTTGTTGAAGCGATTGGTCCAGAGTGATCGTGATGCGGTGATGAAAGCTGCAAAGAAATTGCAGAAAGCAGCGGCTAAAGCCGGACAGGAGCAGACACGGGAAGCTGCCTTGCAAATACTTTTAGCAGCCGAGGAACCGGCTAAAGTATCTAAGATGGTTATTGCTGCCATGAAAGATCCGAGCAAGAACTACCGGAATGCGGCTTTGAGCTATGCTTCCGGTTTTGCAGATAAAGAGTTGTATATAGAACTTATGAAAATGGTTCCTAAAGCCAAACCGGAACTGAAAATAGACATCTTGAACTGGATCGGACGCGAGGCCAAGAAACCTGTCAAACATGACATTATCCAGAATCTGGAAATTCGTTTCGATCTTCCTGCCAAGCAGATCCTGTTGGAGCAGCTCGGTGATGTTAACTTTGACGTGAAGCAGGCTGCAACCTGGACATTGGTGAAGATAGGCGATAAGTCCTATATTCCTTCGTTGGCCGAATTGCTGAAGAGCAATGACAAGCAAGTCGTCCTGTTGGGACAGGATGCTTTGGCTGCCTTCCCTGGAGATATCGACGGGGCAGTGGCAAAGGCCGTCTCTTCTGCTGCTAATGCGGGAAAAATAGCTGGACTTGAGTTGTTGGCCATGCGCAAAGCTACTGCCAATATCAATACCGTACTTGATCAGATACAGATAGGCTCTCCAGAAGTGAAAGCCGCGGCTTATGTGGCTTTGAAGGATGTAGTGGGAGAACGTGATATAACCAATATGTGCGGTATGCTGGAAACGGCTGACGCATTGGCTGTTCCTCCCATGCAGCGGGCTGTTATTTCAGCATTGTCCTCTCTTCCGGTTGCCGACCGGGTCGAAACGGTGACACGTCGTATGTTGCAGGCCGGCAATAAAGATTATTTGTATTATCTGGTGTTGGCTTCTACCGGACAACCGGATGCGCTGGCGACAGTCGTGAAAGGTTTCCGTTCTAATACGGGTGTCAAAAGGGATGCAGCCTTCGAAGCCCTGTTGAACTGGAAGGGTATTGAAGTGGCGGACGAATTATATACGATCTGTAAGGAAAGCGCGTCGTCCAACTATTTTGATCCGGCTCTCACTACTTATGTGAAACTGGTTTCCAATCCGGCATTTACAGGTGAAAACCGTTTGTTAAGCTTGCGTAAGGCAATGGAAATTGCCAAAACGGATGCACAGAAGATCGCGATTTTACAACAGATTGAAAAAACCGGAACATTCTTGGGTATGCTGTATGCCGGTGAATTTCTGGATCAGAAACCTGTACAGCAGGCTGCCGCCAATGCAGTCATGAATATTGCTTTGGGTAATAAGGAGTATATGGGGGCAAATGTCCGTGCTTTGTTGAATAAGGTAATGGAGGTGCTTGACAATCCGGATGCCGGCTATCAAAAAGAAGCGATCAAGAAACATCTGGCCGAGATGCCGCAAGGCGAAGGATTCGTTTCTTTGTTTAACGGTAAGGATTTGACCGGCTGGAAAGGTTTAGTACAGAATCCGATTGCCCGTGCGAAGATGAAACCGGGACAGTTGGCCAAAGAGCAGGCGAAAGCCGATGAGGTCATGCGTAAAGGCTGGAGCGTGGAAGACGGTATGCTGATATTCAATGGCAAGGGTGACAATCTGTGCACGGAAAAACAATACGGTGATTTTGAAATGTATGTGGACTGGATGCTTGATCCGGCCGGTCCTGAAGCGGATGCCGGTATTTACTTGCGTGGTACGCCTCAGGTGCAGATATGGGATACTTCGCGTGTAAACGTAGGAGCGCAAGTCGGTTCCGGTGGATTATACAACAACCAGATGAACGAGAGCAAGCCGACGAAAGTGGCCGATAATAAGCTGGGTGAATGGAACAGCTTTTACATCAAGATGGTCGGTGACCGTGTGACAGTCGTACTGAACGGAGAGAAAGTGGTGGATGATGTGATTCTGGAAAACTATTGGGATCGCAAGCTCCCGATCTTCCCGGTCGAACAGATTGAATTGCAGGCTCATGGCAGCAAGGTTTATTACCGGAATATTTATGTAAAAGAACTCGAACGCAAGGAACCGTTCAAACTTTCAGCCGAAGAAGAGAAGGAAGGTTTTAAGGTTCTGTTTGACGGTACGAATATGCATGAATGGACAGGTAACACGGTTGATTATACCCTGGAAGACGGTTGCATTTCCATGATACCGAGCAAGAGCTATGGTGGAAACCTGTATACGAAAGACGAGTATGGCAACTTCGTGTACCGTTTCGAATTCCAGTTGACGCCGGGTGCTAATAACGGTGTCGGTATCCGTACCCCGATGGAAGGGGATGCCGCTTATGTTGGTATGGAAATCCAGATTCTGGATTGCGAACATCCGATTTATAAGGATATTACTCCTTTGCAGCATCACGGTTCCGTTTATGGAATTATCCCGGCTAAGGCGGAACATCATAGTGCGTTTAAACCTGCGGGTGAATGGAATTATGAAGAAATTGTAGCTAATGGGGATAACATCAAGGTAACGGTCAACGGGGTGGTAATCATGGAAGGCAATATCCGTGAAGCGACAAAGAACGGTACTGCCGATCATAAGGAACATCCGGGCCTGTTCAATAAGAAAGGACATATCGGTTTCTTAGGTCATGGCTCTCCTGTCAAGTTCCGTAATATTCGCATTAAAGAGTTGAAATAACGTTTTTTTATCTATAGTTAAATAGCAGCATAAGCAGAAATTAGCTTATGTTGCTATTTTTTATGATTAATGTATGTGGAAAATCCTTGAATATTAAGGGAAATAAAATTTGTTGGTTCGGTTTATTATAACGACTTTTGTATGAAGGATAATAAAGAAGTCGTATTCATGGATGTAGACCAGTATCAATTAATATTAGACAATGCTCAGGTTGGCTGGTGGAAAGCTGATTTTGAAGAAAGATGTTATATCTGTTCTGACTATTTGATTAGTCTCTTGGAGTTGGATGGTCCGAAAATATCCATAGTAGATTTCTTTTTGTTGATCCGTGGAGACTATCGGGATCGTATCGCTAACGAATTTGCTTTCTTTAAAGGTATTGGTATATACGAACAGATCTTCCCTATAAAGACTTGCTATGGTTATAGGTTCGTCCGTACAAAAATTTATAAACGTGAAAAGGCTTCCGATGGCAAGTTGACCGTATTGGGTATTTTACAGTTGATTCCTTTTAGTGAAATGGAGGAGAATAGACCTGTCGTGAATGGACAGGTTGATAGTGTTCTCAGGCATTTGGGGAGTTTGTCCCATGCCTTACATTCTTTTATCCAGACAAATGATTTGCATAAATCGATCCATTTGGCTCTTACGGAGGTTCTATTTTCGATCGATACGAAGGGGCGTGTATACATTATGGAATATGAGGATGAGAAGCAGATTGGCTGCACATATGAGGTGTGTAGTGAGGGAGTTGAGCCTGTCCGTCCGTTTTTGCAAAACATTCCGGTTGCTACGTTACCTTGGTCTACACATAAAATACGGAATTTATATCCTATCCTAATTAATAATCTGGATGAATTACCTCCTGAAGCGGTTGAGGAGAAGCGCTACCTGAAAGCGCGTCGAACCTGTTCTCTGATTTTAATTCCATTAATAATCAAAGGTGAGTCTTGGGGGTATATGGGAATCGATATAGTAGATAAGTATCGTATGTGGAGCTTGGAGGACTATCAATGGTTGTCGTCTATTTCCAATATCATTAGTATAATAACGAAGATGGCCCGTACCAATGAAGCTTTGGACCATAGTGAAAAGTTACTTCGGAATATTTATACCAACATACCGGTCGGAATAGAGTTGTATGATAAGAAGGGCTATCTGGTGGATTTGAATAATATGGATGTCGAGATATTCGGCCTTCCTTCCAAAGAGTCTGTTTTGGGGCTTAATATCTTTGAAAATCCTATGATTAATGATGAAATACGAGAAAAACTGATTAGTCGGGAGCCAGTCTCTTTTCACATGGATTATTCATTTAACACAATTGAGGACAAAGGGTTCTATCCGACAATGAAGAATGGTACGATCGATATTTTCACAAAAGTCTGCATGTTGTATGACATATATGGAGATCTGATTAATTATATGTTTATTAATCTTGATAATACAGATAAGGCGGTCGCATATAACCGTATCGAGGAGTTTGAACATTTCTTCAGTCTGGTCAGCCGTTTTGCAAAAGTTGGATATGCCAAATTTGATTTGTTGACTCGTGAAGGGTATGCTATCGACCAATGGTATCAGAATTTAGGAGAAAAAGAAGGTGTGCCGCTATTGGAAGTCATAGGTGTTTATAGCCAGATCCATCCTGAAGACCGGAAGGTTATGTTTAATTTCTTTGAACAGGTAAAAAAAGGACAGTGTGATAGTATTCGGCGGGAATTAAGGGTGAAGTATGGAGAAGGTTGGCATTGGACTCGTGTGAATGTAATGCGGAACACCCAGTCGACTAATCCGGACAGACTTGAAATGATCTGTGTGAATTATGATATAACCGAACTGAAGGAAACGCAGAAGCAGCGTGAGAAAGCCGAAGAACTCGACCGTTTGAAATCTGCATTCCTTGCCAATATGAGCCATGAGATCCGGACTCCGCTGAATGCCATTGTCGGTTTTTCCACGTTGTTGGTCGATACGGACGATCCGGAGGAAAAGAAGCAGTTTGTCGAGATTATCCAAAAAAACAATGAACTGTTGTTACAGTTGATCTCCGATGTGCTGGATCTGGCGAAGATAGAATCTGGTATAATCGAATTGAAACTTGTCGAGGTCGACTTGCGGGAGCTATGTAAAGAACTGGTCGTTTCGATTCGTATCAAAGTACCGGCTGAAGTCGCGCTCTGTGTGGTTCCGGACTTGCCTTCCTATATCATGCGTTGTGATAAGGTGAGGCTGACACAGATCATATCCAACTTTATTAATAATGCCATCAAACACACCAGCAAAGGAACGATCCTGCTTGGTTACGAGATACGCTGGGATGAGATTGAGTTTTCTGTGACGGATACCGGTGACGGTATGTCGCCGGAAGTGCAGCGACATGTATTCGACCGTTTCTATAAAGGAAACAGTTTCAAGCAGGGGACAGGTTTGGGGCTCTCGATCTGTAAGAGCATAATAGAACAGGTTGGCGGTAAAATCGGGGTAGAGTCCGAGATAGGGAAGGGGTCCCGTTTCTGGTTTACTTTACCCCGTTAGATTCATATCTTATTCTTTTTCACCATAGGACAAATCGCCGGCGTCTCCCAGTCCCGGAACGATGTAAGAATGATCATCTAGTTCGTCATCGACAGCCGCGACCCATATAGTCGTGATGTCGTCCGGCATTTTACGCTGGAGATATTCGATTGCCTGCTTGCTGGCAATGATGGAAGCGACATGGATATGCGCCGGGTGGCCTTTGGTGCGCAATGCTTCGTAGGCCAGTTCCATAGAACTGCCGGTTGCCAGCATCGGATCCGTTATAATCAATGTCTTGTCTGTTAATCGGGGAGATGCGATGTATTCGATATGAATATCGAAGTTCAGACGGTCCTTGTATTTCCTGTAAGCGGAAACAAATGCATTTTCCGCATTATCCAGGTAACTGAGGAAACCCTGATGGTAGGGGAGGCCGGCACGCAGGATCGTACTGATGACGACTGAATCGTCGGGAGTGTTCATTGGTGCTATCCCGAGAGGAGATTGAATACCTTTTTTGCTGTAGGTGAAATCCTTACTGATCTCGTAAGCCATGATTTCACCGATCCGCTCGATGTTACGACGGAAGCGCATACTGTCTTTTTGTATATTGACGTCGCGCAGTTCTGCGACAAACCGGTTTAACACCGAGTTTGATTCTCCAAGATTAACTATTTTCATGATTGAATTGTCATTTTTCCGGCGCCGAAATTACTCATAATTTGGACAGGTCGCAAAAAAGAAGGCAACCTTTTTCAGATTGCCTCCCTTTGTCAGGTAAAAAGTCTTACTTCTTTTCTTCGGGTTTGTTAATTGCATCCAGCAAATATTTACCCGGTTTGAATTTTACAGTCGTTCTGGCTGGAATCATAACCGGTGTTCCTGTTTTGGGGTTACGAGCTAAACGCTCTGTCTGAGGACGTGGTATCAATGTTCCGAAACCGATCAATACGATCTCCTCGTTGTGGGACATAGCTTCTGTTACGATGTCTACATAAGCCTCCAATAGTTTCTTCGCTTTTTGTTTCTGTAATCCCGATCTCTGGGCCAAGGCCTCAATCAATTCTGCTTTGTTCATGAATGTTTTTATTTAATTAATGATATTCAAGGCAAATGTACGCTTTTCATTGATATGTTGTATCTCCTTTTGCATATAAAGAAATCAGCGTTCATTTCTTATTTAACAACACGTATATGCATTTGTTACGATTTGCGAAACAAAAAATGTTAAATAACCTTTGGTCGCTATATTTGAAAGGCTTTTTTATATACCTGCTGATTGATTTGATATTTATCGTTACTTTTGTCCTGCAAAATAAAACATACGCGAAATGAGAATAGAAGAGAATTACTCGCTGGAGAAACATAATACTTTTCACCTTCCGGTGAAGGCCCGTTGGTTTATGGAATATACGAATGAAGAAGAACTGGGGCGGATCTTCCGGGACGAATATTTTCAGGAATGTTTGTCGTTGCATATCGGAAGTGGCAGTAATCTGTTGTTTATAAATGATTTTAACGGGGTTATCTTGCATTCGCAGATAAAAGGTATCTCTGTTGCGAAAGAGACAGACGATTTGGTATTGCTTCGCATTGGAGCTGCCGAGAAGTGGGACGATGTAGTCGCTTATGCCGTCTCCAAAGGTTGGGGAGGGATAGAAAATCTGTCCGGCATTCCGGGCGAAGTCGGAGCAGCCGCTGTCCAGAATATCGGGGCATACGGTACGGAAATCAAGGATGTGGTCGAGACGGTGGAGACATATAACCAGCTTTCGTTCGAGAAACGTATGTTTACAAATGAAGAATGTCTTTATAGTTATCGGGATAGTTTCTTCAAGAATGAGCATAACGACCCGCACATTGTTACTTATGTAAATATACGTTTGAGCAAAAAGCCTCGGTTTTCTGTCAATTACGGCAATTTGAAAGAGGAACTGGCTAAATATCCAAAGATAACGTTGCAAGCTGTGCGGGATGCCGTGATCTCGATCCGTCATCAAAAATTGCCTGATCCCGATGAGTTGGGAAATGCCGGAAGTTTCTTTATGAACCCGGTTATTCCGGTTGTCCATTACGAAAAGTTGAAGAGGCAATATCCGGACATGCCGTCCTATCCGGCAGGAGAGGGGAAGGTGAAGGTCCCGGCAGGCTGGTTGATCGAGCAGTGCGGTTTTAAAGGCAAGTCGCATGGTGCGGTCGGCGTATATGAAAAGCAGGCATTGGTATTGGTCAATTTGGGTGAAGCCAAAGGACACGAGATCGCACTGGTTGCCGAAAGTATTCGTACGGCTGTTCATGACCGGTTCGGTATCGAGATTATGCCTGAGGTAAAATATGTAGGATAAATGGAAATAACGTTTTTAGGGACGGGGACTTCTACCGGAGTTCCCGAAATAGGTTGTCAGTGTGAGGTGTGTACCAGTTCGGATAAACGGGATTGGCGTCTGCGTACGTCCGTACTGGTGGAGACGGATGGTAAACGGATTTTGTTGGATTGTGGCCCGGATTTCCGTTGGCAGGTGATCCGCAACAAGACGTATCGTTTGGATGCGGTCCTGATTTCGCATGAACATTACGATCATGTCGGCGGATTGGACGACCTACGCCCTTTTTGCCGTGAAAAGGGAGTGGATGTATATGCGGAAGATAATGTGGCGGAAGCTATCGAGACACGTATCCCTTATGTGTTCCGTGCCCATAAATATCCCGGAGTTCCGAACCTGGAACTTCACCGGATCGGAAACGAGCCTTTTGTGGTTGCCGGAATCCCGGTTACGCCGGTCCGGGTGATGCACGGGAAACTGCCGATCTTCGGCTATCGTATCGGTAATATGGCTTACTTGACAGATGTAAAATATCTTCCGGAAGAAGAGTATGCCAAACTGGAAGGCCTGGATGTGCTGATTCTGACAGCTCTCCGCCGGGGAGCCCACCCTACGCATGAATCGCTGGAAGAAGCCCTTGCTAATATCGAAAGGATAAAACCGAAGGAAACCTATCTGATCCACATGAGTCATCGCATTGGTCTGCATGCGGAGGTAGAGAAGGAGTTGCCGCCTCATGTCCATCTGGCCTACGACGGATTACACGTTTCTACCGCCTTGTCTCATAGTCTTTTATTTCGTAAGTAATATGATCGTTCTTGTCCCACAGTTGTAAAACGCTTGTTTCTCAATAGTCTAACAAGCGTTTTACAAATGTCGAACAAGTGTCTGACATTTGGCGGAAGAAAAAGAAGCAGTTTGTTTTGTGTTAAGACTTGGGTTGTTTGGTCTTAAAAGTTGCTGGCAGAAAAATGAATTATGTCATTTCCTTCATCCGTAATACCCTGAATGCGAAATATTCCGGTATACAGATAAAGGAATGAAGGATTATTTTTCAATAACTTTTGTTGGAGGATGCGATCTCTCCGGCAATCAATTCATATCCTTTGTCGTTTGGATGGAGACCGTCACCGATAAACAGGCTTTCGTTTATTTTGCCGTCTTGCAGCAATAGGGCTGTTCCCGGATTGGCAAATTCGTAACCTTCCGTTTCCACCATCTCTTTAATATCGAAGTTGATGTTCCTTACCCATTGTTCCTGATTGCGGCGGGGAAGGATGCCGATCACTTTGACGGAGGCTTCCGGTTGCCGTTGACGGATGGCGGAAAGGAGGAAGCGGAGACCTTCGACGATCTCTTTGTCGTTGTTCAGGCCGCAATTGTTCGTGCCGATCATCAAGACGACTTTTCCGGCCTTATAGCCATCCAGTTCGCCATGGTATATACGCCAAAGCACGTTTTCGATACGGTCCCATCCGCAGCCCAAGTTCTGGAAACCGGCAGGACGCATGACTTTTTCCCAGGTCTCCCGTCCATTTTTGTTACGGTGTTCCGGTTCGCCACCCCAATAGTGGGTGATCGAATTGCCTAAGATTACAGCTTTAGGCGGATGGTTGCGTACCTGCTCCAGGAAAGCGCGGTGACGGGAGAGCCATTCGTACATATGCGGTTCCCGGCGTTGGGTGACGGGGATGGTTGTTGTCAGGGAGCCAAGGGGAATATGCAGGATTTCCCGTACCTTTCTTTCTACGACAACCGCCTGTTGCTTCATTCCGAAGTCGGACGGGTGCACATAGTCAACCCAACCATCGGACGGTATGTTCAGGTCTTCGCGGGACAAATAATATACATCTTTAATTCCTTCGGACTGAATCTGCTCGTATGCTTTACGGGAAGCACGGTTAACCTGGGTGACTTCGTTGTATTTTATTGAATCCATATACATATTGCTATAGCCTCCGTGTTCGATCAGCAAGATGGGAGCCGAATGTTTTTCCCGAAGTTGCTTGACGGCGGCGATGGCCAAAGCCGTAATATCTTCTTCCTTCTGATTGGGCAAGTTCGGCATGCAATCCAGTATGTACAGCCGGGCATCTGTTTCGCCGATGAATTGCAGCACTTCTTTCGCCAGTTTGCCATTGCCGGAAAAGCCGAGGTTTATGAGCGGGTAATCCAGCGAACGTTGGAGGATCGTTCCCCATGCCATTGCCGGGCGGGAGGCGCAGGCCCCTTGTGCGATCGAAGTTCCGTACAGGATAATCGGCTTTTCGAGAGAAACCGGGATGAATTCCAGTTTCGCATCTTCGGGTATACCGATCTCCAGCCATTTCACTCCGTTGTATAAAGGCAGATAAAGCCGGTATTCGAAACCTTGTTTGTGGTAGCGGTCTTTGCCTATATTATTATATGTATAGGTGATCGTGTCCTTGAAAGAATAGTTGCCGAAACAAAAATGCCATTCCCCGTCGCTGTTAATGCTGTAAAGGTCGACTCCCGACACTCCGGTCGAAGGCATATGAGGCATATTCAGGCTACCGGTAACGGTGTAGCGCACTTTGATCTGCGGGGCATTACTGTAGAAATGAATGGCGAGTCCTGCCGAATGCCGCGACAGGTTCCATACCGGTTCGCTCACCACGCCTTTTGCACGTTCGGGCAGGCGTGTGTAAGAATTTCCGATCTCTTTTGTGAATCCTTGATTTTGGATAACCGGAAAACCGGCTTCCATCGGGTTGTGCCATTTCCATTGGGCGGCAGCCGGAAGGAAAAGCAGGCAACAAAACAATAAACAAATAAGCTTTTTCATGGGTATTATCTCCTTAATAACCGTATTATGATACAATATCTACAAAGATAAGACAATTTTGCAAAAGCATTTCCTGATTAATCCTGTATATTTGTCGCCAGTTAATTAAATTTGAAAACCATGAAATTAAAAGCTCTTATTGTGTTCTTCTTGATGGGGAGCATGTCACTGACGGCACAGAAAAGCTATCAGTTGCAATCGCCGGACAAAAAACTGCAAGCAGTCGTTACGGTAGGTGACGATATTCGTTTCTCATTTACACACGACGGGACTGAAGTTCTTGCCGCATCTCCCATCTCCATGACGTTGCAAAACGGAGTTGTCTTAGGGGCCGGCCCCAAAGTCTCGAAAGTGCTGAAAGCCGCAGTCGATAAAGTGATCCCTTCTCCTTTCTATAAAAAGACGGAAGTACAGGATATCTATAATGAAATGACACTCTCGTTCCGGGGTAACTACGGCCTTGTTTTCCGTATGTATAATGACGGTCTGGCCTATCGTTTCACGACGAAGATGAAGAATGATATCGTCGTCGTGGATGAAGAAGCCGATTATACTTTCTCTTCCGACCATATGGCTTTTGCGCCTTACGTGAACAGTAAAAAGGCTACATTTGAGGAACAGTTCATGAATTCTTTCGAGCAGCCGTATGTACATGAACCGATCACGAAGCTGAACAGCAAGCGCCTGATGATCCTTCCGCTCCTGGTGGAACTGGACGGTGGCAAGAAACTCTGTATCACCGAGGCTGACCTGGAAGATTATCCCGGAATGTTCCTGAATAACTCGACCGACAAGCCGGTGTTGAAGCCGATATTCGCCTCTTATCCGAAAGTGAAAAAGCAAGGCGGTCACAATAATTTGCAGATGTTAGTGGAAGAACGCGAAGATTACATAGCCAAGACAAGCGGCACGCGTGCTTTCCCGTGGCGTGTGTTTATCGTCTCTGAGAAAGACAAGCAGCTGGCCGATTGCGATATGGTGTATCGTCTGGCTTCTCCCTGCCGTTTGCAGGATGTTTCCTGGGTGAAACCGGGTAAGGTGGCATGGGATTGGTGGAATGACTGGAACATTTACGATGTGGATTTCCGTGCCGGTATCAACACTGAAACCTATAAATATTATATCGACTTCGCTGCCGAACATGGCATCGAATATGTGATTCTCGATGAAGGCTGGTCTGTCAATATGGCTGCGGACCTGATGCAGGTTATTCCAGAAATCGATATTCCGGAACTGGTGAATTATGGCAAATCCAAGAATGTCGGAATCATCCTCTGGGCGGGCTACCATGCATTCGACCGGGATATGGAAAAGGTGGTGAAGCATTATTCCAATATGGGTGTGAAAGGATTCAAGGTAGACTTTATGGATCGCGACGACCAGGAGATCGTCGACTTCCTCTACAGAGGAGCCGAAACTTGTGCGAAATATAAGATGATGGTCGATTATCATGGTATCTGTAAACCGACAGGTTTGCAACGTACTTATCCGAACGTGATCAACTATGAAGGCGTTCATGGTTTGGAAAATATGAAATGGGTAGCCAGTACCTACGATATGCCGCTTTACGACGTGACGATTCCTTTTGTCCGTATGGTTGCCGGTCCGATGGATTATACACAGGGCGCCATGCGCAATGCGATCCGTAAAAATTATGCTCCGATCTATACCGAACCGATGAGTCAGGGAACGCGTTGCCATCAGTTGGCTACTTATGTGATTTTCGAATCTCCGCTGAACATGTTGTGTGATAATCCTTCCAACTATAACCGGGAACCCGAATGTACGGAATTTATCGCCAATATCCCGACCGTATGGGAAAAGACGGTTGCTCTGGATGGTAAAGTGGGTGAATTTGTTGCTATTGCCCGCCTTCACGGTAATGATTGGTATGTGGGCGCTTTGACGAATTGGGATGCCCGTGAGGTGGAACTTGACCTGTCTTTCTTGGGTGATGGTAATTATAAACTGGAATTGTTCAAAGATGGCATCAATGCCGATCGTGCCGCCTGTGATTATAAAAAGGAAGTCATACCAGTTCCTGCCGATCGCAAGGTAAAGGTGAAGATGGCTCCTGGCGGTGGTTGGGCTGCCAAGATTTATAAATAAAACGTATTTCCCGTGTAGTTGTAAAACACACGGTTTCCGAATGTCTGCCGGAATAACGCGTATTTGTCTATACCCGTACAATGACAAATCCCGATCTGTTCCGGCAGATTGTTTTTCAGGTAGTCCGCTATGATACTGAATTTCTCGTCCTGGGCATTGTGGATATGAAAACCTCCGGCCAGGAGTTTGAATGTATATCCTGGAAAACAGTTGCCGATAGTCCGGAGAATATTGGTGATTCCCCGGTGGGAACAGGCACTCAATACGGAATATGTGTTTTCTGCTATCAATGCGACCGCCAGTTCGTCATTGAAAATATCGGGAACAACTCCTTCGGGCGTTTGGGTGAAGAATCGTTCGAAGTGAGTATCTTCAGGATTTATAACCGGAAGGTCCGGGAATAGGAACAATCCGGGAATAAGTTCCGTCTGCCCGGTGATAAAACGGAATCGGGATAAATCCAACAGGTTGGAGTCAATGACTCCGTTCTCCCGTTTATCTTTAAACTTTCGATAAAGGGCTTCCTGTTTACAGATAACCGAAGCTTTTTTATTGACGGAAAGGAAATGCCGCAATCCTCCTGTATGATCGCTATGTCCATGTGACAGGATAAGGAAATTCACTTCCGCAATCTCGATATCCGAAAGTGTCGCATTGTGGATAAACAGATCCGATTGTCCCGTATCGAATAATATTTTATACCCGTTGTTTTCAATAAGCAATGAAAGCCCGTGTTCCGCTTGTAAGTTCCGCCCGTAGACGGCATTCTCCACGAGCGTCGTGATTTTGTAATGCATAATCTTATTCTTTTAATACCCGATTACGGGACAAAAATAAAAAATCCCCTTAACAAAAACTTGCTAAGAGGGTTTTTTTTGAGGTTCCTGGCGAACCTCAAATTATACATTTCTTTTGATTTTATTTTATCTATATTGCTAATAATCAATGATTGTTTTATTTATAAAATAAAATAAGATTAAACGAAATAAAACTTTGTAGTACCAATGTAGTACCAATTTAAAAAGAACCTCTATATTTGTGGTACTACAAAACAGATAAGATATGGCCGCAAGTTTTATTTTAAGAACGGACAAAAACGAGGGATATGCTACTTTGTTTGTTCGCATCCAGAATAGACTACCCAAAATAAATATCAGGGTATCTACAGGGCTGGAAGTTGATGTAAGGGAGTGGAACAAGTCTTTAACGAGTGCAAGAGCGTTAACTGCTTTCAGAAATGGAAAAGGCAAGGATCTGTTTATAAAATTAGATGCTATCATGTGCATGATCGATTCTTTTATTAGTGAAGGCATAGCATTAACTTCAGATCTCGTAAAAGAACGGATACATGAAATAGTTTTCGCTGAACAGATCAAGGCAGAAAAGGAACGGCAAGAAGCGGAATTAAGAAGGATAAAAGAGGATGTATCTACTTTCATTAATTTCGTGGACCGGTTTATAGGGGAATGCGAAACCGGCAAGCGCAAGAGGAGAGGAGGAACCACAAATATATCACCAGGAACAATAAAAAGCTATAAGGGGTTCCGTTCACAGTTAGCGGCGTATCAAAAAGAGAGGTTGAGGATAATACACTTTGCCGACTTAACGATAGAGTTCTATAATGATTTCCGCCTATTCTTGACCGATAAGCGTTACTCACCTAATACGGTTGCAAGGATGATAAAGATATGTAAGACGATTTGTTACGCAGCCGAACAGTTGAAGTTGTTGGATGCAGGGAATATCCGTTCTGGATTTGAGGTTATCTATAGGGATGTTGACAATGTTTATCTGACAGATGAACGGATTAATGAACTTTACGAGTATGATCTATCTGATCGCCCAGCATGGGAAAAGGTTAGAGATGTATTTGTTGTAGGCTGTTTGACCGGACAACGCATAAGTGATTACAAGCGTATTAACGCCAAGATGATCGTTACCCTTACCGACGGGAACCGCTATATTAAACTAAAGCAGGAGAAAACCGGAAATATTGTTTATATCCCTTTGGATTACCGGGTAGATGCAATCCTGAATAAATATAAAGGTGAACTCCCAAAGGTTTATGATCAAAAAATAAACGACCATATTAAAGAAATTGGTGAGGCTTTAGGATGGACAGAGATCGTGGAACTGGAAGAGCAACGGGGAGCTATGGAATATACCGCAAAGAAAAGATTCTGCGACCTTATTAAAAGCCACACCGCCCGCCGATCGTTTGCTACTAACATGTATAGTGCTGGTGCATCCTTAAGTAGCATAATGGCTATCACTGGCCATGCGAGCGAGCAGCAGCTAAAGACTTATCTAAAGTTAGATGAGTCTGAAAAAGCTATGCTGGCTGCAAAAGAAAATTATTTCACCAAATTGAAAGTAGCAAAATGAAATAGAGTAATTCGATGATGATGTTATAAGATTGTTCAAATAAAGCGTATCATTTTACTTAATATAATAAAGTTCGAAAACTAAAAAAAGTTTTCGAACTTTTTTTTATGGGTGTTATTCTTTATTTTACGACAATAATCCTATTGTCGTGTATTCAACCTTTTGATTTTGATTTATTCGATTTTTTATTAATTTATTTGTGCTCATAAATCGAATAGATATAGTGGCCACATATCTATTTGAAATAAAATAAAATATAAAAAATATGAATTCAAATGATTTTATGAGCGAGTCCCAATTGACACAAGCACAGCGAAACCTAATAATGAATCTTTTTAGTCCTGTGATAGATGTGATTGTAGATAGAGTATCAGAAAGGTTTTCTGTTGCTGTAAATAAAGTTCCCCGATATTATACTCGCCAGGAAACGGCGAACATTCTCCATGTGACGTTACCGACTCTTCATAATATGGTCAAGCGTGGGGATATTACGGCAAAGCGTGTGAATGGTAGAGTTTTGTTTGATGCTGCAGAGATAGACAGTGCTGTGAAAGATTGTAGAATTTATAAATACAAACGTAAATAGGATGGTTGAGCTATGAATATAGGAAAAAAGGCGACCGAAGCCGCCCCAGAAACTGGAAACAAAAATAACACAAAAAATCATATTCGTGCAACCGTTCGAGCTCTTTTTTTATCCGGTCGTAAACTTACCGCACGGGAAATCAACATGATTACTTGTAGTAATGATGCTCGAAAAGTTATATCAGAGTTGAGGCGTTCTGGTTGGAATATAACAGATTTGAGATTGTCTTCAGGATGTAAATTGTATTGGATTAATTCATTACCTCAACAAAAAGACTTAAACTTTCAGGAGGACCAGGCATGAATATAGGAGAAATTATATCCGCTTTTGATGTACTACAACAACAAGTAACATCTCCAGTGCAGCAATTGAGAAAAGAAATCGACCTTATGCGTTCTGAACTTTCATGGTATGAAAAGAAATACCCTGAATCAGATACAACTAAGCGCCGGGAAAGACTGATGCGTTTAGAGGTCATTTGTAAATCTCTTGAATCATGTGAGCCAATAAGTTTGATGCCTTTAATAAGGGATAAACTCAATGAAGCACGACGACATAAATTCACCCCAGATTGTGCCTGTGTGTGGTTGCCTTTATCGCCTTGTGTTGCAGATTTATTACATGCAAAACCGGCTGTTATAGATTTGATAGGTTGGGATATTTCAACGCCATATGACTACAGCTATGTTGGGCTGGCAAATGCCGGAGGATTTATTTGTTCCGATACAGATGAGGAGGGCCAGAGATATGGAAACTAATGTTATAGGCTTGAAAATTGCTGCGAGTTTAGACGGAGTAAATATTGCAGACGATGATATCAGATTGTTGAGACAAGCCGAAATAGATTTAAGCACAGATATCCCGTCTCCACCACCAGTTCTTTATCAGGGTGATAAGGTTATGATTTCTAAAGGTGATTTTTCGGTCGTAGTCGGAGCAGCAAAGAGCCGTAAGACATTTTGTATTTCTGCTATGGTTGGGGCTTATTTATGTGCAGATGAGTATATGAACATGAGCAGCCCTAATGATGCAGGTAATGTTCTCTGGATTGACACAGAGCAATCAATATATCATGCGGCGAAAGTGGCGAAACGAGTATGCCGGATTGCAGGATTACCAACCGATCAGAAAACGGAACGCTTTCGAATGCTTTGCTTTCGGGAATATGAACCGGACCGGCGCCGAGAGTTGACTGATAAGGCTATTCGGTTATATCAGCCTTCTTTGGTTGTTGTTGACGGAGCGGCGGACCTTATTCTGGATGTAAATGATAGCTCTGAAAGTGCAAAGCTGGCTACTATGTTCATGGATATAACTAAAGAACTGGATAACCATATTGTCACGGTATTACATACCAATCCGGGAGGAGATAAGCCAAGGGGCCATTTAGGGACAAACTTTCTCAATAAGGCACAAGCCTTGTTTATTGTCCGAGCGGATGGTGATATCTCAACTGTATCAGTAGAACGATGTCGGGATATAGCGGTTGATGATTTTGCCTTTGCTGTCAATAATGAAGGTTTGCCGGTTCTTGCTTCTATTCCTGATAAGTCTGATAAATTAGATAATCTTAATGCTATATTTTGTAAATATACTCAGCCTATTCGCTCTACAGATTTAAGAGACGCTATTATGGTCGACGAGGGTATTAAGAAATCTATGGCTAACCGAAGAATAAGAGAGGCCAAGGAAATAGGGGTACTGATAGAAAATAATGTTGGCTTGCTCTATTACAAAGGAAAGGAGGTAAACAATGAATCGGATCAATTACCTTTTTAAGCGGGTACAATGCTGGGTACAATCGGGTATTTTCGGGTACTGTGGCAATGGTACGGGTAACCGGGTACACACCCCCCTATATATAGGGGGTGTACCCTGTACCCACCTAAGTGGCCATAACCATAGTACCCACCTATTACTAATTAATCATTAAACTTAATTGATATGGATATTTCAATTATACCAACAATACAGCGATTGAAGAAGCCGTCCAAACCCCGGTACATAAAACTGGACAGCGTGAAACGACTGGAAGCCGATTATTTTGAATGGAAATACCGTAATAGTACCATTCCCACGCAATGCCGAGTAAAACCGCATTTCCGGGACGATACGGCTAACGGATTGACAAAATGCATAGAGGTATGGTCAAGGATAAATAATGCTTTCTATCAACGCCAGAATAGTCAGGGACAGTATGACTCACGATTGGGCCGCTGGCGGAAGTCAGGAACGACGGCCGGCATTGCCGATGTACAGGTGACGCATGAAGGCCGGGTGTACAATTTTGAGATCAAGATAGGCAGGGATCGCCAATCTGACGTACAGAAAGCGGTTGAGGCCAGGATAAAAGCTGCTGGCGGTCATTATGCTGTCGTTAAGTGTTACGACGATTTTTTAAATGAAATAATCTGATTATTAACGATTTAATTTTAGACATGGAGACTATTAAAAAAGATGGTTTGGTTATAGAGATTAACCGGCACAAATTGCAAATTGAAAAGATTCAGCAGATCGTGAATGATATGTTGAACGAGGGGTTTAACTTTTCTTCCGACGAGTTGAAAGATTTACGAGGTGATTGTAATTCGCTTCATAAACAGGCGGTAGATATGGCACGGAAAGATGCTTCACGGATAAAAGTATTGTTCTTTCGAAATAAAGATTATGAAGAGGCTGTGAAACATCTGCAATGTGTGATAAATAACAATGCGGGCAAATTGTATACTGTCCTTCGTTCCGGTGCTTTGCATCCACTGGATATTGACGCCTATGAAGTGAAAGACGGAACCGTCACTATATCTTCCGCATGGCTAAGCCGGAAAGAAGAAGAGTTTACTATTCGCCCGACACCAGAAAGGATAAAGGCGCACGAACTGGTGCAAAAACTGAAAAAGGCAATTGATGAACTGAACGACTTCGTATCTGGCAACCCATATTTCGGGAAAGGCTTTAGCTATATCAACGATGAACGCCGTTGCCTGTGTCGATTGACAGAAGAAGGAGAGTTTTATGTAGAAGACGAAAATTTCGAATATATCTAAAAAAACAAATTAATTATGACTACAGAAGAAAGAAAATCATTCGACGACTTTAAGCGTGAATTATTGGAAAACCCAACATTTGGACTTAATTTTTTTGGAAACATGGACAAGGTTGAACTTGATAACGTTGGTGATCTGATAACACGAAACAGGCTGATGAGCGAGGCAAAAAATAAGTTCATTTGTCAACATTTGGGAATCCGCTATCGGAAAGAGGATTTCGACGTATCAGAGAAAGATTTGGCCGAGGAATGGGCGAAAGACCTACCTGATAGAAGTTAAACATTAAAAGATAAAATTATATGGACAGATCATTAGCTATTGGAGGTGTTTTGTATGAAATTATTTCCCCATCTGTGAGAAATGTAAGCCTTGCACAGGAATATTTGAAAGAATTGCCGGAGGAGAATAATCTCAAGGAAATATTTTCACAATTGGACAAAGAAAGACTCTGCAAAATCCTTTCTTGCTTTATAAAAGGTGATTTATCTTTAGTTGACAAATTAAAAGAAGACAGCAAGGAAATTCTTGTAGATATCCTTTCTATTGAATACGAAGATATATTGAGAGATATTGCACAATTATCCAATATTACAGAACAGATATCAAAATTAGCAGCTATTTCAAAATGAAAATAACATCTGATTTGTCTGGCATTGACAAGTTTGTTCAAGACGTAAGGGATGAACTAAAACAAAAGATGATTGATATTGCCCATGAAGGCGTACAACAAGCGAAAGACAAGGGGGAATATAAAAATCATACTTACAACCTCCGCAGTGCTCCGGGTGCTGCGGTTGTTTTGGACGGTAAAATAGAAGATATGTATGTTCCAGCCGAAACAGGACATAACGAGGCAAAAGTAAAAACGGAAAATCTTTTGCTTTACGGCAATAGACCCCAAAACGGTATTATGCTGGCTGATGGCATGGAATATGCGTCTTTTGTAGAATCAAAGGGTTTTGATGTAATATCAAAACCGGCAATTTCCATTAAAAACAATGCTGAAAAAGAATTTTCAAAATAAAACAAAAGAGTATGGCAGGATTAAAAATAAATATTGACTTTGACTTGAATAAGTTCAACAGGCTGGTTAAAAGGGTGAATGAACTCAAAGAAACTCTCAACGAACTTGGCAGAAGCCATCCTAATTTCAATAAGTTGTTAACAGAGCTTGAAAATACAAGTAACGAAATGAAGCGGATGAAATCGGAGTTGTTGAGTATTAATACCGCTTTGGCACATATCGATTTATCCCAAAAAGTGGTAGAAGATTCCAAGAAAATCAGAAAATCTACGGATGAAATAGGTGATTCATTCAGAGAATATGCAGATTCTATAAATGGAATCAAAGCTCAAATGAAAGAGCTTACTCAAGAATTTAACAGGATGAGTGAAGCGGAAAAAAACGGTGCATCAGGTCAAGCAAACATAAATAAATGGGCCGAATTGAATGCCCAATTGAAAATCACATCCGAAGGGGTGCGTGCTTTATCAAAAGAGTATGCAAACAATGCAATAATAAGTCAAGCCCAAGAGGGCAGTTTAAAATCGCTCCGTGCACAATTGTCAAACTTGAGATATGAATATGACAATATATCTCGTGACCTTCGTAATGGAACAACAGGGGCCGAACTGGTTGCACAAATAAAAAAAGTGAATGACGAGCTTAATGTAGCGGAACAAGCAACCGGCCGGTATCAGCGAAATGTCGGAAACTACGCCTCTGCTTGGAATGGGTTAAATGTGCAAGTTCAACAAGTAGCTCGTGAACTTCCATCCCTTGCGTATGGCTTAAATACGTTCATATCGGCCATTGGTAACAATTTGCCCATGCTGGCAGATGAAATACAACGAGCCAGAAAAGAATACAAATCTCTTATCGCCGAAAATAAAAAGGCTACACCTGTATGGAAACAACTTATTTCATCTATTTTTAATTGGCAAACGGGATTAGTGGCGGGAATAACGGTTTTAGCCTTATACAACAAGGAAATAATAGAATGGACGAAATCGTTATTTAACGCAAAGAAAACATTGTCTGAAACGTACAAGACCACAGAAGAGTTTAATAAAAGTGTAAGTGTAACGTCTGGAAATGTCATTGCCACATTAGAGCAGTTATCTGCTGGCTGGAAAAAGTTAGGCGGAGATATCAAAGCACAAGAAAAGTATATCCTTGACTATAAAGATGATTTTGATCGTTTAGGTGCCGCCGTTAATTCTGTAGAAGAGGCGGAAAATATTTTAATCAAAGGCAAAGCTGCGTTTATTGAAAGCATTATTGCTAAAGCAAAGTCTACATCTATAATGAAACTTGCATCCGAAGAATATGTGAAGTATCTCCAAAAGATGAGGGAAGCGGAGGCCATGCCTGAAACAAAACAACATAAATATAGTACGGCCACAAATGTATTACAAATATTTAATCCTAATTCATGGGTCACAGTAGATGTTGTGAATCAAGAACGAAAAAAGGCTGAAGAAGAAGCGAAAAAATACCTTGATTCTTTTAATGCGATGATAGACGATGTTATCGAAGCTGAAAAGGATGGAACCGAAAAACTAAAGAATGCAGGGATAGAACTCACAAACTCATTGGTAGAGGGTTCTGTCGGAGCAATAAAGGCCGCCATTACTCAAAAGCAACAGGAATTAGAAAAAGTAGTTGATCCTAAAGAATACCAACGTATAGAGGATGAAATTAAAGTGATGCAGGCAAAGTTAGAAGCTATAACCGGGAAATCGACGAAAAAAGAAAATGCTGTTTTCGATCAGAAAAACCGGTTATTAGAAATAATATCTAAAAATGCTCTTGAGCGGATTGAAAAAGAAATAGAATTAGAGAATCAAGCAGCACAGGAGCGCATAAATGCTATGGATGAAGGATTTAATAAGGAACAAGCTCAAAGGGAATTTAATAATAAAAAAGAGCTTCAAGCCTTACAAAGGCAAAAAGAAGAATATATCCGATCTTATATCCAGACACAAAAGGAAATATTTGAAGCGAAAGAAGATTTGAAAGCCAAACAAAATCCGAATTATAAAAAACAGTCTTTCGATTCTTCCTCTATATCTGTCGATACGTCTATGTTCGATGTTGTTGAAATGTTGACAATAAAAAGACAAAGCGCTGACTTAGCTAAATACTATAAAGATTTATTGTCCACATATCAGGACTATACAACGAAGCGGTTAGAGATCCAGAAAAAGTTTAACAAAGATAGAAATGCATTAGAGAAAGCCGGAGCCTCACAGGAGCGAATAAACGAATTAGAGTACCAACGAAAAGAAACCTTAGATGCCATTGATTTGGAATTTGCGCAGCGTGAGGATTCATTTCAAGCATGGATGAATCATATTGCTAATCTAAGTTTGGAAAAGTTGCGGGAAATGCTGATGCTTGCAAAAGAAGAATTGCAACGCCAGGAACTGATAAATCCTAATGATCCACAATTAGCGGTAATTCGTGCACAGGTTACTACATTAGAAAATTCAATCAGAAATAAACAAAATAATTCGTCACCTGGAAAAAGAACTGTCAAGGAATGGCAAGATTTGTATAGCACTCTTCAAAAAGTAGATCAAGAATTTACAGAAATAGGGGACACTGTAGGTGGTACGATCGGAGAAATAATCAAAGCAGCAGGAAACATTACTTCTTCAACCTTGCAAATGGTTGATAGTATTGTTACTCTGGCCAGTTGGTCTACAATTGCCACTAAAAGAGCCGCCGAGGGTGCTACGGCCGCAATAATCAAAGTAGAGCAAGCCTCTGTTATCCTTACAGCCATATCCGCTGCACTTAAAATTGCAACGTCAATTGTCGGGCTGTTTAAAAGAACGGATTATATGGCCGAGTTTCGGAAAGAAATGGCGAAATTGAACCATGAACTTGAAATAACCAAATTAAACGCTCGTATCGGTTCGGACGAGCACAATACCATATTTGGTAATGATTTATGGAAGAATGCCAAAAATAATATTGATGCGGCGAGGGAAGCTCTTCAAAAATATAACGAGACTCTCAATGATATTGCAAATAGAAAGGTGTATGAAAATATTTCGCAAAAAATAGCAAAAGCATTCGACATAGACCTAAGTCAAACTTTTGATTCATTGGAGGATTCCATAGCAAACATGCAGATACAGATTCGGCATTCTACATGGTTCAGGGATGCCAAATATCAATCTTTGAAAGATGCCGTGCCGGAATTATTTAACGAAGATGGTTCCGTAAATATGGAGGCTTTGGAAAAGTTTATAGGGTCGGATACCTTCAAGAAATTAAGCGAAGAGAATCAGAATTATTTGCAAAAAATGTCTGACGATTGGAAGGTTTATCAAGATGCTGTTGAAGAGGTAAAAGATTATTTATCTGATATATTTGGCGATCTGGGCAATACCATGATGGACACGATTGTTGAGGCATTTGCTAATGGGACCGATGCGGCCAAGTCGTTTGTTGATTCTGTTTCCGGTATGTTGGAAACGTTGGCTAAACAGATGGTGTATTCCGTCACTTTAGGCCCTTTGATGGAAAAAATACAAGAGGAAATGTTGAAAGTTATGCAAAATACGGGATTGTCGGATAAGCAAAAGTTTGATCAATGGACCGATATTTTAAATAGCCTTGTATCGGATGCTATAAGTCAACAGGAATTAGCCAATAAGTTATTAGAACAGTATCAGCAATTGGCAGCAGATAAAGGCTTTGACATATTTTCCCACAAATATTCGCAATCCTCAACATTCGGAACTTCACTCGCTGCAGATCAAGATTCTGTTAATGAATTGAATGGACGATTTACGGCCTTGCAGATGGTCGGAGAAGAAATAAAAGAGGAGTCTGTAAAACAGACTTCTGTTCTTGAAGTGATAGCTGGGGTCCTGGCTGGTGGAAATAAATCAATTGATAATCTTCCAGATATTTCAGCAGAAGGAAGGGCTATTGCAATAGAAGGCTATGAATCCCGTATAAATGTCGTTTTTCCGAAAAATGAATTTGCCAATATTGTCAATGGAATAAATGATGTAAAATCAATCATTGACGAAATGCGAACAAAGCAGGTCGAGAGTTCTATGGACATCCAAAGTGTAGCAGAAGCGACGACGACTATTGCTAAGAACAATATTAAAATTGCCGCAAATACGGAAGAAATAAAACAAAGTGCTAAACATGTGTTTGGATAAAATGGTATAAAGGCGAGGAATATTATTTTCGTACCTGTACGGACGGTAGAAATATGTCAAGGTTCCGGCAAGGGTAAAACAACACTAAGGTTACCCTAAGGAATATGTACATAAGTCCAATTCCAGGTTGACGTTCCAAATGTGGATTATGATCGCACGGGCTTAACACGGGCGATTTCAGGTACTTTCTTTTCGCAAGCAATACGAGTATAGAAAAGATGGCGTTATTGGATATTAGGGGAGAAAAACGGACAAATCCGGGCTTTATTTATTCATTCTGTCGATATTATCCATAAATTACCTATATTTGCAATAACGTTTTTCATGGTATTAGTGTTTAGGTTATTCATTGGTGTTTATAAAGCCGTTTTACTAAAATCCCGTTACTGTCTTGATCTGGTAACGGGGTTTGTTATTTTTATTCGGTGGCAAAACTCGGTATTCGGTACTCCCCTATAAGGGAGAGTACGTACCGAATACCGAATTTTTTGTTTGGTAATTGGTTCGGTAATTCGGTACGTACCGAACCGAGTTTATTCAGGTTCATACCCTTCATAATAGTACGACTGATTGATACCTTTGAATATCACTTCCCGGTCATTTACACGGTCTGTCAATGCCTGACGCAATAAGGTACGTAATTCCAGGTCGTTTATTGGGCTTCTTTCCATCGCTTGTAAATACAGAACCTTATCGACGCTCTGCCAATCAATAACAACGGAAAGACGTTTTTTTAGGATCATATCAAGCCAAATGCGGGTAGATCGTCCGTTACCTTCCATAAACGGGTGTGCAACGTTCATTTCAACGTATTTCGCTATAATTTCGTCAAATGTCGTTTCTGGCATGTTCTCTATCACTGGCAATATGGCATCAAGGTATAAACAGTTGGCAAAGCGGAAATTCCCCTTTGATATGTTAAGTTTACGTACTTTTCCGGCAAAGTCATACAAGCCGTCGAAAAGATACCGGTGTATGTCACATAAGCCCTTCACCGTCCCCACCTCGATACGGTCTATATCGCCGGTATCAAATAAAGCGTGAGCTTTTACAAGGCTTAATCTGTCTATTTCTTTTGTGTTCATATTCATTCTACTTTGATGTTAATATCCTTCCCACAATGCGGACAGGTAAAGGATAAAGGGGCTTTCTTCGGTTTCTCGAATAGAACTTTTGCAACCCTTGATTAATAATATATAACCTTGTATTTTTTACTTGAAAAATCGGCCAGGCCGTCAGTATCGCAAACTGTCAAATCATCACAATCTTCTATTTTGATGATAATTTGCCCTTCTTGTAATTTGGGTATAAGATTGTATGCTTTATCTTTTTCTGTTGCAGTTACATCCTTTCCCCATCTACCAGAATGTTTTATTTCACAATCATCTTTTTTAAGATTTCCTGTTTGATGATGTATTTCGTCTGCCAACATAGGCAGGTTGTCGCCAATGGCCGATATGAATGTATTAGAGTTAACCTGTTTTGATAAATGTTCTTTTATTATTCGATTTAATTCTGCTACATCATTTGTCATTCCCCAAATCTTAAAAAACAAAATGATTTGCAATATCCCAAATACGGCAATCACAATCGAAACAAACAATGTAATACTTTCCATGATAATCAATGTTTAAGTGTTAATAAAATCATTCTACTTTCTTTAATTCCAGCTTGGCTCCACAGTTGGGGCAAACAATCGTATTTTGAAGCTCGTCTGCAAAAAAATCACCTACGCTACAACCTATAACATTTGCTATCTTTTGTAACGTTTCTACGGTTGGATTTTTATTTATTGATTGTGACAAGGCCCCCCTTGTTATAGGTTTACCGTTTTTGATCTCCCATTCTGCGGCTATACGTTCTATTGTATAACCGTGAGCTTTAATTATTGATTTTATATCCATACTATTAAATGTTTAGTTATTACTAACGGCAAAGATAACTACAAAAATGATGTTTGATTAGAAATATCTAACATTAATATTCGTTTTGATATATTTTGACTAAACAATATTAATACGTTAAGATATAGTTAAACCTAACGAATATCTTGCAAATCGTTAGATATAACTGTACATTTGCATCATCAAAATAAAACAAACAGATATACAGCTATGACAAACGAGGATTACATGAACAACGAGTTGACAGCGTTAGCCGCCATGACGGAAGAGGAAGCCTGCAAAGTTTATAATGTGGATTATAAAGCCGAGGCAGAAATCTACATTCGTGATTATTGGATGTACATAGCATAAACAAGATTACTAACACATAAACACTATACGATCATGACAACACTATTTAAAAGCCAAATGAGACAAGTAATGTCAGACGCTTGGAGAATTTACCGGGTAACGGGAGAAAGTTTCTCAGAGAGCCTAAAAAGAGCCTGGTTACTTCTGAAATTGAAAGCGCAAATGAAGCAAAAGACAGTACAGTTCTTCTATCAGAAAGTAAACGGTGAAATTCGTCAGGCTTTCGGAACTTTGAGAGATGAGGTTATAAACACGATTGTCAAAGAGACTGGGCGCAAACCTAACGATAACATGTTTACTTATTTCGATACAGAAAAACAGGAGTTCAGATCGTTTAAGAAATTCAATTTAATTAAGATCGGATAATTAACCCGGTAGGGGTATCGGTCAAACCGACCCCCCTCTACCACAAACAAAATAATATTACAATCATGGAATTTAAAGATTTAGCAACAAAATTCGAAGGTCTTACAGCAGATCAAGTAGGGGTATTAGCAGAGTTTGGCAAAAATATTTTAGATGATGCCGGCATATTTTGTTCGCCTTACTGCTTGCTGAGTTTAATTCGGGATATACTCAAAACAGAAGAGTTCGATTTTGAGAGAAACAGACTTACAATAGATTCACTTTTACATATTGTGGAATTGGTTAATGAATTGAATGAACAGTGCTGGCTTGAACATAAAACCCCGTTCGGACTTACAGGTGTTAAAAATGACAACCAATATGTCGGATTAGATAACGAGACTAAAATAATAGCATCATGAAAGCATTATCCTTTATATTCCTGTTAGTGGCCGGGGTTCTTCTGGCAGGATCGGAAAGCGAATATTTCTTAGGTAACATAATTGGACTTGTGATGCTGTTTATTGCCGGCAACAAATTGACGGAACAAGATAATATTGCTACATAAATAACATAGACCCGCATGTTGGTGCTTCGTACCCAACGTGTCATGTTTGGATGTCCTGCCGGTAATATCGACGGCGGGTATGGGATAAAGATTGCGACTGATCAGATGTTTGTGATAATCTTATCAAGAACATCAACCCTTGTGGACCGGAGCGACCGGACATTGCAAAGCGAGATTGCAGCAAGGGACGAACGCACGCTGAACCGGCACCAGTATAGCCGGAGGCGAGATACAGGACATAAGCAGATAGATATTAGAGGTTATCACCTTGAAAGGGGTATATGGCTTGAAATTCAATAGATTTACTATCTGATAACCTATAACCTGATAACCTCGGGTAAATATCGTGAGAGCGGTCTTATTTCGATTGCAAGGAACTTATACTAATGGTGACGCTATGTGCGTTTAAATAGGCTTTCAGTAGCTCCAGCCACACCTGGCACGGTCTTTGAGCCTGTCCTTTGATGGAATGCCGGGAGCGAATGTTAAGGTTATCACTTTTTTTGTTTATAATATAATGTTCTACAGTTGGTTATGTTTGATATAACCTATAATCTGATAACCTGTGTGTTTATTTTAGAGATAAATATAGAGGTTGACGAATATTTGGTTATAAATAACTGATTGACATATTAATAACATGCAGTCAACCGTCAACCTGTCAACCTCTGTAAATTGTATACAAAATACCCTATAATATAAAAGTTAATATTGCAGGAGCTTTTGTTAGTGAGAATGAGAGAGTATCTTTTTATTGATATTGCGAAGAAGAGAAACAAAAATAGACTCTATCACCAATGAAGTAATAGAGTCTATTTTTCAATTATAGTACCAATGTAGTACCAATTTTGTTTTTAGAGAGGTGCCTGGCAGATTCGAACTGCCGTACATGGTTTTGCAGACCACTGACTAAGCCACTCATCCAAGGCACCATACGAATATTTCGTATATTTATTATTGTAAAAGACACAATAAGTCTTCCGAGGTTCCTGGCGGATTCGAACCGCCGTACACGGTTTTGCAGACCGCTGACTAAGCCACTCATCCAAGGAACCAATATGTTTTTGTAAACATTCCGGTTTTGCGAGTGCAAAGAAAGATAATATATTTGGAATATGCAAATCTTTTTCTCTCTTTTTGTTTTCGGGGAGGTTTGGAGAAGTAAGGAAAAAGAGGTTACTTTGTCATCTATTAGCATAAACAATAAGATAATGACATATATTGAAACTGAAATCCTCGGTGTGTGGATCATTGAACCGAAAGTGTTTAAAGATGCACGCGGTTACTTTATGGAGGCTTGGAAGAAGGCGGAGTTTGAAGAACATATCGGCAAAGTGGAATTTGTGCAGGATAACGAGTCTTGTTCATCAAAAGGCGTGTTGAGAGGATTGCATTACCAGTTGGCTCCTTACTCGCAGTCCAAGTTGGTACGCGTGATAAAAGGATGTGTTTTGGATGTGGCCGTCGATTTGCGTAAAGGTTCTCCGACATTCGGGAAATATGTAGCAGTCGAGTTGTCCGATGAGAATAAACGTCAATTTTTTATCCCACAGGGATTCGCCCACGGTTTTCATGTCATGAGCGAGGAAGCGGTTTTTACTTATAAAGTCGATAACCCTTATGCACCTACACATGAGCGCGGATTGCGTTTTGACGATCCGACGGTCGGGGTGGACTGGAAGATCACGGAACCGGCTATCCTCAATTTGTCGGATAAAGATAGGAATGCTGCTTTACTGCAAGACGCTGAGATAAATTTTGAGTTTTGAATTATGAATTAAAAATATAGATATGAAAACTTACTTGATTACCGGAGCGGCTGGTTTTATAGGCGCTAATTTCATTAAATACATGTTGGCGAAGTATCCCGAAATAAAGATTGTGGTTTTGGATCTGCTGACCTACGCCGGTAATCTCGGAACGATTGCCGAAGACATCGACGGGGAGCGTTGCGAGTTTGTGAAAGGTAATATCTGCGATCGTGCGTTGACGGACGAGCTCTTTGCCAAATACCAGTTCGATTATGTCGTTAATTTTGCGGCGGAAAGCCATGTGGACCGCAGTATCGAGAATCCGCAGCTTTTTCTGGTCACGAATATATTAGGTACTCAAAATCTGCTCGATTCTGCTCGTAAAGCGTGGGTGACGGGCAAAGCGGCTACCGGTTATCCTGAATGGCGTGAGGGTGTCCGTTTCCACCAAGTGTCTACCGATGAGGTGTATGGTAGCCTGGGGGCCGAAGGCTATTTCCATGAAACGACTCCATTGGACCCACGTAGTCCGTACAGTGCATCCAAGACGAGTGCCGACCTGTTTGTACAAGCTTACTCCGAAACTTATAAGATGCCGGTCAGCATCACCCGTTGTTCCAACAATTATGGTCCGTACCATTTCCCGGAAAAGCTGATACCTCTGATTATTAAAAACATTCTCGAAGGTAAATCGCTTCCTGTTTATGGTGACGGGACAAATGTACGCGACTGGCTGTACGTGGAAGACCACTGCAAGGCTATCGACTTGGTGATCCATAAGGGACGGGCAGGGGAGGTCTATAACGTAGGAGGCCATAACGAGAAGCAGAATATCGAGATCGTGAAGTTGACAATCAGTACCATTCGCCGATTGATGACGGAACAACCCGAATACCGCCGGATTCTGAAGAAAAAAGAGATCGGTGCGGACGGGCAGATTTCCATCGACTGGATCAACGACAGCCTGATTACTTTTGTAAAAGACCGTTTGGGCCATGACCATCGTTATGCCATTGATCCGACAAAGATTACAAACGAATTGGGCTGGACACCTGAAACTTCTTTCGAAACCGGAATTGTCAAGACGATCCGTTGGTATCTGGACAACCAGAAGTGGGTGGAAGACATCACGGGAGGAGATTATATGAAATATTACGAGCGGATGTATGGGAACCGTTAAGGTTCCCATACATCCGCAGCCTTTACCAAAGCTAAGTCTTTTCCTAATTCCGGCGCAGCTTCCTCGATCTGTTTGCGTACTGCGTCGCGGATATCTTTCCGGATATTCTTGCGTGTGCTGTCCAATTCCGCTTGCTTGGCCGGCTTGAAAATATCCTTGTATTTACATTTCGTGATCTTATATTTGAAATCATCCAGGTTGCCGGTGATGTCGATTCCTAATTTGAAAGGAACGGGCGATTTGAGTACCGATAGATGGTAATTGAATGTCATGTCCAAATTATGCGTTCCGCCGACAGCCACTTTGTAACGGTCCATTTCCACCAAGAATGGGAAGACTTCGATCTTATTGTCTTTGATGGCAAGGTCTACTGAAATACTGTCTATCATATTCCGTTTCTTGTTTTTGAACATCAGTGTCTTGGATATTTCGGTAAATGTTTCTCCATCGAGCAGTACCATATTGTCCCCGTGTAGATAGCAAGACGAGTTAATGGACGGCATAATGAGAGACATGGTCGAATCCATCTTGCAAGTAGCCGTGACCTGACAATCCAAAACACCTTCGAACGAACGGAGCATCGGGACTAATGTGTCGATGGAAGGGAAGAGGGCGATCAACTTCTCCACCTTCACATCTTCCATATCGAGGTCTAAACCGGCGGTTGCCTCTTGTCCGTTCTTAGCCCGGTAGACCATTGTCAGGTTCCCATTCCCCATATTGGATTGTATATTGAGCTTGCTCAAGTTGATACTCTGATCGCGCAGGACAATCTCGCCGACCACGTTCTCTAATTCCAGATCCTTGAAATCGATACGTTTTGCATTCGTATGGAGAGCCACGTCGAGAAAGGCTGGAAGAACAAATAATTGGCTGGTCGTGTCGGTTTCTGTTTGTGCGATACTATCTTGCAGCGATTCGGTATTGAGTTGTGCGATATTTTCATCACTGAGCATTAGTAGGTCCGTGTTTTCCCCATATTGCATACCGTTGTTGACTGCCTGCATCAACTGATTACAATCGATATAATCCGAATTTAGATTGAAATTTCCTTTCAACTTTCCTCCGCGGAGCATCGCTTTCCGGATCTGGCTGATCTCGCCGTTAAGGGTGAAATTACTTTTGCCGAGATGCAGGCGGGCATCTGTCAGTGTGATGTCGTTTGTGTTGAACCTCATCGTCGTCGGCTCCATCCATATCGGGAGTGGGAACATGCGGCTGAAACCGCGCATTTGTTTGAAAGAGATGCTGCCCCGTGCTTCCCATTTGCGCAGGAATTGACCTTCTGTTTTGCTACTGTCGCCGACGGCAGTTTTCCCGGCCATCTTCTTTCTCTTTTCTGTTAGATGTACACGTTGTTCGTCGGTCAGTGTGCGGCGTTGCCGGTTTGCCATCTGTAGGCGTCGTGCATCACGATAGGGAAGGGCCTCGATCGTAAACGAGCTTCCCGTCAGGGAGAGGCCTGTCCGTAAAGGCATACTGATGTATTTCAGTGTGTCGATCGAAATGACAGCGGCTGCAGTCGGGGTTAGTTTGTCGGAAGTGGACGGTTTGATACCACCTTTCAGTTCGGAACGTCCGGCCACGATCCAGACGGAATCGGCCGTTCGGGTTCTCAGATGGTTGAAGGCCAATTGCCCGGTCATCGGTATGACGGCTGTTGTATCAATAACAGGCGATGTTTGAGCAAGCATTTCCAATTTACTTATGTTCGTGCTGATTTCATCTTTATATTTGATATTCAGGCTATCTATTCCCATCGTCATCCGCATCAGGTTTTGTGATTCGATGTAAAGACTTTTCTGGTGTGTCGTGTCGATTGTCAGATAGGCATCGGAAATGAAAATATCCATGCCGAGTGACTGGCTGAACGCTTTTAGCTTGTCAATATTGAGTTTTCCTGAACTGTGTATCTTCCCGAACCGGCTTTCGACAAGGTCATTCACGGTAAAAGTGGTCGATAGGTCTGCATCCATTACACCTTCCACTAACAGCGTGTCCGGATTAAGGAATTCCTGTCCCAACCGGGTGAAGTCCACTTTACCTTTCATTCCGGCCCGGACGGCCGGATTTTTGAACAGGTTGGTTACTTTGGCCTGCATATCCAATGAAGTGTTGAGCCCTTTCATCGTGAGTTGTTCGAGCGAGACGAAAGAAGAATCCGGAAAAGGTCCGTTCAGATGGATATCTAGGTCCATTTCCAGTGTGTCGATACCTTGTTTGATGTCCTTTATATGATAGGAGCCGTTTTCTATTTTGCAACACAGGTTCGCATTTGGTACGATACTGTCCCCTAAGAAACCGTGAATGCTTCCTTCCATAAGGATTGAGCCTTCCGCTTGTATCTTATCGCGATTCTGGAAATAGGCATCGGGAATGAATTTCAGCAGATCGTTCATATCCGAGATTTTCAATCCCATATCCATATCGATACGGGTGTGTCGGTTTTCCGGAAAGTGGCGTATAGTGCCATCGGCGGTGAAAGGCAGATTGTTCACCTTCAATTCCGCATCTTTCAAGGTAGTCGAGTTGTAGTGTTCGGCGAGCACTAACCTGCTTTTGAGATGAAGTGACAAGTCGTTTTTCAATGTATAAGTTGGGTTACTGAATAAAAGGGATGAACAGCCCATTTCCAAATCGAGTGTATTGGCTCCTCCAGCCAATGAACCGTCAAGGCGTACGAAGAAGCCCTGCATTTCGGTAAAAAGGTCAGCTTGGCGGTCGTCATACGTGAAATGTCCTCCGTAGATGCGTACCTTTTGCAGGTCGATAGGCGGCAGGGGCTTTTTGCCTGCATCGGTCTCTGTCGAATCCGTCTCACTTTCGTAAATATCCCAGTTCGCACGTCCGTTTTTATTGACGAATCCATAGAAACGCGGGTTCTCGATGGAAAAGTCTTTGATGGTGATCTTACTACCAAAAAGGTAATCGAGTGGTTGCAAAGACAGGGTTGCCCGGTTGAAAGCAAGCAGCGAATCGGAAGGAATTGCCAGTTCTTCTTCATGGGCGGTCGAATCTTCGGCTGCGTGCGAGATCAGGTGGCCGTTCGTCAGCTTCACGCCTAAATAAGGATAGGTTTCGAAATAGGTCAGTTCCACCCGTTCGCAATCCAAATGTGCATCGATGAACTTATTTGCCTGCTCGATAACCAGTGGCGTCAGTTTCTCTGGCGGCAATACTCCCCAGTTCAGAATGCTGAACCCGATAGCCGGGAGTATGAATATCAGGGTTATAGTCGCCAGAACGATGATCGTCAGTATTTTCTTTTTCCTTTTCATATTTATCTTATGTATGCTTCTGTCAAGAATTATAATATACAAAAGTATGAAAAAGCCGGAGATGACGAAGGTGATCTGTTGCCTTTTTTGAATAATCCGTTTAGTGCTCATTCCGTTTTGCCATTTGAAGATTGGGTCGTGGTTTAAAAAAAGATAGACAAAGTAAGATTAGGATCGCATGGCGAGCCCCCTTATTGTCAAAAACGATCTGAAATTGCAAAATCTGAGTTAAAATAAACGGTTTGCAGAGGTCTGTTTTCTGTTTAAAAGGTGGTTAGGAAAAGACTGTTCCCGTGAGGTGCGCAGTTTTTTCCCGCGAAGACGGTCTTCGTTGCCATGACGACCGTCTTTGTATAAGGGGAAGTCGGCATCCTGGGGCGATGAAGTCCGTTTTTACGGCGATGAAGACGGTCGTCACGGAAACGGGGTGCCGGAATCCTTGAAAATACCCTCGGATTTCTTTCCATATTCCTTGACTCTCCCTTTTGTTTCCCCGGATATCCGATTCTCCGGGAGTTTAGCTTTGTCAGAATGTCGGGAATTCCGGTAAAAAGATTGACAAACAGCCGGCTTTTTTATTTTCCAAGTGGACGGTTTTCATATATGCCACGAAAAGTGCCGTTTTGGTGTGTAAAGGTCAATCTGAAAGCGTTCAGCTTTTCGATTGAAATAGAAAAACAGGGGGATATTGTAAAATTTATCCTTGTGAAATAATAATTGACTTTATTTGAGTTCGTGCCTAAACAATGCAGATGTGCATTTTGGACAAATATCGTTTTGCTATATGTATTACGGTAAAGCTGTATATTTGTTGTGTTAAAAAATATTACCCGCAATACTATTCTAAAAACATGGGATAGAAATCCGATTTTGATGGGGTAGTAGTGATATTTTGATTATCTTTGCAATTGTCATGAAACATTTGCCTGATTGAGTAGTATGGAGCCCTAAACTAATAAAAAATATAAATGAACATGTCGTAGATGACCTTAATAGCAGATTGTCTTCTAAATCAGAGTTTCTCCGAAGTTAAGTATGGCAAGATTGACAGTTATGACACGTTAATGAGTTTGGTAAAGTAAAAAGTAATATATTTATGGATTTTCGTCTGAAAGTATTTCACAGCGTAGCCACGAATTTGAGCTTTACGAAGGCTTCAAAAGAGTTGTTTATCAGTCAGCCAGCCATCAGCAAGCATATTCATGAATTGGAGGTGCAATATAAAACATCGTTGTTCGATCGGGTGGGAAGCCATATCGGACTGACCCATGCGGGTGAATTGTTGTTGTCGCATACGAAACAGCTGTTGGCTGCATACCGGCAGATGGATTTCGAGATGAACCTGTTGACGGATAATTTTGCCGGGGAACTGCGGTTGGGGGCAAGTACGACGATTTCCCAATATGTGCTGCCGCCTGTCCTCGCCTCTTTTATCAAGAAGTTCCCGGAGATAAAAGTCTCTTTGCTGAACGGGAATAGCCGCGATATCGAACAGGTCTTGCGGGAGGGAAAGATCACCCTCGGCCTGGTCGAAGGAACGGCGCACCAGAGCACGCTTCACTATACCCCTTTTATGAGAGACGAACTGGTCGTCGTGGCGCATACGGGCAGTTCATTGGCGGCCTATGACGAGATTTCGCTCGAACAGCTCCGTACGCTGCCTCTTGTCCTGCGCGAAAACGGTTCGGGAACGCTGGATGTGGTGGAAGCTGCCCTGGCGGAACATCAGGTGAAACTTTCGCAACTGAATGTGGTGTTGCAGATGGGGAGTACGGAAAGTATTAAGTTGTTTTTGGAGAACTCCGAGGTGTTGGGAATTGTTTCTATCCGTGCCGTGACCCGCGAATTGATGTCCGGCAGGCTGAAGGTGATCGAAGTGGAGGGGTTCCGCGCCGAACGGATGTTTACCTTTGCCGAGCCGCAGGGACAGAACGGGGGAGTGGAAGAAAGCTTCATCCGATATGCCTGCCAAAACTGGCGATAACCTGATGTTATACTCTATAAAAACATATTAGGAAAGGATAGAGGAAAAAAGCCTTACTTTTGCCACGGTTTTAAAAAATAATGGATTTTAAACTTGATTGAATATGTTTAGCGAAAAAAGGAGTAACGTACTTCATGGCATTCTGTTGATCGCCCTTTTCTCTTGTTCTGCTTTTTACATAGCAGAGTTTCCCTTTGTCAAAAATCTATCCTTCAGTCCTCTGATCGTCGGTATCCTGTTGGGAATGGTATATGCGAACAGTTTGCGCAACCATCTGCCTGAGACATGGGTGCCCGGTATTTTGTTTTGTACGAAGCAGGTACTGCGTGCCGGTATCGTGTTGTATGGTTTCAGGCTGACATTCCAGAGCGTGGCCGAGATCGGGCTTCCGGCCATCCTGATCGATGCGATTATAGTGGCGGCTACCATATTCATAGGTTTGTTTGTCGGGCGTTTGCTGAAAATGGATAAAGATCTCGCTTTGCTGACATCCACCGGTAGCGCGATCTGTGGGGCTGCTGCCGTATTGGGAGCCGAGCCGGTCGTGAAAAGCGAGCCGCATAAAACAGCGGTGGCCGTTTCGACAGTCGTTATTTTCGGCACTTTGTCGATGTTTATCTATCCGGCCATGTACCGTGCAGGCATATTGGACCTGACATCTGAACAAATGGGGCTTTATACCGGATCGACCTTGCACGAGGTGGCGCATGTCGTAGGTGCAGGTAATGTTATGGGAAAGGAAATTTCGGATACGGCTATTATCGTGAAAATGATTCGCGTTATGATGCTGGCTCCCGTCTTGGTGATGATGAGTTTTGCTTTGGCGCGTACCGCCGTGAAAGCCGTATCTGATAGCGTAAAGGAAACAGCAGCCGTTACAGCAAAACGGGGTAAGATCACAATCCCGTGGTTTGCTTTCGGTTTCCTGGCTGTGATTGGTTTTAATTCTTTTGATCTGTTGCCTCATACAGTTGTGGACGGGATCAATAATATAGATACATTTATGTTGACGATGGCCATGACGGCATTGGGTACGGAAACTAGTATCGAGAAGTTTAAGAAAGCCGGAGCGAAACCTTTCATCTTGGCGGCAGTATTGTATATCTGGTTGTTAGGTGGTGGCTATTTGTTGGCGAAGTATTTGGTTTAACATAAATTGCTTGATGCTGTGGTGAGGGAGTGTCTTAATAAATTATTACCTTTGTGCCCAAAACAAGAAAAATAGAGAAAAGTGGTTTCAAAGGTAACAAAAGGTATTATAATTTCGTTCTGGCTGCTGTTTGCGATAGCGGTAGGTGCTGTAGTTTTATTGTTTTCAGCAATAGCCAAAGGCTCGATAGGCTATATGCCACCGGTCGAACAGCTTGAAAACCCGATTGATAAATATGCTTCACAGGTCGTGTCTGCTGATGGGAAAACACTCGGTATCTATGCGCATAGCCAGGATAACCGTATCATGGTCAATTATAACGATCTATCTCCCGATTTGGTGAAGGCGTTGATCGCAACGGAAGATGTCCGTTTTGCCGAACATAGCGGTATCGATGCGCAGGGACTGTTTCGTGCAGTTGTTAAGAGAGGCATTTTGATGCAGAAAAGTGGTGGTGGTGGTAGTACCATTACGCAACAATTGGCAAAGCAATTGTTTTCTCCAAGTGTTGACAATGTGATGGAACGTTTGTTCCAGAAACCGATCGAGTGGGTGATTGCCGTCCAGCTTGAACGTTATTATACGAAGGAAGAGATCATTAATATGTACCTGAATAAGTTTGACTTTCTTTATAATGCCGTGGGAATCCAGTCTGCTGCCCGTGTTTATTTCGGAAAGACGCCCAAGACGTTGAAGATCGAGGAAGCGGCGACACTTGTCGGAATGTGTAAGAATCCCTCTTATTTTAATCCCAGGCGCCATAACGAGCGGACACGCGGACGGCGTAACACGGTTTTGGAACAAATGCAGAAAGCCGGCTATATAACGCAGGCGGAATGTGACTCGCTGAAGGCTTTGCCGCTCACACTTCATTTTAGCCGTATGGATCATAAGGAAGGGTTGGCTCCTTATTTCCGCGAATATCTGCGCTTATTTTTGACGGCGAAGAAACCTGAGCGTAAAAACTATCGGGGATGGCAGATGCAGCAGTTCAAGGAAGACTCGGTTGCCTGGGAAACGAATCCTGCATACGGTTGGTGTAACAAGAACAAAAAGGCTGATGGAGAATTCTATAATTTGTATACGGATGGTTTAAAAATATATACGACCATTGATTCCCGTATGCAGAAATATGCTGAGGATGCCGTCCGTGAGCATATCGGAGGTTATCTTCAACCTGCATTTTTTAAAGAGAAGAGAGGAAAAAGTTATGCTCCGTTCTCCCGTGATTTACGTCAAGGCGAGGTTGATACGATCTTTATGCATGCTATGCACCAGACAGATCGGTACCGTGCCATGAAGAAGGCGGGAGCGAGTGAGAAAGAGATAAAGGCTGCCTTTAACGAACCGGTCGAGATGCGTGTGTTCAGTTGGGGAGGTGCTATAGACACGACGATGTCTCCGTTGGATTCGATCCGCTATCATAAGAGTTTCCTGCGTACCGGCTTCATGTCGATGGATCCGCGCACCGGTCATGTGAAAGCCTATGTGGGTGGTATCGATTATAATGATTTCCAGTATGATATGGTGAATGGAGGCCGTCGCCAGATCGGTTCCACTATTAAACCTTACCTCTATTCCCTTGCAATGATTGAAGGTATCAGTCCGTGTGACGAGATGTTGCACGTGCAACAACGCCTGACCGATGAGAACGGACGGCTTTGGGAACCCCGTAACTCGAATAAGAAACGGATCGGTGAGATGGTTTCTGTACAGTGGGGATTGCAGAATTCCGACAACTGGGTGACGGCTTGGTTGATGAGCCAATTGTCTCCCTATACGTTTATTCGTCTGCTGCATTCGTTCGGATTAAAGAACGAAATGGATCCAGTAGTTTCGATTTGTTTGGGGACTCCAGATGTCTCGGTTGGTGAGATGGTAAGCGGTTATACGACTTTTGCCAACAAAGGCATACGAGTCGAACCTTTGTATGTGACCCGAATAGAGGATCCTTACGGCAATACGATTGCGAATTTCAATTCGCAGATGAGTGAAGTATTGACGGAAGATGCTTCTTATAAGATGCTCCACATGTTGAAAAATGTGATAGACGGTGGTACTGGTGGTCGTATTCGTGCCCGTTATGGCATCAAAGCGCCGATGGGAGGAAAGACCGGTACGACGCAGAATAACTCCGACGGTTGGTTTATGGGTTTTACGCCGAGCTTGGTATCCGGTGTCTGGGTCGGCGGTGAAGATCGTTCTATCCATTTCGACCGGATGTCGGAAGGACAGGGAGCTAGTATGGCTCTGCCAATCTATGGACTTTACATGCAGAAAGTTTATGCCGACAAAACGTTGGGCTATTCGCAGGAAGAGGATTTCGACATTCCCGAACAGTATCAGAATCCTTGTAAAATGGCCACCGAAGAGGAACGAAAACAGGCACCGGCAGATGTGGGTGGCATTGATAAGATGTTTGAATAAGAAACAGGCTTGCTTTTAAGTGCAATAAAAAATGCGTGGTTATGGAATTTTCATTTTATGGCCATGCATTTTTTTATTATATCCGTGTGTTTCTTTTTCATGACGGTGGAACCATAATCGGAATTTATTTGTTAGATTTGTATGTGTTAACTTTTCATGATATGGGATATGGAACGGGGAAAAGATAAAACATGGTAGACCGTCCGGTTGAAAGACTTTAACCGGGTAGTTTCCCATTATATTAAAATAATCTAATGAGACGAAAGATATGAATTTCAGAAATAAATATGTGCTGGCTATCGACCAGGGCACGACCTCTTCGAGAGCCATCCTTTTCAGCCATCAGGGCAATATCATCACACTAGCGCAGAAAACATTCCAGCAGTATTTCCCTAAGCCTGGCTGGGTGGAACATGACCCGAACGAGATTTGGTACACACAATCGTCTGCCATCAAGGAGGCTATGGCTAAAGCGGATGTGACGGATATGCATATTGCCTGTATCGGTATTGCCAACCAGCGTGAAACGACGATAATATGGGACCGGGAGACCGGCTTCCCTGTCTATAACGCCATTGTTTGGCAGGACAGACGTACGGCAGACTATTGCGAAGAATTGAAAACAAAGGGGTATGCCTCTCTGATCCAGCAGAAGACCGGATTGGTGATCGATGCTTATTTTTCTGCTACGAAGATACGTTGGATTCTTGATCATGTGAAGGGTGTCCGGGAACGTGCCGAGCGTGGGGAGCTTTGTTTCGGTACGGTCGATTCCTGGTTGGTTTGGAAACTGACCCGCGGAAACGAATTTATTACGGATATTACGAATGCCTCCCGTACGATGTTGTTCAATATTCATACGCAGGAATGGGATAAGGAACTGCTTGACCTTTTCCAAATTCCGGCATCCATGATGCCGGAAGTGAAAAGTAGTAGCGAAGTGTATTGCGAGACTTCCACCCCGATATTTAAGACCGGTATCCCGGTTTCGGGAATGGCCGGTGATCAGCAAGCCGCCCTGTTCGGACAATTGTGTACGGATATCGGTATGATTAAAACGACTTACGGAACAGGATGCTTTATGATTCTGAATACTGGAAGCAAGCCTGTTTTATCTAAAAATAATTTGTTGACGACTATTGCCTGGAAACTGGACGGGAAAGTGACGTATGCGTTGGAAGGAAGTGTTTTTGTCGGTGGTGCGGTCGTTCAATGGTTGCGTGACGAGTTAGGATTGATACAGAGTGCCGCTATCACGGAGCAGCTGGCCAATTCCGTGCCGGATAACGGAGGTGTCTATTTTGTTCCGGCGCTGACCGGGTTGGGAGCTCCTTACTGGGACCAGTATGCCCGTGGAGTCATCATCGGAATCACGCGCGGAACAAGTACAGCCCATCTGACCCGTGCCGCCTTGGAAGGTATTTGCTATCAGGTCTACGATGTCTTGATGGCTATGGAAAACGATATACATGCCAAGCCGAAAGAGATCCGTGTGGATGGTGGAGCGATTGCTAATAACTTCCTGATGCAGTTCCAGGCGGATATCTGTCGTTGTCCGGTGGTTCGTCCTCGTGTCCTTGAAACAACGGCTTTGGGTGCCGCCTATCTGGCAGGGTTGGCGATCGGTTACTGGAAAGATGTGGATGAACTGAAAGAACAGTGGTCCTTGGATAATATCTTTAGTGCTGAAATGCATGAAGAAACGGCCGAGACTTTGCTTACCGAATGGCATAAAGCGGTCGGTAGGAGCTTGAATTGGGCTGCGGATTAGTTGTATGAATAATCTATAATATATACCATGAATTTACGAAATAAAGTCTCTTTTTTTCTACTCTCTTTTGTGGCGGTTCCATTGTTTGCACAGACACCGCAACAGGAATTGGAACGGCTTCAACAAAACTATATCCAGTCTTTTATATCGAATGACGACCGGATGGCTTCATTGGTGGAACTCTTGTCAGGCATACAGCCTGAAACGGAAATATCCGATCAGGTTGTCGTTGAACTCCACCAGCGTTATCCTTTCAACGTGGAGAAAATAGCGGGATATATGGAAACGATCCGAGAAGACGGTTCCTGGCCGGATATTAACTATAACGACCAGAAACGATCGGGCTGGTCTGTCAAGGAACATGCCGACCGGGTGCTGGAACTAGCCAAGCTGTACAGGGCTGAAGAGGGCGATTGTCATTGGGAACCGAAGCTCGAATCGGTCATTCACCTGGCATTGGGCTACTGGTTCCGGGAGAAACCGGTCTGTAAGAACTGGTGGTATAACCAGATCGGTGTTCCCAAGACATTGGGACCAGCTTTCCTCCTAATGAAAGAACAATTGAACCCGGAGGAAAAGGAAGCCGCCATCGAGGTGATGGAAAATGCCAAGTTCGGCATGACAGGACAGAATAAAGTCTGGCTTGCCGGGAATGTGTTGATGCGTGGACTGTTGCAGGATGATTTCGAATTGGTAAAGGCTGCCCGTGATACTATTGTATCCGAGATTACGACTGGTATGCAGGAAGGAATCAAAAGCGACTGGAGCTTTCATCAGCACGGACCGCAGCAACAATTCGGAAACTACGGATTGGCTTTCCTGACGGAGATGAGTTCTTATTCCGGCCTGTTTGCGGGAACCGTTTTTGCCCTGAACAAGGAACAACAGGGAATTTTGAATTCTTTCCTTCTGAACGGCTATCGTTGGATTGTCTGGAAAGGGTATATGGATGTCAATGCACTGGACCGGCAATTGTTTCATAGCGGGCAGATACACAAGGCATTCAGTCTGGCTTTTGCCACAAATGCCCTGATGCGTGGCAGTTCCGCTGAAGATATCCGGCAGATGAATGAGTTCCTGAAAGATAACTATGCTCCCGAAAGAAAAGGTAGTGCTTTCATCGGGCATAAACATTTCTGGGATTCTGATCAGACCGTTCATCGTTTCTCCACCTGGATGGCTTCGGTCAAGATGGCCTCTGACCGGGTGATCGGCACGGAGTTGGTGAACGAAGATAATTTGAAAGGCTTTTATATGGGCGACGGTGCTCTTTATACGTACTGTCGTGGTGACGAGTATCTGAATATTTTTCCTTTCTGGGACTGGCGGAAGATTCCAGGCATTACCGCTTATGAGAGCGAGGCTCCCGTTCCTGCTTTTTTCAATTATGGGGCGCATGTGAGGAATAAGACTGCCTTTGTCGGAGGTGTGACGGATGGTGAAACCGGAATGACGGCAATGGTCTTGGATCGGGATGGTTTGCAGGCGCACAAGTCCTGGATCTTTACCCGCGATTATGTCCTTTGCTTAGGTGCCGGGATTCGTTCGGACAGCATTTTGGCGGTTACGACATCTGTAGACCAGCGGGTGAAACGGGGCGATTTGCTCCGATATGCCGATGGTAATTGGTTGCCGGTACAGGGAAAGTATGTTTCTTCTCCGGAGGAACAACGTTTCTTCCATGATAACACAGGGTATATTCTGTTACAACCTTCCGCCTATGTGGCCATTTCGGAAAAGCGATCCGGGCGCTGGTGTGATTTTATGGGATCATATGCTCCTAAAACGGTAGAAGGAGAGATTGTTAGTCTCTATATCGATCATGGAAGAGAGGATAACGCCGATTACCAATATTTGATCCTTCCAGCTTCTACCGCCGAAAAAACCGCAGCTTTTGCAGTACAGGATATCCGGGTGATCCGGAATGACACATCCATTCAGGCTGTTGCTGCCGGCAACTGTTTTTATGTGACGGCGTATGAGCCGCAGGTAGTAAACTTGCAAAAAGACTTGCAGGTCGATTTACAGACTCCGGGTATTTATATGTTCCGTCTGCATAATGGAAATTGGTTGATCGAAGCTGCCGATCCGACACACAAGCAACATTCCCTGTCGCTCAAAATGAATGGGAAGGATGTGAAGATCGTCTTCCCTCCCTGCCATGAACCGGGAAAAAGCATTTCTGCCCAACCGTTTATCAGTGCTCCTTTTTCCAAAGGAATCAAAGTGGATGGTAAACAAGACGACTGGAAAAACGTCTCGGCTGTAACTGGTCTAATCGCTCCCTGGGACGGGGCGGAAAAAGACAAAACCGCTTTTTATGCCTGTCATGATCAAAAGAACCTGTATTTCCTGTATGAGGTGTCTGATACTACTTTGGTTTATAATGACGAGAAGACGGAGGCTTCTGTCGGTAATGGAGACCGGATCGAGTTTTTTATGAGCAAGGATCCGGAGATGAAGACGTATTATTGTGCGGAGATCGATCCGAAGGGGAAAGTGATGGATTATGAAGCGCATAACTATCGTAAGTTTGATTTTAACTGGAACTTCAAGGATCTGAAGTTGGCAACTTCCGTCGGCAAAGATTCTTACCGTGTGGAAGGGAGCATTTCGTTGAAGACGCTAAGAAAATTAGGGTTGATTTCTCCGGAAGGTGAAATCCGCATGGGTGTTTACCGGGCCGATTATTTCGACGATGCCGGGGAGCGCGTGATCTGGTCATCCTGGATCGTCCCTGATGCTGCCGAACCGGATTTCCATATCCCGTCTTCTTTGGGAATATTAAAACTGGAGAATTTCGTACCTTTGTCACGACTAAAATAAAAGAAATATGAATAGAACGCTGATAAAAAACGCCACTATCATTAACGAAGGCCGCACCTTCACCGGTTCGGTACTGATCGAAGATGATAAGATTGCCGCAGTATATGAAGGGACAATTCCGGCTGAGTCCGGTGATGCGACCGTGATAGATGCTACAGGTAAATACTTGCTTCCGGGTGCTATCGACGATCAGGTGCATTTCCGTGAACCGGGATTGACGCATAAAGGCGATATCGCCAGCGAAAGCCGTGCTGCTGTAGCCGGTGGGGTGACTACCTTCATGGATATGCCGAATACGAAGCCTCAGACGACAACTCTTGCCGATCTGGAATGGAAATTGCAACGGGGAGCTGAAATGTCGGTTGCTAACTATTCCTTCTTCTTCGGCGGGACGAACGACAATATGGATGAAATCCGTAAACTGGATCGTAGCCGTGTGCCGGGTCTGAAACTCTTTCTCGGTTCTTCCACCGGTAATATGTTGGTCGATAAGAAGGATAGCCTGGAACGTATTTTCGGCGAAGCCGGGATGCTTATCGCTATCCATGCCGAAAAGGAGGAGGTCATCAAACGGAACATCGCTCATTATACGGGCTTGCACGGTGACGACTTGGATATCTCCTTCCATAGTAAGATCCGTAGCGAGGAAGCCTGCTATGCTTCCTCGTCCGAGGCAGTTGAACTGGCTACCCGTCTCGGTTCCCGTCTGCATATTCTGCATCTTTCGACAGCAAAAGAACTTTCTTTGTTGAGTAATAAGCTTCCGATTAGTGAAAAGAAGATCACAGGTGAAGTATGTGTGCATCATCTTTGGTTTCACGATGGCGATTATGAACAGTTCGGAAACCGTATCAAATGGAACCCGTCGATTAAGACGCTGGCAGACCGTACGGCACTGCGTGAAGCCGTTAATAACAACACAATCGATATTGTGGCGACCGACCATGCCCCGCATCTCCTTTCCGAAAAGGAGGGAAGTTGCCTGAAAGCCGCTTCCGGAGGTCCGCTGATCCAGCATTCGCTTATTGTTATGCTGGAATTGGCGATGGAAGGCCGTTTCACTTACGAAAAAGTGGTGGAAAAGATGGCTCACATGCCTTCAGAACTTTTCCGCGTGGATCGCCGTGGCTATATCCGTCCAGGTTATTATGCCGACCTTGTCTTGGTCGATCCGAAAGAAATCTGGACAGTGGCAAAAGAAAATATACTGTATAAATGCGGTTGGTCTCCTTTCGAAGGCTATACATTCCATCATGCCGTTTGGAAAACATTCGTCAACGGGCAACTGGCCTATGACAATGGACGGGTGAATGATGAGGTTCGCGGGATGGAAGCTCGGTATAGTTGAAAGGTGAAAGGTGAAAGTTAATTTTACGTCTCTTTATAACTTTCACCTTTCAACTGATATCAATAAGTTTGTGCGTTTGCAAGCTGAGGTGCCATTGGGGGTGGTGGAGGATGTACTCTACCACCTCTTTTGTATTCAGGCAGGAACAGGGTTGGAGGAAATGCCAGGTTGCTTTCAAACCGGCGTATTCCGTCAGGTCCTGTCCTGTATAGACCACTTTGATCTCATCTATATGTGTCAGCCTCAAGGGAAACCCTTTCGGGGAACAGGTCACCCAGTCGATGCCTTCCGGCAACGGGTTTGTCCCGTTAGTCTCGATGCAAATATATTTTCCTGCCATGTGTAGCAGATCGATAAAAGTCTGGTCGATCCAGAGCGAAGGTTCGCCTCCTGTCAAGATAACGACATTTGAAGGAAAGGCTGAAATAGCTTGTAAAATATCTTCATCAGACATCAAGATCCCTTCCTCGTGTCGGGTATCACAAAAACTGCATTTCAGGTTGCATCCGGAGAAGCGGACGAAAACGGCAGGCGTACCCGTATGGAAACCTTCTCCTTGGAGACTGTAGAATATCTCGTTAATCTTTCTCATAGATTGCCGTGTTTCCTTCTGATTCCTGAACTTCTACTTTGTAGCAGGTGGGAAGCTGGTCGCATATCCACTGGGCGATATTCTCGGCTGTCGGGTTAAAAGGGAGCACCTCGTTGAGGTTCCGGTGATCGAGCTGATCTTTTACGACCTGCTTGATATGGGTGAAATCGATCACCATGCCATCTGTGTTTAATTCTTTGGAACGGCAATGCACGGTGATAATCCAGTTGTGACCATGCAGATATTCGCATTTGCTCGGATAGGAAAGCGACAGACTGTGAGCTGCCGAAATCTCCATACGTTTGATAACGGTATACATACGATAAAACTGTTTTAGAATATTATGCCTGCACCTAATGTCACCTCGGTACAAGGTGCAAATTTACTGAAAAAATCGGGTTCCGAAGCGGTACTTAATGTATTGAAATATTAAAAATATCTGTAACTGTTTGTATGTATTTAAAACAAAGATCAGGGGAGGATCTATCGTAAAAATGAACTTTTTTGTTGTGAAATAAAAATATTATGTATTAATTTGCTTCATAATCAAAGATATGAGGTGGTTTTAACGTCTCTGAACCAGTATTTCGGCAGCAGTCCTATATTGTTAAAAAATAGAAGAAGCTGCAAATAAGTTTCGATAATCTTAAAAATGTGTTTTATAATATCTTTTTTTATTTGTTCAGTAATTTAAAATGCCTCATCTTTGCAAGCAGATAACCTAAACAATCTTTTTTGCCTTAAAGACTAATACCTATTAAAACCTATAAAGAGGACCTTTGAGAAAAGGTCCTCTTTATGATTTTTAGAGGGTTACTCTTTTGTTTCTTCTATTTTTGACGATATTTTCCCAATCGCATCATTGAGTTTTTCTTCAGGTGGGATCATGTTGAAGTTGCCCCAGAACTTTTCATCGTAAGTAAATCGGGTTTCCGCAAAGATTGTCCGTGTCGGTAATGCTTCGCTACGGGCAAAGCGGCTTACTCGGTTCGTGTCTATTTTGCAGGTAACCATCTCGAACCAGGTATGCAGTGGGAAAGTTCCGAACAGTTGTTTCCTTTTCTTTATCCTGAAAAAGAGGTCGCCTCGGACATGGTTGATGTAATATTGGCCGTTGTAAGGTTTGTATGTTACGGTATAGATCACTTTTTGGGGAGTGATCTTTAGATTGCGACTCTTTTTTTCCACCAGCATCCCGGTAGCCTGTTTAATGTATTTGGGGTTGATTTCGAAATGGGCGCGGAGCAATGTGTTGTTTTCCGTGTCGATATACAGTTCTCCCCGGTAAAGAGCGGAGTTGATGTTTCCTTTTTGTTCGAAATAGATCACATGGGCTAACCGGTCGTCGATCACGGCGATATCGGAAGATGCATACATATAAGACTCTATCTTTTCATCTGTCAGAAGGAAGTCAGGCAATTCTTTTATCAAGTCCAGGCTCAGGCTGGCGTTGATTCCCGACTTCATCCGGGCGATGATCGTGTCTTTTTCCTGCTGGCTGATGATCCGGCGCATTTTGAGCAGTTTGACCTGGTCCGGTGCCGGATTGGGCTTGTAGGCCGATTTGTAAATTTTGAATACAGCTTCCGTCAATCCTACGAATTTATTTTTTCGTTCGATTCCTTCCCGGTAGAAAGTAGTCAGGTAAGCGGGTGATTGCGGGTAGTTTTTCCGGATGTTTTCTTTCATGTCTCGAAGCAGGCGGAGTGGGTTGACGATGCGCACTACGACTTCTTGGATCGGGATTATTTTGGCATCGAGCGTGATCACCGTGTGTTGTCCGGCGAGAAGAGAGGCCTCTATCTTGCGGGATTCGTAGCCTAAGTGGGAGAAGTAGAGCGTAGACCGGCGAAGCGAGTCGGGCAGCGTGAGCCGGAACTCCCCGTTTGCATTGGTGATGCTGCCGATTGAAGTAGCAAGGACCCCTATAGTGCCCGCCTTGATCGGTTCATTCGTCTGTTGGTCTTGTAGGATTCCTTTGACAATAAAATAGTTGTCTGCCTCTTTCGGAGGAATGGTCTCGGGAATGGCTGTTTGCCTGGCAGGTTGCGGCCCGGAGATCAGGATGTGATCGCCTATCACACGCAAGCTCAGTTCTTTGTTTCCTGTGATCAGGTAAATTGCCTGCCGGATGGTGTAGTCTCCTTTCGGGATGCGTACCGTTTTTTCATTATCGATCAGCTTGCTGTCATAGATAAAGAGAAAGCCGGTTTGTTCCGATACTTTGTCAAGCAGGCGGTAGACGGTATTTTTTTCTTTGGATAAGTGAATCATGCGGGCCAAAACATCATCGCCTCCCTCTGCGCATAACAGGCCTGTCGGAAGCAAAAGCATCCAAAAGCACAGACAGAGAAGGCGAAAAATCTGAATCATTAGCTTCACTATATAAATAACATTTAATTGTCAATTGAATAAAAGGATCATGTTGTCCTGTCGTGTTTTCTTCAAATCGAGGGCAAGGCAGATCAGTTCAGCCATCGCTTCGGGTGTATCATTGGAGAAGGTGACGGTAAGCGTCCGGTTCCATAGCTCTGGTGTCGTTTCCAACCGGATATCCGGATTTTGCAGATTGATCACCCGCAGGATATTGCCTAATTTTTCGTCTTTGAACCTGATTCGTTTGGTATAGCGGTCGAATAGTGCCGGATCGGGCGTCATGCTCAATTGCAGTCTTCGGGAGAGGAGCGTGACGGTTTCCCCGGCTTTTACATGGATGTCCTGTCCGTCCTTCTTCAACGTCACTTTTACTTCCCCTCGCTGTACAGACAGTTCGAAAGGAGTGCTATCGTTACTTTTCACATTGAAGGCCGTCCCTAACACTTCGATACGTGTATCTTCGGTTTCAATTATGAACGGCCGCTTGTGGTTGCCGGCTACATCGAACAGGGCATTCCCTTGCAAGCTCACTTCCCGTCGGTCGGATGAGAAATGTTCAGGAAACTTCAATGAAGTATTTCCTGCCAGGTAGACCACGGAACCATCCTCAAGGGTGGTTACCAATGTCGTTGCCGTCTCACTGTTCTGACGGGTGAGCAGGTTCGGATCGGTATCCTGCCCAGACCTGTTCAGGTAGGTGACAGAGATAAGCAGGCAAAGAAGGGCGACGGCAGCAGCGGCTACTCCTCTTTTCCATGCAGGGCTTCTGAATGGCGAAGCCGGTCTGCCCGAAAGCAAACCTTCTTCATCCAGACGTTGGTACAACGTATTCCAGGCCCGGTCTGTTTTTCTTTTATTTCTTTCTGTTTCAATCATATTTCATGTAAATCTCTAATTCGTCTCGTAGTGTTCGGAGTGCTTTCGTCATTTCGGCCTCGACTGTTTTGACTGAAAGGGAGAGGTTGGATGCGATTTCCGCATATTTCTTTCCTTCGAAACGATGCATCCGGAATATGCGGAGACGACGTTCGGGAAGCTTTTCGAGTGTCCGGTTTACCAGAGCTTCCAGTTCCTTGTATTCGATCTGCTCCTGTGGGTCGTCCGGTGTGTCGTCTTTATCCGGGTGGGAGAGGATGGCATCCCGATAACGGTTGCGTACATCCTGGTGTTCCCAGTACTGGAGGGATTGGTTACGCACGGCCCCATACAAATAGCTTTTTATCGTATGAAACAATTGTAACCGTTCCCTTTCCTTCCAAAACACATAGAATAATTCTTGTACGATCTCTTCCGCAATATCCATTCTTCCGGTTATGCTGGCTGCAAACATACAAAGAGGCATATAATACAGACGGAATACTTGTTCAAAAGCTTTGACGTCTCCATTTTTGATCTTTGTAAGTGTAAGCAGGTCTTTCATGTTTAATAATTATTCAATGTGCCAATTGAGAAATGTTGCTAATTTATACATTAATCTGCTCGTTGGCAAATTGGCACATTACCTATGTTGCTTCTTCAGTTTGTTGACAGCGTGTTCCAATGATTCTGTCGGCTCGATGATATTGTAGGAACCCCAGAAACCTTCATCGGCAAAATTGGAAACCTTGTCCGATAAGGACTGGCTGGATCTGAATGCCATCTTGTAGGGAATAGTGTTTATGCCGCTTTCCTTGCCATCTGTTACGACCATCTCCGAAAGGATGGTGTAATTGGTTGAGAACAATTTGCGTTTCCAGTCGCATTTGAAGCGGACGCCGTTACGGATGTAGCTCAGATAAGTCAGCCCATTGCGTTCCTTGTAGTTGACCAGGAACGAGACTTCGACCGGTTTGAACCGTAACCCGAACGGCTTTTTCCGGAGGATCGCCTGCGTGGCCTTGTTGTGGTCGTTCATGTCGAGAAAGAATTCGGCCCGCGTGAAAGAGAGCCGTTCCTTGTCGATGTATAGTTTTCCATAATAAAGCGCATACGGTAATATGGCTTGCGGCTCGAAATTGATAACGTATTGTGGCCGGTCGTTGATCGTTGTCGATTCTTCCATCCGAAATTTATAGTAAGGCAGGCTTTCCAGGTCGAGCAGTACATCCGGATTCTTCACCACGTCCACATAGACGGACAGGTTCGGGCCTCCCAGCAGTTTGACGGCCAATGTGTCGCTCGCTTTCTGGCTGAGCAGCTTGCGCCCTTTGAATATCTGTACGCGATCGCGGTCTACTCCCTCGTCATAAGGAGTCTTGTAGATATCGATCACCGCTTCCGAGATGTTGATATACCGGCGCCCTTTCTGGGCCGTTTCACGATAGAATCCGGTCAGGAGGCTATGCTTCGAACTGTAGTTGGCCGGAATCTTTTTGATTGCTTCTTCCACCAAGTAACGAGGATCGCGGGCATGGATGATAACTTCGTCGAGCATATTCGTGTAGGGGGTCAGCCACACGGTCTGTTCTTCCACATCCTTGCCGTTGAGTTTTATTTTACTGTTGAAATATCCGAGGTGCGAAATCTCCACTTCTTTGGCATGGATGGAATCTTTTACCTTGAAAGAAAACTCACCGTCGGCGTTCGTGACCGTGCCGGTCGTACTGCCCGGAATAGAAATATTGACATATTCCAGGCTCTTTTTGCTCTTTTTGTCTTTTACGATACCACTGAGCGTGATGTACCCCCCTTCGTCAGCCGAATCCGTTTGTGCCTGTAAAGGCGTGAATCCCGCCAGCGACAGTGTAATGAGCAAGTATCCCCATAGTTGTTTATGCATCGCTTTCATATCTCATATAGTTTAATAAGTAAATACTCGTGCTTGTATTACTAAGATGGTTCAGCCGGCAAATACCCTATGCTTCGTCCCTGGATTTTTTTATTATGATGGACATAGTTTGAAAATTTGACTATTTTTGCGCAGGTTATACTAAGATGAGACGATGACAGAGCAGGAGATAAGGAAATATTTAAGGCGGATCGAAGAAGAGAATTCCCAGACTGCTCTGCGTAGCTTTTATAATCTTTGCTTCGACCGTTTCTTTCGTATTGCCTACTACTATCTGCATACGGAAGAGTGGGCACAGGAGGTCGTCCTCGATGTATTCCTGAAAATATGGGAACGCCGCGAGTCTTTGCACCATATAGCCAATTTGGAAGATTATTTCTTTATCACGATAAAAAATGCCTCTCTGAACTATCTCGAAAAGGAACAACGCCGGAAAGACATGACGGCGGATGCTTTTGACGGTGTGTCCATCTCCGGTGAATCGCCGGAAGACATCTTGGTCAGTGAGGAACTTTTTGCCCACTATGTCAAGGCCCTCGATCGCCTGCCGGAGCGATGTCGTGAAATATTTATCCGTGTACGTGAAGAAAAGCAGTCTTATGCCGAGGTAGCGAAAGACTTGGGCATAAGCGTCAATACGGTCGATGTACAGTTACAGAAAGCGATCGGGCGGATGTGGGATATGTTGTCGCGTTATATAAGCGGAACCGAAAATTGAGACAGTTGGAGTGATGTCCGTGAGCAATACGAGACCTTGTTGCGTACGCGCCCGGACCTTTTCCAACGGGTCCCGTTGAAGCATATTGCTTTATTCCTGCAAATTACCCCGCAGTCGCTTAGCCGGATACGCGCCTCTGTGAAATAACATTTGTTTTTTACACGTTTATCATTTAGTAAGTAGAGTCTGTATTTTGCCTGGCGGGTAGAAAGGTGAAAAAATATATTACCCGCAAATGTTGTTTCAAAATGCATGTCTTATATAATCCTATTTACATGGGGTGGTCTTGACATTTTTGATACACGGTCATTTCTGTATGTTGTGCAGCGTTTCTTTTTTCCAAAGCATCTTATCTATAATGGGGATTATTGGACGATGAAGCTGTCCGGATGGTTAAAGTATATATAAATGCTTGGAAACTATTTGGAAACAGCTATATTTGTGAATAAAATGGACAGTTTTATTAGTGAGGCAGAAAGGGTATTAAACCTACCCCCCCCCTTGTATTTAGTCTAAAGAGTAGAAATATTATAAAGTAGAGGAGAAACGAATATGAAACCCATGAAATTAACATCTTTGATGGTGATGCTTCTGGTAGGCTTCAGTGCCGCAGCCCAGGAGGAGTTCTTTGATGATGTGTATTTCTCTTCCAGCAAAAAAGATAAAAAAGAAAAAACAGAAGAGAAGGTCATACAACCTAAAGAGGATGCTGAACGTACTACGATGACGTCTACATACAGCACCAGCAAAAGAAAAAGTGCTGTGTCTGATGAAGAACGAGATGTAGATGAATATAACCGTCGCTATACTTCGGTTGACGTGGAGGAGCCGTATGATGAAGATTCAGACGGTGAAGTCTTGGCCGAATATAACGACGATATGGATAATGAAAAAACAGTCGCTTCCGATTCTAAAAAGGAACGTCGTTCGGATACGGAATATACCGAGCGTATCATCCGTTACCATTCGCCGAGCAAGATTACGATTGCCGGAGCAGACCAAGTCGATCTGTATCTGAGTGACGGATATTATGCTTATGGCTACGATACGGATTATTCCAACGGCAGTACCAACGTAAGTGTCAATGTGAACATCGGAAATGGCTGGGGCGGTTACTATGATCCGTGGTACAGCGGATGGTATGGTGGCTGGTACGGCGGTTGGTATGATCCTTGGATTTACAGCCCGGCCCGCTATTGGGGCTACGGTCCATCCTTCGGTTTCGGCTGGGGTTGGGGTGGTTTCTATGCCGGCTACTGGGGCCCGTCTTGGGGCTGGGGTCCGAGTTATTGGGGACCTGGTTATTGGGGTGGCGGCTACTGGGGTGGCTATTGGGGACATCATCACCATCATTATCAACCGAATTATTATCGGAATGAGACAGGAAGACGTTCTTCCTATGCAAGCAATTATAGAGGAAGTGGTGGGCGAAGCAGTAGTTCGACCTATCGTTCCGGTACGCGTAATCGCTATAACGGATCCGTTACTTCGCTAAGGGGGGATAACAGCAGCATTGCGGCGCCTAACCGCAGTACCCGCTCCGGACGTCCGGCTTCTTCAGAAGGCACGTCCCTCCGTAACAACTCTGTTTCAACACGACCTTCATCTGTTGGCACTACGACGAGAACCCGTGTGAATCGTCGGAATGATTCGGGCACAATCGGCTCTTCTTCCCGATCCCGTATTTCGGGTTCGTCAAGTCGTCAGCAATTGTACGCGCCTTCGAGAAGCAGCAACCGGAGCAGCATCGACAATGGCAACAGCCGCTCTTATCAGTCACGAAGCCAGAATAGTTATAGCCCTTCTCGGAGTACTTATGCTCCTTCGAGAAGTAGTGGTGGCAGCAACCGTTCGGGCTCCTTCGGTGGAGGTAGCAGCCGTTCGGGAGGTGGTAGCAGCAGAAGCGGCGGGCGTCGATAAGGATAGGAATGTTTGGCGAAGTAAGAAATAGTAGGGGGCAGTTTTGCCCCTTTCTCTATAAAGTATGATTTATATAAAGAAAAAGTGATGAATAGAATAGCATGCTTATTAGTTTCTGCATCCCTGTTGAGCAGTGGCGTTGTATTTGCACAAGGAGAGTTGGATGCCTACAGGTATTCTCAAACGGAGTTGAATGGTACTGCACGTTATTTGGGCATGGGAGGCGCTTTTGGCGCATTGGGCGGAGATATTTCGTCCATGTCGTCTAATCCGGCAGGTTTAGGAATCTATCGTAGTTCAGAAATTGTTACTACATTGAGTCTGTCTTCGATCAAGGCAAAATCGGATTGGGGCGGTTCGAAGGTGGATGCGAATAAGACGAAGTTTAATTTTGATAACATTGCTTATGTCGGATATTTTCCTACTGGAAACGATGAAGGTTTGATCGGGTGGAATGTCGGTTTTTCCTACAATCGGGTGAAAAATTTCAATCGTAATTATCGTTTGCGTGGCACTCAAAATTACTCATTGGCTGATTATGCAGCAGCTAAGGCGTCTTATGCCGGAACGGATCGGAATAGCGGTGAATGGTTTGGTATTCCAGAAAATGAAATGCCTCCGTTCGGTGTGGTCAACAACGAATCAGATTTGGTATATGATAAGTTAGGTGCTTATAATGGTGGATGGTTGTCGGGATTGGCTTATCAATCGGGGATGATCGGTGCAAATCAGGCAAACGTGAATGATACCTATTATCACTCTGCTTTTGCAGAATGGGATCAGAACAATCAGAATTGGTATTCAGACAGTCGTCCGGATGATGTCGGTTTAGATGTGAGTGAAAGTGGCGCTATTGACCAGTATGACTTTTCGTTTGCAACCAATATTTCGAATCGGGTTTTCATCGGTGCGACGATTGCGGTGACAGATTTGAATTACCGTATGTCTTCCAGTTATTTTGAAAATTATCTCTATACGGATAACAGTATGGATTATTTGGATTGGGGCAATACTTTGAGAGTGGATGGTACGGGATATTCATTTAATTTGGGTGTTATCGTGCGTCCTGCCGATTATCTGCGTTTAGGGGTTGCCTATAATTCTCCCATCTGGTATAAGATGACAGACTCTTATTGGGGATATGCCGATACGCATAATGAAAACTATCCGGAGGATCCGGATGTAAGTGGAGAGACTCCTGCCAGCCCGTATCCTTATACGAATTATAAACTTCGTACAGCAGACAAGTGGATTTTTAGTGTGGCTGGTATTATCGGGCAGACAGCATTGATCAGTTTGGATTATGAATTAGGAAATTATAAATATATGAAGCTTTCCGATCCGTATGGATATGAGCATTATGAAGCTTTGAACCATGATTTGATCCAGAAGGATTTCGGTTTGGCCCATACGTTGAAACTGGGGGCGGAAGTGAAAATCACTCCTCAATTCGCTGTTCGTGCCGGTGCTAACTGGCGGACAAGTCCGATGAAAAAGGAGTTTAGAGAAGGGGCTTTTGAGGTATTTCCGGCAGGGACAGTGGCCCATTACACTTTGGATAAAGGAACAATTTCCTATTCGGTGGGGTTAGGATATCGTTTCACTCCTAACTTTTATATGGATTTGGCCTGTGTATATCGCCAATATAAGGAAGATGCTTATACGTTTTCTAAAGTTATTATAGAAGATAATAATGGTCTTCACACGCTTGTCGATTCAGAAGCGATCGGTCTGAAAACAAACACAACCCAGGTTGCTCTCACGTTAGGTTATAAGTTTTAAAAATCATAAATACTTTAGAAGGTCCTCTATCCATGACATTTAATGTACGGATAGAGGATCTTTTTTGTATAAATGTTTTATAGTCTAATAATTTGTATAAAGTCAAAAGAATCATTATTTTGTCTTATTCTAAAACTGAAGGAAATGTCTGTAGATGCAGTAAAACAAGAACTGTTGGCGAAGTTGAAGGAAGAGCATTTCTAATCTGGAGTGTATCGAGCCTTATCTTTTAGTTGGTGGTACAGCTTTGTCTTTACAGATAGGCACTCGCCAAAGTGAAGATTTGGACTTTATGAAGTGGCGTACCTGTAAATCAGAGAAAATGGAAGTTCTGTTTCACACGAGATACCGGATTCGATCGATTGCAACCTGTTTATTCTGTTACCGCTCAAGAGATAGAAGAATTTATTAAATCCAGCCTGTTGTGAATTGAGACTTTGTTCGTAAAAGTCCCCTGTTCGTACATAAAACGTACGGTCAGGGGGCTTTTTTATGTAAAAATAAAGGAAATGTTTGCCTATTTAAAATACTTTTTGTTCTTTTGCCTTTGTAAATATAAATAATATTATTGTCTAACAATTTTAAATATCGTTGCCTATAGCATAAACATTACTCAAGAAAAAACTAAAAATATAGAAGTAATGAAGACTTTAAGAATGATGACTGACGAAGAGCTGGTCGTTCTTTATGCAGAAGGTAATAATGCTGCTTTCGATGTATTGTTGAATCGTTACAAAAGTAGCATACACTCCTACATTTACTTTATAGTCCATAACAAAGATCTCACAGAAGATATCTTTCAGGAGACTTTTGTCAAGGTGATTATGACCATTAAACAAGGCCGTTATACCGAAAACGGTAAGTTTAAAGCATGGATTACCCGCATTGCTCATAACCTGATTATCGATAACTTCCGTCAGGAACGCAGTGAAAATACGGTTTCAAATGATGAAGTGGAAGTGGATCTATTCAATAATATCAAACTTTGCGACGGCACGATCGAAGATAACATCGTACGCCGTCAGGTATTGTCTGATGTGAAAAAGTTGGTGAAGCACCTTCCCGACAGCCAACGCGAAGTATTGGAAATGCGTTACTATCAAGATCTCAGTTTTAAAGAAATTGCCGATATTACAGGTGTAAGCATCAATACGGCTTTGGGACGTATGCGTTATGCGATCTTGAATATGCGTCGTATGGCGGAAGAAAACAGTATCGAGCTGTCGATGGCTTGATAATAAGAGCCTGTTTAAATTTTGCATTTGTTGGTTGTGAGAGTTGTATTGAGGATGTTTTTCTGTAGGAGATGCCGTCTTTTTTGTTGAAACACGTGACTTATTTTGCTTCAAACAGTCAGAAAAAGTGCCGAAGATTCCCGTTTACAGGCTTTTTACACCCGGATGTGAACGGTCTTGACACCCGAGTGTGAATGATATCGAGACCCGGGTGTCAATGGGTTTATCTTATTATGTTATTGAAAATAAGTCATGTGAAGAAGAATCTTGGACAGGCGGTTAGTGATAGTATGATAGATGGAATAGGCATCCGTCATACCTACTATCATTGCTTGTGTCTATTGATATTCAATTGATAAAAGGAAATTAGTGATAGTATGACAGTTGTTTTTCAAAATAATCCTATAATGCAATAAAGCAGGCCGATGAGGGCTATGCAAAATTTATTTCAGAGAAATTTAAACAGGCTCTTATTAGTCGTAACTCTACTTTATAAAAATTCATATTATGAAAGCAAAGATTATTTTCTTAGGACTAATTACTTTATATTGTAGCTGCCAAGAAGCAATAAGAAAAGGACGACCTTTTCCTGAAGTAAATACAGATAGTGTAACGGTTATTCCAACCGATGAGGAACACGCGGAAGTAATAAAAGTATCGGATAATGTAAAAAGTAAAGTCTTATCTTCCGAACTAATAGAGGACTTCTATTACATTCCATTGGAAACGACTGATGAATCATTATTTGCATATTGCAATAACTTGGAGTTTTATGAGGATAAGATTTATTTGTTTGATAGGTTGGGTGCGGAAAAATTGTTTATATTCGACAAATATGGCAAGTTCTTGAATTATGTAGGAGATAAGGGCGGTGCTTCCTACGAATTTTATGCTCCTAAAGCATTTGCCGTTAATAGGACTAATAAGCAATTTGTCATCTATGACAATCAAAAACGTAAATGGATGGTATTTACGGATAAGGGAGATTTTATTACTTCGTATGATGTTAACTTTAGAATGAAAAGTTGTTTTCAGATATTTCCAAATGGAGAATATGTCTCCTTTACTGATGCAGGCGACCGAAATTATCACTTAGGGAAATACGCTGATTATAAAGTTCTCTATACGGACACATTAGGCAGACTATTGAAAGCAGCTTACACCTTCCCCGAAAAAGTTTATACTACGATTGTTTATGATCCGTTAATTTGGGCAAATGATGAATTGTTGTATTTCTCGTTGTATAGGGATAAAGTATATACACTGAAAGATTCTATTTTTGAGATGAGATATAAATTCGATTATAGCGATTTCAGTCCGTTTAAAGAAAAAGACTTGGAGGCTTTCGAAAACTATGAGGACTTTTATCGGTATTGTTCTTCTCATACTTATTTATCCGGTTTTGCTGAAAACAGCACGCACCTATTTCTTAAAACTTCAAGTGAAGATGGGAAAGATTTTGTATCTTTTTACGACAAACGAAGTAAAAAAATGATCAGCTGGTATTACATTTATTACGATATGGATTTTGCCTTAGAATTTATGAATAATATATTCAGCTATAAAGACTATTTTGTGGCTTTAGTGGAACCGGAAACATTGAAAGGTTTAAAGAAGCATATAGAAACTACAACGCATTATCCGATGAAAGAGGAAAACCGGATAATGATAGAGAGCTTGAAAGAAGATGATAATATGGTGTTGGTATTCTTTAAAGTAAAGACGTTATGAAGAAAGTAAGTATAGCTAATATTATCATATCCATCATAATTGTCATTATAGCTGGTGTTTTATTCTACAATAATCGATACAATATAAGCAACGACATGGATAATACAGAGATGTATGTGATGTTAAGAAATATGGAAGTTAATGCCAATACACAATGGCAAGAATTTCCAGACAATAAAAAATTACAGAATGATAGTCTATCCTTGTTTATAAGGAATTTAAAGACTCCTACTTTAATGCTTCGAATCAAGGAGACGAGTTGCCAATCATGTATATTCAATGAGTTGGATCGAGTTAGGGATTTAATAGAAAATGGTGTAAACTGTATTATCTTGACAACGTATAATAATCCTTCCATAGCAAGAAAAATTCTATGCACAAAAGGATGCAAAGACGTTACATTTTTTAATATATCCTATGATTGCATGTATGAATGGTATGTGGAACAATTAGAAGTTCCTTATTATTTTGTTTTACATCCGAATAAAAAGGCATCTGACTTTTTCTTACCGGAAAAGTCGAAACCTGATATAACGGATTCCTATATCAAAAGTATTGCTCGAATATGTTCGGTGAATGGAGTCTCAATTAACAATAAATACAAATAACATGAAAAGAACAAACTTACTACTCCTATCCCTTTGTGCGTTAGGATTGATATTTACCAGATGTGATTTCAACTGGAATTTTTCACGAAAATACACAATTGCCATAAAACAACCGGATCAAGCATATATTCAATCTGCTGAATTGGATTCTATCTGGAAATCAAGTTATGAATATGCCGTTTTAATTCCTGAAGATACTACTATAAGTACTTATTTTCATTTGATAGAAGCCTTGAACAGCAATCAGCCATATAATTGCACCAATACTCTTATTATTTGCCATACAAAGGATACGGCAAGCATGAAAGAGCTGGCTCCGGGCTATGCTTTATATATATCCGATTTCATAGCTAAAGAGGGTATGTGCAATAAATCTTGTTATTTTAACATACATAAAGATATAAATAAATATCAGATAGAAAAAATAAAATGCGAATTCTAAAAGGAACTATTCTACTGGTTTTCGTCTGTGTATTTATCCGTATCGCGGTTGGCAAGCCGTGTGTGGTTCCATCCGGTAGTATGGAACCCACTTTGCTTTGCGGAGATCGTTTATGGATAAATAAGTTGGCATACGGAGGACGACTCCCGAAACGTTGGGCAGATATTCCGTTGCTCAATGTATTCACATGGATTCGACCGCTCCGTATAGCAGATGAACAGAACCATTGGAAGTATTTCCGCTTGCCGGGTTTTACCCAGCCACAGTTGGGAGATATTGTGGTGTTCAACAGCCCTATGGATGAGCGCGTATGGCTGGTAAAACGTATCACCCATATTATACCACAAGGCGATACTTTAGCCATTAATAAAGAAACACTAAATTCTTATCGCTCTTTAATTATTCGGGAAGGAAGTTCTATTGCGAAATATCGGAATCGTATCTTCATCAATGGCAAATGCGATTCGCTTTATATTACAAAGCATACGTTCTACTTTATGGAAGGTGATAATCGGGATAATTCGCACGATAGCCGTTACTTCGGTTATATTTCGGAAGATGCAATCGTCGGAAAGTTCGATAGAGTGCTGTATTCCTTTGATTCGGATAAATGCGGTTGGAAATCGATTCGTTGGAAGAGGATATTTGAGAAGTTATAAACGAATATGTGAGTCTTCATTGGCATAAACATTCGAAATAGGCTATGTAAATAGAGGCTACCGATTGCTATGTGCCGGATACGGCGGAGCTATTAGCTGTTTTACGGCAATCGGGGTTTGAATTTGACCAGGCGATTCATTACCGGAAGCGGAATTTTCTACATGTATCACTAAAGAAAACCGGTACGAACCGGATGCAGGTACTTTTGCGTCTTTTGGTTCTGGTATTCTTGTTATCGGGGTGTGGGGGAAACCGGAAAAGCCAGAGGCGGGAGGTGGCAACTTCTATGGATTCTGTCCGATTTTCTTCATGTGAGACGAATTTGAGGAAAAGGGATATTCATTTGACCGATACGGCAGTGTGGAATTTGCACCGGGTTGTTTATTTCGTTCCGGACAGTACCGGTAGGCAATACCCGAAAACTGTCACCTCTTTGCAGATGGATTACCGGAGGGCACTGGCCGACACCGGGAAAGTGATGGTGCGAAAACAAGATGAATATGCCGGACAGCAGGTAAAAGTTGCCGAAATCCGGATGGAATCCAGCCGGAAAGCTCGTTCGCCAGTATACTTTATCTATGGAGGAATACTGTTGTTTGTCGTGGTCCTCTTTTTGTATAAAAGGTTGCGGAGCAGAAACTTTTTTCCTAAAAGTTCTGTTTAACAAAAAAAGAATGCTAAATTTGCATCCTGATTAATTTTTAGGAATTTATAGTGAACAGATTATGATAAAGATTACATTTCCGGATAATTCCGTAAAAGAATATGCCGAAGGAACGACTGCCATGCAGATTGCGGAAAGCATCAGTTCCCGTCTGGCACAGGAAGTTCTGGCTGCGAGCGTGAATGGTGAGATTTGGGACTTGACCCGTCCGATCAACCAGGATGCCGCCATCAAACTTTTCAAGTGGGAAGACGAGGAAGGTAAGCATGCATTCTGGCACTCCAGCGCTCACCTGATGGCTGAAGCTTTGCAGGAGTTATATCCCGGCATCAAGTTTGGTATCGGACCGGCTATTGAAAACGGGTTCTACTATGATGTGGATCCGGGTGAAGCAACAATCAAAGAAGGTGATTTCCCTGCTATCGAAGCAAAAATGCTCGAACTGGTAGCGAAGAAAGAGGAAATCAAACGTCAGGACATTTCGAAGGCAGATGCCCTGAAAATGTTCGGTGACAGAGGCGAAGAATATAAAACAGAACTTATCAGCGAATTGGAAGACGGTAAGATCACAACCTATACGCAGGGGGCGTTTACCGACCTGTGCCGTGGTCCGCACTTGCCGAACACTTCTTATCTGAAGGCTGTTAAAATAATGAGTGTTGCCGGTGCTTACTGGCGTGGTGACGAAAAGCGTAAACAGTTGGTTCGTCTGTATGGTATCACTTTCCCGAAGAAAAAGATGCTGGACGAATATCTGGCATTGATGGAAGAAGCCAAGAAACGTGACCATCGTAAGATTGGCAAAGAACTGGAGCTGTTTACGTTCTCTACGGCAGTGGGAGCAGGGCTTCCGTTGTGGTTGCCGCGTGGCACGCAGTTGCGCCTGAAACTGGAAGACTTCCTGAAACGTATCCAGAAGAAATATGGTTACCAGCAGGTAATGACTCCGCATATCGGTGGCAAGCAGTTGTATGTGACTTCCGGCCACTACGCTAAATACGGTAAGGATTCGTTCCAGCCGATCCATACTCCGCAGGAGGGTGAAGAGTTCTTGTTGAAGCCGATGAACTGCCCTCATCACTGTGAAATATTCAAATCGTTCCCGCGTTCATACAAGGACCTGCCTCTGCGTTTCGCGGAGTTCGGGACTGTGTATCGTTATGAACAAAGCGGCGAGCTGCACGGTTTGACAAGAGTACGTGGCTTTACGCAGGATGATGCCCACCTGTTCTGTCGTCCCGATCAGTTGAAAGACGAGTTTTTGAAGGTGATGGATATTATCTTTATCATCTTTAAGGCTTTGGATTTTGAAAACTTTGAAGCACAGATTTCTCTGCGCGACAAGGTAAACCGGGATAAATATATCGGTTCGGAAGAAAACTGGGAGAAAGCCGAAAGCGCAATTATCGAAGCTTGCCAGGAAAAAGGCCTGAAAGCCAAGATCGAATATGGCGAAGCTGCTTTCTACGGTCCTAAACTGGACTTTATGGTGAAAGATGCCATCGGCCGCCGTTGGCAGTTAGGTACGATCCAGGTAGACTACAACCTTCCGGAACGTTTCGAACTGGAATATACGGGTGAGGACAATAAGAAACACCGTCCTGTTATGATCCACCGTGCACCGTTCGGCTCTATGGAACGTTTCGTTGCCGTGCTGATCGAACATACGGGTGGTAAGTTCCCGCTGTGGCTGACTCCGGACCAGGTGGCGATCTTGCCGATCAGCGAGAAGTTCAACGATTATGCTTATGAGGTAAAACGTCAGCTCGAAGCCGAAGATCTGAGCGTTCTGGTTGATGACCGTAATGAGAAAATCGGTCGTAAGATCCGTGATACAGAATTGAAACGTATCCCTTATATGCTCATTGTTGGAGAGAAAGAAGCAGAAAATAATGAAGTTTCTGTAAGAAAACAGGGCGAAGGTGATAAAGGTTCGATGAAAATTACTACCTTTGCAGCGCTTTTGAAAGGTGAGGTAGAGGATCAGATGAATCACTGGAAGAAAGATAATAATTAATTAACTAATAACGAGGAGAATAAATCTTTTTGAATGAAGAATGACAGTCTGAAAGAACAGTATAGAATCAACGAACGTATTCGTGTTCGTGAAGTTCGTTTAGTAGGTGATAACGTAGAACAGGGAGTTTATCCTACTTCTCAGGCATTAAAGATGGCTGAAGATCAAGGGCTCGATCTGGTTGAAATTTCACCGAATGCTGCGCCCCCCGTTTGTAGAATTACTGATTATCAGAAATTCCTTTATCAACAGAAGAAGCGCCAGAAGGAACAGAAGGCGAAATCTGTGAAAGTGATCGTGAAGGAGATCCGTTTCGGACCTCAGACAGATGATCATGATTACAACTTCAAGTTGAAACATGCGAAGGGATTTTTGGAAGAAGGAGCAAAAGTAAAAGCATATGTGTTCTTTAAAGGACGTTCCATTCTTTTCAAAGAGCAAGGAGAGGTATTGTTGCTTCGTTTTGCCAATGACTTGGAGGAATACGGAAAGGTAGAACAATTGCCGGTACTGGAAGGTAAACGTATGATCATCATGCTGACACCGAAGAAAGCCGGAGCTGCCGCCGCTCCCAAACCTGCCGTTTCAAAACCGGTAGTGAAGAAGGTGGTCGCGACTCCCAAGCCCAGGACTGAAGAGTCTGAATAATAAGGAAAGAAACCACCCGCTAAAGGGTGTAAAGTTTAATAATTAAAATATATTGGAAAATGCCTAAGATGAAGACTAATTCCGGTGCCAAAAAAAGATTCGCTCTTACCGGAACAGGTAAAATCAAAAGAAAACACGCTTTTAAAAGTCACATTCTGACAAAGAAGACTACAAAGCAGAAGAGAAATCTTACTCACACAGGTTTGGTTGCCAGTGTGGACGTAAGCAACGTTAAGCAGTTGCTTGGTTTGAAGTAATCTTTTTTAATTAAGCGAGTTTTACAAGATTTTTATTAACCGAATGTATTTAGCAAATAAGATCATCCGATAGTGATGACGCTAACATTCAAAACAGATTAGTATTATGCCTAGATCAGTAAATCATGTTGCTTCAAGAGCAAAAAGAAAACGGATTTTAAAACTTACCCGTGGTTACTATGGTGCACGTAAGAACGTGTGGACCGTTGCTAAAAATACCTGGGAAAAAGGTTTGACTTATGCATTCCGTGACCGTCGTAACAAGAAACGTAACTTCCGCGCATTGTGGATTCAGCGTATCAATGCTGCCGCACGTCTGGAAGGAATGTCTTATTCTCGTCTGATGGGAGCTTTGCACGCAGCAGGTATCGAAATCAACCGTAAAGTTCTTGCCGACCTGGCTATGAACCATCCGGAAGCTTTCAAAGCAATCGTTGCTAAAGTGAAGTAATTGACATTATAGAGCAATTGGAAAAAGAGCTCCTGAATGGAGCTCTTTTTTTATGTCAAAAGTTTGGTGGTTTCATTCCTATTGCATATCTTTGTGATAAGAAAAATGAGTTAGCCGCACATGTTCGATTGGGAAACTCATCAGTTTATTTTAATTCCGAGACACAGCTCTTGTCGTCAATGGCGGGCCGCACCCTTCGGGGCATGCTTAGCACGGCGGATTACAAAGATGGCAAAGCACTCAAATCCTGTCATACGGAGTTTGTTCATATCTACGGTGCGGCTTTCTTTACATAGGAGGATATGTCAGAACAGGCATATCCTCTTTTTTTGTGCCCCGTCAAGCATAGTTTTAGACGGTGTAACGCTATGGGTTAGGGGAGCTAAAGCATCGCTTTTTGTTTGAAATAGGAGCTTGTCCGTTTTTTCTTCGTATATTTACCCTCCAAGAATTAAACACACTAAACTAAATATTTATGTTACAGCCAAAACAGTCTCGCAATTATGTAACCGGGCTGGCTGCCGCTTGCTCGTTGCTATTGATTGCCTGCTCTCCGGAGGAAGTCCGGCAGGTCAATCTTATTCCCAAACCGGAACAGATGACAATGACCGGAGGAACTTTCACGGTCGATAGTCTCGCGTTATTTGGCGGGCAATCTTCCCGGAATATCAAAACAGTGATCGATGAAGCCTGGTCCGGTAACCCGGAAGGTTATCAGTTGGATGTGACGCCGGGAGGAATCGACCTGCGTGCCGGTTCGCCGGACGGTCTGTTCTATGGGATGCAGACGTTACGCCAACTCTATGCCGGAGGAGAGGTCCCATGTGTTTCGATCCGGGATAATCCTCGTTTTGGGTATCGGGGATTGCATCTGGATGTATCCCGTCATTTCTTCTCCAAAGAGGAAGTGATGAAATTGTTGGATGTGATGTCTTTTTACAAGTTGAACACCTTGCATATGCATCTGACGGATGCCGGAGGATGGCGTATCGAGATAGACAAATATCCGAAACTGACTTCTGAAACGGCCTTCCGCACCGAATCTGATTGGCGGAAGTGGTGGGACGGCCGCGACCGTAAGTATCTGCCGGAAGGGACGCCGGGCGCTTACGGCGGTTACTATACGAAGGAGGACATCCGGGAGATCGTGAAACATGCGGCTTCCAAACATATAAACATAATACCGGAGATCGAATTTCCGGGGCATTCGGAAGAGGTCCTGATGGCCTATCCTGAACTGAGCTGTTCGGGAAAGCCTTACCAGAACGGCGATTTTTGTATCGGTAACGAGCAGTCGTTTACATTCATGGAAGACGTATTGGCGGAGGTGATCGATCTTTTCCCGTCCGAATATATCCATGTCGGTGGCGATGAAGCCGGGAAGTCCGCCTGGAAGAAATGTCCGAAATGCCAGGCTTTGATGAAGGAAAAAGGAATGAAGAGCGTGGACGAGCTTCAGAGTTACATGATTCACAGGGCTGAGGAGTTTCTGCTTTCGAAGGATCGCAAGCTGATCGGCTGGGACGAGATCTTGGAAGGCGGTCTGGCTCCCGAAGCAACCGTCATGTCATGGCGGGGAGAAGACGGTGGAATCAAATCGGCACGGATGGGACATGATGTAGTGATGACGCCCGGCAACTACATGTATTTGGATTTCTATCAGGCCGATCCGAAGACACAGCCCTATGCTATCGGCGGCTATACGCCGATAAAGAAAGTATATAGCTATGATCCCGTCCCGGCAGATTCGCTTACAGCCGAAGAATGTCAACATATTTTGGGTGTGCAGGCCAATACCTGGACCGAATATATCCAGACACCCGAACATCTGGAATATATGATGTTCCCGCGTGCCCTTGCCGTGGCCGAGATCGGATGGACGCCGCAGGAATTACGGACATGGGAGGATTTCAAACCTCGCATGAATGCGCATATTTCCAAATTGCAGGGAATGGGGATCCGTACTTTTACCCTTTCGGACGAATTGGAAGTGACCATGCAGGTCGATACGGCAGGCAGAGAGATAGAAGTCATACTGGATGCCGAGAAATACCCGGCGGAAATCCGCTACACGACGGACGGTTCCGTTCCGGTGGCATCTTCCGCCCTTTATGCCGGGCCGATAACCGTGCAAGATTCCGCCCATATCAAAGCTGCTATTTTCCGGGACGGTGTGCTTCAGGGGACACCGACGGAAAAGAAAGTGGATTATCATCGGGCCATCAATAAGCCTATACATTATAATAGTAAGCTCTACGAAGGCTATATGGCCGGAGGAACGAACGCCTTGTTGGACGGCTATCGGGGCGGCCTGACTTATCTGGACGGACGTTGGCAAGGTTATTTGGATGACCTGGACTGTGTGATCGATATGGAAGAGGAAACGGATATCCATAAAGTGTCCATTCGTTTCATGCAACTGACAGGTCCGGGTGTGTTCCAGCCCGGACAAGTGGAGTTGTTGACTTCGGAAGATGGTGAAAACTTTATTTCCCGCGGGATTGTTCCGACAACGGTTCCGGCTGATGATCCGGACCTCCTGTTCCAAGAATATACGTTCGACGGTAACTGGAAAGCCCGTTATGTCCGTTTGAAAGCGCCGAGGGCGAATCCCGGTTTTATTTTTGCGGATGAGATCGTTGTTTGGTGAATTAAAAATTAAGAATTAAGAATTAAAAAATAAGAGTTGGTGTTATGAAGATGGTGTTGTTTTCTTTTCTATTGAGTTGCTGTTCTGCGCTGGTTTACGCGCAACAGCCGGTAGATTATGTGAATCCGTTTATCGGGACAAGCAACTACGGGACGACCAATCCCGGTGCGATTTGCCCCCAGGGAATGATGAGTGTCACCCCCTTCAATGTGATGGGGTCGAAAAGTAATAAGTTTGACAAGGACAGCCAATGGTGGTCCACGCCTTATTCGGCGGATAATAATTTCTTCACTGGTTATGCGCACGTCAATCTGAGCGGTGTCGGTTGTCCGGAGATGGGAAGCCTGTTGTTGATGCCTACCTCTGGGGAGCTGAATGTGGATTACCACGAATACGGTAGTGAATATAAGAACGAGGTGGCCCATCCCGGCTATTACAGTAATATCCTGACGAAATATAACATCAAGACGGAAGCTACCGCCTCCATGCGTACCGGCCTGACACGTTTTACTTTCCCGAAAGGGCAGGGGAATATCCTCTTGAATTTGGGTGAGGGGCTGACGAATGAAACCGGTGCGACCGTTCGTATGGTGAGCGATACGGAGATAGAGGGAAGCAAGTTGCTCGGTACGTTCTGCTATAACCCGCAGGCTGTTTTCCCGATCTATTTCGTGATGAAGCTCAGCAAAGCCCCCAAGCAGGCCGGCTACTGGAAGAAACAGCGCGAGATGAAGGGTGTGGAAGCCGAATGGGATGCCTATTCCGGCAAATATAAATTGTACACGAAGTACGACCGTGAGATGAGCGGTGACGACATCGGCGTCTGGTTCAAGTATGATACCGAAGAAGACGAAGTGATCGAAGTAAAGATGGGTGTCTCGTTTGTCAGCATCGAAAATGCCCGCTTGAATATGAACACCGAACAGCCGGATTTCAATTTCGACAAAGTGCGTGCGGCTGCCGGCAAGATGTGGAACGACGATCTGTCGCGTGTGATGGTGGAAGGCGGGACGAACGACGATAAGACGATTTTCTATACCGCCATGTACCACCTGCTGATCCATCCGAACATCATTCAGGACGTGAATGGCGAATATCCGATGATGGAAAGCCTGAAAGTCGGCCATACTACCGGAAACCGCTATACGGTCTTTTCGCTCTGGGACACCTACCGCAATGTCAGCACATTGATGACATTGCTCTATCCCGAAAAACAGCTTGACATCATCCGCACCATGATCGACATGTACAAGGAAAGCGGATGGCTCCCGAAGTGGGAACTGTACGGACGCGAGACACTGACGATGGAAGGCGATCCGTCTATCCCTTATATCGTGGATGCTTATATGCGCGGTTTGCGCGATTACGATATCGAGACTGCCTACGAAGGGATGCGCAAGGGTGCTACTACTCCCGGAGAGTTCAACCTGCTCCGCCCGGACAATAACGACTATATGAGCAAAGGCTACGTCCCCTTGCGCGAACAGTATGATAATTCGGTTTCGCATGCCTTGGAATATTATATTGCCGACTGGAATCTCTCGTTGTTGGCAGATGCGTTGGGAAAGAAGGAAGACGCCAAGCTGTTCCGTGAGCGGGCTATGGGCTATAAGCATTACTATTGCAAGGAGTTCGGTACGCTTCGTCCCATCCTGCCCGACGGCACGTTCTATTCCCCTTTCGATCCGAAACAGGGGGAGAACTTCGAGTCGAGCCCCGGTTTCCATGAAGGAAACGCCTGGAACTACACGTTCTATGTCCCCCATGACATCAAAGGCCTTGCCAAACTGATGGGCGGTCAGAAGAAGTTTGTTGATAAGTTGCAGATGGTCTTCGACAAAGGGTACTACGATATGGCAAACGAGCCGGATATCGCCTATCCGTACCTCTTCAGCTATTTCAAGGGAGAAGCTTGGCGTACGCAGAAGCTGGTCCGCGAACTGTTGGGCAAATATTATCACAATGCCCCGAACGGGCTTCCGGGTAACGACGATACGGGTACGATGTCTACCTGGGCGATCTTCTCGATGATGGGATTCTATCCGGCCTGTCCCGGTGACCTGGATTATGTTGTGACTTCTCCGACCTTCAACAAGGTGACGATCCGGCTGGACGAGAAGTTCTACCCGAAAGGCGAATTGGTGATCGAGTCCGCCCGCAAAACCCCGGAAGATATTTATATCAAAGAGGTGACAGCCGGCGGAAAGAAGCTGAAAGGGTATACGATTTCGCAAGACGAACTGGTGAATGCCGGGACATTGCGCTTCACGCTGGAAGACAAGCATTGATTTCCCCTCTCAATTTTATTTGAAATGGCATTTAAACGTTGAAAAACGGTTTCAAATTTTCTTGAAGCCGTTTTTCACTATTGAATCTCCGTTTCAATATTTCTTGAAGTGCCTTTTTAATGGTGAAAAACCGTTTCAAGAAAAATGGAGATGGGTTTCACCATTGAAAAATGGCTTCAAGAAAATTAGAAACGACTTTTCAACGTTTAAATGCCATTTCAAATATTCTTGAGACCTATAAATTATTATCTTTGCACACGTAAAAAAGAAAAACAGTTTAATCCATATTATATAATGTATAGAACAAGAACATGTGGCGACCTGCGCCTTGCCGATGAAGGCTTGGTGATTACGCTGGCCGGCTGGGTACAGAAAACCCGTAAGATGGGTGGCATGACGTTCGTGGATATCCGCGACCGTTACGGTATTACGCAATTGGTGTTTAACCAGGAAGTGGATGCCGCTCTTTGTGAGAAAGCAAATAAGCTGGGACGCGAATATGTTATCCAGGTGACGGGAACCGTTCGCGAACGTTCCAGCAAAAACCCGAATATCCCTACCGGTGAGATCGAAATCATCGTTTCGGAACTGAATGTCCTGAATGCAGCTGTAACTCCTCCTTTCACGATTGAAGACGATACGGACGGGGGTGACGACCTGCGCATGAAATACCGTTATCTGGATTTGCGCCGCAACGCCGTCCGCAAGAACCTGGAACTGCGTCATCGTATGGCTTTCGAGGTGCGTAACTATCTGGATAAGCAAGGATTCCTGGAAGTCGAAACTCCGGTGCTGGTAAACTCGACGCCTGAAGGGGCGCGTGACTTTGTCGTGCCTTCCCGTATGAATCCCGGACAGTTCTACGCTTTGCCTCAGTCTCCGCAGACGTTGAAGCAGTTGTTGATGGTTTCCGGTTTCGACCGTTATTTCCAGATCGTGAAATGTTTCCGTGACGAAGACCTGCGTGCGGACCGCCAGCCCGAATTTACACAGATCGACTGCGAAATGAGCTTTGTGGAACAGGAAGACGTGCTGAACATTTTCGAAGGAATGGCCAAGCATCTGTTCAAGGTGATCCGGGGCATCGATATAAAAGAAGCTTTCCCGCGTATCAGTTGGCACGATGCCATGAAATATTACGGAAGCGACAAGCCGGACCTGCGTTTCGATATGAAGTTCGTCGAACTGATGGACATCATGAAGGGACACGGTTTCTCCGTATTCGATAATGCTGCTTATGTCGGCGGTATCTGTGCGGAAGGGGCGGCTTCTTATACGCGCAAGCAGTTGGATGCGCTGACCGAGTTTGTGAAACGTCCGCAGATCGGTGCAAAGGGCATGGTATATGCCCGTGTGGAGGCAGACGGCAATGTGAAGTCGAGCGTGGACAAATTCTATACCCAGGAAGTATTGCAGCAGATGAAAGAGGCCTTTGGGGCAAAACCGGGCGACTTGATTCTGATCCTTTCCGGCGACGATGCGATGAAGACGCGCAAACAACTTTGCGAATTGCGTCTGGAAGTGGCCGGCCAGTTGGGCTTGCGTGACAAGAACAAGTTCGCCTGCCTGTGGGTGATCGACTTCCCGCTGTTCGAGTGGAGCGAAGAAGACCAGCGCTTCTATGCAATGCACCATCCGTTTACTTCTCCCAAACCCGAAGATATTCCTTTGCTGGACAGCGATACGGGAGCCGTCCGTGCGAATGCATACGACATGGTGATCAATGGTGTCGAAGTGGGTGGCGGTTCCATCCGTATCCACGACAGCAAGTTGCAGGATAAGATGTTCCAGTTGCTGGGCTTCACCGAAGAAAAGGCACAGGAGCGTTTCGGCTTCCTGATGAATGCCTTCAAATATGGTGCGCCTCCTCACGGTGGTCTGGCTTACGGTCTGGACCGTTGGGTCTCTTTGTTTGCCGGCCTCGATTCTATCCGTGACTGTATCGCGTTCCCGAAAAACAACTCCGGTCGCGATGTCATGCTGGATGCGCCCGGACAACTGGATGATTCGCAGTTGGAAGAATTATGCCTGAAAGTAGATATTAAGGAGTAATATACCGATAGGTCGATTTGCCGGTATGCTGGTGAATGGTTCACTGGCCTATTGGCAAATTGATTTATTTATAAATTATTGATTATGTTAAGGGTTAAGGATATACTGAAAGAAATCGAACAATACGCTCCGTTGCCATTGCAGGAGAGCTTTGACAATGCAGGTGTGCAGGTAGGCGATGTGAATCAGCCGGCTACCGGTGCGCTTCTTTGCCTCGACGTCACCGAAGAGGTGGTGGACGAGGCGATAGAGATGGGGTGTAATCTGATTGTCTCTCATCATCCTTTGGCCTTTAAAGCCTTCAAATCCCTGACCGGTTCGACCTATATCGAGCGGTGCATGATGAAGGCCTGCAAGTATGACTTGGTGATCTATGCCGCCCATACCAATCTCGATAATGCGGCGGGAGGCGTGAACTTCCGTCTGGCGGAACTGATCGGGCTGGAAAATGTCCGTGTCCTGAGCCCCCAGAAAGGTGCTTTGCTGAAGCTGGTCACTTTCGTGCCGGAGGCCTATGCCGATTTGGTGAGGACGACCTTGTTCAATGCGGGAGCCGGAGCGATAGGCGACTATGATTCCTGTAGCTTCAGCCTGCCGGGGAGCGGGACTTTTCGTGCCGGTGAAGGGACGAACCCGTTCTGTGGCGAAATAGGCGAGTTGCATGTGGAGCCGGAAATCCGTATCGAAACGATATTGCCCGCTTTCCGTAAGTCGACGGTGACGCGTGCGTTGCTTTCCGTCCATCCTTATGAAGAACCGGTATTCGATTTCTATCCTTTGGATAATGCCTGGAACCAGGTCGGTTCGGGGATAGTGGGAGAGTTGCCCGAAGAAGAGAGTGAATTGGGCTTCCTGCAACGGATCAAGGAGCTGTTCCAGGTGGGGTGCGTGAAGCATTCCGCCCTGACCGGCAAGCCGATACGCGAAGTCGCTTTATGCGGGGGGAGCGGCGCTTTCCTGATCAAAGACGCAATCAGTTACGGTGCGGACGTTTTCATTACGGGAGAGGCTAAATATAATGACTTTTACGATGTGGAAGACCGGATTCTGCTGGCGGTTATTGGTCATTATGAAAGTGAAGTCTGTACAAAAGATATCTTTTATAACATAATATCGAAAAAATTCCCTACCTTTGCGGTACATTTTTCGAATGTTAATTCAAACCCGGTAAAATATTTATAGAATGGCTACAGATAAACAATCAGCTGAAAAAGAGATTACAGTTGAAGAAAAGCTTTCTACGCTGTATCAGCTTCAGACGATGATGACTGAAATTGATAAGATCAAGACACTTCGCGGCGAACTTCCCTTGGAAGTACAGGACCTGGAAGATGAGATCGCTGGTCTGGAAACACGTCTTCAGAACTATCAGTCAGAAATTAAAGATTTTGAGAATGCTGTTGTAGAACAGAAACATAAGATTACGGAGTCAACCGGTCTGATTGAAAAATATAAAGCGCAGTTGGATAACGTGCGTAACAACCGTGAGTTCGACAACTTGTCAAAAGAAATAGAATTCCAGGGACTTGAAATCGAGTTCTCTGAAAAGAAGATTCGTGAATTCGGTGAAGCGATCAACCGTAAGAAGGAAGAGATCGCCGAACTGTCCGAAAGACTGGAAGGCCGTAAGGCTGATTTGGTTCAAAAGCAGGGTGAACTGGAACAGATCATTTCCGAAACCAAGCAGGACGAAGAGAAACTGCGCGAAAAAGCAAAGAAACTGGAGGCGAATATCGAACCGCGCCTCTTGACTGCTTTCAAACGTATCCGCAAGGGGGCACGTAACGGCTTGGCTGTCGTATATGTACAGCGTGGTGCCTGCGGTGGTTGTTTCAACAAGATTCCGCCCCAGAAACAGTTGGATATCAAGTTGCGTAAGAAAGTGATCGTTTGCGAATACTGTGGTCGTATCATGATCGACCCTGAATTGGCAGGCATAGAAGAATAATCGGATGCGCGACGTTGTCCGTGCATATATAGAGAAATATCGGTTGCTTACGGAAAACCGTCCGGTTCTGGTCGGTGTAAGTGGCGGAGCAGATTCAATAGCCCTACTCACCATTTTGGTGGAGTCGGGCTATTCCTGTATTGCGGCGCATTGTAATTTTCATTTGCGGGGAGACGAATCCCTGCGTGACGAACAGTTTGTAAGGGAGTATGCCCGAAAACTGGATGTCCCTTTCCTGATGACGGACTTCGATACCCGAAAATATGCAGCCGACCGGCATCTCTCCATTGAAATGGCTGCCCGCGAGTTGCGCTATGGCTGGTTCGAAGAGCAACGGGCTGCAACCGGGGCGCAGGCTGTCGCTGTGGCTCATCATCGTGACGACAGTGTGGAAACGCTTTTGATGAATCTGGTACGTGGGACCGGCATCAGGGGAATGAGCGGGATTCGTCCGAGGAACGGTTTCGTGGTGCGCCCTTTGCTTGCCGTGAGCCGTGAGGATATCTTGGAGTGGCTTGCCGGACGCGGTTTGACGTATGTGACCGACAGTACCAACCTTTCCGATGCTTATACGCGCAATTTTATCCGCCTGCGTGTCCTTCCGCTTCTGGAGGAAATCAATCCTTCCGTGAAGGATGCGATCGCCCGTACGTCCGAACATCTGTCGGCAGCCGAAGCCGTTTATCTGCATGTGGTGGAAGAGGCGAGGAATGCCGTGGTCGAGCAAGGGGACCGCCTTTCGATTGCCGCCTTGATGCGTTACCCGTCGCCCGATGCTATTTTATACGAGTTACTCAAAACCTATGGCTTTACTCGTCCGGTGGCGGAGGATGTTTATTTGTCCCTGACGAAAGAATCGGGCAAAACCTTTTTCTCTTCTACGCACCGGTTGATAAAAGATCGGGACTATTTATTGTTATCTCCCCTTGTAAAAGAAGAGGTCCGTGAATATACACTGACCGGTGGCGAGAAAGTTTGGTCCGGTCCTGTCGAACTTTCTTTCGAGAAGATTGTTATTAAGGAAGATTTCCATATCCGGAAAGATAAAAATATCGCTTATTTCGATTACGACAAACTGACTTTTCCGCTTACCCTGCGTACATGGAAAGAAGGAGATTGGTTTATTCCTTTTGGCATGAAAGGGCGGAAGAAATTAAGCGATTATTTCTCGGATCATAAATTCAGCCGTTTAGATAAGGAACGGACGTGGCTTTTATGCAGCGGAGGCGCTGTTATCTGGATTGTAGGAGAACGTTCCGATAATCGTTTTTGCCTGGACAAAACAACTAAAAGTGTGTTAGTTGTGAATTTTTTTCCGACAAAAAGCGAGAGTAACTGAAAATATTATTACATTTGCAAAGATTTACTCCGCAGATGTGTTACTAATGATTCAAATTAGCTCAACAATCCGGTTTTCACATGAAATTATTAATTATCAAATTATAAAAGATACAATGATTGCGTTGTACGCGTGCCGTGTCCGGTCGTGTAAGTACGTCGTTTTTATTATTCACTTCGCATTATGCAAAAATATAACATTCTAGAACTAAATGAAAAACTCCTTCCTGAGTTGCAAAGTATAGCGGAAGAGTTAGGTATTAAAAAAGTAAGTTCCCTTAAGAAAGAGGAACTTGTATACAGAATTCTTGACGAACAGGCCATTTCATACGCCGGCATCCAGGCTGAAAAGGAGAAAGAAAAGGAAGCAAAGAAAGCAGAAAGGCAGACTAAGGCTAAGAAAACAAAAGCTGCGGCTCCGAAAGGCGCAAAAGCTGATGCCAAAACGAAAGTCGCTGCTCCCGCCACACCCGTTGAAGTTTCGGTAGAAGAGGTCGCTCCGGAAGCTCCGGAACAGCCCGAACGTAAAAGACGGACTCGTATTGACAAGAAAGAAAAAGTGGCCGCGGCTGTTGTTCCTGTCCAGAAAAACGAAGAGGCAGCCGTTTCCAAAAGTCCGGTTTCAGCCAATGCTCCTGTATCCGAAACTCTTGTCCAGGTAGCTGATGCTACGGCCGACGTCCCTGCCGAAACGGTAAAACCGGCAGCAAAGAAAGTGGTTAAGAAGACTGACAAGCCTGTAGAGAAACCGTTGCTTCCTCCTGTTGTCGTGGAATCGGATAACGGAGAGCTTCCGGCCGAAATCGCTCCCGAAGTGACGGAAGAACCGGCTGTCGTGGAAACTCCTGCCGCTTCGACTCCGTCAGACGAACCTAAACGTGTGGTATTCCGCCATCCGGATACCAAATCAGTTCTCGATCAACTTTTCCCATTCTCTTCCACACCTGCAAAACCGGAACCGAAAGCGCGGGAAGAACAACCTGCAGCCGCCCAGCAGCAGAACAATCCTCGCCAGAATAACAACAGACAGAACAACCAGAATAATCATAACAACCAGCGCAACAACAATAATAACAATGCTGTGCAGGAAAAACAGTATGAGTTTGACGGTATACTGACAGGTGTCGGTGTGCTGGAAATGATGCCTGACGGATATGGTTTCTTGCGTTCTTCCGATTATAACTACCTGACTTCCCCGGATGATATTTACGTATCGCAGTCGCAGATCAAGCTGTTCGGCCTGAAGACCGGCGACGTGGTGGAGGGGGCTATCCGTCCTCCGAAGGAAGGTGAAAAATATTTCCCGCTTGTCAAAGTGGACAAGATCAACGGCCGTACGCCTGAAGAAGTCCGTGACCGTGTTCCTTTCGATCATCTGACTCCGCTTTTCCCGGACGAAAAATTCATGTTGACGGCCCGCAAGTCTTCGAAAGTATATGATAATATCGCCGTACGTGTAGTAGATCTGTTCTCGCCGATCGGCAAGGGACAGCGTGGTCTGATCGTGGCACAGCCGAAGACCGGTAAGACGATGCTGTTGAAGGATATCGCCAATGCGATCGCAGCCAATCATCCTGAAGTGTATATGATTATCCTGCTGATCGACGAACGTCCTGAGGAGGTGACCGATATGGCCCGTAGCGTAGATGCCGAAGTGATTGCTTCTACTTTCGACGAACCGGCTGAACGCCATGTGAAAATTGCCGAAATCGTATTGAATAAGGCTAAACGTATGGTGGAATGTGGACATGATGTCGTGATCCTGTTAGACTCTATCACACGTCTGGCTCGTGCTTATAATACGGTTCAGCCGGCTTCCGGTAAAGTGCTCTCCGGTGGTGTGGATGCGAACGCATTGCAGAAACCGAAACGTTTCTTCGGGGCTGCCCGTAACATCGAAAACGGCGGCAGCCTGACGATCCTGGCAACGGCATTGACTGAAACCGGTTCGAAGATGGACGATGTGATCTTTGAAGAATTCAAAGGTACGGGTAATATGGAATTGCAGTTGGATCGCAAGCTGGCAAACAAACGTGTTTATCCGGCTGTCGATATCACAGCGTCCAGCACGCGCCGCGACGACCTGTTGCAGGATGAAAACACCGTGAACCGTATGTGGATCCTGCGTAAGTACCTGGCCGATATGAACTCTATGGAGGCTATGGAATTTGTCAAGAAGCGCATGGAACAGACATTCGATAATATGGAGTTCCTGGCTTCGATGAACGGATAAGTTAGGGGATTCTCGATATTGATAAAAACGCAGATCGGGCTCGGCCTGGTCTGCGTTTTTTATATTGGATTCGAATCTCTGTTTTCTATATTTTGCAACGCTATGCACTTATAATCGTCGGCCGGCATTTGTATAAATGCCGGTCGACATATTTATAAACGTTAGCCTATGCTTCCTTCCTCGGTCTTCCTCTGCGGCGTTGGTTGTTGCCGCTGCCGGAGCGGTTGTCGCTTTTCCCTTTTCCGCCGTCTTTGCGGGGGCGTCCTCTGCCACGACGCATGTTGGAGTATTTTTCGGGCTCGTATAAAGGTGTTTCGCCGAATTTGGGATCGACCGGTATTTTATAGATTTCCTTATCCAGGAATTCTTCGATGCGTTTGAATTGGAATTGTTCTTCGGTTGAAATGAAAGTGATGGCCAGTCCTTCGCCGTTTGTTCCGCGGGCGGTACGGCCGATGCGGTGCACGTAGTCTTCCGGGTCGTGGGGAATGTCGAAATTGATAACCAGCTTGATGTCGTTGATATCGATACCGCGCGAGACGACGTCAGTGGCGACGAGGATGTCTATACGTCCGTTCTTGAACTCTTTCATCACCTCTTCACGCTGTGACTGCTCAAGGTCAGAATGCATGGCTGCGACGTTGAACTTCATCCGTTTGAGAGTGGATGCCAGCTCTTTTACTTTCATTTTCGAGGACGAAAAAATGATGACACGCTGCGGACGGCTCTTTGAGAACAAGTCTTCCAATATGCGCAGTTTCTGCATGTCATAGCAGACATAGGCCGTTTGCATGATTGTTTCGGGTGGACGGGAGATGGCTATCTTGACTTCTTCCGGGTTTTTCAGGATCGTTTGGGCCAGTGTCCGGATCTTGGGAGGCATTGTGGCAGAGAACATGATGGTCTGGCAGGTTGCCGGCAGTAGTTTGTAGACCTGCATGATATCGTCATAAAATCCCATATCGAGCATCCGGTCCGCTTCATCCAGGACGAAGAAGGATACTTGCGACAGATCGACAGTGCCCAGTTTGATATGCGACAACAGACGTCCGGGGGTAGCGATCACGATATCGGCCCCCATTTCCATCCCTCGCTTTTGCTGTTCCCAGGCAATACCGTCCGTGCCTCCGTAGACGGCAACGGCGGAAACCGGGACAAAATAGGTGAAACCTTCGATCTGCTGGTCGATCTGTTGGGCCAATTCGCGTGTGGGAGCCATGATGATGGCATTGATGGCATTGGCCGGATGTAATCCTTTGCTGAGTTCATTGATCACCGGCAACACATAAGCCGCAGTCTTTCCTGTCCCTGTCTGTGCACAGGCAATAATGTCTTTCCCTTCTAAAATGACCGGAATCGTCAGTTCCTGTACTGGAGTTGTCTCCAGAAAATTCATTGCGTCAAGGCCGTCCAATACGGCCTCTTCTAAGTCCAATTCGTCAAATCTCATCTTTCATCATTAAATTCCCGGTAAAGGTAGATAATATTTGGCAATATTTGTTATATAGAACGCAGCTCTTCTTTCAAAAGAGTTATTTTTTCAAGGGAAGATTGATTTTTGTGATATTTTCCGGGGAAGATTGTGATAAAAATAAATATCTTTATACCCAAATTAGCGTTTTAAAGCATTTTGTTTATATGGGCGGCATTTATGGCGGGAAGGACATCCGGCCAATCTCACAAAAGCAAGATTCATTACATGGATTGATCAATACGATTTTGGATAAACTACCGTTAGGCGTTTTTGTAAAAGATGCAGAAGATGGTTTCAGGTATCTGTATTGGAACCGCTTCATGGAAGAAATAACCGGTATCGGTACGGAAGAAGTTGAGGGTCACAATGATTTCGAACTGAGTTTTGATGCGATCATGCCCGCAGAAGAGCGTTTAGGGCTGGATCGTGATGTCATGGAGACGGGTAGGACTATTGAATTTAGCGGGAAGATTTCTGATGCGTATGGCATCCCGAAGGATATCGAAGTCACGAAATTCCCGATTGCCTTGAGTAATGGCAAACCCCTTTTGCTGGCTTTGTGGCGTGACGTCACGGTCCGCAACAAGATGGAGAATACCTTGAGACGTTCGCAGGTACTTACTAAGATGGCCCTGCATTCCAATGATATCCGCCTCTGTTCCATATTCGTGAATCCTGACAGCAAACGGAATTATGATGATTCGGTTGTCCAGGTAAATAACTGGTTGCCGGGTAAAGAAGACGAGCTGGTCGATATTTCATGGCCTCGTTTTGCCGCGCGGGTTCATCCTGACGACAGGGAGAGACACGATGAGGCTTTTCGGAAATTATGTTCGGGAGAGATATCGGAAATGAAAATCGAGTTGCGTGTGAAATACCCGGGAATGGATCATTACCACTGGCGTGAATCGTCGGCAACCGTCTACGAACGGGATGAACGGGGAAGGGTGCTTGTGATCCTGGGATGTACGATCAACATACAGGAACGCAAAGGGCAGGAGCTGAACCTGGAAGAAGCCAAGCACAAGGCGGAGCTTGCCGATAAGATGAAGTCCAAGTATCTGGCGGATATGAGCCATGAGATCCGCACCCCGCTGAATGCGATCACCGGTTTTTCCGAATTGATGGCTTTTGCCGATTCGGATGAGGAGCGTAGGGAATATTATGAGATCATCAAGACCAATAACCTGCTGCTGATGCAACTGATAAACGATATTCTCGACCTGTCCAAGATCGAAGCCGACGCTATCAGGATCAGTTATGAACCGGTCGATATAAACGAACTGATGGATACGATATTCGCCTCTATCAAACTCCGTATGCCCGAAGGAGTGCAGTTGTTCTTGGAAAAAGGTAGCTGCACGTGCTGTTTCGGAGCCGATAGTATCCGTCTGTTGCAATTGATCAATAATCTGGCGAATAATGCGATTAAGAATACCAAGCAGGGAAGTATCACGCTGGGATATACCTGCCTGCCGGATAAATGTCTGAAATTTTATGTGAAGGATACGGGAACCGGCATTGCAAAAGATAAACTGGAGAGCCTTTTCACACGCTTCGTCAAGGTGAACGATTATGTGGAAGGTATCGGTTTGGGGCTTGCCATCTGCCAAGGGCTGGTTACGAAAATGGGTGGTTCCATGCACGTGGAATCCGAATTAGGGGTCGGTTCGACTTTCTCCTTCGTGCTGCCGTCGCATGAGGGATAAAGTGATGCATTATTTATAATATTTCTTGTATATCTTGTCGAATGTACCGTTCTTGCGTATCTGTTCCAGCCAGCTGTTCAGGCTGTCGAGCAGGATAGGGGAATCTTTGCGGACTGCCCAGGATTGGAGTTGCGTGAAACTTATGTCTGTTTTGATATCTATTTCCGGGAGTTGCTTTTGGGAAAGGGCAGCCGTCTGCTGGTCGCAAACGGCATAATCGATATCTCCTTTGGCTACCATGATGGCAAGCTGTTCCCCGGAGTATAATTCGTCTTCTATCACGTAGATCGTATCGCCGATCTCATGTCCTAAGTTTTGTAGCCTGAGCTGGGCGGGAGAATCTTTTGGGATATATAGGGTCTTACCGGCCAGATCGAGTTGGTTGCGGATGGGCTTGAGCCCGTTATTGGCCGCTTCCGTCCGTTGTATCAGGACTTGCTTGTCGAGGACGATCGGTTCGGTGAACAGATATTTCTCTTTGATCTCGCTGGTGATCGGGATATTGCGGGCAACGGCATCGCAATTGTTCTCTTCAAGCATATCGAAGCTTTCGGCCAGGCTCATCTCCAAAAATATCTGTATTTCCAGACCTGATAATTGGGCGATAGCCTGGCTCAGTTCATATTGGAAACCTTCTATCGTGTCACCTGCCACATAATACCCCGATTGATTGTATTCGGTCACCAGCCGCAGGATTCCTTCTTCTTTGATCTCCGGATAATCGCGTGGGAAGACTTCAGCCTTCGGCATGGTTTTCAGGCGCCATAACATGATCATGGTTGCTACGGCGATTATCAGCAGCCCGGTGTAGACTCCTATCAGTTTCCTCGATTTCATAAGATCAGTTGTTGAATGTGACAGCCACGCCCATTTTCAGGACGAACGGATCCAGCGGATAGTGCGCCAGCGAGAAATAGTTCGGATTGACGAACTTGGAACCCAGGTTATAACCCATCACAAAGAAACGAGCCTGTTTCAGGTGGAAGTTGACATAAGCGTTGACAAGCGGGAAATTGCCGACTTTCACTTCGTCCTGTACCTGGAACTGCTGTGTGGCCGGTTCGTAATACGGGGCGTAGTAAGAAGTGTTATAATACATATTGGCTCCCAATTGCACCATCAGCACCTTTGCTACCTTGAATTTCAGATACATATTGGTATACAGGCTGATTTGAGGCAAAGGCAGTACGCTTTTGTCACTGCTCAGCTGGTAGGCCACTTCGTTTTCCCATCCGAAAGCGCGGTACATGACATCTTGTTTGATGCGGGCGTTTATCACTTGCAGATTCCCGCTTTTCTGTTCCGGCATTCCTTGTTTGTTGAAGAATACATAGTTCTGTATGCTTTCGACCCCGGCAGACAACTGTGTCCGTGTGGACTCCAGGTTGATCTTGACTCCGGCATAGATTTGCTGGATCATGTTCATATCCCGGTTATCCCACCAGAAATAGCGGGAATGGAAGTGACGCATATAGAAAGAAGGAGTGACATTCTTGATGTATCCTTCCGCACTGATCGTCGCATCTTTTTTTAATAGCTTGAATTTGGTTTGCAGGTTTCCCGTGGCCCGAAATTCCCCGATATCGTCGCCTACGACACAAAGTTCTCCACGGGCATTGTAAGTCAGAATGTTTCCCCGGCGTTTGGAGATTTCGGCTCCGATATATGTCGAGAATTCGTCATACACTTGTGTAATCGGAAATTCGATGGTGGAGGGAGAAGCGTTTAACCCGCTTCCATATTCGGGGTCGTAAGACAATCCCGGTATCTGGGCCGGCAACTGGAATTTGCGCTTGTCGAAAGTGGCAAAGGCAGTGATGCCGAACTTGGCCCAGTCTTGAAAACCTTCGCGGAGGGAAAGACCGAACGTATTGCGCAGATTCCAGTAGGAAGTGCGGTCGTCGACACCCGTGCCGTTTTCCAAACCGAATACACGCGGGTATCCATCCGGGGTCAGATAACATTCGTTCAGGTTCTCGTCCGCTTCCGAGCGGAAACGGCGGCGGTTGTCCTGATATTCCAGTGTATGAATGATACTGGATACGGGTATAAATACTTTCACGGGATTTCCCAGCGTGTCCACTTCCCCTTCCAGTTCGCGCTCGAATCCGAGGTTATAATGGTGGCTGAGGAAATACTGTTTGCCACGTACCCGGTTCCATGCCTTGACCGGATAGCGTGTATTGAATGCCTTGGGGTCGTCCTGGTTTCTCTCGCCGGCAAAATATTGGTCCGGGTTAGTGATAACCGAGTCGTTGGCCAAGCCTCCGTTTTCGTAATTGATGAAGTTGAAGTTGCTCAAGTAAGCGTGCGCTTCGTAGCGATCCGACTTGTAACTGCCGAAAAGGCGGTAGCTTAACAGCTTATTACCGTTATTCTTGTAATATCCGCGGCTGTAGATATAGTCCAAATCGCCACCTACGTTGATCTTCGGACCGAAGTTCATGGTCAGCGTGCCTTTCAGCCGTTCGTTTTTGCTTTCACTTCCCCCCATAGTCGTGTACATCACGTTTGTATAAGGGATTTTCGTGTTGTAGTACTGTGCGTTCTGAGGGTCCGTGATATAATAATCGTAAGCGTCGGCAAACAGGAAATCCCGTGGTTCCTTACGTTCGGAAAAGATGCGGGTTTGTGCCGGTGACCCTGTATTGGCCAGGTAGCCGACTGCCAGCGATTCGGATTCCACCAGCGTGCTGTTGGCGAAATTCAATTTATGCGTGTCCAACGGGGCAATATAAGGATCGCCCAACAGAGGGGTTAGCCGATAGGCCGTGATACGTCTGTTGCTTATTGCTGCGCTGTCTGGAATCAGCAGGCTGTCAGGGACTTCCTGATTGGCTTTGGATAGGTTTCCGAGTGAGAATCCTTTCCGGTCTCCACCTGGTCGGCGTTGTGCATGCAGGGCCGAAGCGGATATTATCAAGAGTAATAATATGTATAGGCTATGCTTCATGAGGGGCAAAGATAGTGATAATGTACCAATATGAACAATGTGCCAATATGCCAATTAATATTAGTTATATTTTTATTGGCATATTGGCACATTTAGCTAAGCACCTTAATGGCACGTTTGCACATTGGTTATAATCTCCATGCCTTTCTTGATAGCCGCCTCGTTCATCGGGATGAGCTTGTGGTGGCGTTCGGGCAGGGATTTCTTCAAGCCTAACAAAACGTTTTCCAGTTTCACCATCGGAACGATTTTCAGTAGTCCGCCGAGGATCAGCATATTGAATGCTTTCTCGTTTTTCATCTCGGTAGCCGCGTCCATCGCATCCACACGATATACACTGACATCGGTCCGTTTCACCGGTGTATGGATTCCGTATCCGTCATAAATAATGATACCGCCTTTTTTCACCTTGTTTTCGAACTTCTCCATCGAAGGTTGGTTCAGGATGATGGCAATGTCATATTCGTTCAATACGGGAGAGCTGATGCGGTCGTCGCTCAGGATGACGGTTACGTTGGCTGTACCGCCTCGTTGTTCTGGGCCGTAAGAAGGCATCCAACTGACTTCCTTTCCTTCCATCAGGCCGGAATAAGCCAGGATCTTACCCATTGACAAAACCCCTTGTCCACCGAAACCTGCTATTATAATTTCTTGCTTCATTGCTTCAAAAATTAATAATTACTTATTATTCCTTATTCTTGAGATCTCCTAACGGATAGAACGGAAACATATTCTCTTCCATCCATTTGTTAGCTTTCTCAGGTGTCATTTTCCAACCGGACGAGCAGGTGGAAACGAATTCGACAATCGAAGTGCCTTTGCCGGCCATCGAGTTTTCAAATGCCTTGCGAAGCATCTTTTTAGCCTTGCGGACGGCTGCCGCAGTATGTACGCTCTGGCGGGTGACCAGGCAGGTCCCTTCCAGTTGTGCAAGCAGGTCGCCGATCTTCAAAGGATAACCGTTTAGGGCGATATTACGGCCATACGGACAGGTTGCCGTCGGCATTCCTTCCAGTGTGGTAGGAGCCATCTGACCGCCTGTCATACCATAGATGGCATTGTTGACAAATACGATCACGATATTTTCTCCACGGTTGGCAGCATGGATTGTTTCGGCGGTACCGATGGCAGCCAAGTCGCCGTCGCCCTGGTACGTGAACACCATCTTGCCCGGATTCAGTCGCTTGACGGCTGTCGCGATGGCAGGCGCACGTCCGTGGGCCGCTTCGATCCAGTCGATATCCAGATAGTTATAGGCAAAAACGGCGCATCCGACGGGAGAGATGCCGATCGTTTTATCTTCCATCCCCATTTCGGCGATCACTTCGGCAATCAGCTTGTGTATCACACCGTGGCTGCAACCGGGACAGTAGTGCATGGGATTTTCATTCATCAACCTGGGTTTTCCATATACCAGGTTTTCCGGTTTTATTATTTCGTTAATTTCCATACTATGAATAATTTTTCAATGTGCTTATATTAATAATGTGGTAATTTGCCAATGTGCCAGTTAAGGAATGCGTCAACAACAATATGGATTGGCACATTGTCTGATTGGCACATTGCCACATTATTAACTTATAAATCTCATCAGATATTGAACCAAGCGGAAACAGATCGCCGCGCCACCGCAATACAGGAATGGCAGCCGGTTTTCAGGGAAGGCGAAGTAGCAAACAACTGCTGCCACTGCCAAAACCATGAATAACCAGGTCAATATCGTATCAATTTTACTTCCGCGAATCATCGTTGTTAATTTATGATTTATGAATTATGTATTACAAATCAATCATAATTCAAAATTCTTTTTCAGCGCATTCAGCACTTCATCCGGCGTGAACACGATACCTCCGAGGCGGCCGAAATGTTCAACCTTTACTTTGCCGTTTACGGCCAGACGTACGTCTTCGACCATCTGTCCGGCGTTCAGTTCGACGGAAAGCATGCCCTTTACTTTCTCGGCATAAGCGGCGATCGCTTTTGTCGGGAACGGCCACAAAGTGATGGGACGGAGCAAGCCGAGCTTGATGCCTTCCGCACGTGCTATTTCCACCACCTTCTGGCAGATACGGGCAGAAGAACCGAAAGCGATCAGCAGATATTCGGCATCTTCGCACTGGAACTCTTCGTAGCGGACTTCATTTTCTTCGATCTTCCGATATTTAGCTTGGAAGCGGATGTTGTTTTCCTCCATCTTTGCCGGGTCCAGCTCCAGTGAAGTAATGACATTCGGTTTACGGCCGGCTGTCTTTCCCTGTGTGGCCCATGGGCATTCGGCTATGATTTCTTCCTCTGTACGGCGTGTATGGAAAGGAGGCAATACCACTTTTTCCATCATCTGCCCGATGATGCCGTCTGCCAGGATAATGGCCGGATTACTGTATTTGAAAGCGAGTTCGAAACCCAGTCCGACAAAGTCCGCCATTTCCTGTACGGAAGAGGGAGCGAGCGTGATCAGGCGGTAGTCGCCATGTCCGCCGCCTTTGACGGTCTGGAAATAGTCTGCCTGGCTGGGCTGGATTGTCCCCAGGCCGGGACCGCCACGCATCACGTTCACGATCAGACAGGGCAGTTCGGCTCCTGCGATATAAGATATACCTTCTTGTTTCAGACTGACACCGGGGCTGGACGAGGAGGTCATCACACGTTTGCCCGTACCTGCACCTCCATATACCATATTGATGGCTGCCACTTCACTTTCAGCCTGTAGCACGACCATTCCGGTTGTTTCCCACGGCATTTCGGCCATCAGGGTTTCGAGTATCTCCGACTGCGGAGTGATCGGGTAGCCGAAGTAACCGTCCACACCGTAGCGGATAGCCGCATGGGCGATGGCTTCGTTACCCTTCATTAATTTTACTTCTTCTGCCATACCTTATATTTAATTGTCAATTGACAATTGACAATTTTGTTTTGTGATTAATATTCTGATTCCTTTTTCTGTTTGTTAAATTGTCAATTGTGCATTGTCAATTGTCAATTTTCTTCTTGTAGATGGTCAAACAACCGTCCGGACAAACCAACCCGCAGCTTGCACAACCGATGCAGTCATCGGGGTTTTTCATGTACACATAATGGTATCCCTTGTTGTTTACTTCACGCGGGTGCAATTCGAGAACATCCGACGGGCAGGCTACTACGCAGAGGTTACATCCTTTGCATCGCTCTGTGTTTACAACAACAGCTCCTTTTATCTTCGCCATAATTTATTATATTTAAAAACTAATGTAACACTAACTATCTCACTTGCGACTGCCAAAGGTAGTAAAAACTTTACAGAAAGAGCCTTTTTTAGAAACTGTTTTGATTATTTCACCTCGAACGATATTGTCTTTCGATTGCCCTGGTCGTCGATCAGCGTCAGGCGATGTTTGCCGGGGGAAGCGGAGAAGCTGATCTGGTGGTGGTCTGTCGTTTCGCCGGCATACGTGTCGTCGAGATGCCAGTAGAGGATGGCATCCGGACGGGCGTGGGCAGCTTTGAAGACAAACTGCTCCCGTTTGCCGGAGAAGCCTTTCGGAAGATAAAGGATGGCGTTATGCTCCGGATAGATCAGTTCGATCTGCCGGCCCCTGTCTTCGCCGCATCCCGGTTTGACAGGAGGCAGGGGAGCGTAGTCGATATGATAGTTCCGGTAATAATATTCTTCGGAAGGAGGCAGTACGAACCACGGGCGTGCGATCATCCGGCCGACCGATTCGCACGAGCTGTTCACCCGGAAACGGCCGTCCGCAGAAAGATGGACAAGCCGGTGGTAGGGGCAGACTTCCGTCTTGTCGGCCGAGCGCGGCATGTAGAGTGTGTCTACCCGGTCACAGATAGCGGATGCCTTGTGCCCGCTGAGACGGCAGATGGCCATCGGGAGGAGTTCGTCGTAAGGCATGTCGAACCAGCCGCTTCCCGGAAGGAGCGAGAACAGGTCGAAGAGGACGGGAGCGGCATTGCCCACGCCTGTCAGTCCCGGCCGGCCTTCTCCCGAAGCGTTGCCCACCCATACGCCGACCGTATAGCGCGGGGTTGTCCCGATCGCCCAGGCGTCCCGTCCGCCATAGCTCGTCCCCGTTTTCCAGGCCACCTGCTTCATGGAGCCGAACTGCTGCCAGTCCGCCTCCTCTTCAGGGCGGTTCAGCGCCGACATCGCTTCGAAGGCGAACCAGATGGAGGCGGCGGAGAGGAACGGCTTGTCCGTAAGCCTTTTGTCGGCGACCGAGCGGACCGGATCGGCCGGAGGAGCCGGGTAAGGAGTGAGCGGATGAATATCCGCCGGGTCATACCGCCCGTTGTAAGTCCGGTAATGTGCGAGCGTACGCGCCAGTGAAGCATACATGCCGGTGAGGTCCCATAACGTCCCTTCGGCGCCTCCCAGGATCAGCGAAGCCCCGTAATGTTCTTCGGAAAAGCGCAGCGTGGTCATGCCCGCCTTTTTCAGCAGCGACATGAACCGCCCCGTGTTGTAGGCCGAAAGCATCCGTACCAGCGGGACGTTGAGCGAACGTTCGATCGCCCGGTGTGCCGGGACCGCCCCGTAGAACGTCTTGTTGTAGTTTTGCGGCGAGAAGCCGTTCAGGTTCAGGGGGACGTCTGAAACGAGCGTACCGGGGAGCAGCTGCCCGTCGTGCAGCATGGCGGCATAAAGAAAGGGCTTCAGGATGCTGCCCGTGCTGCGTGGCGAAGTGATGATGTCTACCTGGTTCCCTTTGCGGGCGTCGGCCTTGAAAGTGACGTTTCCCGCATAGGCCAGCACCTCGCCCGTTTCGGCATCGGCGATGAGGGCGGCCAGGTTATGGATGTGGTTGGAGGCGTAGTCGCGGGCGTAGCGGTTGACGATCTCCTGTGTCTGGCGTTGCAACATCCGGTTGACGGAGGTCGTGATGCGCGTTCCCGGAGCGTCGGCCGCCAACCGTTCGAGCAGGTGAGGGGCTTCGTCGGGCAGAGGCACGGGCGCTTCGGGAAGCGGTTCGAGGAGCGACAGTCCGTATTCGGTTTCGTCCAGTATCCCTCTCTCCTTCAAGGCGGTCAGGAGCTTGTCGCGTTTGGCTTTCAGCCGTGCCCGGTTACGTCCGGGATGGATCAGGGCGGGCGAGTTGGGCAGGACGGCGAGTGTGGCGCTCTCGGCCCACGAGAGGTCGGCGGCGCTTCGCCCGAAATAGCGCCAGGCCGCCGTCTCGATGCCTATCACATTCCCTCCGAACGGAGCGTGCGAGGCATAGAAGTTCAGGATCTGATGTTTGTCGAAGGCTGTTTCCAGGAGAAGGGCATAGCCGGTTTCGACCATTTTTTCATACAGGGTACGGTCGCGGTTGCCCCGCGCGATCCGTGCCAGCTGCATGGTGATCGTGCTCCCCCCGCTGACGACCTTGCCCCGGCTGAGGTTGATCCGCATGGCTCGGACGATGGCAACCGGGTCTACTCCCGAATGCCGGAAGAAACGTTTGTCTTCGTAGGTCAGCAGGCAGGTCACGAACTTGCCGGGAAGACTGTCTGCCGGAGGGAAACGCCATTGCCCGTCCGGTGCGATCCGTGCCCCTAACAACTGCCCGTCGGAAGAATAGAGCAGGGTGGAGCAGGCCTCCGGAAAGAGTGTCCGGGGGGCGGTCAGATGCAAGACCGTTCCTATCAGCAGCTTTATGAAAAACAGGTGGAAGACAATCATTCGCCATTTGGTTTTACTCCTCTAAGTTAGTCATTATTTTCGCGATTTCCAACCATATTTCCTTGAATTTTTCTTCGTCCGTGTGCTGGCTGAGGGCATTTGCGAGGCGGAAGAACCAGTGGAGCGTCGTTGCCGGCTTCAGCCCCTTTTAAAGTCTATGTAGATACGTTTGCTGATGTGGGCCGATTGGCAGAGGGTGTCGATGCTGATGCCCTCTTCGATCCTTTTCTTGTCGATGAATTCGGCAACTTGGCTGATTAGGCCGGGATTTTTGAAGTCTTTTGTCATGATATGAGTTATAATTAGTTAAATAGCAGGAAGTTTTCGGTTGTCCGGTTCCCTTATGTGGGAACTTTTGTTTGCCGGATAGTCCGTATTTTTATGCTGCTTATGACAGCGAGTGCAAATGTATAATTAATTTTAATAGTATTATGGAAAAATCTTTCAGCCTGTTTGCCAATTTCAAGCAAACAACCCCATCGGAGATCACGTTGGACCGTGTTTACCGGCTCATCACTACCGACTCCGACTTGCGTGACCGTACCGAGAAATTCCGCTTCTACCTCCGGGTAGGAAACAAGCAAATGTCGGCCTGCGAAAAGACTTCATGCCCCGCCTTCACTCCCGCCGTGCGATGCGAAGGAGGCAGGAAGCGCATGCATATCAAGGCTTATACCGGTTTGAGCCTTTGCGATTTGGATCATATACCGGAAGAACGGATGGCGGAGGCTTTTGCGGCGGTCTGTGCCGACCCCCATGTCCTTTTGGCCTACCACACGATCAGCGGACGGGGGCTGCGCGTCATTTACGCTTTTCTCTTTGAAGACGGCAGTTCCGTCGCGGACGCCGACCCTGCCGATCGGAAGACGCTCCGGGTCTACCAGGAGGGCTACCGACAGGGTAACGAACTTTTCGCCCGCCTCGCCGGGCTGGAATACGACAGCAGTTGCAAGAATCCCGAACGGATCAGCGGTACGGCTTATGATCCGGACGCCTATTACAATCCGGAAGCCCTGCCGCTCCAGGTCAAGCTGCCGCCTGCTCCCTCCGCGAAACCGGGTCGGCCGAAAGGACAGAAGGCGAAACCGGGACGCTATACCGCAACGGCGGGCAAGGCGGCCGAGGTGTCCGGAAAACGGCTGGAGGACGAAGGAATCCGCTATGAGCCGGGCCACCATAACGAATATGTCATGCGCACCGGCTACCTCTTCAACCTCTATGGCGTGCCGGAGGCGGAGGCCGTCGCATGGGCGGTCGAGGCGTTTGCCGATTATGGCGCGGAGAACGTCGAGAGCACCTTCCGTTCCTGCTACGCGGGAAAGGAGGAGCATGGCTCCGTGCGCCTGCCCCGGAGCGCTGGCGGCAAAGGCAGACGGGAGGCAGACGAGGCGAACAAGCCGGCCGAGGTGGAGGCGATCGAGGCGTTCCTGTTTTCGCAGGCGGAGTTCCGCCACAATGTCATCACGCACCATTGTGAAATCCGCTGGACGGAGGAGGCCGGCTTCCTGCCGCTGACAGACCGTGACGTGAATACGCTTTGGGGGCGGATGAACAAAACGGTGGGACGCGTCTATCTGACGGATATATACAATGTGATACATTCCGAGTTCGTCCCCCTCTTCAACCCTTTCCAATCCTATTTCGACCATTTGCCATCATGGGACGGCGTGAGCGACCCTATCGGCGACCTGGCCGATACGGTGCATGTCAAAAGCGACCAGGCGGAGTTTAGGGACTATTTCCGGAAATGGTTTGTCGGCATACTGCCCGCGCTGCTCGACGATACGGTCGTGAACCATGAGATCCTGGTCCTTATCGGCGAACAGGGGCTTTACAAAACCACCTGGTTCAACTTCCTGCTGCCACCCGAACTGCGCTGCTATTTCTATACGAAGACGAACAGCGACCGCCTGAATAAGGACGATCTCTTTTCCCTTACCGAATTCGCCCTGATCTGCTTCGAGGAGCTCGACGGCATGCGGCCTGCCGAGTTGAACCAGTTGAAGGCGATGGTCACCATGCCTTACGTCAACGAGCGGGCGGCCTACGGGCGCAACAAGGAACGCCATCCGCATATCGCTTCGTTTTGCGGCACGGGCAATAATGTCCAGTTCCTGACCGACCCGACCGGCAACCGCCGCTGGTTGCCTTTCGAGGTGTCGCAGATCCGGGACCCGCATCTGCATGCCATCCCTTACGAGCTGGTCTACAGCCAGGCCTATGCCTTGTGGAAAAGCGGTTTCTGCCACTGGTTCTCGCAGGAGGAGATACGGAAGCTGAACATGCATAACAGCCGCTTCGAAGTCCCCAACCTCGAAGAAGACTTGATCCGTACCCATTTCCGCAAACCGTTCGAGGGCGAGGCGGGCATCTTCGTCACGGCGGCCGATATCCTGGAGCAGATCAGTTCATGCCTGCGTTACCCCCTGAGTCCGAATAAAATCGGGCGTATCATGGCGGGGCTGGAGTTCGAATCGATCCGGTATAAAGGGAAAAGGGGCTATATCGCAGTGAAAAAGACCGGGGAGGATATCGACAGGGAACGGAGATCCGGCGCTTTGGGATTGTGATTTTTTGCTTCCGGCCCGTTTTTTTGACACAATTGGCACATTTGACATAGGGTTGTAGAAATATATATACGCGAGATAAATAATTAATTATTTAATATACCTACATAGGTATATATATACCTGAATATATATTATTACCTATATATAGTTTAGCAACCCTATGTCAAATGTGCCAATTGTGTCAAATCCCGCAAGGTCCGTCTTCCGGCATTTCCATGATTGCCGGCTCGCGTTCCTGCAAACGTCGGCCCGCATTCCTGCAAATGCCGGGCGGCAATCATGGGAATGCCGGGCGGTGTGGCAGGGTTATAGCTTCCCGATCTCTTCGGCCGTCCCGATGGCGTCTTCCAGGATCACGACGTTGGTGAGGTGCTCTTCGTAGGCGTGGCGTTCCCCGCGTGTCATGGAGTCATCCTATGGTTCTCCCAGATATTCGAAAATCAGTGCCACCTGCCGGGAGGTGAAGAGCCGTTGTTTCGTGTAGTAGCCGGTCTGTCGCAACGCTTCCGTGAGCGGGCGGTTCAGGCGTATCCAGGCGGCGAGCCGGTTCAGTGCGGCCTGGGAGGTGATCTCCGGTGCATAGGCCTGTGCCAGTTCGCTCTTGCTGTAGGGACGGATTTTCATGATTTTTCTGTTTGATTGTATGGTTATAAAGATACGGAAAAAATCTGGGATACGGAAGTGTTTCTGCTCATGAATCGGTTATATATCTAACCTTATTCATGGTTGGCTCACACTGTCTCATCCTGTCTCCCGATCGCCTTTTGCGCCTGCCGTATCTTTGTCTCAGAGATTAATAGCAGAGAAGTATTCATTTAAAAAAAGTAAGGTTATGCCATTAAATTACAGTATTGTTTTGTTAGGCAATCCGCGTAAGCCGGACGATCCGAAGAAAGCCTACGCCCGTTCGCAGGTCAGCAAGGAGCTTACGTTGAAAGGGCTTTCGCAACGTGTCGCGGCCCAGACGACCGTGAGCCGTGCGGATGTTTCAGCGGTGTTGATCAGTGTGGTCGAGAATATGATCGAGGCCCTGCGCGACGGGGAGCAGGTCGATTTCGGCGAGTTGGGCAAGTTCCGTTTGCAGGCGACCAGCCGGGGAGCCGATAGCGCGGAGGTGTTTACTGCCACCAATATCACCGGAGTCAATATCCAGTTCGTTCCCGGCGACGATCTGAAAAAGATCTTCAACGGTATGAGTTTCAATCCCGTACCCAGCCGTGCATCCGTACGTGCCGTACTCCGTGCCGAGAAAGCAGGCGAGACGACGGTCGACCTGTCGAAGAAACCGAACGAAGGAGGCGGGAGCGGAGGCGAAGATGACCGGCCGGGAGAACTTTAAGCAATTGATAATTGACAATTAAAAGCAAGAGAAAAGCGTAGGGCGGGACCCTGCCCCATGCTTTTCAAATCATAAATCATAAATCTCATCATGGAACAAAAAAACGAAAAGAAATCTGTCTGGGGAGTGCTCCTCAAAGTGATCATCGCCGTAGCCAGCGCCATTGCCGGTGCGCTCGGCATAAGCGCCTGCTCGTTATGACGGCGGGATGTTTCTATCAGAATTATCGGGAGGTACGCCTCCTGATAATTCATTGCAGCGCGACGCGCTATGACCGCGATTTCCCGGTGGAGGCCTTGCGGGCTTCACACAAGGCGAGAGGATTTGCCGATATCGGCTATCATTTCTATATCACCCGCGACGGCTATCTCCACCGTTGCCGTCCCGTCAACCAGATCGGTGCACATGCAGCCGGGTGGAACGACCGGAGCATCGGCATCTGTTATGAAGGCGGCCTCGATGAGGCGGGAACCCCTTCCGACACCCGTACCTACGCCCAGAAATGTTCGCTGCTCGACCTGCTCCGCCAGCTCCGGCGGGACTATCCGGAGGCGAAGATAGTGGGACATTGCCAACTGAGTCCTTACATCCGCAAGGCCTGCCCTTGCTTCGACGCCAGGGAGGAGTATGCGGGATTGGAAGAGGAAGTGTCAAGAAAATAGACAGTGGTGTCTAATTATTAGACAGTCTGTTCGAACTGTAGGATGTATATTTTATTGATTATTTGCTCGTTATGCTATTTGGCATATTTTTTGTTATTATTGAAGCAAAACAGCTGGATATGAAAACGATTTTGCGAAATTTCTTTAGTGTGCTCCGCCGGTTCAAGACGGCTTCTGTTTTGAATGTGCTGGGGTTGAGCATTGCTTTTGTGGCGTTTATGCTCATTATGATGCAGGTGAATTATGATTATACGTTCGACCGCAGCCACCCGAACGCCGATGCTATCTTCCGGGTGGATATCGTGCACGGAAGCAAAGGGTCGCAAGCCATTATCTGCCGTCCGTTCGCGCGGGCGTTTACCGGGTCTTCGCCTCTTATAGAGGAAGGATGCCTTTTGAGTGCTTGGACCGAAAGCCGTTTTTTCTATATAGAGGATGGCGGACAGCGGACGAGCTACAAGGAAGATGCGTGGAACGTGACTCCCGGAGTCTTGAAAGTGTTCCGTTTCGATATGCTCGAAGGAAGCGAGCGCTCTTTGGATGAGCCCAACAGCGTAGTCCTTCCGGAAAGCATGGCGAGAAAGATCTTCGGTGACGAATCGGCGGTAGGCAAGCAGCTGATCTCTGCCAATCCTATGGAAGATGCGAAAATCGTGAAAGGCGTATATAAGGATTTTCCCCGTAACTCTGCTTTGAAGAACGTCATGTACACGTCGATGAGCCCGAAGGAAAACTATGATAACTGGGGAAACTGGAATTATTTTTTCTTTGTCCGTCTGGGCGAGGGGATGGATAAGGCTGAGGTGTTGGACAATTTCAAGCGTAATTTTAATGCGAAGGAAGCCTTCGGCAATGAGTTCGAATGGGGGGAGGAGAATAGCTTGGATCTCCGCCTGACCTCTTTGCCGGATGTCCATTTCCTGAATAACGTGGATTTCGATTCGATGCCGAAAGCGAGCCGCCAGACGTTGCTGGTGCTTTTCTCCATCGCTTTTGTCATCCTTATTATCGCCGGTATCAATTTTACCAATTTCAGCACGGCGCTGACTCCTATGCGCATCAAGAGCATCAACACGCAGAAGGTGCTGGGCAGTTCCGACCGTACGTTGCGTGGAAGTTTGTTGGTAGAGGCGGTCTGCGTCAGTCTGTTTGCTTATCTGCTTTCGCTTCTTTTCTTATACATAATCCCCAAAACACCGGTAGTCTCGCTGGTGGATGCCGATATCTCGTTCGGGGCGCAGCCGATGATCATTGCCGGCACGGCGGTGATCGCGGCGATCGTGGGAGTGCTGGCCGGCCTTTATCCTTCCTACTATGTCACCTCTTTCCCGCCGGCATTGGTGTTGAAAGGAAGCTTCGGCCTCTCGCTTGCCGGGCGCCGGATGAGGAGCGTGCTGGTGGGGGTCCAGTTTGTGGCTTCTTTCATCCTGATTATCGGCTCTTTATTTATGTACCTGCAAAATCATTATATGCAGAATGCGCCGTTGGGATATGACAAGGAGGAGATGATTATCGTGCATCTGAATAATACTATAAATAAGAACCGGGATGCTTTCACGGACCGGTTGAAATCGTTCTCCGGCGTGCAGGACGTGACCTATTCCCAATTCCTGCTTTCGAGCCAGGACCAGTACATGGGATGGGGGCGTGACTATAATGGGAACAACATCAATTTCCAGTGTCTTCCTGTTTCTTCTTCTTTCCTGAAAGTGATGGGGATAGAGGTCAAGGAAGGTCGTGATTTCCGTCCGGAAGACGATCAGAAGGAGACGGGTTGCTATATATTCAACGAAAAGGCGAAGGCGCAGTACGAATTGAAGTTGAACGAAAAGATCGACGGTGACGAGATCATCGGTTTTATCCCGGATATCAAGTTCGCCTCATTCCGCCAGGAAGTTACCCCGATGGCTTTCTATCTTTGGGGCAAATACCAGTGGGGGCAGGAAGGCAACTATTATAATACCGCCTATGTGAAGTTCAAGGCGGGAAGCGACCTTCGCTCCGGAATGGAGCATGTGCGCGAGTCGCTGGAAAAGTTCGATTCGGAGTATCCTTTTGTGGTCCGTTTCTATGACGAGGTTTTGCAGCATACCTACGAAAAGGAATTGAAGATCGGTTCTTTGATCACCTTGTTCAGCCTTGTCGCTATCTTTATCTCGATTGTGGGCGTGTTCGGCCTTGTCGTGTTCGAAAGCGAATACAAGCGGAAAGAGATCGCCGTGCGCAAGGTGTTGGGATCGACGACGGGAGAAATCTTGTATATGTTCAATGTGAGCTACTTCTGGATTTTGCTGATATGCTTCGTCTTCGGTGCTCCGGTCGCCTGGTACGGCGTACACCGTTGGCTGGAGAATTTCGCCTACCGTACGCCGATGTATTGGTGGGTGTTGCCGCTGGCTTTCCTGGCCGTAGGCGTGATCACGTTTATGACGGTGACGTACCAGAACTGGCATGTCGCTAACGAAAATCCGGTAAAGAACATAAAATCAGAATAAAATCAAAAAAACATAATTCAGAAAGTCATGATAAAGATCGAAGGTTTAAGTAAGTTTTTCCGTACGGAAGAGGTGGAGACGATTGCATTGAATAATGTTTCCCTGGAAGTGAAAGATGGCGAGTTTGTGGCTATCATGGGACCTTCCGGATGTGGCAAATCTACATTGCTGAATATCTTGGGGCTGCTGGACAATCCGACTTCGGGCGATTATTACCTGGCAGGCAAGGAAGTCGGGCATCTCAAGGAGAAGGAGCGTACGCAGGTCCGCAAAGGCAACATCGGTTTCGTGTTCCAGAGTTTCAACCTGATCGACGAACTGAACGTGTTCGAAAACGTGGAACTCCCGCTTACCTACCTGAAAGTAAAAGCCGGCGAGCGTAAGCAGATGGTGAACGATATCCTGAAAAGGATGAACATCAGCCACCGCGCGGGCCATTTCCCGCAGCAGCTTTCCGGAGGACAGCAGCAGCGTGTGGCCATCGCACGTGCTGTCGTTTCGAATCCGAAGATCATCCTCGCCGATGAGCCGACCGGTAACCTGGACTCGAAGAACGGAGCCGAAGTGATGCAATTGCTCACCGAACTGAACCGGGAAGGGACCACGATCGTCATGGTGACTCACTCCAAGCACGATGCCAGTTTTGCCCACCGGATCATCAATCTGTTCGATGGAAGCATCGTCTCGTCGGTGAACGAGTTTATCTGAGGTGCAGAAGAAAGAACAGGAAGCCGTTTGATTTTTTTTCAAACGGCTTTTTGTATGATTTCCAGAATAAAATCATACCTTTGGAGCAATCTAAATTTAATAGACCATGATCAATAGAAGAAACTTTTTGAAAAACGCGTCCCTGTTTACGTTGGGTGGCCTGATGGCCGGTAAGGTAGGGAATGCCGTTGCAGCGCAGCCTGCGACATCTGCCGCTTTCGAAGCGACGGCGGCCAAGAACATCGGTTTACAAATCTATTCTTTAGGCGACGAGCTCTACAAGGATGTTCCGGGAGGAATGAAGAAGCTGAAAAAGATGGGGTATCAGACCATCGAACTTGCCGGTTATGGGAAAGGCAAGATCCGTGATATCGAATTGATGGACTTCAAGAAGATGGCGGATGATGCCGGCATTACGATTCTGAGTTCGCATGTGAATCCTCCTGTTCGCGAATACACGAAAGACAACCTGAATACAATAAAGGAATACTGGAAGAAAACGGCTGACGACCATGCCAAGTTAGGAGTGAAATATCTGGTGCAGCCCGGCCAGCCCAGTACCCGTAACGTGGAAGAAACGAAATTTGTTTGTGAAGTCTTCAACGAAGCCGGAAAGATCGTGAAAGCGGCCGGCATACCGTTCGGTTACCACAATCACGACATGGAATTTGCCAAGGTGGTTCCCGGCGGCACGGAAATGAAGTTCGGACGCCATAACAAAGGCGAAAAAGTGTATGACATCTTCCTGGCGAATACGGACCCGTCATTGGTTTTCTTTGAGATGGACGTTTACTGGGCCGTGATGGGCCAGCAGGACCCGGTCGAGTATATCACGAAATATGCAGACCGTATCAAAGTGCTCCATATCAAAGACCGCTATGTCCTGGGTGATTCCGGCATGATGAACTTCGAGCAGATATTCAAGCATTTCTATGCAAACGGCCATAAGGACTATTTCGTTGAAATGGAAGGTACAGGCAGCGGACATCAGTTCGAAGGCGTGAAGAAAAGTGCCGATTACCTGCTGAAGTCTTCGTTTGTAAAGTAAGCAGACACGGAAGCATTAATAGAGTAAGAGGTGTGTCGAAACTATCCTGTTCCCGCGCTTGACGCGGGATCGCATTAAAACCAGCCCTATAAAAGTCTGATTGATAAGGTCTGTCCTTTTGCATCCCCGCATCAAGTGCGGGGACAAGGAGATTTTGACACACCTTCCTATATGTTATGTCCGGAAATCTTCCGCGTCCACTTTTGCAACTTCTGTGCCTACCTTATAACGCCTCTTTGATCTTTTCAACCATATCCTGATATTCCGCATCCGTCAAGTATACTTTTTGCGGGTTCATGGTAAATGTCCCGCCGAAGTCAGGGCCTCCTTCATATTTCGGGGCCAGGTGGAAATGAAGGTGCGACAGTTTGTCCGAATAAGCGCCGTAATTGATCTTTTGTGGATTGAATACTTTCTGCATCGCGCGGGTCACCCGTACGACATCGACCATGAATGCGTTCCGTTCTTCGTCGCTGAGCATGTTCAAGTCGTGTACATGGTCTTTGTAGGCAACCAGGCAACGCCCGCGATACGTTTGTTCCTTGAACAGGAACAGTCTGGATACCGAGAGAGGAGCGATTTCGATCATCAGCTCGTGTAAAGTCTGATTGTTCTGGCAATACAGACAATCTTTGGGATCACTTAAATTCATATTTTATTAGATTTCATTAATGATGTGGCTAAATTAACAATTAAAATGGAGATTGGAAGAGGTGTGCCACATTTATTGTAGAAAAAATACACGGACTTCTACACTTTTTCCCATGTTTTATGGTTGGGTATCCGATGGTTTGCTCTTTTTCTACCCCTTATTTTGTAAGCTCTGGGACACTTTATCATGTTTTTGGCATGCTGTTGTGGTACGATCCTTGTACTTGTTTGATCAGATTGAATAAAGGTTTTAGTAATCACTTAGGTATTAACTTTTAAATTGTTAGAGTCATGAAAAAGATTGTTTTAATGGTAGCGGTAGTAGCATGTGTGGCATTCGCATCACAAGGTGTACAGGCATCGACTGTACAGGTATCAGTCGAAAACGTAATGCAGGACGATTTCGTGAAAATCGAGGTAAAGGAACTTCCCCAGGCCGTGCAGGATGCAATCGCCAAGTCTTACGAGGGCAGTACGGTGAAGGAAGCCTATGTTGCCGGTGCCGACGGTGCTAAGAAGTATAAAGTCGTCCTTGTCGACAAAGATCAGAAGGAACAGACGGTTGTTCTGAATGAGAAGGGCGAGGTAATCGAGTAAGTATGTATCTATCTCCCGATACTGTTTTCTAATAAAATTTTAAATAAGAGTTAGTGAAACTTATCGACACATGAAGCCGTTCTGTCTGCGAAGATAGAATGGCTTTTTTATATATTAATTAGATTTATTTTCATCTTGTTAGATGTGAGAGTTCGAATAATTCATATCTTCGCCTCTCTAATCAATCGCTGTGTATATAGCAAATGGAAATATTTATTATTATCGGTCTTATCTTATTGAACGGCCTTCTTTCTATGTCGGAAATTGCTTTGGTGTCAGCTCGTAAGGCTCGTCTTGAGCTGGAAGCAAAACGTGGAAACAAATCTGCCAAGACTGCTTTGAAGCTGGCAAACGAACCGGACCGGTTTCTCTCTACCATCCAGATCGGGATTACGCTTATCGGTATTCTGACCGGTTTGTATTCGGGCGAGGCTTTTGCCTATGACCTGGCCGAGCATGTCCGCCGCATTCCTTTTCTGGAACCTTATGCGTTGGGAGTTTCCAAAACCACTATTGTCGTGATCGTCACTTATCTGACATTGATTATGGGCGAGCTGGTCCCCAAACGTATCGGTATGGGCTATGCTGAGCGTGTGTCGATGCTCGTTGCCAAACCGATGAATTTCCTTTCGCTGGTCGCCTCGCCTTTCGTGTGGCTGTTATCCAAGAGTACGGCGTTGACCGTCAGACTGATCGGAACCGATGCGACTGAAGAAAACAAGGTGACGGAGGAGGAGATCAAGGCGATTGTCAAAGAAGGCTTTGATGTCGGCGAAGTGCAGGAAGTCGAGCAGGACATCGTGGAACGCGTGTTCAATCTGGGCGACCGTAATGTCGGTTCTATCATGACACACCGCAGCGAGCTTGTCTGGCTGGACCTGACGGACAGTATCGAGCAGATACGCGAGAAAGTCCAGGAAAATCTTTTCAACATCTATCCGGTTGCTGCCGGAAAGTTTGACGATATCAAAGGCGTCGTCTATCTGAAAGACTTGTTCGGCCGTATCGACGAGCCGGATTTCTCTTTGTCGCAGGTGATTCGTCCGGCGGAGTTTATGCCGGAAAACCAGAGTGTGTATAATGCGTTGGAACAGTTTAAGCAGGCACGTGTGAAATATGGCATCGTCACGGACGAGTTCGGAGGCATCCAGGGGATCGTCACCTTGAAAGATATCATGGAAGGTCTGATCGGGCAGGTTCCCGATGTGGGGGAAGAGGCCGAGATCGTCGAGCGGTCCGACGGGACCTGGCTGGTGGACGGGCAGTACAACTTCTATGACTTCCTTGAATATTTCGACATGGAAGATTTGTATGCCGAGCATGACTATAATACGCTCAGCGGCCTGATCCTGGAGATTCTGGAACGGGTTCCGAAGACCGGTGAGAAATTGAGCTGGTTGAACTTCGAATTCGAGATCGTCGATATGGACGGCGCCCGTATAGATAAGGTTTTGGTTTCCAAGATACCTCAGAAAGAATAAACCGGCGTCAGATATCTGCCAGCCTGTGCAACACTTCCATCTTGCCGAAAAGGATGAGCAGATCACCTTCTTCGACTCTCAGGTCTCCGGTGATTTTGTCGATGACGGAGTATTGGGTTTGTTTTAACCCGATCAGGTTGCGTTCTGTCTTGGGGCGTTCGATGCCGACAAGGCGCACTCCGAAATTCTCTTCCAAGTCTATGGTCTGCAGGGTCTGTCCGACAAAGGTGACAGGTGCTTTTATCTTGTAGAGATGGTGTGTATCCGTCACTCTGTACCATTGTTTGAAGAGTTCCCCAAGTAAGGATTGGGATGCGTACATACCGGCGAAATCATCTTCCGGAGTGATGATCTCCGCTACACCGATCGAACGGATCACTGCCTCGTGGATGGGAGAAATCCCTCGTACGATCAGTTTGTTCACATCTAAGTTCTTTAGCAGGGCTACAGTCTGTATGGAGGTCCCGAAGTCCTTGCCGAAGGTGACGAAGATGGCATCCATCTCGTTCAGTGGTAGCGTGTTCAAGGCGTCTTTGTCCGTCGTGTCGAGGCTGATTGCTCCGGATATGGTGTGTTTGACCGCTTCGGTCTTGTGCGGGTTGATATCTACGCCGATCACTTCATTGCCGATGCGTGTCAGGCTTTCGGCGATGGCGCGTCCCAGGTTTCCTAATCCGATTACTAAATATTTCATATTGTATTCTTTATGTTACATTAATATATTTTCCTGTGGATAGGTGTAATTCTTCTTTTTGTATTCCTTGTAGAAACTGATAAAGAAGGCCAGTATGCCGATACGTCCGACCAGCATGGTGAAGATGATGACCAGTTTTCCCGAAATGCTCAGTAACGGGCTGAAGTTCAAACTTAACCCTACCGTGCTGAGTGCCGACACGACTTCGAAGATCAAGGTGAAGACCGGTACGTCTTTTTCGGTAATGGACAATATCCAGACGGCCGCCCCCAGCCAGCAGAAATAGAAAACGATTGTGGCGAAAGCCCTGCGTATGGTTTCCGGTGATATTTCACGTTTGCGGATTTCCACATTCTCTTTCCCGCGGGCGGCGTTGTGCGCGGTCAGCAGGGCGACACAGACGGTCGTTACTTTCAAACCGCCGCCGGTAGACATGGGAGCGGCACCTATTATCATCAGGATCAGTGTCAGCATGAGTGTTCCGGTAGTCAGCGTCCCCATATCCGCGACGCAGAATCCGGCCGTACGCGGGGTGACGGCTCCCAGGAATGCATTGGCAAGCTGTCCTCTGAACGGCAATCCGGCGAGCGTATTGTCCATTTCCAGCAGATAGTAGAAAAATGTACCGCCGGCAAGCAATACCAACGTGCTGATCATCACGATGTACGTGTTGATATTGATAATTCTGGGGGTATGGATATAATGCTTCTGCTGTCCGATTACGATCTTGAATGTATTGACAAGCAGATGTCGTAACAGCTTCAGGTAGTTGAAAACAATCGGGAAACCTAGCCCACCGAATACGATGAGCAGGGCGATCCAGACATGCAGGTTGTATTTTTGGGCGACCAGCGGGTCATACATGTTTCCGCTCAGCGTCGAGATCCCAGCATTGCAGAAAGCCGAAACGGCATGAAACACAGCGTAGAACACTTCTTCCTGCGTGCCTCCCGGCAGCCCTCCCTTTATATCCAGATAAATCAGGTAGGCCCCTACGCCTTCGATAAACAGTGTCACGAACAGGATGTTAAGGATCACCCGGAACAGCCCGTTCACCCGGTCTTCGTTCAGCATGTCTTTCAGAACGAGCTTGCTGGTGAAAGATGAATGCCCCATGAAAGAAAGGGCAAAAAAGCTGGTGAAAGTCATGACTCCTATACCGCCGATCTGGATAAGAAACATGATGATGATATGTCCTGTATGCGTGAATGTCGTTGCCACATCGACTGTCGTCAGTCCGGTCACACAGACGGAGGTGGTCGAGATGAACAGGGCATCTACGAAATGAATCCCGTGCACCGTGGCGTTTGGCAACATCAGCAATCCCGAACCGACAAGGATGACGAACACGAAACTCAGCAGGAACAGGAGGGACGGCTTGATATGGCTTTGTAACAGCGTGAATGTCTGCCGCGACAAATGGATGGCGCTCAGCAACAGCAGGAGGAAATAAACGAACAGCGGTTCCGTGAGGAAACCGAGGTAGGGCAGCGACTGGTGGATGGCTTCTTTGAAGAATACTTTGCCCGATAGCACGGCAAAGAGGAAAAAATAAATGCCGATATCCAGGTATAACATTTTCTCTTGTATGATCTCTTTGAATTTCAAAATATACCGAAGCGATATCCCGGTAAAGAAAGCCAGCAGGAGGTAAACCCGGCTGGTTTCCAACATATGGGTGACATGGGCCGAATATTTGAATCCGAACTGATAGACCAGGATGAAGAGGGAGGCGAGAGAGGCGACGAGTATGATCCCTTCGGCCACCATGTTCAGCAAGCCCTTCATATTCGCCCAGTACATTCGGAATGAGAACTGTAGATGTTTGATATCCATAGTACGTCTTTTTTTAATAACAAATGTATTGAATAAATGTTAGAAGTTTCTTCCCTTTCCGGATAATCGCATTAAAATTCAGGTTTGGTACAGTTCCTTTTTCTGTGAGTGATAATGTATGTTAAATAACGGGCTTTTTAGCCTTTTGAGTAGATATTGTTCGAATTACATTATGTCGTATGTCGTTTTAACCTTATATTTGCGGAGAATCTTTATTGGGATATTATGGAAACACAGGAAAATAAGCATGAAATGTTTTATCCGCACGTTTCGGTCGATTGCGTATTGCTTGGGACAAACGAAGATAAACTGTGCGTGTTGCTCGTCGAAAGACAAGTTGCCGGTAGTAACGAGAAACACTACAAATTGCCGGGAAGCTTGATTTATGAGAGTGAAGATCTGGATACGGCCGCTTATCGTGTCTTGAACGAAGCGACAGGTCTGAAACGTGTAGCCTTGAAACAGTTCCGCAGTTTCGGCTCTCCTGCCCGTACCAAGAATAAAGAGGATGTGCAATGGCTGGAAAATGCTTCCAAAATGAAAATCACACGAATCGTGACGGTCGCTTATCTGGCGTTGTGTAAGTTCGGGAAGAAAATGACGATGGGGGAGATGTCCGATACCCTTATCTGGGCACCTGTAAATGAATTGCCACATCTGCCATTCGACCATAAGGAAATTGTTGAAGCTGCCGGCGAAGAGATACGGCGGTGGGTGGATGTCGAACCGGGTATCGTTTTCGATTATCTTCCGTCAAAGTTTACGGCCTATCAGTTGCGGCGCATTTTTGAGATCATTTATAATAAGACGATAGATGTACGCAATTTCCATAAAAAGATGACGGCGATGGAATACGTCGTGCAGACGGATGAAGTGGAAACGGGAGTGAATCATCGGGCAGCCCGCTATTACCGGTTCGATAAGGTGAAATATAACAAGTTGCATTCGAAGTTTAATAAGATATGATATAGTATGTGTTTATTAGGTTGTGATATCGGAAGTTCTTCGGTGAAGGCTTCTATTGTCGATAAAGATACGGGGTTGACGCTTGCCTCTGATTTTTATCCGAAAGAAGAGGCGGCGATCAAAGCCGTGCGTCCCGGATGGGCGGAGCAGAATCCGGATGACTGGTGGATGTATCTGAAAGAAGCGATAAAGGGTGCGATCGCGAAGGCGGGCATCAAGGGAACGGAGATAGATGCGATCGGCATCTCGTACCAGATGCATGGGCTCGTATTGGTGGACAGGAAGATGCAGGTGCTGCGTCCGTCGGTGATCTGGTGCGACAGTCGTGCGGTGCCTTATGGGGATCGCGCTTTCAAGTCGATCGGCGAAAAGCAATGCCTGGCACATCTTTTGAATTCTCCCGGAAACTTTACGGCTTCCAAATTGGCATGGGTAAAAGAGTATGAACCGCAGATATTCGGACAGGTGCATAAATTCATGTTGCCTGGCGACTTTATTGCCATGCGCATGACGGGCGATATTGTCACGACTGTTTCAGGCCTTTCGGAAGGAATTTTCTGGGATTTCCGGAATAACAGCGTTTCTGAAGATCTGATGAGCTATTTCGGGTTCAGCAAGGAACTGGTTCCGGATATCCGTCCGACTTTCGGTGTGCAGGGGGAATTGCTCGGATCGGTCGCTTCGGAGTTGGGTTTGAAGAAGGGTACGCCGGTTACCTATCGGGCCGGTGACCAACCCAACAATGCGTTGTCGCTAAATGTCCTGAATCCGGGCGAGATAGCCGCTACGGGCGGTACGTCGGGGGTCGTGTATGGTGTGAACGGCAAGGTGAACTACGACACGCTGTCCCGTGTGAATACGTTTGCGCATGTGAACCATTCGGCCGACCGGACGCGCTTGGGTGTCCTGCTGTGTATTAACGGTGTGGGAATCCTCAATTCATGGGTGAAGCGGAATGTGGCCCCGGAAGGTATAAGCTATCCTGCTTTGAACGAGCTGGCGGCGACTGTTCCGATCGGTTCGGAGGGCCTCTCGATTCTGCCTTTCGGGAACGGTGCGGAGCGTATGTTACAGAACAAGCAGGTGGATTGCTCCATTCACGGGCTGAATTTCAACATTCATAATAAAGCTCATATCGCCCGTGCCGCACAGGAAGGAATTGTCTTCTCTTTCAAATATGGCATGGATATCATGAATGAGATGGGGATCGATATCGGGGTGATCCGTGCCGGTAATGCCAACCTGTTCCTAAGCCCTATTTTCCGGGATGCGTTGGCTGGTGTGACAGGAACGGTGATCGAACTTTACGATACGAACGGGGCTGTCGGGGCTGCCAAAGGCGCCGGTATCGGGGCCGGCATCTATGTGTCGGCGGAAGAGGCGTTTGCATCCCTGAAAAAGATCAATGTGATAGAGCCGGACGGACTGAAAGCGGATAAATACTGCGGGGCTTTCGAGGTCTGGAAAGAACGGTTGGAGAAAGCATTGGCGTAATAAACGAAAGCATTGTATAATCAATAAAATACTTATTATCATGAATTACTTTAAAGGTGAAAAAGAATTTTTTCCGGGAATTGGGAAAATAGAGTTTGAAGGACGCGAGTCAAAAAATCCGATGGCTTTTCATTATTATGATGAAAACAAGGTCGTAATGGGTAAAACTCTGAAAGACCACCTGCGTTTCGCTATGGCCTATTGGCATACATTATGTGCGGAGGGAGCCGACCAGTTCGGTGGCGGAACGAAGACATTTCCTTGGAATGCGGGCGCAGACCGTATTTCCCGTGCCAAGTATAAGATGGATGCTGCTTTCGAATTTATGACGAAATGTAACATACCTTACTATTGTTTCCACGATGTGGATGTCGTAGATGAAGCACCGACGTTGGCCGAATTTGAAAAGGACCTGCATACGATGGTCGAATATGCCAAACAACATCAGGAAGCGACGGGGAAGAAGCTGTTGTGGTCTACCGCCAATGTGTTCGGGCATAAACGTTATATGAACGGGGCGGCTACAAATCCTTATTTCCCTGCTGTGGCTTGTGCCGGCACGCAGATCAAGAACGCGATCGACGCTTGTATTGCCTTAGGTGGCGAAAACTATGTGTTCTGGGGGGGACGTGAAGGGTATATGAGCTTGCTGAACACCAATATGAAACGCGAAAAGGAACATCTTGCCATGATGTTGACGATGGCACGTGACTATGCCCGCAAGAACGGGTTCAAAGGAACTTTCCTGGTAGAGCCTAAACCGATGGAACCGACTAAACATCAGTATGACGTGGATACGGAAACGGTTATCGGCTTCTTGCGCTATTATGGTCTCGACAAGGATTTTGCCATTAATATCGAAGTGAACCATGCCACATTGGCCGGGCATACATTTGAGCATGAACTTCAGGCTGCCGCCGATGCCGGTATGTTGTGCAGTATCGATGCCAACCGTGGTGATTATCAGAATGGTTGGGATACGGATCAGTTCCCGGTTGACATCTACGAACTGACACAGGCTTGGCTGGTTATCCTCGAAGCAGGTGGCTTGACTACCGGAGGTACGAACTTCGATGCCAAGACACGTCGTAACTCGACCGATCTGGATGATATTTTTCTGGCTCATATCAGTGGTATGGATTCTTTTGCCCGTGCTTTGATGGCTGCTGCCGATATCCTGGAACATTCTGATTACAAGAAAATGCGTGCCGAACGTTACGCTAGTTTCGACCAGGGTGACGGTAAGAAGTTTGAAGAAGGTAAACTTCTCCTCGAAGACCTGCGTACAATCGCTCTTGCCTCTGGCGAACCGAAGCAAATCAGCGGGAAGCAGGAATTGTATGAGATGATTATCAATCAGTACATTTAATAACATATAAATAATGTTTTATCCGTTACTTTTGAATCAAACCAAAAGTAACGGATAAAACATTATTTACCTATATGAATCTCTATCGTGAAAAACAACAACTATTACATTTTTGGAATTACCCTCGTGGCGACATTGGGGGGATTATTATTCGGATATGATACAGCGGTGATATCCGGGACGGTTGAATCGCTGCGTAAATTCTTTATCGAACCTTTCGGGCTACCATTGGATCAGGCAAATGCGCTTGAAGGATTCGTTGTGAGCAGCGCTCTGATCGGTTGTATCTTAGGTGCTTCTTTTGCCGGTTGGATCAGCCAGCGGTATGGACGGAAACCTACGCTTGTGTTGGCTGCCATCCTGTTTTTGTTGTCGGCAATCGGTTCGGCGTGGCCGGAGTTGTTTGTCGGGATGCCTGGTAGCGGAGATCACACGTTCATGTACCTTTTTGTGCTTTACCGGATTGTCGGAGGAGTAGGAGTCGGTTTGGCTTCTATGGTTTCCCCGATGTATATTGCTGAGATGGCCCCGGCGGAGAAACGAGGAAATCTGGTGTCATGGAATCAGTTCGCGATTATTTTCGGTATGCTTGTCGTCTATTTTGTGAATTACAGTATCGCGTTGCAGGGAGATGCCGCCTGGTTGCATACGATCGGCTGGCGTTGGATGTTCGCGTCCGAAATCGTCCCGGCTTTGCTCTTTCTGGCCCTTCTGATGTTTGTACCGGAAACGCCTCGTTATTTGGTGATGCGCGGTAAGATGGATAAGGCACTGTCTGTATTGGATCGTTTGATGGGAAAAGAAAGAGCAGCACCTGAATTGGTGGAAATAAAAGAAAGTTTCAGGAAACAGGAACCCTCCATGCGTCCCTATTTTCTGTTTATGGGGATGTGGCTGGTGTTGTTTCTGCTTTTGTATGGAGCATTGGAACTGGCTGGAAACACGAGTGCTTTGGAGATCGCTTTGATTGGTAGCTTTTTTGTATCTCTGGTCTTCCCGGTGCGTTCATTCGGCGTGCTGATCATATTTGTCGGTGTCCTTTTGTCCGGTTTCCAGCAGTTTGTCGGGATCAACGTCGTGTTGTATTATGCGCCGGAGATCTTTAAGACAATGGGGGCCGCCACTGATGCCGCCTTGTTACAACAGATCGTGGTAGGAGCGGTGAACCTCTCTTTTACCGTGCTGGCTATCTTTACGGTCGATCGGTTCGGTCGCCGTCCGTTGATGATTATCGGAGCATTGGTCATGGCCGTCTCGATGATGATCTTGGGGACGACTTTCTATACGCATTCTGTCGGTATCGGTTCGTTGGTTTGTATGTTGGTGTACACGGCTGGTTTCGCGATGTCGTGGGGGCCGGTCTGTTGGGTATTGCTGGCAGAGATTTTCCCGAATACGATCCGTTCGACTGTTATGAGTATTGCCGTTGCCGGGCAGTGGATTGCCAATTTCCTTGTCTCCTGGACTTTCCCGATGCTCGATAAGAACCAGTATCTGACCGATACGTTCAATCATGGCATGGCCTACTGGGTTTATGGTGTCATGGGAGTTCTGGCTGCCCTATTTATCTGGAAATTCGTTCCCGAAACAAAGGGTAGGACACTAGAGCAGATGGAACAATATTGGAAATAAATCCGTAAGTTTGCTGTCCGAAAAGACAAGAATCGATGCGCATATTGAAAAAAATACTGATAGGAAGCCGGAACCTGTTGCTGTTCCTGTTTGTTTCTAGTTTGTTGGCTGTGGTGGCATATAAGTTCATACCTGTTTACTACACTCCGCTGATGTTCATCCGCGTCTATGAACAGGTGCGGGATAGCAAGCCCATCAAGCTGGAACACAAATGGATGCCTTTGAAACAAATTGCCCAGCCATTGGCACAGGCGGTCGTGGCTTCGGAAGACAATCTTTTTCTCGACCATGACGGTTTCGATATGATACAGATTCAGAAAGCCCGTGCCGATGCCGAAAAAGGCAAACGTGTACGAGGAGCGAGCACTATCTCGCAACAGACTGCCAAGAACGTGTTTCTCTGGCCCGGAAGGACTTATTTGCGCAAAGGCATCGAGGCTTATTTCACCGTCCTGATCGAATGGATTTGGGGGAAAGAACGTATCATGGAAGTTTATCTGAACTCGATCGAAATGGGAGACGGTATTTATGGTGCTGAAGCAGTCGCACAGGCTCATTTCAAAAAGCCGGCCTATAAACTGACAAAGGCGGAAGCGGCTTTGATCGCTGCGACCTTGCCGAATCCCCGCAAGTTCAACTCTGCAAAACCTTCTCCTTATATGCTGAAACGGCAGACGAAGATCATGTCGCTGATGGGGAAACTGCTTAAGATCGAAATGGGGTATGACAGTGGTGATCCCGATTCTGAATCCGGCAGTAGGAAGGTGCGTAGACGGAAGAAGCTCCGGGCGGAATCCGACACGACGGTCCGTCTGCCCGAAAAAAATATTTACATAAGAACGATAATCATATGAGTCATTTTATATATCACGACCTCGGACGTATCGAATATGAGAAGGCACTGGAACGCCAGACGGTTGCTTTCAACGCCTTGTTGGAAGCGAAAGCACAAGGCAGGACCGGGGAAAACCGGTTGTTTTTCTGCGAACATCAGCCGGTACTGACTATTGGAAAAAGTGGTAAGGACACCAACCTACTGATCCCGAAAGAACTGCTTGTGCAGCGAGGTATCTCTTTCTACCATATCAACCGGGGAGGGGATATCACGTATCACGGTCCCGGACAAATCACCGGATATCCGGTCTTCGATCTCGATACCTGGAAGTTGGGACTCAAGCAATATATCGACAGGTTGGAAGAAACCATTATCCGCTTTTTAGCTATCTATGGCATTAAAGGGGAGCGGCTCGCGGGAGCTACAGGTGTGTGGATCGATCCTGGTGTACCGAGAAAAGCCCGTAAGATTTGTGCGATCGGTGTGAAAAGCAGCCGTTTTGTCACCATGCACGGTTTTGCTTTGAATATAAATACCGACTTGGATTACTTCTCTTTGATCAACCCTTGCGGTTTTAAAGATAAAGGGGTTACTTCGCTTGAGAAAGAGATGGGGATGGAGCAGGATTTTGAAGAGGCCAAAGCACGTCTTCATTCACTTTTCACTGAAATGTTTCCGGAATGATGGAACCGTATGTTATTCATTTTGCCCCATTGCAGGGTTATACCGACTCGGTTTATAGGGAAGCACATGCACAAATATTCGGAGGTGTCGAAACCTATTACACTCCGTTTGTCCGTCTCGAAAAGACTGGCTTTCGCAATAAGGAGTTGCGGGATCTTGTACCGGAAGCAAATACATCCGCCTCACTTGTTCCCCAGATGATCGCAGTTTCGCCCGAAGAGTTCCGCCGGATTGCCGGTTTGTTTCGTGAATCAGGGTACCGGCATGCTGATATTAATTTGGGTTGTCCTTTCCCGATGCAGGCACGACAACATCGGGGAGCGGGTATCCTGCCTTATCCGGATGAGGTGAAAGTGTTGTTGGAAACGATTTTTGAATTCCCGGAGATACAATTCTCGGTCAAACTGCGGTTAGGTTGGGATTCTCCTGAGGAGGCGCAAGCGCTTCTTCCTTTTTTGAACGGATTGCCCCTCACACATCTCACATTGCATCCCAGGATCGGTACGCAGCAATATAAAGGAAAGACTGACCTGAGTGCCTTCTCCCGATTTTATGATTCATGCACGCTTCCGCTTTTCTATAATGGAGACATCCGGACTTTGCCGGATATTCGTTCGTTAACCGGACGTTTTCCCCGTTTGAAAGGTATCATGATAGGACGTGGTCTGCTGTCTTCTCCTTGGCTGGCAACGGAATATATATCCGATACCCCGCTTACCGCTCAGGAGAAGATAGAGAAGTTGTCTGCTTTCCATACCTTACTGTTAGCGGGCTATTCTTTCCGTCTGGAGGGAGGCGAACACCAGGTACTCGACAAGATGAAGACCCTTTGGGATTACCTGTTGCCGGATGCAGAGAAACGGCTCCGGAAAAAAATATTGAAAAGTTCCCGGTTGGCAGATTATCAAGAGGCAGTGCGGAATTTGATTTACGACACCTCGATCACTGCCGGGCAATGATCCGAATGAACAGCCTCATTTAAAATATACGCTTTTTCCACTTGTGCTTTCATCGGTTCGCTGACCATGCAATAGTCAATACGCCAGCCCTTGTTTTTGGCACGAGCGCTGAAACGATAACTCCACCAAGTATATTCCTGTTTGTCCGGGTTGAGGAGGCGGAACGTGTCAATATAGCCGGCATCCAGGAAACGAGTCATCCATTCCCGTTCTTCCGGAAGGAAGCCGCTGTTCGTCGCATTGCGTACTGGGTCATGAATATCAATCGGTTCGTGGCAGATATTGTAGTCTCCGCATAAGATCAGTTTCGGACGCGATTTTTGTAGTTCCATTACATAGTTCTGGAAATCTTCCAACCATTCCATCTTGAATGCCTGACGCTCATCGCCGCTCGTACCCGAAGGGTGGTAAACGCTGATCACCGACAGATCCCCGAAATCGGCCCGGATGAAACGCCCCTCGTTATCGTATTTTTCGATTCCCATTCCATATTCTACATGGTCCGGTTCTCGGCGGCTCAGGATTGCGACTCCGCTGTAGCCTTTCTTCTGTGCACTGAAAAGCCATGCTTTGTAGCCAAGTGCTTCAAATGCTTCGGCTGGATATTGTTCTGGTTGTAACTTGGTCTCCTGCAGGCAAAGTACGTCGGGTTGTTCTTGTGCCAGCCATTCGGGCAATCCTTTTCCTACGGCGGCACGCAGGCCGTTTACATTGTATGTTATAATTTTCATCTCCTAATACTTATTTTAATGATAAGACAAATGTAATGTATTTTCTTCTATTGACATATTTTCAGTGAGGTAACCTCACCAAAATATAATTTCTCCTTTTTCACAGGGAGGAAACTTTCGGCACAGTTATCAAAATGACACCTCTTTCCTATCTAAATTGAATTAATAGGGCATCCTAATCTTGCCAAAACGTAAGAACAGTATGGATCGGAATTTTCGATGAAATAGAAAAATGGTGTAAAAAGGAGGGATTGTTGATTTTGTTCTGTTACAAGTTGTTTTGAACAACTGGAACTATCATTCTCATATCCCTGTTATAAATATAGTTTGGACATATTTAAAATTATAGTTATGGCAAAAAGAAATAAGTTAGCCGTCTTTTCAGTGGTAGCTTTAGGCATGATGTTTTTTGCAGAGCAAAACAAAGCTTGTACGCGTGCGGTCTATCTGGGACCGGATGATATGATCGTGACAGGGCGGACGATGGATTGGAAAGAGGATCCGCAATCGAATATTTACCTTTTCCCTCGGGGAATGGAGAAACGGGGAGGGGTTACGGACAATACGGTGACGTGGACTTCCAAATATGGGAGTGTCGTGACTGCCGGATATGATATCGGAGTTTGTGACGGTATGAATGAGAAAGGCCTGGTGGCGAACTTGCTTTTCTTGACCGAATCCTCTTATCATCGTCCGAATGATAGTCGTCCGGTGATGGGATTGAGCATCTGGACACAATATGTCTTGGATAATTTTGCGACGGTGGACGAAGCTGTGAATGAATTGAGCCTGGAAACTTTCCGTATCGATGACCCTGATTTACCTAACGGAGCAAAATCGACTTTGCACCTCTCGATTTCGGATGCGACCGGGAATAGTGCCATCTTTGAATATATCAACGGCAATCTGATTATTCATGAGGGACGAGAATGCCAGATAATGACAAATTCCCCTACCTATGACAAACAGTTGACTTTGAATGATTACTGGAAAGAGATTGGCGGTCTGGTTATGCTACCCGGGACAAACCGTGCTTCTGATCGCTTTGTCCGTGCATCGTTTTATATCCAGGCATTACCGCAAACCGATAATTTCAGGCAGGCTGTTGCCGGAGTTTTTAGTGTGATGCGCAATGTTTCGGTTCCTTTGGGAATCTCTATCCCCGAACAGCCTAATATTGCTTCGACTCGCTGGCGTACGGTAGCGGATCAAAAAAATAAAGTGTATTATTTCGAGTCAACGCTTAGCCCCGATATTTTTTGGATCAATTTCAAAGATTTGAATTTTAAAACCGGAGCTCCGGTGAAGAAGTTGACGCTCACGGGTAGAGAGATTTATGCGGGTAATGCCGCCGGAAGGTTTCAGGCTGGAAAGTCACTTCACTTTCTGTTTGGGATATAGAAGGTTGTTTTGTATTTTTATGTCCGAATAAAAATGAGAGTAATATGATAGGAGCAATAGCCGGAGATATTATCGGTTCCGTATATGAGTTTGATAATATAAAGACAACGGTTTTTCCGTTATTTACCAGGAAAAGCAATTATACGGACGACACGATTATGACGGTTGCCGTGACTGACTGGCTATTGTATGGAGGGAATCTCGTGCAAGTTATGCATCGTTATGGCAGGGAGTTTCCGTGTCCGATGGGAGGCTATGGAGCACGTTTCGGGCAATGGCTTTGTGAAACGAATCCACAGCCTTATAACAGTTGGGGGAATGGTTCGGCTATGCGGGTTAGCGCAGTTGGGTGGGCTTTTGGTTCATTGGAAAAAACATTGCAAGTGGCTGAAGAAACGGCTGCCGTTTCCCATAACCATCCGGAAGGGATCAAAGGGGCTCAAGCTGTGGCTGCTGTCATCTATCTGGCTCGTACAGGAAAAAGCAAGCAAGCTATCCGGGAATACATTGAAACGACTTTTTTATATGATTTGAATTTTTCCTGTGACGAGATCCGGCCGGACTATTGCTTTAACCCAAGTTGTCAGGGAACTGTCCCGGAAGCGATTGTCGCTTTTTTGGAAAGTACGGATTTTGAAACTGCAATTCGTTTGGCCATTTCTCTCGGTGGCGATTCAGACACGTTGGCCTGCATTACGGGAGGGATAGCAGAAGCTTTTTATGGAATGTCTGAAGATTGGAAAATCGAAGTGTTGAGACGGTTGCCAGAGGCTTTTGTCGAAGTTGTTGAAGAATTTTATCAAAAAATATGATTGTAGGATTTCTTTTTTTGTACATTTGCGATATTCTTTATTGATGAAAACCTATTTATACATTTGAATATGAAACGAGTTCCCTTTTTTTACTATATCATGGCATGCCTGTTATCCATATGCATTACTGCGTGTGATAAGGAAGAGCAATTGATTGAAGATGAAATCCCGGAGATGATTAAGGCTGATCTCTCAAAAAGATATCCTTCTGTGGAAATCCTGAATTATCAGGAATATTCGAATTTTTCTCAAATAAATGTTATAGATAAAGACCAAAATGAAGCTTCGATCTGGTATGTGGATGATATTTGGAAAATGACTCGCACGAAGATTGCTGATTTCAACCAGCTTTCGCTTGAAGCACAAACTGTTTTTGAAAATTCCAAGTATCGTTTTGCCCAATTTGAAAATATATACAAAACGGAGCGGGAGGGGATGGATAGAAGCCTTTATACATTACATTTCCTGTATCAGTGGAAAAATGTTAAAGATATGACACATTACGTTTGTCTGAATGATGACGGGATGTTCTTGGCTGTATATACATGGACACCGAATGACTCTACCTGGTTTGTTGATTTGCCGAAGGCTCATTTTGACTTTATCTATAAGAAATATGACGGTTCTGAAATTAGAGGATATCAGAATAATGGAGGATATTATGATTATTTTGTCCTTCATAACGACACCCTTAAATTTGTTTCTTTTAGAGGAGAGGTTGAAACTGATTATTATTTTTGGAAAGAGACAAGGTATGAAATCAGTTTAGATACGAAAGTCCCTGATAATGTGGCCAGGGTCTTGAAACGGGACAATCCCGATTTTGTTTATACAAACCTTTATTATATTGAATCTCCTGAAGGGAATGCCTATTTTTTCCAAGATAAGAATGATGACCGGGAATTAGGATACACTATTGCCGAAGATATTTCTTAGATTTATATTTCTGAAATTCTATAAGTAGAAAAGTCCCGTCTTGACAAGGTAAAAGTAAACCTTTTTCCCAGCCGCCTTGTTCTTTTCCCGAAAACATGTAAAAAACGGCGTGAAACGAGACTGTTCGACAGGCTCTTTTAATGCGAAGTTTTAAAATATATGACAAAATGGCATATTTTGTTTCTGGTACTTGTTTTGTAGGAATGTCTGTGGAATTTAGAAATAAAAATAGAATTGAAAGGAGCATAACTATATGAATTTAAACAATTTTACAATTAAATCACAGGAGGCAGTTCAGCAGGCCGTGCAACTTGCTACCCAGAATGGGCAGCAGGCGATCGAAGCCGTACATTTGCTGAAAGGTGTCATTATGACGGGTGAAAGTGTGACCAATTTCATCTTCCAGAAACTGGGTGTCAATATCCAGAATCTGAATCGTGTATTGGATGCGCAGATCAGTTCGCTACCGAAGGTATCAGGCGGAGAACCTTACCTGTCAAGTGAAGCAAATACTGTTTTGCAGAAAGCAATCGGCTATTCATCCAAAATGGGAGACCAGTATGTGTCTTTGGAGCCGATTATTTTGGCCTTGTTCACGGAAAAGAGCACTGCTTCTCAAATTCTGAAAGATGCCGGTATGACGGAGAATGAATTACGCCAAGCGATTGAAGAATTGCGGAAAGGGAATAAAGTAACCAGCCAGTCGGCCGAAGACACATATGATGCACTGGGGAAATATGCGATCAATCTGAACGAACGTGCCCGTAGCGGCAAGTTGGATCCGGTGATCGGTCGTGACGACGAAATTCGCCGTGTACTTCAGATCCTGAGTCGTCGTACGAAAAACAACCCGATTTTGATTGGTGAACCGGGTGTTGGTAAGACGGCGATTGCCGAGGGGCTTGCTCATCGTATCGTCCGGGGTGACGTACCGGAAAATTTGAAATCGAAACAGATTTTCTCTTTGGATATGGGAGCTTTGGTTGCCGGGGCCAAATATAAGGGCGAATTTGAAGAACGTTTGAAAGCTGTAGTGGGTGAAGTGACTAAATCGGATGGGGAAATCATTCTTTTTATCGATGAGATCCATACATTGGTCGGTGCCGGTAAGGGCGAAGGTGCGATGGATGCCGCCAATATCCTGAAACCTGCTTTAGCTCGTGGTGAATTGCGTTCGATCGGTGCGACGACGCTGGATGAATATCAGAAGTATTTTGAGAAGGATAAGGCGCTCGAACGTCGTTTCCAGATTGTTATGGTGGACGAACCGAACGAATTGGATGCTATTTCCATCCTGCGTGGTTTGAAGGAAAAATATGAAAACCACCATAAGGTCCGTATCAAAGATGATGCCATCATTGCAGCCGTCCAGTTGTCTACACGATACATCACTGACCGGTTCTTGCCCGATAAGGCGATCGACCTGATGGATGAGGCAGCAGCCCGTTTGCGTTTGCAGATCGACTCTGTGCCGGAATCTCTCGACGAGGTTTCCCGCCGTATCAAGCAACTGGAAATCGAGCGTGAAGCGATCAAGCGTGAAAATGATAAAGGAAAGCTGGAACAGCTCAATAAGGAAATTGCCGACCTGAAGGACGAAGAAACGAAACAGAAGGCTCAGTGGCAAAGCGAAAAAGAGCAGATCAATAAGATTCAGCAGAATAAGATTGATATCGAAAACCTGAAGTTTGAAGCCGATAAGGCCGAACGTGAAGGCGACTACGGTAAAGTAGCCGAAATCCGTTACGGAAAGATCAAACAAAAGGAGGAAGAGATCAGGGAAGTCCAGGAGAAACTGAAGACGATGCAAGGTGCTTCCGCCATGATCAAGGAGGAAGTGGACAGTGAAGATATCGCCGATGTGGTATCTCGTTGGACGGGAATTCCTGTCAGCAAGATGATGCAGAGTGAAAAGGAAAAATTACTCCATCTGGAATCTGAATTGCACACGCGTGTGATCGGGCAGGAGGAGGCCATCAGTGCTATTGCTGATGCAGTGCGTCGTAGCCGTGCCGGATTACAGGACCCGAAACGACCGATCGGTTCATTTATTTTCCTCGGTACGACAGGTGTCGGTAAGACAGAGCTGGCCAAAGCGTTGGCGGAATATCTGTTCGACGACGAGAATATGATGACGCGTATCGATATGAGTGAATATCAGGAAAAGTTTAGTGCGACTCGTCTGATTGGTGCGCCTCCGGGATATGTCGGCTATGATGAAGGTGGCCAGTTGACGGAAGCAATCCGCCGTAAACCTTATTCGGTCGTTCTATTTGATGAGATCGAAAAGGCTCATCCGGATGTATTCAATATCCTTTTGCAGGTATTGGATGATGGACGGCTGACCGACAATAAGGGACGTGTCGTCAACTTCAAGAATACGATCATTATTATGACCAGTAACATGGGATCGTCCTTGATTCGTGAAAACTTCGAGAAGATGACACCCGAAACGCACGATCAGGTAGTGGATGAAACGAAGGTCCAGGTGTTGGAATTACTGAAGAAGACAATTCGCCCAGAGTTCCTGAACCGTATCGATGACATCATCATGTTTACTCCGCTCAACGAAGAAGAGATCCGCAAGATCGTTACCCTTCAGTTGAATAGCGTGAAGAAGATGCTGGCTCAGAATGGCATAGCCCTGGAATTTACAGACGCGGCTCTGGCGTTTATCTCGGACAAAGGGTTCGACCCGCAGTTCGGTGCCCGTCCTGTAAAGCGTGTCATCCAGAAGTATGTCTTGAACGAATTGTCCAAAGAGTTGCTGGGCGGAACGGTCAATAAAGATCGCCCGATTATAATCGACAGCGACGGTAGCGGCCTGGTCTTTAAGAACTGACCGAAGATGGTTTGATTGATATATATTTATGTAAAAGGCTTGCTCTCAAAAGGGGGCAGGCCTTTTTTTGTTGGTTCGGATGTCCTATCTTTGCAGAAACGTTCGATACAATGCACAATCCATTACAAGTTTTGAAACATTACTGGGGCTATGACGGGTTTCGGCCGGGACAGGCTGAAGTCATAGACAGTATTCTGTCCGGGCACGACACATTGGCGCTTATGCCGACAGGAGGAGGTAAATCCATTACTTTCCAGGTTCCGGCATTGGCGAATCCGGGTATTTGCCTTGTGGTCAGTCCGCTTGTCGCTTTGATGAAGGACCAGGTGAAGAACCTGCAAAAGCGAGGCATTCTGTCGGCGTTTATCAGTTCGGAGATGCCGCATTGGGAGATTTTGCAACAACTGGATAATTGTATCTTGGGAGATTATAAGTTCCTTTATATTTCTCCCGAACGTATTTCCTCCGAACTGTTTCAGGAGAAGTTGAAGACCTTGTCCCGCAAAGTGAATTTGCTGGTCGTGGATGAAGCGCACTGTATCTCCCAATGGGGAAACGATTTTCGCCGGGACTATCGTTTGATCGCGGATATCCGCGACGTCATACCGCATGTTCAGGTAATTGCCGTAACAGCTTCAGCCACGGCAGCTGTGGTTGCCGATATCTGCGAGCAGCTCCATTTTCGCAAAGGATATAGGATATTCAAGACCTCTTTCGAGCGGAAGAATCTTTCGTTTGTAGTTCGTAAGACAGACAATAAATTAAAGGAAATTTGTCATATCTTATCTGCCGTACCCGGCTCCGCGGTGATCTACAGCCGTACCCGCAAAGGAGTGGAAGAATATGCCGGAAAATTACGGGCGGCGGGCATTTCTGCTGAATATTTCCATGCTGGCCTGGACCCGGTTCTGAAGACAGAGCGGCAGGCCGATTGGGTAAAAGGATTTACGCGTGTGCTGGTTGCCACTAACGCGTTCGGAATGGGGATTGATAAAGGGGACGTGCGTGTGGTGATCCACACGGAGTTTCCTGACTCGATGGAGGCTTATTACCAAGAGGCGGGACGTGCTGGTCGTGACGGGAAACGGGCCTACGCTGTCGCTTTGTTGGGACCGCAGGACATAACGGATATAAAAAGGCGTCCTTCCAATGCTTTCCCGACAATCGAATATATCAAACGGGTTTATGAAGCTTTGTGCAACCGTTTCCAGATCGCGGAAGGTGATGGGGAAGGGGTGTCGGTCTATCTCGACGAACCGGAATTTTTGAGAGATTGGCATTTCGATAAAGGTCGTTTACGTTCTTCTCTTGAAATTTTATCTTTGTCGAACTATCTTACTTTTGAACCCTATCCTAATTCACAACCTTATCTGCGGTATGACCAACCTCGTTGGATGATGGATCGTTTCCTGAGTGACGATTCTCCGGCAGCCAAAGTCGCTGTTGAGGTTTTACGAAATTATGAAGGTCTTTTTTCTACCGGGGTTTTCGTCAGTGTCGATATGCTGGCGCGAAAAACCGGGCTGGAAGCTCGTGAGGTGGCGAAAGTCTTAGGGTATCTGCGGAATGTCGGCTTCTATTATGTCCCTCCTCGAAAAGAACCCCGGATCACTTTTAAGATGATCCGCGTCCCTTTGGACCGTCTTGTCATTACGACTGCATCTTATGAAAATCGTTTGGTTGCTTTCAAGATGCGAATCGAAAAGGTGGTTGAATATCTTGAGACTCATGGTTGCCGTCAGGAGTTTATTTCCGAATATTTTGGCATGGAAGGGGCGCGATGCGGGTGTTGTGATAATTGCTTGCAGAAGCGGTAAAAGGTAGTTTACTTAACCCTATGTGTTACGATGGCTAATGCATAGGGTTAGTCCCCGTAATGCTATGCTTTAGGAATCTGTTTAAGGTATTCGGATTGATTTTTTGAGATGCCTGCATGGATAACGAATATTTTTGTTTATGTTTGCAGTATCTATCAACCAAAAATTAAAAGGATATGAGTGATAAAGACGATTTAATTTACGATGAAGACGATTCTGTAGCATTTATCCAGAACTATCTTCCCCAGGAACTGAAAGGAAAATTCAGTAATGACGATATTAATTATATTGTGGATCTGATTTATGAATTTTATGAGTCGAAGGGTTTCCTTGATGAAAATTCCGATGACAATGCCGAAATAGATATTGATGAAGATGAATTGATCGGGTTTGTTGCAAAGAATGCGCAAAAAGACGGTGTAGGCAAATTCTCACCAGAAGACATCACTTTTATTGTACAGGGAGAACTTGAATATTGCGATTCCATCAACATGTTCGATTAATAGACTGTTGTATAGTTACAATATCGTTTATAAAAGAATAAGAAGATGAGAAATTTTAGGTTGTTATCAGTTTTACTGCTTTGTATGGCAGTCGTTTTTACGAGTTGTGGAACATGGAACAATACCGCTAAAGGTACAGCAATCGGAGTCGGCGGAGGTGCGGCAGTAGGTGCCGGAGTCGGTGCTTTGGCTGGTAATACTGCATTGGGTTCGATAATCGGTGCTGCCGTGGGTGGTACTGCAGGTGCCCTGATTGGTAAGAAGATGGACAAACAGAAGAAGGAACTGGAAGCTACTCTGCCGGAAGAAACGACTGTCGAGACCATCAATAACGGTGAGGCATTGAAAGTCACGTTTGATTCGGGTATTTTGTTTGCAACCAATTCAAGCACAGTCAGCGCCGCATCCAAGAGTGCATTGCGTGACTTGGCTGCCAGTTTGAATGCAAATCCGGATACGGACATAAAAATCATAGGACATACGGATAATACAGGAAAAGTTGATTATAATCAGACGTTGTCAGAAAAACGTGCAAAGAGCGTATTCGATTATCTGATGGAAGACCAAGGTGTGAGCAGTAAGCGCATGACTTATGAAGGCAAGGGAGTACATGAACCGGTTGCCGATAACAGCACTCCTGAGGGACGTGCTTTGAACCGCCGAGTAGAAATCCTTATCCTTCCCAACTCAAAAATGGTACAGGAAGCACAGCAAGGAACTTTGCGATAAGAAATAATAGAAAGCAGAATCAAGAAAGGGATGTCCGAAAGCCGGGCATCCCTTTTTTTGACGATAAACACATCTACTTAAACATAAACCGGTAATAAAACATGTTTATCTGAGAAATGTCCATATATTTGTATTGTAGTGTTTGATAACTATTGATAAATAGCAATTATCAAGTATATAAAGCCTTGCCATAGATAATATGAGTGTTAAGAATATGAATACAGATTTTACAATTAGAATTGCCCAACCTGCTGATGTCCTTGAGCTCAAAGACTTATTTCAAGATACAGTCCTCAATATAAACAGGCGTGATTATTCAAAAGCAGAAGTGGAAGATTGGGCATCGTGCGGAAACGATATCTCCCATATAAAAGAAATGATTAGAACGTATTTTTTCATTGTAGCAACTAATCAACAGTTACAGGTTGTCGGCTTTGCATCCATTACCCAACAAGGTTATTTGCATTCTATGTTTGTTCATAAAGATTTTCAAGGTAAAGGTATTGCTACGATACTTCTAAATAAAATAGAACGGTATGCAACTGCAACAGGAATCATACGGATTACATCAGAAGTAAGTTTAACAGCCCGTCCATTCTTTGAACAAAGGGGGTATATAGTAACGGAAGAACAAAAACGGAGAGCAAATCAGCTTTCTCTCACCAATTTTTGGATGGCAAAGAATCTGAGCAAATGAAATAAATTCAAAAGTTTTGCAAATCGTTGGTTGAAGTATGGGCAAAATTTTATTGAAAATCAAAAACTTATTGAAGTAATAGGTGAAATATTTGATTCTGTCTATGCCGATCAGCTTCAAATGCAGATAACTGTCAATTCATCGTCATACGCTGTGAAGTTCTATGAAAGTTTAGGCTTTTCAAAGACTTCTGAAGAACAGGAAACAGATGGATTAAAATATACCCCGATGCACTACTGTCCACTAAGAATGGACGGCCTTATCACTGGATAATACACGAGATTGCTGTGTTCATTAACAGTCGTTTATAACCGTTCTAAAATCTTCAGACAAGTTAATTAACACTCTTGAAAAGGGAGAATGCAAACCTTTTTTAGTTCATGTTGTTTAAATAGTAACTTATATATAAGTGCATAAATAATAGTATAAACTGTTTTAAACGTTGAATGAGATGAAAAAGATTCTTCCTTTTTTCTTATTGGTTCTTTTACTGGCGTCTTGCCAGAAGGATCCAGACATGTCAAAACTAAGCGATGATTTCGTAGTATTCACTGATCACAACAAGGATGCTAATTTCGAATCCTTTACAACTTTCTACATCCCTGATAGTGTAATGGTTATCGGTAGCAGTGAAAAACCGGAATTCTGGAGTGCAACAGAAGCTGACGATATCGTCTCTACTTTGGTTAGTGGCATGGAAGGCCGTGGTTACACACGTGCATCAGATAAAGAATCTGCGGATTTGGGTTTGCAGGTTTCTTTTGTGAAAAATGTAAATTACTTTACAAACTATCATGACAATCCTTACTGGTGGTGGGGGTATCCGGGATATAACTGGTGGTATGGCTACTGGGGTAACTGGACTGGCGCATGGAATGGATGGTATTATCCGTATCCTGTTGTATACAGCTATAGCGTAGGTTCTTTATTGGTTGAACTGGTCAATTTGAAAGCTCCGCTGCCAAAATCTGCAGATGCTAAACTTCCGGTTCTATGGACTGCTTACATGACTGGCTTGCTGTCCGGTTCCGACAAGGTAAATATCGAACTTTCTACTCGTGCTATTGAGCAGGCTTTTGTACAGTCACCGTACCTGAAAAAATAATTAAACGCGAATTAAAAGATAAATTTGAGTCTTATGAAAAAGATATATAAATCAATAAAATTAATCGCTTTACTTGTTGCCTGTTTAGCGATACCTTCCCTGGCTGGTGCCCAGGTTGTAAAGAACATGTATTTTAATGTTGACTGGCAGATTAATTCTCCGTTCAGCCAGGATTTCTCAGACAAGACAAGTGGTTGGGGTGCACATGCGGAAGCCGGTTATTATGTAATTCCTAATTTCTCGGTAGGTGCATTTATCTCTTATCATACCAACAATAAGTATATCGACCGTCAGACGTTGCCGGTAAGTTCTACATCGGCCATCACTTCTGATCAGCAGCATTCTATCTTTCAGTTGCCTTTTGGTGCAGCTTTTCGTTACAACGTAGCTCCCGAAAGCCAGTTCCAGCCTTATGCTGGTGTGCAGTTAGGTGCAAGCTATAGTGAAATGTCGACTTATATGAATGTAATGAAAGTATACGACCGTAATTGGGGTTTCTATGTATCTCCCGAAATCGGTATGACTATGTATTTTACACCTCAGAAACAGATCGGTCTGCATGTCGCTGCCTACTATAATTATGCAACCAATAAAGGAGAAGTCCTGAGTTATTCGATCGATGGATTGAATAACTGGGGCATCCGATTAGGTCTTGCCTTCTAATGGAAGTTTGTTCTTTTAAGTGTTTTATGTAGTTTATGGGGAACGGGAGGCTGTCGTAATGACATCTCCCGTTTTTTGCTTTATAGGATTTGTAGTTTGAGGCCGAACGAGAGGCTTAGATAGTCTTTGGGTTTCAGATAACCGTTCCCGATCTTGTTTATCAGATATAGGTCACAGGTACTGAGCTCGTAGAAGAAAGAAATGGATTTATGCCAGCTCTTTTTTGTGTTTAGCTTCAATGTGAATCGCTCTCCAATAAAAACATGGGTACGGATGCGGGTGGAGAACCAGTAGTAACCTTGTGGATATTTGTCCGGCTGCTTACCCCAGAAGTCACGATCTAAAAGAGTATTGATATAGACACCGCAGGCGAGAGGTTCGAAAGATAACTTGTCGGCGATATGGATGTTCCAAGGGTAATAATTCTGTTTGAGTGTAAGAGTTGCCATAGCATGGCGATCCGAGTTGCGGGGAACTATCCCCAAATATACATCTGTTTCCCAGTGATTACGATAATAATTCCAACCTGTTCCGAGGGAAAGCATACCCATTGATCCGGCGAACTGTAGCTTGGTATAGTGGGGAATGAGTTTTTCCCATCTGGATATATATTTTTCTACGCGTTTTTTATATCGCACATCATCCTCGATTTCCTCCTGTGCCTGTAAAGTGCCGGCCAGGAAAAGAAATAAGAGCATCCATTTAAAAATTGATAATTTCATACGTGTAGCCGTCCGGGGTTAGGGTAAATAATAGGTAGTTACGTTTGGCTATATTGCTACAGCCGTAGTAGATGATCCCATCGTCAAAAAGGTCTTCCACCTGTAACTGATGGTTATGTGCGTTCAGGCAAAACAGCAAAGAGGGAAATTCACGGATATATAGCTGAAATACGTCTTTTACATTGTTATCGAACTGTTCGCTTCCGGGACGTGCATGCATGGCGACGATCGTGCGGCTGTAATGCCGGGTACTGTCTTGCAGCTCTTCTTTCAGAAAACCGAAATCAGGGACAGGGTGGGAGTAGTCGTATTCGATCGCATTGGTATTGAGGCAAACGAATTTAACGTCCCGGACGATAAAAGAAAAGTTTTCTTCTCCGAACAATTTGTTGAAAACCTGGTCACCATTGCCGATTACGTCATGGTTACCGATCAATCCGACATACGGGATATCGAGCTTCGACAGGATATTGACAGTCCACTCGTACTCTTTCTTCATGCCGAACTCGGTATAGTCTCCTCCGTGTATGATGAAATCGATGCTGTCTTTTTTAGTATTGATATGTTTTATGAAATCTTCTGTCTCGTCGTAGCTACGTTGGGTATCGCCCATCAGGACGAAGCGGATCGTGTCTTTATCTTTTGTTGCTGCCTCGATAAGCGGGATGTTGTGGTCGTTGATATCGCGTTCGGAAATGGTGAGCCGGCCGTCATACGGATGGTAATCGATCAGATCACATGCAGACAAGAATATGCATAGGAATAATGGTAGAGTTTGTTTATACATGACATCCTAACTTTTATTTGTGGCAAAGTTAGGATGTCATGCTACTTCAAAAAAGGTCAAGATGCAATGAATAATGTGCCAATACGAAGAAATTCTTTCATTGGCACATTATTTAATGTAATTATAATATCGGTTGAAGAAGTTTTTGAACCAGCCTGTCTTCATCAATCCTTTTTCGAAAAGCAGGATTCCTAAAAGAGCGCAACAGATTCCCAATGTCACATCTATAATATAGTGATGTGAGGTGTAAACTGCTGTTCCCCAAATTCCCGCCATGATGATGGCAAACAGGATAATCACAAATTTATTGCATTTATTGACAATCGCATAACATAGTGCCACAACCATATATGCAGCATGTAATGATGGAACTGCCGCGAATACGTTTGCGTTGCGGCCATAGATGGAATCGAAGATAGAAAGGCCGGTCAATGTGTCGAACCTGCCGAGACCGGCAACATTACCCGGTGTGTCGAGTATCGGTTCAAAACCATAATTGATTGCATACCAAGGTGGTGCTGCCGGATGGAGATAGTATCCGGCAAAGCCAATCAGGTTGACGAACAGGAATACCATCGAGAAATGGAGGTACAAATTACGGTATCCCTTGAGATAGAGCCACAATCCGAAAGCTATCGGAACAGGAACCCAGCAGAGATAAAATATACCTGCAAGGATGTCCGCAATCCGGCAATTATGGATCGCGAAATATTCGCAAGGAATTAGGATATTCCCATTATCATTTATACCGAACAAGCTTTTTTCCAGATTATATAGGTTTTCCACGTCAATCGAGTTAGCCTCGTAATTTGGGAAAACACGCATCCAGTCGTATGAAATGCCGAAAAGAGCGAATGGCAATAAGGCAACAGCTAATTTACGGGTTGTCTTGCCAGCGAAGAAGAGGAGGAGGTAAAGCCCAACCATGAACACATGCTCCGGGCGTAATCCGATACATACGGCTGTCAGCAAAAGAAACAGCGCTGTCAAGCCGATAACAGTCCCTGCCTCCTTCTTTGACGGGAGTACAATTGTTCCTTTCATTCGTTATCTTTGCTGCTCAATAGTTTACGACAATGATTCAGGCGTGCGAATGCCGTGATGTTGGAGAATATCGCAACGATCAGCAAAGGAATGACGAATATCATGATCGGTTCGAATATCTCGTTGTTTTCCATCATGGGTGCAAAGATACCGCAGCAGAGAGCCCCTAATCCGGTCAACACTACGCGTTCGGGACGTTGCATGAAACCGACTTTGCATTCAAGTCCCAATCCTTCGGCACGGGCGCGGACATAGCTTACCATTAATGAGCCGATCAAAGCAATGAAAGCGACGATCGAACTGATGACATATCCCTGATTGATCAGGTAGAAACATATCCCGAAGAAAACCGTCAGTTCGCTGTAGCGGTCCAGTACCGAATCGTACAAGGCTCCGAATGTGGAACTCATTTTGCCGATACGCGCAACCTGTCCGTCCATCATGTCGAACAGTCCGGCAAACAAGATGATGCCGCCACCCCAGCCGATATAGTAGAAATCACCTCGTTCTCCTTTCATTCCGGCATAAAGGAATATGCAAGCAGCCACAATATTCAGGATTAATCCTGTTGTCGTAATAAAATTGGGAGTGATCCCAATTTTAATCATTCCATGTACGATCGGGTTGATGATCTTGTAGATCGTCTGTTGCAACCAATCTCTAAAAACTTTGAATTTCATATATTACTATTTTGTTTTTATTTTGAGTTCGCTTTCTGAAAACGGTCCCTGATCCTACAGTTCTTGTAGACAAAGATACGTTGCATATTATAGTTCCAAAGAAATCCGACAAGCAGTGAGACTACTATCTTGGAAAAGACGAACAAGTCGTCGATATAATGTTTCAGTGTTTCCTGGACCCAGGGATTCCTGCTGATCGTTTCCGTCATGAAGTAAATTCCCCAGGTATTCAATAAGATACTACCAATCCAAACCAGTAGATATTTGACTATTACATGTCGTTTCTTGCATTCTTTGGATTTGAATGTCCATTTGTAATTGATGATGCAATTTACGATTCCGCCGCAGACAGAACCAGTGAAGGTTGCATACACGTAATAAATTCTAAATAATTTAACCAACAAGATTGTGACCAGAAAGTCTGTCGCACTGGCGACTTGTGAAGAAAATTGGGCTCGTATAAACATGAATATCCCGCCTTTCTCCGAAAACGCTCTTGCACTTTTCTTTATCCAATCAACCATCTTGCAACTATTAGCAGGATGAGGCTATATATTCCAGCCAAAATATCATCCATCATTACTCCGACTCCTCCCTTGAGATATTCCATTTTGCGTATACCCAATGGCTTGAAAATATCGAACAGGCGGAATAGCGCGAATGCTGCCAGAGCATACCACAAGTTACCGGCCGGTGCTGCCAAAAGCGGAATCCAGACACCTACCATTTCGTCTACTACTACCCGCGAAGGGTCTTCTCCCCAAATAGGTTCGACTGCGTTTGCCGAACGGATGCCGGCAATCGTAAAAATACCGATCAATAACGCGGTTATAATAAGAAGTAGAGTAGGAGATACGGCGCACGACAATGCAAGCCAGATCAGCGTAGCTAACAAGGCTCCCGCCGTTCCCGGAGCAAACGGAGAAAAACCGGAACCAAAGCCTGTTGCAATAATAATATGAATTAGTGGAACTCTTTTCATCCTGTCAGTAAAATGTGTGCAAAGTTATAAAAATAATATAACTTTCCCCCTCGTCCGGGAGAAAGTTATATCGAGAATTCCATCAGCATGAAATTTTAGTTTCATAGGCATGGAACAAAAGTTTCGCTAAGATGGAACAAATGTTTCATCCCTATGAAACTAAATTTATATTACCCTGAATTTTAGTCCAAATAATTAGGGGCTTTTTCTCCGATCATATCGCGCAACGTCTGCTTAACCATTCTCCATTGCTGGAAGAGGTCATGTACGGGCTGATGTTCGAAGTCGTGCATCGGACTCTTGCAGAAGAAAGACAACCAAGTCAAGATACCATACATACCGGCACGCAGGGCCAGATCGCTGAACAACACCAGGTCGAGTGCGATAGGGGCTGCTAGGATGGAGTCGCGGCAAAGGAAGTTTACCTTGATTTCCATCGGGTAACCCATCCAGCCGAAGATGTCGATATTGTCCCATGCTTCTTTATTGTCCTTGCGGGGAGGATAGTAATTGATGCGTACCTTATGATATACGTCTCCATACAGGTCCGGGAATTTTTCGGGTTCGAAGATGTTGTCAATGACAGATAGCTTGCTGACTTCTTTTGTCTTGAAGTTTGCAGGATCGTCCAATACCTCGCCGTCACGGTTTCCTAAGATATTGGTAGAGAACCAGCCGCTTACACCTAACATACGGGTTTTGAACATCGGAGCCAGTACTGTCTTCATTAAAGTCTGTCCGCTCTTGAAGTCCTTACCGGAGATAGGCACATTCATCTTTTTAGAGAATTCCCACATGGCGGGAGTGTCTACACACAGGTTAGGAGCACCCATGATGAACGGAGCACCTTCTGCTATAGCGGCATAAGCGTAGCACATACTTGGAGAAACGGCTTCCGTATTGTTGTCCTTCATTGCTTTTTCCAAAGCGGCAAGCGACATGTGCTCGTCAGACAGCGGAATATAGATTTCCGTACTTGCAGCCCATAGAACGGCGATACGTTCACAGTTGTTGGCTGCCTTGAATTCACGGATATCCTGGCGGAGCTGTTCAACCATGTCCCAACGGGTAGCGGCCTGTTTGATGTGTGTGCCGTTCAGACGTTTTGCCCAGTTATGGTCGAATGCGGCCGGCATCGGTTTGATTGCCTCCAATTCGTCTTTTACGCCGTTCAGGTCTTTTTCTTTCAAGACTTCTGCGTATAGGGCCGCTTCGTATGCATTATCAGGGAAAATATCCCATCCGCCGAAAACGATGTCATTCAGGTCGGTCAGAGGAACAATATCTTTGATCGCTTTTTCTTCTCCGTTTTCTAAACGCATTGTAGCTAACTGTGAGATTGAGCCGATAGGCTTAGCCAATCCTTTACGTGCAGCCAACGTACCTGTAATCATGGTAGTCGCAACTGCACCGCCTACCCCAACAACCAGAATACCAAGTTTTCCTTTGGCTTCTTTAACTTCGATTTTTTCCATGTCAAATTAAGTTCAAAATGATTGGGGCAAAATTAGGTTTTCTGGTTGAGACATAAAAGGCTATATGCTGGCTTAATTGGTCAGAAATACTATAAAATAGGCCTTTTTTACATATTATTGTATTGAAGCCTCTTTTTCAAACTTTTTATGGTTATTAAGGATGTTCTTAGGGAAAAGTCTTTTCTATGTGTTTTTTTTGAATTGTTATGAATTAATTCTTGGTTTCATGGTGCAATATCCATTTTTAATGCTTTTCTTTGTACCCGACAAGCAAAACTGTTTGTGTAGTTCTTTATCTCCGACTTAATATTCATTGCAGAATATGATTTAGCAGACATTGATCTTTCCTAAAAGTTTTATTGTTTCAATTTTTTATTAATTATTTTATATCATTTTTTTGTATGAATATTTACATTGGTAACCTGAACTATCGGGTTAGAGAGTCTGATTTACAACAGGTTTTGGAAGAGTACGGTACGGTTGAATCAGTTAAATTGATCATTGACCGCGACACTCGTCGTTCTAAAGGTTTTGCTTTTGCAGAACTTCCTAACGAAAACGAAGCAAGAAACGCTATCGAAGAATTAAACGGTGCTGAATACGAAGGTCGCCAGATGGTTGTAAAAGAAGCAACACCGAGACGCTAATAAATAATAGCATCAAAGTATACGAACGGGGATATGGACAAGATTCTATATCCCCGTTCTTCGTTTATTCCTTTTTAATTGTTACGTTTGTACTTAAATTTGCAATAGATGAAAAGTCTTTTAAATATTTCTTGTTTGCGCATTAGTTTGTGTATCCTGTTCTGTTTGGCGGGTACTTCATTTATCTACACACTTTATGCCCAGATTCCGGACCGCGTTTTCAAGACGGATTTCCGGATAGATCCGGAAAAGAAAGGGGAACTTTCGGTCGAAATTGATAATCTGAGTTTCTTTAAGGATGATGAGTATACCGGTTCGTTTATGAAAGGCTATACATTGCCGGGACTTTGGTTGCAGGCAAAGGCTGTCTATTATCCGTTGGAAATGCTGAAACTCGAAGCTGGTGTTCATTTGCAACGTTTTTGGGGGGCGAATCGCTATCCGAATATGGCTTATCAGGATATTGCGCATTGGAAAGGTGATCAGTATCAGAAAGGTTTTCATGCACTTCCTTGGTTCCGGGCGCAGGTGGCCTTGTCTGATCATGTGAATATCGTGCTGGGCGATTTGTATGGGGCGGCCAATCATAATCTGATAGAGCCATTGTACAATCCGGAATTGAATATGGTCGCCGATCCAGAGATGGGATTACAATTGTTGTATAATTCCCGCCGGTTCGATTTGGATGTGTGGGTGAATTGGGAAAGTTTTATCTTCAGGGAAGATATCCATCAGGAGGCTTTTACGGTTGGTTTGTCTACCCGTTTCAAGTTTAACGATCCGAATTCGCGTTTTCATTTTTATGCTCCTTTGCAAGTTTTGGTCCAGCACAGAGGAGGAGAGATCGATACGATCCTGACCAATTCTGTCCAGACATTGATGAACGGTGCTGTCGGAATTGGGGGAGTGTGGAACACGGGGCATAAGATATTCAAGAGTGTAAATGTGGAACTGGATGCTGCCGGCTATTATCAGCAGGCCGGTAAGTTGTGGCCTTTCGATAACGGCTATGGTGTGTATGCACGTGCATCTGCCGGTATTTACGATTTCCGTGTGAAGACTTCCTATTGGAGATGCCATCAGTTTATTTCCATGTTCGGCAGTCCGTTTTATGGAGCTGTCTCGACATCCGATGAAGGTCTTACCTTCGATGATCCTTCTTGTGTTTACTTTGGCTTAGAGTATTCGCGTGAATTGGCAAAAGGTTTTTCGCTTGGCATTGATTTGGATATCTATGAGCATTTGCCTGTCGTGTTTCGCGGTACGGAGCAGAATGGCTATAAATCATTTGCCAAAACCAGTTTCTCTGCCGGGATTTATCTGAGGGTAACCCCGTCTTTCCTGATAAAGAAATTCTAGAAGTTAATAGTTATCCTGTTTTCTGCTCGGGCGGAACAGGGTGAAAAGCAGGGCTGCAATGATAACCCAATTCGTGACAATCATTGTCGTGAACAGGTCGATTAGCTGCGGTAGCTGCTTTCTTGTGCAGTCGGACAATTCGTTCAGAGAGCCGCTGAAGTTTCCATATAATCCCCAAATCATAATCGCTTGTATTATGAGTAAGGCGATAGCCAATCCGGCACAGATATATTTTGTGAAATTATTCATGTTTTTAAAGTATTATCTACAAAAGTATAAAAAATACCATTGTCTTGCATTTTATTAAAGGAGAATGTCTGTAAATAAGCAAAGTTTGTAAAAATATTATTATTTTTGCGGGTGGGATGTTAATTGAATGGTCTTAAATCGCTGGTAGTATGTTCGATATTTCTTTATTGTATGAACTGAAGAAAGGGAATAGAGAAGCCTTTAATGGTGTTTTCCGTTACTATTATCCCCGGATAATGGCTTATACTGCTTCTATGGTTGAGCAAAAAGCAGCGGAGGATATTGTTCAGGATGTTTTTCTGTATGTTTGGGAAAACCGTGAAAAGCTATATGTCAGTGATGGTTTCCATTCTTATCTTTTTCAATCCGCTTATACTCGTTGTCTGGACTATTTCAAGAAAAACCTCTCGATTGAAAAATACCATTCTCATACTTACGAGAAGTATTTGGAAGATTATCAAAATCTATTGAAAGGTGATGATTCTGTTATAGAGGAGCTTTCCGTTAAGGATTTTTATCGCCATTTGTATGAATTACTGGAGCACCTGCCAGCGCAGCGTCGTGAAGTTTTCATCCTTACTTATATAAAAGGGCTGACGGCTAAAGAAGTTGCGGAGCAGACCCAGATGCCGCAACGCACGGTGGAGAGTCATTTGTATTTGGCGCTCCGGTTTTTAAAGGGACATATGTCCAGAAATGATTATTATATGCTTTGTGCCGTTTTTCTTTCGCATGGCACATACGCTTGATAAATTAAGATGAACGAAAAAATCATTTTAGCTCAGTAGTTTTTCGTTGCTGGTCGTTTTGCCTAATATAACAAGGTGAAAATGGAGTTTAATTACGCACTTTTAGTAAAATATTTGATTGGCAGCCTTTCCTCGGAAGAAATGGAGGAAGTGATGAGGTGGCGTGATTTGTCGGCTGAGAATGAAACTGTTTTTTCTGAAGTGTTACGTTTGCGTCTTTCGTGGAATACAGCAAAGTATGCGGATAACGAGCGGATAGATATGGCTTTGGAAAAGGTAAATGTCCGGATTAACCGGGCAAGGCGTTACCGGATTGCCCGGTCTTTGTTGAAATATGCAGCTGTTATCTTGCTGCTTGTTTCGTTTTCAGCTGTCGGATGGAATTATTTTAAGCCGGAAACTTATATGACTATCGCTTTAGGAGATAGTGAAGGCGTAAAAAAAGTAACGCTGGATGATGGTTCGATAGTTTGGTTAAGGGGAAATTCCGTATTGAAAATACCGCAGTCATTCAGTGCCGTCAACCGGACGGTCTCCTTGCAAGGAGAAGCATTCTTTGACATCGCAAAGAATGCTAATTCACTATTTATCGTTGCTACCGATTATGTGAAAGTAGAGGTACATGGAACTTCTTTTCATGTTAATGTTAATGCTGGAAATAAGTCTGTAGAAACCGTTTTAGTAAGAGGATGTATCAGCTTGCATGCCTTGAACGGAAAGAAAATCTTAGAAATGAATCCGGGAGAACGTGTTGCCTATTCCTGGGATGAAAATACCTGTTTTACGGATCATGTCGATGTGAATGTCTGTGCTGTATGGCGGTTTAACCAACTGGTTTTTGAGAATACTACACTTCGTGAAATCGCCAATCAATTATCAATCAAATATAATGTAAATGTAAACATCGAGTCGTCGAGGCTGGCTCAACGCAGGTTTCGTTGCGTGATCAATGAAGACGAGCGCTTGCCGGATGTTTTGGAGCAGCTTTGCTATTTGGCGCCGATTACCTATCGAATTGAGAGTTCCGAAATTTATATATCTGAAAAACAAACAAAAAAATGAATGTCTATGGGAAATTGAAATGTAATCTGAGGTAAACAGTTCCGTAATATCGGGGGTATTCCTTTGCAGCGGTTAATTAAAAAAATGCTGTCCGGTATGGGAAGTGTTATTGGCGGGTACGGGTGTATCCGGTAAAAAGTTAACTGTTTTTTATAGTACTAACAAAAACGAATCACATGGTATGAATAAAAAAGTATCTATTGCGACATTATCAGCATTTTTAGTCGCAACATCGCCTGCGATGGCGGTAAATGAAGCGAATACTTTGTATGTGAATCTGGAATTGTCTTTGAACAGGACAACTGTAGGTCTGGTCATACAAAGTATCAGCGAGCAAACGGGTTATGAATTTTCTTATGATGAATCTATTTTAAGTAAAGAAATTTCAAAAGTATCCGTCCGTGTAAAAAATGAACACATCGAAAGTGTTTTAAAGAAAGTCTTTAAGAATACGGATATTTCTTATCGGATAGTCGATAATCGGATTTTCCTACAAGATAACGCAAAGACAGAAAATGTGTCTTTTGCAAGTGTTCAACAAGTCAAGAGAACGATCAGAGGTACGGTTGTCGATAATACCGGTCTTCCTGTTATCGGGGCAAATGTCATAGTGAAAGGAAGTGCTGGTGTTGGTACGGTGACAAATGTCGACGGTGATTTTACATTGGAGGGAATTGAAGACGGTGCGACATTGATGATTTCCTATATTGGTTATGTAGATCAGGAGGTTGCTGTAGCGAAAGGAAAAAACGATTATAAAATCACAATTCACGAAGATACACAGAATTTAGATGAGGTGGTTGTTGTCGGTTATGGAACACAAACGAAAGTAAACCTGACAGGAGCGGTAAGCACAATTGGCAAAGATGAATTGATCAACCGGCCGGTGACGAATGTATCTTCTGCTCTCCAGGGATTGACTCCGGGGGTTACGATAACATCTGGAACAGGGCAGCCTGGTAGTGACGGGTCAACTATACGTGTTCGTGGAGTCGGAACCTTGAACAATGCTAACCCTTATATTCTGGTGGATGGGATAGAAACTGGAACTTTCGATTCGATCGATCCGAATGATATCGAATCGATTTCGGTTTTGAAAGATGCCGCTTCGGCCGCTATTTATGGTTCTAAAGCTGCCAATGGGGTAATCTTGGTTACGACCAAGCGAGGGAAAGCCGGAAAAGCAACAGTCTCTTATAATGGTAATGTTAGTTTTTCGAATGTATCGACTTTGATTGATCGCTTAAGTTCTTATGATTATGCCCGTCTTTATAATCAGTTATTGACACAGGATGGGGCGTCTCCTCGTTTTACAGACGAAGATCTCCGTTTATTTCAGGATGGAACGGATCCTTATGGGCATCCGAATACAGTTTGGACAGACTATATTTATCGGACCGGTTTTATGCATAAACATAGCCTCAATGTCAGTGGTGGGTCGGAAGATGTGAAATATATGGCTTCTGCAGGTTTCTTAGGGCAGGAAGGCACATTGAGGAATTCGGATCGTCAACAATTTAATTTGCGAACGAATCTGGATATCAAATTGTCGGATAAATTTACCATGAGGACTAACATGGCTTTTATTCATAACGACTATTCCGAACCGAATGCGTCTTATGGAGGCGGTTCTACTCAATTGATACGTCAAGCAGACCGTATAGCTCCTTGGATTCCGTATAAGAAGGAAGATGGTTCTTACGGTTCGATCTCAGATGGAAATCCTGCCGCTTGGGTCGATATTAATAGTCGGAAATATCATTTGTTGCAAAATTTTTCTGGAATACTGGCCTTTGACTATCATATTATAGATGGGCTGACATTCACATTACAAGGTGCTTATGTAACGAATATAAAGGAAACAAAAGATTATCGTAAGGAATGTTGGTATGACGATGTGAATTATCATGGACCTGATCAATTGGGTGAAACGATTTCGAGATGGAGTCGTTATACGTTGGATGCATTGTTGAATTATGACAAGACTTTTAACCAAGATCATCATTTCAAGGCAATGGTTGGTTATAAGATCGAGAAGTATGATTATCGGAATTTATACGCTTTCCGCAAAAGTTTCCCGAATAGTGAAGTGACCGATTTGAACGGTGGTGATTCTTCGACACAAACGAACAGTGGTTATTCCCGTGAACTGGCTTTGTTATCTTATTTCGGACGTCTCAATTATGACTATAAAGGCAAGTATCTTTTGGAAGCCAATTTCCGTGCCGATGCTTCTTCTCGTTTTGCAAAAGGCTATCGTTGGGGATATTTTCCTTCTTTCTCTGCTGGATGGCGCATTTCCGAAGAAGATTTTATGGAAAACACGCATGGCTGGTTGCAGTCACTGAAACTTAGAGGATCTTGGGGGTTGCTCGGAAACCAGGATGCCGTATCGGATGAATATTATCCTTATTTACCTACGTTATATATAGGAAAGAATTTCCCGTTTGGCGGCTCTGTTCATCAAGGTATTACGGTTGTAAGCCATAAGGTGACGACTATTTCCTGGGAAAATTCGACAAACTGGGGAATCGGCTTTGATGCAAATTTCTTGAACGAGTTTATGCTGAGTGTCGAATATTATAATCGTAAGACCTCTGACATCATTATGGATATTCCTGTTTCTGATACGTTTGGTATATCGGGGACGTATCAGGACAATAAAGGCTCTTTACGGAACAGTGGTGTGGAAGCAAGCTTTGCTTGGAATCATTCCTTCAATAAGGATTGGAGAATGGGAATCAATGCGAATTTCTCCTATAATAAGAATGAGTTGTTGGATTTGGCTGGGGTCAATGAGATTATCGATGGCTATATGATTAATCGAATCGGAGAGCCCTATCAATCTTTTTATGTATATGAAGTAGATGGGTTGTTCAAAAGCGACGAGGAGGCTGCCGCTTACGAAAAACAGTATGGCAATCCATGGTCTTTGCCTTTCAAAGGCGGCGATTTTCGGATTAAAGATGCGGATGGAGATGGAAAGTTGACAGATAAAGACCGGGTGGTGAAAGGCACGCAACAGCCTAAAACGACTTTTGGTTTGACACTGAGTGCTGGTTGGAAAAATTTTGACTTGTCGGTATTTATGCAAGGTGTGACTGGAACAAACCGTTATTTCTCAAGAGATGTCGTCGGTTCATTTATCGGGGATACTTCACATCCGAGTACGAATTGGTTGGATGCCTGGACTCCTGAAAATACAAATGCGGAATGGCCGCGTCTGTTCCTAGAGGAAAACTCGATCAGTTCTCCTCAGCGCGTGAATTCATCTTTTTGGTGTATGAACACGAATTACCTGCGTATTAAGAACGTCAATTTCGGTTATACGTTGCCGAAGAGTTGGACGAATAAGTTAGGAATAGCCAATGCGAAGATTTATTATACAGGCGAAAATCTGTTTACATTCGACAGTTTGCCGTTCAATGCTGATCCGGAGTCGCCGTCGGGAAACTTGGATGTTTATCCTATTAGCAGAAGCCATTCATTCGGTATTAATGTAACTTTTTAAATGAATTATATATGAAACTGAAAAATATATTAGGTCTTGCTGTTTGCTTGGTCGGGACAGGTATCTTTACTTCTTGTGATGATTTTTTTGATTTGAATCCGAAAGATCAGTTGACGACAAACACATTCTGGAACACGTCCGAGGATGTCGATGCAGCAGTAACCGCTGCCTACAATTGGTGGGTCAATAACTATGTTGGATCGAAGTTTATCTTCTACGAAGACAGCTATTCGGATATCGGCTTCAATTATACGAATGCTTCTAACATGAGAAACATGGGTAGAGGTAGCGTTTCTCCTACTGCGGCTCCGAATTATTGGAGGCAGTATGAAACGATACGTCGTTGTAATTTCGTAATTGAAAATATCGATTTGGTTCCGGCTTCAGCCATGACAGAAACGGAGAAGAATGATTTTCTGGCGCAAGTACGGGCAATTAGGGGATATAGTCATGCTTATTTGGCAACTTGGTATGGGGATGCTGTTATTATGGATTTTGTACCAGCAACGGCTGACGATGCTAAACTGCCGCGTGAACCGGAAGCAAAGGTGAAGGAGCATGCTATGAACGACTTGATGTGGAGTGCCGAACATATAGCGGAGAAACCGGCAGAAAAAGGACGCATTGCCAAAGGAACGGTCCTCTCGATGATCGCCCGTTTCAATTTGTTGTGGGGCAACTATACGGAGGCATTGGATGCAGCCAATAAAGTAATAGCTCTGAATCAGTATGAATTAGATCCTGATTTTCTGAATATGTTTTCTATGGCCGGACAGAATTCAAAAGAAATTATTTGTACTTATGAACATGTCCAAACGACTTATGCTTATGGTGATGTGATCCGTTTCTATAATAATTCGGATGGTGGCTGGGCTTCTTTTGTGCCGACTCAAAACATGGTTGATATGTTTGAAATGGCAGATGGCAAGTTGATCGATGAAGCTGGTTCCGGTTATGACCCGGTCCATCCGTTTTTCAATCGTGATCCACGATTGAAAAATACGGTTATTTATTCCGGATTGGATTGGGTGGGGCGTAATAATGTACCCCGGGTTTTCAATACGCTCGACAAGACGCTGCCGAACGGCTCTTCGAATAAAGATTATTATACGGCGGCGGATAATGCTTCCCATACCGGTATGTTGTGGGCTAAATATTTGTATCCCAACCAGGGACAATATTCAGCTGCAATGAATGACGATGCCTTGTGCCCGATTATCTTCCGGTATGCAGAAATATTGTTGACGAAAGCCGAATGTTTGGTCGAACTGAATCAGGATTTGCAGGAAGCGATGAACATCATCGACCGGTTACGTTTGCGCGGAGGTCATATCGCTGTTGACCGTTCTAAATATGATACACAGGCCAAAGTACGTGAACTGGTAAGGAGGGAACGTACGATAGAATTGGCTGGTGAAGGTTTCCGTTTTGAAGATATCGTTCGCTGGGACGAGTATGACCAGAGCGGAGCCAAAACCGGAAAGAAGGTGGCAGAGACTGTTATGCCTGGTGACTTGTATCGTTTGTGTGGTACTGTCGACTATGATGAACCGGATCCGGACCGTCGCGCCGTGATCGATGTGAATGCTTCTCGTGAAGACCGTTTGGTTGAAGTTCGTTATTTTGACAAGAAGCAATTCCATCTGCCTATTATGCAGGCGGAAATGGATGCGAACCCTCAATTGGTCCAGAACGATGGTTATTAATAGATGCAATAAAACTTATTTGCAATGAAGTATATTAAAAAATTGATATATGTCCTTTTACTCGCAGTTGCCACTCAGGTGGCAACTGCGCAGATAAAGATCCTTTACGGGCCTTATCTGCAGAATGTAAAAGAGAATGAGGCAACTATTGTCTGGGTAGCGGATAAACCGTCTATCGGTTGGGTAGAGTTGGCTCCGAATGACGGAACTCATTATTATGGAGAAGAACGGCCTAAGTATTTCGATACGACTAATGGGGTTAAAAATACCTCCTTGCTGCATGCCGTGAAGGTAAAAGCGTTGACTCCCGGAACAACCTATCGTTATCGTATTTATTCTCAGGAAGTGTTGTCGCATGAAGGGATTAATGTCATATACGGACGTGTGGCAGCATCGGATGTATACAAAAAGAATGCTTTGACGTTTACAACGTGCGATTCAAATAAAAAAGAAACCTCTTTTGTCATGATCAATGATATTCACGGACGTGAAAACATCATTACGAAACTGCTGAATAATGCGAACTACAAGGATAAAGACTTGATTATTTTCAATGGGGATATGGTTTCGGAATTTAAGGACGAACAAACAATCTTTAATGGATTCATGAAAGAAAGCATCGATTTGTTCGCTTCGGAGAAACCTATGTATTACGCTCGCGGAAATCATGAAACCCGTGGTGAGTTCGCCACTTCGTTCCAGAAATATTTCTCTCCGAAAGAACCGTTCCTATATTATCTTTTCAGACAAGGACCTGTATGTTTCATAATGTTGGATACGGGGGAAGACAAACCGGATTCCGATATCGAGTACAGCGGTATTACCGATTATGACGGTTATCGTACGGATCAGGTGGAATGGATGAAGGAACTATATAAAAATGAAAATTTCAAGCAGGCTAAATTTAAAGTTGTCATTGCACATATGCCTCCTTCTGCTGACCTCAATATCTGGCATGGACAGAAAGACGTCTTGAAGAAATTCGTACCTATCCTGAATGAACTCGGAGTGGATCTGATGCTATGCGGACATCTCCATCGAAACAAATATGAGGAACCGAGTGCCGGTATCAAATTTCCGGTATTGGTAAATTCAAATAACAGTGTGGTTTCTGTGGAGACTAATGGTGATCAGATGAATCTGGAGGTTCTTGATTTGGATGGTAAAGTCGTTACAAAGAAGTCATATACGGCAAAGTAATCTTCATCATTCAATGCTACACTTCGCATAAGTGCGATTACTCTGACAGAGATCCGGGTAATCGCACTTGTCTCATTTTGCGTAAAAATATAAATAAAAACACACAGGAAACCGACATCTGGCATTTTTGCTCGTATCTCTCTAATAAACATTTAATTAAAGGATGTCGGTTGAACTTTGTAACCGGCATAGAACCGACACCTTTTTATTTCCGGCGGTTTGTCCGGAGTTTCCTCGTTTTCACGGAGCAATTAATACGGAACATGCCGGAAACTAATTCGAAAGTCATAGTAAACTAACTCAAAGCATATAATATATTATTGATATGTAGTACTACCTATCGTCCTTATATAGTACTACCAATCGACAATAGGTAGTACTACATAAGGGTAATAGATAGTAACTGCTAACGGCTACTTTACTATATGTTTTCATTTAGTTCTTCGGGTGATTTGACTTAGTTTGCGACGGGAAACGAGTTAGTTTGTCCGGTTGCCTGAGATTGAAACTTTTGTTTTTGTTGTAAGTGGTTAATTATTAATGTCTTATTTGCCTGCTGAATGACTGCCCATTAATTGTATGAAAAAAATGCTTTTTTGCTCCGTATTTTTCTGAAGTTGTTCGTTTAGTATAAGTAATAGGAAATAAAAATGGATTTTGATTATAGACTTTTAGCAAAATATTTGACAGACATGCTTTCTCCTGAAGAAATGAAACAGGTGGAAGAATGGCGTAAATTATCAATTGATAATGAGGAGGTTTTCTCTGAATTGATGAAACTTCGCGTTTCGTGGAAGTTCACTCAATATAATACGCCTGAGCATATCGAAGAGGCATTGAATGGATTGAATGCCAAGATAAATAGTAGAAGGCGATTTCAAATACTTCGCTCTGTGATGAGATACGCAGCCGTAATCTTGTTATTTGTCTCTTTTTCTTATGTGGGATGGGGCTATCTGAAACCGGACAATTGTGTAACGATCAGGGTGGAACAAGGGGAAGATGTGAAAAAAATCGTGCTTGCGGATGGATCGGCTGTTTGGTTAAAGGAGGGGTCTTCTTTGAGGATACCTGAGGTTTTTGCCGAAAATAACCGAAAGCTCTCCTTGCAAGGAGAAGCATTCTTTGACGTTGCAAAGAATGCTTCTCCTTGCAAGGAGAAGCATTCTTTGACGTTGCAAAGAATGCTCAGTACCCACTATATGTTTCGACCAATTATGTGAATATTAAGGTTCTTGGAACCGCTTTCAATGTAAAAACAGACGAGAAACACCAAAACGTAGAAACCGTTTTAGCAAGAGGTAAAGTTGCTTTACTCGATAAGCAGTGGAACCCCATTTTAGATATGTCACCGGGAGAAAAGGTGACATATGACAACAATAAGAACGAATATGCCACAGAGGTTGTGGATGTGAATGTATGTACGGCGTGGCGACTGAACCAGTTTGTCTTCGAAAATGTCACGTTGAGGGAAATAGTTAACCAACTCTGCGTAAAATTTAATGTAAACATAAATTTAGAATCAACGAAGCTTGCCCAGCGTAAGTTCCGATGTGTGATCAATGAAGATGAAAGCTTGCCTGACATCTTGAAACTCTTGAAATATTTAGCTCCCATCCAATATCGGATAGAGGGGAAAGAAATCTTTATATATGAATAATAAAAAATGAATGCCTATGATGAAATGACAGATTAGAAAAGTAACACACACAACAAAAGAAAACTATAAACTTAAAAACTTAGTACTAACATTATTGAATCACATGTATGATTAAAAATGCATCAATTGCTACATTAGCAATGTTTTTGTCAGCTGCATCGCCCGCTATGGCGACAAGCGATGCGCATTCTTTGTATGTGAATCTGGAACTGGCCTTGAATCAAACGACAGTCGGTACCGTCATACGAAGTATTAGTGAACAAACTGGGTATGAATTTTCTTATGATGAGACTTTATTAAATAAGAAAATCTCCAAAGTCTCTGTTAATCTTAAAAATGAACATATAGAAAATGTTCTGAAAGAGGTATTTAAGAATACAGGGATCTCTTATAAAATAGTAAATAATCGTGTATTTCTGAAGGATGATAGTGTAAAAAAAATAAAGAGGTCAGAGTTTGCACAAAATGGAGTACAGCAAGAAAAACACACAATATCAGGAAGGATTGTCGATAAAGAAGGTTTAGCGATAATCGGTGCGAATGTTACGCTTGAAGATAACAAAGGAATTGGTACAATAACAGATGTAGATGGAAAATTCGTTCTGAATGGAATATCGAATGGGGCAATTCTACTTATTTCATATATTGGTTATATAGATCAAAAAATTAAGATAGATGGAGGACAAAATTCTTATCAGATAACACTGCTTGAGGATACTCAGAAATTGGATGAAGTTATTGTAATTGGATATGGTGTTGAAAAAAAGGTTAATTTAACTGGTGCAATAACGAATGTGAAAACGGAAGAGCTCTCAACGATTTCAACAACTAATTTATCAAATACGTTAGCTGGACGTGCTCCTGGGTTGACTATTGTTGGAAGTTCTGGCTTTATGGGGGCTAGTTCTGAAATCCGTATGCGTGGTGGCTTCGGAGATCCGTTGTTTGTTATTGATGGGATTATTAGGGATAAGGCCGCATTTGATGCTCTTGAGCCAAATGAAATAGACCAACTTAGTTTTTTGAAAGATGCTGCTACAGCTTCTGTTTATGGGTCTAAAGCTGGAAATGGGGTTGTGTTGGTGACAACGAAGTCTGGTGCAGATGCAATGGGTAAACCTAAATTTGAATATCAAGGATCTTACACATTTAATAGGCCAACGCGTAAGCTTTTTTCGGATGAAATGAGTGCTTATAAAGAATTGGTGTATCAGAATTTGGTTGCTGAAGCAAACGGGTTGCCTTTACCGAATAATGAAGAAGAGATGGAATATGCAAAAACACATGATTATAATGTCAATGATTTGATTTGGCAGAATCCGTGGAATACGAAGCATTCTATTAGTGCTACAGGAGGAACAGAAAAGGTAAAATATTATGTGTTAGGCAACTTTATCAGAGAAGAAGGCTCTTATAAAAACTTGGAAAATAATAAATACTCTTTCCGTTCAAACTTAACAGTGAATTTGTCTAAATATATATCTTTGAATGCAAATATATCTGGATATCAAAAAGATGATAGACGATTTAATTGGCCAGGAAGTGGAGATGATAGTGAAGATATATTTGATTTTTATCGGACTACATTTAATTGTTTGAGAACAGTTCCTTCTTATGCTTATTTAGATGGTACTCCTGCGAATGAAAAAACAGATTATCCAATTTATCCGGATGTAAGCAACTTTAAAGGTTGGAATGTTGCTGATGTTGTGTTAGGTGACCGTTATATTAAGACACGTAGGCGTAATGTGAATGGAATTTTATCTTTAAATATTGATTTAGGTAAAATTTTGCCGGGATTGTCAACTAAAATCACGGGAAATTACATTATAAACGACTATGCTCGTAAGAAGTATATGTCTCATCAAAAAGCATATAATTTTCAGTCTGGAGATCCTGATAACAGATTTATACCGGGACCATTAGATTTGAATAAATATAATATTTATACATTTGGTTCTAACTATGAGAACTTAACGTATGGTGCTCGTCAGTTTTGGAATGAACAATTTGACTGGACATTAAACTACAAAAATTCATTCGGAAAACATGAAGTCGGTGGAATGATTACTTTTGAACAAGCAGAAAGTCAAGGTGAAGCGATCTATGCTACAGCTAATGATCCTTTGACAGATTATGATCAGTGGTTTGTATTTTCTACAGATCCAGAAAGACGGACAGTCTCTGTTAATGAATCCGAAAATTTAGGTTCGCATCTTTCTTGGATTGGACGTGCTACTTATAATTATGATTCCAAATATATGGCAGAATTTTCATTTCGTTATGATGGAAATAATAAGTTTCCGAAAGATCGCCGATGGGGTTTTTTCCCTTCAGCTTCTCTTGGATGGCGTATTAGCAGGGAAGCTTTTATGGAAAATACTTCGGAGTGGCTTGATGATTTGAAAATACGTGCTTCTTATGGTACGACTGGTAATGATTTGAATACTTCTAATAAATCGATTGGGTATTTTCAATACATAGAAAGGTATACTACCGGAAGTAGTTATATGTTTGGAAAAGGATTGGCAAATGGTATTCAAACGGGTAGTATGCCTACTACTGATTTAACTTGGGCCACATCGGCAACAATTAATGGAGGAATAGATTTTACTCTGTTGAGTAATAGATTGAGCGGAACGATCGATGGCTTTTATCGGAAAGAAACAGATATTTTGGGGTCTCGAACTACTACTTTGCCTAGTACTTATGGTGCTTCTTTAGCCCCTGAAAATTATGCAGAACGTTCATGGAGAGGAGGGGAGTTTACTTTGACTTGGAGAGATAAAGTGCAACATGGCATAAATTATTCTTTGTATATGAATATCGGATATTCTAAAGATCGTTGGGATGTATTAGACGAATCTGTTATTTACATGACGGGAAATCTAAAGGATTTATCTTTGGTCGGTATGTCGGCAGGTCGTATTACAGGATTGAAGGTAGATCATTTATTGACAGATCAAGCAGAAGTTGATGAGTTGATTGCTAAAGGTTTTAAACAATATGGACGAGATCCTTATTTGGGTGGACTTTTGTTCCAAGATACTCGTGGTGATGGTTATTCTTTAGGACCGGATGGAAAGATTGATGGAAATGACGCTTATAATTTACTAAGTGAAAATGGAACTCCTCGTATTAATTATGGTTTTGGGGGAAGTTTTAGTTGGAAAGGAATAACAATCGACATGCATTTCCAAGGAGTGGGTAGCTATGATCGTCTAGTTGGTTGTGATGCAACTAAAGGTATTCCGCAATATGGCGGAAACACTCGTCCTTATTATCCAATTTGGACTAGTGATAAATGTTGGAGTCCTGAAAATCCAAATGGTGTTTATCCCCGGGTGATCGGTAAAAATCAGTATGAGTCGGGTTATGGAAATACAGATTTTTGGATGCGTAATGGAGCTTATGTTCGCTTAAAAAATTTGAATATAGGGTATAATTTGCCAGCTTCGATCTTACGTCCGCTGGGATTACTTCATGCTCAGGTGTTTATGAATGCAACAAATTTGTTTTCTATATCGGCCATGAATGAATTCATGGATCCGGAGCAAAAATATTATGATTCATTTCCTTTGATGAGATCATTTACATTTGGACTTAATTTTTCATTCTAAAAGTTGAAATTATGAAACTGAATAAATTAAAAGATTCATTAGTCGGTTTGGCTATCGTTCTATTTTTTAATGGATGCAATAGCTTAGATATATCGAATTTGTGGAATTATGATGCTGAATTGGTTTGGAATGATGATAATTTGGCAACTGCATATGTTACAGATCTTTATGGAGATATTTTTAAAGGTTGGGATACTGGTGCAGATAATACGGCCGAACAACAGACAGGTATTCCTTTTATGTTAAGCACGATTACGACTTCTGGTAGTGGCTATAAACGTTGGAATTATACGAATATACGTAATATAAATTTAGGAATAGAGTATCTTGCTGAAGGGACTTGTTCTGAGTCTGTAAAAAATAGCTTGACAGGACAAATGCTTTTTATGAGAGCTTATCAATATGGTGAAATGATTGTTTATCATGGGGGAATGCCTTATATTACAAAAGTACAGGATAAAGATAAGGACGATTTATTTGTGACTCGAAATTCTACAGCTGAGTGTTTTGATTTGCTTATAAAAGATCTGGATGATGCTATTAGTTTGCTTCCTGCAAAAGCGAAAGGAAATGATTATGGACGTATAGATCAGTGCTTTGCAAAGGCTTATAAGGCGAAAATGTTACTTTATAAAGCTTCTCCGCAATTTAATCCTTCAAATAGATATGATAATAAGTATTGGAATGAAGCATATGAGGCAGCAAAAGAAGCTTATGATTTTTGTATCTCTCAAGGAATTAAATTGACCGATAAATATAGTGACAATTGGCTTGTGGATGGGAACTCGGAGGTTGTATTTCCTATTATATATAGTAATCCTGATAAAACTGCAGGTTGGGAGAATACGATTCGACCGGCTTCATTGAGTCGGAGTAATGCTAATAACACGCCAACTTGGGATATGGTAAAAGCTTTTCCAATGTTAGATGGTAAAAGCTTTGATGATCCAACTGGCAAGTATTATGTAGGAAATGAGGATGTTTTTTTACAGAGATATTGGATGAATAGAGATCCTCGGTTTGAAGATTGTATTTTATATAACGCAGCTTTGTATCCCGTATCTGGTACATCGACTGGATACCGTCAATATACATCTGTTGGGATTGCTGTTCGGGAGGATTCATATGGAATTAATCCGAATGTAGGAAGTACAGCTACGCAAAATGACGTTATTAGTGGGATGTATGTCCGTAAAGGTTCTGATGTTTCTTTGAGTCAAGATTTGGTATCTACTTTTGATCATGATTATCCATTTATGAGATTAGCAGAAGTTATGTTTATTTATGCAGAAGCGGCTAATGAAGTGGGGCACCGGGATGTTGCAGTTGATATGTTGAAGCAAATCCGGAAGCGTGCAGGGATCGAAGCCGGAGAGGATGGATTGTATGGATTAAAAGTTGGTGGTCGAGAAGAAATTCGACAGGCAATTTTGGATGAACGTAATGTGGAACTTTGTTTTGAAGGGCATCGTTTTATGGATCTTAGAAGAACTCGTAATATGATGCAATTAAATGGATTACAAAAATATGGAATTGAAGCGATTGCTATTAATGAAGATGGATCTGAAATGACGATAACAGAGGCTCAGAGAAAAGCGAATTCCTATTTGTTGACTCCTGAAAATTTCAAATATGTTCTTAGAATGGTTCCTATCAGTGCTATTGCTGAAAATAAATTCTTAATTCAAGAATCCTATTATTTCTTTCCAATCCAAGAAAGTAAAATATTGGAAAATCCGAATCTCGAACAAAACAATAATTGGGGCGGAACTTTTAATCCGACAATGGAATAAATTATTACTTTTGTTTTTTCATAAATGAAGAGGGAGGCCAAAAAGACTTACAACCCTTTGGTTGTCCCTCTTTTTAATTTTCTTTATTTATAACTTAATCTATATCAGATGATGAAAACTAAATTCTCTTTATTGATTTTTGCATTGCTGTTTGTGTGTTCCGGAATGATGGCTCAGGATAAGATAACGATTGGGGTTATCCAATATGACTTGGGCGATGTAGATAAAAGCTTTAAGGATCTGCATGATCAGGGATTTGGTTCTTGTGAACTTAATTATCAGAAAAACAAGTTTACAAAAGATTTTGCTGAAAAAGTAAAGGCAGCCTCCAAGAAACATAATATAAAGGTAACAACGGTTGTCGGTGTGCCCGGAAGCCATTGTGTTTGGAATTTTCGCCAGGGACCAGCTACGATTGGTCTGGTGCCAAAAGAAGAACGGGCAGAAAAAATTAAAGTATATCATGAAATGATTGATTTCTGTGCAATGGCGGAAATTCCCGCTATGCACTCTCATTTCGGTTTTATACCGGAAGATCCCTCTTCCGAACAATATAAAGATTTTATCAAGGTCATGCAGGATTTGGCGAATTATGCCAAGCAGCGCGGTGTGATGATCTATTTTGAGACCGGACAGGAAACGCCGACGACTTTGATTCGTGCCATTAAAGACATCGCTACTGGTAATGTGTTTATCAATTGCGACCTGGCTAATTTATTGATGTACGGAAAAGCGAATTCTCTTGATGCCGTGAAGCAGTTCGGCAGCCTTATCAAGGAATTCCATGCTAAAGACGGTAGATATCCGGACCCGAACAATCCGTATGAATTGGGAGCTGAAGTACCCATTCCTACCGGAGAGGTGAATTTCCCGGCTGTCATCGCAGAACTGAAGAAGCAAGGATTTCAAGGAGCATTGACTATTGAATGCGAATTGAATGGTGCAAGACATGATTATGTGATAAAAACACGTGAATATCTGCAAGGATTATTAGATAATTAGTATATTTGTCAGATATTATTTATATTATTAAAATAATAGGTTGCTAATCTATATAAATTATAATTTACTATGAGAACAAGCAGAAGAGGTTTTCTGAAAACTCTTGGAGGGGTTGCGCTCTTTTCGATTGTGCCGCGTCACGTATTGGGAAATGGGTATATCGCTCCGAGTGATCAATTGACTAAAGGTATTATTGGTACCGGAGGGATGGGAAGAGGCCATGTCAATTATGCCGGTACACGTTTGGTTGCCGTTTGTGACGTTGATAAAAATCACCTTGAATTGGGAAAGAAACTGGTGAAGGAAAAAATAGCCGCTTATCATGATTTCCGCGATTTGATTCTGGACCCGAATGTTGATATTGTGCACATCGCCACTCCACCTCATTGGCATGGTATCATGTCTGTCGAGGCCGCTAAAGCCGGGAAAGACATCTGGTGTGAAAAGCCGATGACGCGTACGATCGGTGAAGGAAAGCGTGTGATGGAGGCCGTACAGCAATACGGACGTATGTTCCGCCTGAATACATGGTTCCGTTTTACAGACCAGTTCTATGGACTGGGCACTCCTGTCAAACCGTTGAAGAAGCTGGTGCAAAGCGGATTGTTGGGATGGCCGTTGAAGGTGACGATCAGTGCGCATACCGGTTTCAACTGGAAGTTTTTCTGGGTAGGAAAAGAATATCTCGAACCGCAACCGGTTCCGGCAGAGTTGGACTACGACATGTGGCTCGGCCCGGCTCCTTACAAGCCTTATAACCTGCATCGCGTACACCAGACTTTCCGCGGATACTGGGATTATGACGGTGGAGGGCTCGGAGACATGGGGCAGCATTACATCGACCCCGTACAATATATACTAGGTAAAGACGATACCAGTCCTATTAAAGTGGAGGTTGATGCCCCGCAACAGCATCCGGATGCTGTCGGTACTTGGCGTTCCATTACCTACACGTATGACGATGGTTGTCAGATTGTCCTTTGGGGGGGGGACTTCGGTGATCCGAATACGCCGTATATTGCCGGACCGAAGGGTAATGTTTATAAAAATTTTGTATGCGATATTCCCGATTGGGAGAGGAAACTTGCCGATTTCCCCGAACCCGAACCTCAGGTTACGGACTTTATAGAATGTGTGAAGACACGCCAGCCTTTCGCCCTGAACGAAAAGAATGGTTTCCGTTCGGCTACTATTGTCAATATGGGAGCAGTGGCTCTGCGTTTGAACCGGACGCTGAATTTCGATCCTGTAAAACTTGAATTTATTGACGACGAGGCTGCAAATCGTTTGCTGGACCAGCCGATGAGAGCACCCTGGAATATATAACGAATTGACAATTGATAATTAACAATTGACAATTACATAAATAGATAATAATATGAGAAAAGCATATATTTCAATAGCTGCCCTGTTGCTTTGCGGAAGCATGCTGATGGCGCAGACTCCGGCCAACCGTACGGCCAAAACGACCGCTGCCGATGTGTTGGCTCAGATGCCTGCGGCGAAACAAGCGGCGTACAATAAATTGATTGGTGATTTGAGTTCTACCGGCGAAGAAGGTGTTCTGATGTTGGTAAACATGATAAATGCTCCGGGCAAAGGCAGTAACGCAAATGTCGACTACGCTTTGAGCGGTCTTACGCATTATGTCATGGCGAAAGGGGAGGAGAATGCCCGGTTAGTGACTGCAAAGGCTTATCTGAAGGCTTTGGAAATGGTGAACGAGCGTGAAACAAAAGCGTTTATTATCCGCCAACTTCAGATGTTGGGGAAAGACGAATGTATAGATGTACTGGCTTCTTATCTGAACGATGAGTCGTTGAGCGGTCCTGCCGCTCGTGCGCTGGCTTCTAATGGCAGTCAAAAAGCAGGTCAGGCATTGGTTGCTGCTTTGAAGAGTCGTACCGGTTCTTCTAAAACACAAAAGGATGTGATCCGTGCGATTACCGATGCCCGGGTGGATGGGGCTGAACCTGTTTTGTTGGTATTGCAGGGAGCGTCTGATCCGAATATGCAGAAAGAGGTATTGTATGCCTTGAGTTGTGTCGGAAGTTCTAATTCATTGCCAGTGTTAGCAAAAGCGGCCGAGAATGCCGGTTACACGATGGAAGTGACTGGTGCCAACGAAGCTTATATCGCTTTGTTGAAGCGATTGGTCCAGAGTGATCGTGATGCGGTGATGAAAGCTGCAAAGAAATTGCAGAAAGCAGCGGCTAAAGCCGGACAGGAGCAGACACGGGAAGCTGCCTTGCAAATACTTTTAGCAGCCGAGGAACCGGCTAAAGTATCTAAGATGGTTATTGCTGCCATGAAAGATCCGAGCAAGAACTACCGGAATGCGGCTTTGAGCTATGCTTCCGGTTTTGCAGATAAAGAGTTGTATATAGAACTTATGAAAATGGTTCCTAAAGCCAAACCGGAACTGAAAATAGACATCTTGAACTGGATCGGACGCGAGGCCAAGAAACCTGTCAAACATGACATTATCCAGAATCTGGAAATTCGTTTCGATCTTCCTGCCAAGCAGATCCTGTTGGAGCAGCTCGGTGATGTTAACTTTGACGTGAAGCAGGCTGCAACCTGGACATTGGTGAAGATAGGCGATAAGTCCTATATTCCTTCGTTGGCCGAATTGCTGAAGAGCAATGACAAGCAAGTCGTCCTGTTGGGACAGGATGCTTTGGCTGCCTTCCCTGGAGATATCGACGGGGCAGTGGCAAAGGCCGTCTCTTCTGCTGCTAATGCGGGAAAAATAGCTGGACTTGAGTTGTTGGCCATGCGCAAAGCTACTGCCAATATCAATACCGTACTTGATCAGATACAGATAGGCTCTCCAGAAGTGAAAGCCGCGGCTTATGTGGCTTTGAAGGATGTAGTGGGAGAACGTGATATAACCAATATGTGCGGTATGCTGGAAACGGCTGACGCATTGGCTGTTCCTCCCATGCAGCGGGCTGTTATTTCAGCATTGTCCTCTCTTCCGGTTGCCGACCGGGTCGAAACGGTGACACGTCGTATGTTGCAGGCCGGCAATAAAGATTATTTGTATTATCTGGTGTTGGCTTCTACCGGACAACCGGATGCGCTGGCGACAGTCGTGAAAGGTTTCCGTTCTAATACGGGTGTCAAAAGGGATGCAGCCTTCGAAGCCCTGTTGAACTGGAAGGGTATTGAAGTGGCGGACGAATTATATACGATCTGTAAGGAAAGCGCGTCGTCCAACTATTTTGATCCGGCTCTCACTACTTATGTGAAACTGGTTTCCAATCCGGCATTTACAGGTGAAAACCGTTTGTTAAGCTTGCGTAAGGCAATGGAAATTGCCAAAACGGATGCACAGAAGATCGCGATTTTACAACAGATTGAAAAAACCGGAACATTCTTGGGTATGCTGTATGCCGGTGAATTTCTGGATCAGAAACCTGTACAGCAGGCTGCCGCCAATGCAGTCATGAATATTGCTTTGGGTAATAAGGAGTATATGGGGGCAAATGTCCGTGCTTTGTTGAATAAGGTAATGGAGGTGCTTGACAATCCGGATGCCGGCTATCAAAAAGAAGCGATCAAGAAACATCTGGCCGAGATGCCGCAAGGCGAAGGATTCGTTTCTTTGTTTAACGGTAAGGATTTGACCGGCTGGAAAGGTTTGGTACAGAATCCGATTGCCCGTGCGAAGATGAAACCGGGACAGTTGGCCAAAGAGCAGGCGAAAGCCGATGAGGTCATGCGTAAAGGCTGGAGCGTGGAAGACGGTATGCTGATATTCAATGGCAAGGGTGACAATCTGTGCACGGAAAAACAATACGGTGATTTTGAAATGTATGTGGACTGGATGCTTGATCCGGCCGGTCCTGAAGCGGATGCCGGTATTTACTTGCGTGGTACGCCTCAGGTGCAGATATGGGATACTTCGCGTGTAAACGTAGGAGCGCAAGTCGGTTCCGGTGGATTATACAACAACCAGATGAACGAGAGCAAGCCGACGAAAGTGGCCGATAATAAGCTGGGTGAATGGAACAGCTTTTACATCAAGATGGTCGGTGACCGTGTGACAGTCGTACTGAACGGAGAGAAAGTGGTGGATGATGTGATTCTGGAAAACTATTGGGATCGCAAGCTCCCGATCTTCCCGGTCGAACAGATTGAATTGCAGGCTCATGGCAGCAAGGTTTATTACCGGAATATTTATGTAAAAGAACTCGAACGCAAGGAACCGTTCAAACTTTCAGCCGAAGAAGAGAAGGAAGGTTTTAAGGTTCTGTTTGACGGTACGAATATGCATGAATGGACAGGTAACACGGTTGATTATACCCTGGAAGACGGTTGCATTTCCATGATACCGAGCAAGAGCTATGGTGGAAACCTGTATACGAAAGACGAGTATGGCAACTTCGTGTACCGTTTCGAATTCCAGTTGACGCCGGGTGCTAATAACGGTGTCGGTATCCGTACCCCGATGGAAGGGGATGCCGCTTATGTTGGTATGGAAATCCAGATTCTGGATTGTGAACATCCGATTTATAAGGATATTACTCCTTTGCAGCATCACGGTTCCGTTTATGGAATTATCCCGGCTAAGGCGGAACATCATAGTGCGTTTAAACCTGCGGGTGAATGGAATTATGAAGAAATTGTAGCTAATGGGGATAACATCAAGGTAACGGTCAACGGGGTGGTAATCATGGAAGGCAATATCCGTGAAGCGACAAAGAACGGTACTGCCGATCATAAGGGACATCCGGGCCTGTTCAATAAGAAAGGACATATCGGTTTCTTAGGTCATGGCTCTCCTGTCAAGTTCCGTAATATTCGCATTAAAGAGTTGAAATAACGCTCTTTTTACTATGCCGTAGAGTGAAGGTGTGTCGTAATGAACGATGCACCTTCTTTGTTCATCATCGTCTATAAAAGTCAGTAAATTTTCTTCAAACTGTGATCTTTTGAAGATTTCTTTGATTGCTGCTGGAAGCTCCGTGCCATCTCCTCCGCCGTTCCCAACAGCACGCCTTCCGAGGCGATGATTTTCGCATCGTCCTTCTGCGTCACGTAGCGTATGCAGCCGCCGAACGAACGGCCTTTCTTGATCTTTCTTATCATGAGGCTATCCTTCTTTCGGCCTGTAATCATCCATGATCCGCTTCAGCTTTCCTGCAGCCCGTCTATCAGCAGCCTTGTCTTGTAAAAGCCTGTCTGGTACAAGAGCTTTGTCTGCTGGTTCAGGTTGTTCGCCATTCCCGCCAGGCTGCGCAGCAGCGCGTTCTCTTCAGGCGTATGCCTTGCCGTAACGGTGGCCGCCAGTGCCGCCTCCTTGATATAGACCGCCAGACTCCGGCCGGACTTCCCTGCCCTGAATCTGAGAGCCTCGTAGCTGGCGGGGGAGAACTTCACTGTCACTCCCTTGGTCGGCTTCCGCGTCCTGCCCAGTGCTGGACGGCCGCGTTTTTTCTTCATCTCATTCATATCCTTTGTCATATGTTTTTTCTTTTTCGTCCGTACTTCTTTCATTTTTCATTCCAAAATCTGCGACCGGCGGGAGTGGATTTGCCCTCCCTGCAACCACCGGGCGCTGGGGAGCAAGGGTTTTCGGGAATCCGGAAACATACCCTTGCTATTACTTTGCAGTAATAATGACCGGTTTCCATTACATGTCAACCGATCACGACACATAGCCGTGTCAAAGCCATAAGTTGATTCTTAAAAATTATATATTGTAAGCAGCTACAGGGTGAACAAAATAACCTTCGAGGTGAAAGACCCATGGGAGCATTTGTCCCTGTAGCCGGCTATTACACTGAATCCAACCTTTAAAACACAGGAAATATTAGTATCAATGGTTTCTGATAACCGTTTCCATTCTTAGTCTGAAAGGTGGCAATGAAAGTATATCCGTCAGTGGCGTACATATATTTTCTATAGTCATCCATCCCGGCAGTCATTCACTCGGTCTGACAGTCATCCTGTCTGACATTAATGACCGGTTATAACCGTTAATGGTTGGTTATAACCGTCAATGGCCGGTTGCAGTCATTAATGGTCGGTTACATTCTCCGACACCAACATAGCGACCTGCTTGCCTTCACCCGGCTGGGCGGCAAGATACTGTACCGTTCTTCCGACACCGAAAAGTTGCTTGACAGCTGCTACCGGGAGGCTTTCCACTGGATGAACGACTTTAATTTATTCATAAAATATTCATACACTGAGTATTTCCCTTATAATAAATTATGATCCGGTGACAACATTGGCATAACATGGCGGGACATGAAAACATTTTTCCGGTATGGCAATAAGATACAGGGATTCCGTTATAAAAAAAGGCCCTTATTTTATTATGTCATTATGTTATTCTGAAATTGGGGCGGGCTGCCCGTGTACCGGTAGAACGGTCCGTTCCTGTAATGGCGGCACATCCCGTACCGGTATCATTATCCGCCGGCAATGCCGTTTCCCGGTCTTGCCGGAGTGACCTTATGCCGGCCGGTGACAACCGCATGTCCGTGTGTAAACATGGCGGCGCATAAAAACAGGCACACCCTCCGGGCTCCTGTCCCGTCGGATGCGCCTGTCTCCATCATGTCATATACAGCCGGACTCCTCCGGCCCATGCCTCTATCTGAGTATCGGATTCGAGAGCAGTATCTTGTAATAGGCCACCCCGCCAATCTCTACCGGCATCCTCGCCATCATGAACTGCACGCTCTTTCTCTCCACCTTCGCCTGCCGCATGAGCCTCTGCACGATAAACCCGGCCGAGAACCTTGCGCATCTTTTATCCTTCCAGACGATGAACCCCTCGCTGTCGTCGGCCCGGCAGATATACCAGTCACCCGTCTCGTCGTCGTGGGCGAAGTTCACCCGTCCGCCGCCGAGGATTCCCAATTCGATTGACATCGTCTTTGACAGATAGACGGTTCCCCTGCTGTCAAGGTTGATGGTCCGCTTTCCCTTGTATGTGACTTCCTGCGGACGGGAGTTTTCCCTGTTGTATACTATCAGTGCCATAATTGTCTTTCTTTTATCGGTTGAACTGTTTTCGTTTTTCAATACATGAAGCTTTCCACCGCCAGCATCTGGCTTCTCCATGCGAAACCGCTGTGGGTACGTACCGCGTCCACTATCCTGCATACTTTCTGCGATATGGCCGATGCTGAGATACCCATGCATTCCGCCAGCGCCTTGAACGAGAACTGCGCCTCATAGAACCGAAGCATGAACATCCGGTATTCCTCGTAGGAGAACTTCTGCCTTACGAAACGCAGTATGTCTCTTACCAGCCGTTCGCACCCATTCAGGTCGTCCTCGGAAAGGAATTTTGCCTCTTCGCCACATCGGAGGAAGAAATCATCTTCAGGGTGTGCATACCGGTTCTCCCTTTTAATCTTTACCAGGGCCGCCTTTTTGTAGCATCCGATGAAATACGCGTCATAGTCCGTTATGTCCTTTCCGGGAACCAGCACCTGCCTTCTTACAAAAAGGTAGGTGTCATGGAAATTGTCCTCGTCCAGCATTCCGTACCGGCGTAACGTCCCTCTCAACCTGTCATAGGATGCAGTGAACCACTCGTTGAACAGTCTTTCCTTTTCTGCGCTCTTGTCTGCCATAGCTTTATAATTTTTTGAGTTATACATGGCCTACACGGGTAGGCATTCTTATTTCTTGTGCTTCCTCCAGTTTGTTTTTCGGCGGTCTCCGGCAAGGCTTGCCGTGAAAAAATACGCTCACGCGAAGCGTGAGGAAGATTTTTTCACGTGCAACCAGCCCGAAGGGCCGCCTTGCGGGACCGGCCTGAAAAACAACTATTTTTGCCGCAAGAAATGAGGATGACGGATTCCTTCCTTCTATCTATTGTCTGTCCGGTGAGAATTTAGATTCCATGCAGCTTTTCTGTCTTTGGTATGTTTGGAGAAATATTCAAGGATATGAAATGAGAACGGCAATACGTGATGTTGCGGAAGGAGCAGATATGGGATTGGAAACAGGAAGCGTGCCCGGGCTTTCATGCAGTTTATACGGCGGTGTTGATTTTG